>Ga0126381_100002449_pt1 | contig 20031 bp, 19 predicted proteins | sample PanSoiMetPlot_28_FD_96465 | JGI IMG/M metagenome (GOLD analysis project Ga0126381, IMG submission 96465) | Tropical forest soil microbial communities from Panama - MetaG Plot_28 | ecosystem: Environmental > Terrestrial > Soil > Tropical forest > Bulk soil | place: Panama | collected 2016-02-17
CCCCGAATATCAGGCGATCTACGACGCGGCGCGCGCCGACGAAGCAGCCGGCGGCCAGGGCATCGATCCGACCTATATCTGCGTTCCCTCGGGCATGCCGCGCGAGATGATCGCGGTGCTGCCGATGGAGATCATCGTCACGCCGCAGACGACCTACATCGCGCTCGAGCTGTTCAGCACGCAACGGCGCATCTACACGGACGGCCGCGATTTTCCCGCGAAAATCCAGCCAAGGTTCGGTGGATATTCGGTCGGCCACTGGGAAGATACGACCGGGCAGGGCCGCTACGACACGCTCGTCGCCGAGACGCGCGGCGTGAAGGGGCCGCACACCTATGACAGCAGCGGCGTCCCGTTCCACAAGGACAATCAGGCGATCTTCAAGGAGCGGATTTTCCTCGACAAGGAGAACCCGAACATGCTCCACAACGAGGTCACCACCTTCGATCATGCCCTGACGCGGCCCTGGACGGTGACCCGCAGCTATCGCCGCATCGCCACCGACCGTCCGGTCTGGACCGAGACCTACTGCACCGAGGACAATCACCACGTCCTGATCGGCGAGCATAACTACGTGATCAGCGGCGACGGCTATCTGATGCCGGCCCGCAAGGGCGAGCCCCCGCCCGACCTGCGGAATTTCACCACCGGAAAGTGACCGTGCCTCAGCGACTCGCGGCGCCCGCGCTCCCCCTCCCGCCCGCGCCCAATTCGCGCTAGGCTTTTCGCCGATCGTCACAACGAAGGCCGCAAGGTCCAGGCCGGGCGGCTCGCTAAGGGAGAAGCGCCATGCTTGATCGAGCCTCGATCGGCGCCGCCGTGCTTGCGGCCGCGCTCGCGATGCCCCTGCTCGCCAAGGCCGAGGAGGCCAAGAAATATCCGGATTGGGACGCGCTCTGGATCCGCGGCAGCCCGGTCGGCGCCTGGGACCCGAGCAATCCGCCCGGCAAGGGGCAGAAGCCGCCGCTCACGCCCGAATACCAGAAAATCTGGGAAACCAACCTGGCCAAGCAGGCGCGCGGCGAGGAATTCGACATCAAGTCGACCTGTGGCCCGGTCGGCATGCCGCGGCTGATGACGCTCTATGAGCCCATCGAGATCGTGGTGAAGCCGAAGGTCACCTACATGCTGGCGGAGTCGATGAGCCCGGTCCGCCGCATCTTCACTGATGGGCGCGAATGGCCCAAGCCCAACGGGCTCGCCTTCGTGGGCCTCTCGCTCGGCAAGTGGTACGACACCACCAACAGCGGCACCTACGACACGCTCGAAGTCGAGACCCGCGACATGCGGGGGCCGCGCCTGATGGATTCGAGCGGCATTCCGCTCGCCGCCGACAATGAGACCGTGGTCAAGGAAAAGCTCTATCTCGACAAGAACGATCCCAACATCCTGCGCAACGAGATCACGACCTACGACAATGCCTTCACCCAGCCCTGGACCGTGTCGCGGTTCTACCGGCGCGAGAAGAACCCGCTGTTCGTGGAATACAACTGTACCGAGGACAACAAGTGGATCACGATCGGCGGCCACCTCTATCTCGTCGATGGAGACGGCTACGTCATGCCGATCCAGCCGAACCAGCCGCCACCGGACCTCAAATATTTCCAGAAATACTGGGGTCAGGCGAAGAAGTGACGCGAGCGCAAGCGTGCGCGGGAACCTCCCCGCGCACGCTTGAGCCTCCCGGACAGCAAGGAGACAGAATGCGCAGTTTGACCTCCGTCGCGGCCGGCGCGCTTGTGATGCTGGCCGCATCGACCGCGCTTGCCGCCGATGTCGAGCACGGCAAGGCCGTGTTCCAGGCCTGCGCCGCCTGCCATAACGACAAGACCGATGCGCTCGGCCCGAACCTTGCCGGCGTGATCGGCCGCAAGGCCGGCTCGCGTGACGATTTCCGCTATTCAAACGCCATGCAGCGGGCGGGCTTCGTCTGGGACGCGGCCAACCTTCGCGAATACCTCGCCGACCCGCAGGCCAAGGTGAAGGGGAACCGCATGCCGTTCTCCGGCCTGGGCGATTCCAAGGACATCGACGACGTCATTGCCTATCTGGACACGTTGAAATAGGCCCCCCGGGTGCGGCACCGTGCCCGCTCGGTCGGGTGCAGCGACAACGGTGCCGGGCGGGTAGAAATCGCAAGCCGCATCGTGTATTCCCCCGCCCGACAGCCTATATGAGCGGGGCGGGTCGCTGGCCCGCACAAGTCGGCGATAGCCGACCTGTGCCTCTTAAGATCTCCAACGTTGGGTAAACCTGACATTGGCGCCGGCAAAGGAAGGATTCGAGCGCAAACCATGTCTGTCATCCTCGTCATCCATCTGATGATCGTGCTCGCCATGATCGGGTTCGTGCTGCTGCAGAAGTCGGAAGGGGGCGGGCTTGGCATCGGATCGACCGGCGGATTCCTGTCGAGCCGGGGCACCGCCAACGTCCTGACCCGGACGACCGCCTTTCTCGCGATGGCCTTCTTCGCCACCAGCCTGTTGCTGTCCTGGATTGCGAGCTTCGACCGCAAGCCCACCTCGATTCTTAATACCGGCGCACCACCCGGCCAGTCCGGGGCGCCACCCTCCGATACTGCGCCCAAGGGGGGACTCTTCGATCAGCTGCGGCCCGATCAGCAGGCGCCGGCGCCGCCGCCCAGCGGACCGCAGGTGCCGCAGTCGAAATGAACCAAGAATGGCAGGGCCGGGTGACCGGCCCTTCCGCTGAAAGGTTGTCCCCAACCCCCCTCGTCGAATCGGCGGAGAGGCGCTAAACGTAGGGCCCCATGGCGCGGTACATTTTCATCACCGGCGGCGTGGTTTCCTCACTTGGCAAGGGTCTCGCCTCGGCGGCGCTCGGGGCGCTGTTGCAGGCGCGCGGCTACAAGGTGCGGCTGCGCAAGCTCGACCCCTATCTCAACGTCGACCCCGGTACGATGTCGCCCTATCAGCATGGCGAGGTCTTCGTGACCGACGACGGCGCGGAGACCGATCTCGATCTCGGGCATTACGAGCGGTTCACCGGGCGCCCGGCAAGCCGGCAGGACAACATCACGGCCGGCCGCATCTATCAGGAGATTCTCGCCAAGGAGCGGCGCGGCGATTACCTCGGCGCCACCATCCAGGTGGTGCCGCACGTCACCAATGCGATCAAGGAATTCATCCGCGACGGCAGCGACGGTTACGATTTCATCCTGTGCGAGATCGGCGGCACGGTGGGCGACATCGAAGGCCTGCCGTTCTTCGAGGCGATCCGCCAGCTCGGCAACGACCTGCCGCGCCACCATGCGGTCTATATTCATCTCACGCTGATGCCCTATATCCCGAGCGCCGGCGAGCTCAAGACCAAGCCCACCCAGCACTCGGTCAAGGAGCTGCGCTCGATCGGCATCCAGCCCGACATTCTGCTCTGCCGCACCGATCGCGCGATCCCCAAGGAGGAGCGGCGCAAGCTGGCGCTGTTCTGCAATGTGCGCGAAAGCGCGGTGATCGAGGCGCTCGATGTGGACAACATCTATGCGGTGCCGGAGGCCTATCACGGCGCCGGCCTCGATCGCGAGGTGCTCTCCGCCTTCGGCATCGAGAACGCCCCCGGGCCAGACCTCGATACCTGGCGGCTCGTGAATGAACGCATCCGCAACCCGGAGGGCGACGTCACGATCGCGATCGTGGGCAAATACACCGGCATGAAGGACGCCTATAAATCGCTGATCGAGGCGCTCTCCCACGGCGGCATCGCCAACAAGGTCAAGGTCAATCTCGACTGGATCGAGAGCGAGGTTTTCGAGCGCGAGGATCCGACGCCATTGCTGGAGCATGTCGACGGCATCCTGGTGCCGGGCGGCTTCGGCCAGCGCGGCGCCGAAGGCAAGATCAGGGCGGCGCAGTTCGCGCGCGAGCGGCACGTGCCCTATTTCGGCATCTGCTTCGGGATGCAGATGGCGGTGGTCGAGGCGGCGCGCAATCTCTGCAGCATAGCCGAGGCCAATTCGACCGAGTTCGGCGCGACCTCCGAGCCGGTGGTCGGGCTGATGACCGAGTGGACCAAAGGCAACGAGCTCGAGCGGCGCGGCCGCGACAGCGACCTCGGCGGCACCATGCGGCTCGGCGCCTATCCGGCAGTGCTCCAGCGCGGCAGCAAGGTCGCGGCGATCTACGGCACCACCGAGATTTCCGAGCGCCACCGCCACCGCTACGAGGTCAACACCGCCTATCGCGGTCGGCTCGAGCAGCACGGCATGCGCTTCTCCGCCATGTCGCCCGACGGCGTGCTGCCGGAGATGATCGAGTACGCGGACCACCCCTGGTTCATCGGCGTGCAGTTCCATCCCGAGCTCAAGTCCCGCCCGTTCGAGCCGCACCCGCTGTTTGCCTCCTTTGTGGAGGCTGCTGTGGAGCAGAGCCGGCTGGTGTAAGGCGAGGCCGCCGTAGCCTCGCATGGAGCGAAGCGCAATGCGGGACAGCCGCTCCCGGATTACGGCGCTTGCGCGCCTCCATCCGGGCTACACGCGGCCCTGTCCCGTGTTATTCTTGGCCAAACGGAGGAGCGCTCCATGCAGCTCACGCTTCAGGTCAACGGCAAGGCGCAGGCGATCGAGGTCGACGACCCCGGCATGCCGCTTCTCTACGCGCTGCGCGATCATCTTGCGCTCAACAATCCGCGGTTCGGCTGCGGGCTCGGCCAATGTGGCGCCTGCACGGTGCATGTGGAGGGCCGCGCGGTGCGCTCATGCATCACACCGGTCGCGGCCGTGGCCGGCAAGCCCATCACTACGTTGGCGGGGCTCGGCACGGCGGAGCATCCGCATCCGCTGCAGGCCGCCTGGATCGAGGAGCAGGTCAACCAGTGCGCCTATTGCATCAACGGCTGGATCATGACGGCCGCCGAGCTGCTGGCGCACAATCCGCATCCGAGTGATGCCGAGATCAAGAGCGCGCTCAACGACCTCGTCTGCCGGTGTGGAACCCATGTGGCGGCGCTTCGCGCGGTCAAGCGCGCGGCGCAGGCGGCCTGAAACGGGAGGGTGCCATGAATCAGAGCGAGCTTCTCTCTCTTCCGCTCGACCGCCGCGCCTTCCTGGCCTCGACCGGCGCGCTCGTGGTGACGCTTGTGGCATCCGCGGAGCCTGCCCGGGCGGCGCTCAACGGTGCGGCGAAGCGCCCGCCGCTCAAGGGCGATCAGCTGTCCTCCTACATCACCATCGAGCCGGACGGCTCGGTCCTCGCTTATTACGGCAAGATCGATGGCGGGCAGGGGCTCGGAACCTCGATCGCCCAGATGGTGGCCGAGGAGATCGATGTCCCCTTCGAGCGGGTGCGCGTCGTCATGGGCGATTCCGGCCTTACCCTCGACATGGGCGGGGCCAGCGCGGCAATTGGCGTGTCCCATGGCGGCATGGTGCTGCGCCGCACCGCCGCGCAGGCGCGACGCCTGCTCATCGGGATGGGGGCGACTGCGCTCGGCCTGCCTCCCGATGCGCTCACGGTCACCGATGGCGTGGTGCATGCGGTCACCGACCCAACCCGAAAAATCTCCTACGCGGAGCTCATCGGCGGGCGTTTCTTCGACCAGAAGATCAAGTGGAACGGCAAGACCTCGAATGCGCTTGCGGTCGAGGTCGAGGCGCCGCTCAAGGCGCCCTCTGATTTCAAGGTCATCGGCAAGTCGTTCCGCCGCCGCGATCTGCCCGGCAAGGTGTTCGGCACGCTCCAAATGGTCAACGACATGCGGCTGCCGGGCATGCTGCATGCTCGCATGATCCGCCCATATGTCGCGGGCGCGGTGCCGGTTGCCGTCGACGAGAGCTCGATCGCCCAGATCAAGGGCGCGCGCGTGGTCTGGATCAAGGACCTCCTGGCGGTCGTGGCCGAGCAGGAATGGAACGCCGTCAAGGCGGCGCAGGCCCTCAAGGTGACCTGGTCGGATTCCAAGCCGAATTTCCCCGGCAACGACAAGCTGCACGAGCACATCCGCAACGCCCCGGTGGTCAAGCGCACGATCCAGCGCGAGAACGGCTCCGTCGAGGAGGGCTTCAGGCAGGCCGTGCGCGTCATCGAGGGCGAATACGAATATCCGACCCAGTCCCATGCCAGCATGGGGCCGGCCTGCGCGGTCGCCGATGTGCGCGACGGGGCGGCCACGATTTGGACCAGCACCCAGAAGCCCTACGACTCGGCAACCTGCGTGGCTGAGCTTCTCGGCCTGCCGCGTGAGAACGTGCGGGCGATCTGGATGTTCGGCACCGGCTCCTATGGCCGCAACGACCAGGGCGATGCGACCGCGGATGCCGCGGTGCTCTCGAGCCATCTCGGCCGACCGGTGCGGGTGCAGTACATGCGCCACGAGGCGCTGGCCTGGGATCCCAAGGGTACCGCCTCAGTGAGCCGCAATCGTGCCGGCCTCGATGCCTCCGGCAAGGTGATCGCCTACGAGACGATCGGCAAGGCGTTCTCGCGGCTCGACACCAACACGCGCGAGAGCCGCGCCTCCGACGTGCTCGCCGGCCATCTGCTCGGCTTCCCGCTCAAGCCCGATCAAGGCTTCGAGATTCCAGTCGCCTCCTACACGTTCGACAATGGCCGGCTCGGCTGGGAGACCATCCCTCCGCTGCTCGACCGCGCCTCGCCGCTGCGCAGCACCCATTTGCGCGATCCTTACGGACCGCCCATCCTGTTCGGCAGCGAATCCTTCATGGACGAGGTCGCGGCGGCGACCAACACCGATCCGGTCGACTTCCGCCTCACCTATCTCAAGAACCCGCGCGACCGCGATGCGGTGCGCATTGCCGCCGAGCACTACAACTGGGAGAAGCGCGCTTCGCCACGCAAAGGCCAGACCGGCGATGTCGCGATCGGCCGCGGCATCGCGTTCCGCCGCCACTTCGATACGTTCATCGGGCTCATTGCCGAGGTCAGGGTGCATCGTCCGACCGGCAAGATCGAGGTCGCGCGCTATGTCTGCGCCCACGATGTGGGCCTCATCGTCAATCCGGAGACGCTGCGCCACGTGATCGAGCGGCAGCTCGTCTATGGCACCAGCCGGGCGATGTTCGAGGAGGTGCGCTTCGATGCCAACCGGGTGACAAGCGTCGACTGGGCAACCTATCCGGTGCTGCACATGGAGGCGGCGCCGGAGAAAATCGACATCGTGCTGATCGACCGCCCGGAAGCGGCGCCCTCCGGCGCCGCCGAGATGGCGCTCGGCCTCGTGCCGGCCGCCATCGGCAACGCCGTCTTCGATGCCACCGGCGTGCGCCTGCGCCGCGTGCCGTTCACGCCCGAGCGGGTGAAGGCCGCGCTCGATCGGGCGTAATCTACTTTTGCCCTCTCTCGTAGGGGCGGCCGTTGCCTGCCCGGGCTATGAGCCGCCCTACGCAATAAGAACACCGATCATCCCATGCCTCGCGGACTCGATCATATCGCTCATTCGGTCAGCGACTTGGAGGCGGCGGCGGCGCTCTACCGGCGGCTCGGCTTTACGGTGGGGGCGCGCAACCGGCATCCCTGGGGCACCCATAACCACATCGTCCAGCTGCCGGGGTTCTTCGTCGAGCTCGTGACGGTGGCGGAGCCCGACAAGCTCGGGAACGACGGCTTTTCCAGGCTGTTCGGAAGCTTCAACAAGGCTTTTCTCGAGCGCCACGAGGGACTCTCCTTTCTGATCCTGGAAAGCCGCGACGCAAGCGCGGACGCGGCGGAATTTCGCGCCGCGGGGATTGCGGCCTCGGACGCCCTGCGTTTCGAGCGCGAGGGCACGCGTCCCGACGGCACCAAGGTCAAGGTCGGATTTTCGCTCGCCTTCGCCCGCGATGCCGCTGCCGAGATCGGCTTTGCAACCTGTCAACAGCACTTCCCGGAGAATTTCTGGAGCCCGGCGCTCCAGCAGCATCCAAATGGCGCGACTGCCATCGCCGCCGCCATCATCGTCGCTGAAAATCCAAGCGATCATCACATCTTCCTGTCCGCCTTCACGGGCGAGCGGGAGCTTGTTGCCACGTCCAGCGGAATCACCGCCCGCACCCCGCGCGGCGACGTCACGATCATGGACCCGGCGGCGTTCCGCACCCATTTCGGCATCGACGCGCCGGCGGCCGCCGACAAGGCAAGGCTTGCCGCCCTTCGTTTTGCGGTGCGCGACCGGCAGATGCTTGCCCACACGTTCGAGGCAGGCGGCGTGACCTTCGATCTGCATATGGATCAGGTGATCGTCGGCCCCGAGGCTGCGATGGGCGCAGCGCTGGTGTTCGCCGCGCAATAGCGGCGCAAGGTTGACCGAGACGGTCCCGCAACGCATGGTCAGAGCCATGGATGCAAGGCCGACCGCACCCGCGACACCCAACCCAGTGGTAGTCATCGGCAAGGCCCGTTTCGGCAATCACTTGCCGCTGGCCCTGATCGCCGGCCCGTGCGCGCTCGAGAGCCGCGCCCATGCGCTGGAAATGGCCGCCGCTCTCAAGGAGATTGCCGGGCGGCTCGGCATCGGCCTTGTCTACAAGACCTCTTTCGACAAGGCCAACCGCACCAGCGGCGCAAGCGCGCGAGGGCTTGGCCTCAAGGCCGCGCTGCCGATCTTTGCCGAAATCCGCGCATCGCTCGGCATTCCCGTGCTCACCGACGTGCACGAGAGCGAGCAATGCGCGCGGGTTGCGGAGGCGGCGGACGTGCTGCAGATCCCCGCCTTCCTGTGCCGGCAGACCGATCTCCTGACGGCGGCGGCCGCGACCGGACGCGCCGTCAATGTCAAGAAGGGGCAGTTCCTGGCGCCATGGGACATGGCGCATGTGATTGCCAAACTGCTGGAAGCCGGCAATCCCAATGTGCTGGCGACCGAGCGCGGCGTCTCGTTCGGCTACAACACGCTCATCTCCGATATGCGCGCCTTGCCGATCCTCAAGCGCAGCACCGGGGCGCCGGTCATCTTCGATGCCACCCATTCGGTGCAGCAACCGGGCGGGCAGGGCGCTTCCTCCGGCGGCGAGCGTGAGTTCGTCCCGGTGCTCGCGCGCGCAGCGGTCGCGGTCGGGGTCGCGGGCGTGTTCATCGAGACCCATCAGGATCCCGACAAGGCCCCCTCTGACGGCCCGAACATGATGCCGCTCAAGGAGATGGAGGGGCTTCTTCGCACCCTGATGGAGTTCGATCGCGTGGCGAAGGGTCGTAGCCCGGATGGAGCCAACGGGTCCGGCCTTCGGCCGGCCCGATGATAAACTCCGCGCGAAGCGCGGAGCGCAATCCGGGGGGCCCCGCATTCCGCTCCGTTTCATGCGGGCTACAAGAACAAAAACTTTAAAATCATCGAGTACACGCCATCTTTTCCACCCTGAAAATCGTCGGCCTTGTGGTCTTCGCTTCGACCATTTTCACGCGCGCGGTCGATCCGCTGATCCCGAAGATCGCCGGAGATCTCGCGGTCGAAATCAAGACGGCGGCGCTGCTGTCGACCGCCTTCACGTTTCCCTATGCGCTGGTGCAGCCGGCGCTCGGCGCCGTCGGCGATCATTTCGGCAAGACCCGGCTGATGAACATTTGCTTGCTGGTCGTGGCGCTGGCGGCACTCGTCTGCTCGGTGGCAACGAGCTTCCCGCTGCTGGTCGCCATGCGGATCGTGGCCGGGTGCGTGGCCGGCGGCCTGTTCCCGATCGCACTTGCGCTCATCGGCGATCTGGTGCCGGTGCACGAGCGCCAGGTGGCAATCGGCCGGCTGCTTGCGGTCGGCCTCACCGGCAATCTCATCGGCGCATCGCTCTCCGGCGTGATCGGCGATCTCTTGAGCTGGCGCGGCGTGTTTGCAGTGTTCGGCCTGTTCTCGCTCACCGTTACGCTCGCGGCCTTTGTGGCTCTGCGCGGCCGCGAAACCAGCAAGCCGACGCCGTTCAATCTCGCATCCGTGATGGCAGGCTTCCGCAGCGTGCTGGCCGACCCGCGCGCGAAAGTGTGCTTCGGCTCGGTGTTCCTCGAAGGCCTGTTCATCCAGGGACTGTTTCCCTATGTGGCGCTGATGCTGCTCGCCAACGGCGAGACGCGTGCATCGATCGCGGGCCTGGTGATTGCCGCCTTCGGGCTCGGGGGCGTGACCTATTCGCTCGCGGTCTCGGCACTGGTCGCACGCATCGCCCAGCCCAGGCTGATGATCATCGGCGGCAGCCTCGCCGCAATCGCGCTCGCTCTTTTCGCCACTAACCCGCCCTGGTTTGCGCAAATCGCGGTCTTCGCCCTGCTCGGCTTCGGGTTCTACACCCTGCACGGCTCGATCCATGTGCACGTCACCGATCTCACCCACACCGCGCGCGGAGCAGCGACCTCGCTGCACTCCGCCACCTTCTTCATCGGCCAGGCCATTGGCCCGATCTATTACGGCTTCACCTTCGCGCATGACCAACGCACTCTCAGCATCCTGGCCGGCGCGCTCGTGGTGTTCGGGATAGGCCTCCTCTGCTCGCGGCTCTTGCGGCATCGGGTGGAGGTGCATTGAGACCTTTAATCCCCTTGTCCAAGCCGTTGAGAATCCCCATGATAGGGGCAATCGGCCTGGGGTGCCGCGGAACCGCGGCTGAGATCAAACCCATCGAACCTGTCTGGGTCATTCCAGCGAAGGGAGCCGCCGCGTGACGGACCGCCCGCCCATCGCCCAACCCAAGACCGTCGCCATCATCGGCGCCGGTGTCGTTGGCTTGGGCATTGCCTGGCGGCTCGCGGCGCGCGGGGTCGCGGTCGATGTCTTTGATCGCGGCGCCGCCGGCGCGGGCGCGACTCATGCGGCCGCCGGGATGCTTGCGGCCTGCGCCGAGGCGGAGCCGGGCGAGGAGGCGCTGGTGGCGCTCGGGCGCGAGAGCCAGGCGCGCTGGCCTGCGTTCGCGGCGGAGCTCAAGGCCGCCTCGGGCATCGACGTGGAGCTGCGCCGCGAGGGCACGCTGGACGTGGCGCTCACCGCCGACGATCAGGCGAGGCTCATGCACCACCTCACGTTCCAGCAGAAGCTCGATCTGCCGGTGCAATGGATTTCTGCGGCCGAGGCGCGTCGGCGCGAGCCGCATCTTGCCGGCAAGCTCGCGGGCGCGATCTGGAGCCCGCAGGACCATCAGGTCGACAATCGCAAGCTGGCCCTGGCGTTGCGCGGCGCCGCGCAGGCGGCGGGCGCGCGCATCAACGAGCATCAGCCGGTGGCGGAGATCATCAACAACGGGCGGCGCGTCGACGGGATCGCGCTGGCGGATGGCCGCAGGGTTGCGGCCGACGCGGTGGTTCTCGCGGCCGGCGCCTGGTCGCGCAGGATCGCGGGGCTGCCCGCGCCGCTGTTGCCGCCAGTGCGGCCGATCAAGGGGCAGATGCTGGCGCTGCGCATGGAACAGAGCGCCCCGCTTGTCACCCATGTGCTCTGGGGGCCGGGCATCTATCTCGTTCCGCGCCTCGATGGCCGGCTCATTGTCGGCGGAACGGTGGAGGAAAAGGGATTCGACACGACCCTCACCGCGGGTGGCCTGCTCACGCTTCTCGAAGCGGCATGGCGGGTGGTGCCGGCAATCGAGGAGCTGCCGATCGATGAAATGTGGGTCGGCCACCGGCCGGGCAGCCGCGACGATGCGCCGATCCTTGGGCCCGCGCCGATCGAAGGGCTCATCTACGCCACCGGCCATCACCGCAACGGCATCCTGCTGGCGCCGGTCACCGCTGATGCGATCGCGCGGCTGGTGCTCGACGGCAGCATCGATCCGGCGATCCGGCCCTTCGGCATCGAGCGGTTCACTCTCGCCAAGGCCGCGGAGTAGAATGGCGTCATGACTGCATCAGCCCAGAAGACCGCCCAGGCGGCCACCATCCGGGTGAACGGAGAGACTGAGCCGCTCGCCGCCGCCACGCTTGCCGCGCTCATCGAGGCCAAGGCAATCGATTCCGGCCAGCGCGGCATCGCGGTCGCGCTCAACGGCGCGGTCGTCCCGCGCGCGGCCTGGCCCCAGACAGCACTGCGCCCTGGCGACAGCGTCGAGATCGTGCGGGCGCGGCAGGGCGGCTGATCGTTTCGGAGACACGCATGTCCGATCCTCTCATCATTGCCGGCCGTGAATTCCGCTCGCGGCTCTTCCTCGGTACCGCCGGCTATCCCAACCGCAAGCTGATGCTCGATTCGATCTCGGCGAGCGGCACCCAGATGGTGACGGCCTCGATCCGCCGGATCAGCCTTGCGGGCGATGACGAAAGCCTCGTTGATCTGGTGCCCAAGCACATCCATTTCCTGCCCAACACCGCCGGCTGCCAGACCGCCAAGGATGCCGTGCTCACCGCCGAGCTTGCCCGCGAGGCGCTCGATGTGAGCTGGATCAAGGTCGAGGTCATCGGCGACCGCGAGCTCCTCTATCCCGACACCGAGGAGCTCATCCGCGCGACAGAGATCCTGGTCGGCAAGGGCTTCACGGTGCTGCCTTACTGCACGGAGGATCCGGTCGTCTGCCGCAAGCTCGCGGACGCAGGAGCGGCGGCGGTGATGCCGCTCGGCTCGCCGATCGGATCGGGGCTCGGCATCTCGAACCCGCATCTCATCGAACTGATCTGCGCCCGCTCGCCGGTGCCGGTGGTGCTGGACGCGGGGATCGGCACCGCATCCGATGCGGCACTGGCGATGGAGCTCGGCTGCGCCGCGGTGCTGCTGAACACAGCGGTCTCGAAGGCCCGCGATCCGGTGATGATGGCGGGGAGCATGCGCGCGGCCGTCGAGGCCGGCCGCCTGTCGCGGCTCGCCGGCCGAATTCCCAAGCTTGCCCACGCGGAGCCGTCGAGCCCGCAGCTTGGCCTGGTCGGGACCTGAGCCCGCAAGGACATGCGACTCCCGCAGCCGCCGCTTCTCCTCGTCACCGATCGGCATCAGGCACGGCTGCCGCTCGCCGAGACGGTGGTGCAGGCGCTCGCCGCCGGGTGCCGCTGGGTGAGCATGCGCGAGAAGGATCTTCCGCACGACGATCAGGTTGCGCTCGCCGGGACTCTCTTATCGCTCGCGCGGCGCCACGGGGCGCGGCTCAGCGTGCACGGGGAGGGGGCGCTCGCAAAGGCTTGCGGGGCCGACGGCGTGCATCTGCCTTCCGGCAGCGATCCCCGCGCAGCCCGCGCCTTGCTGGGGTCGGGCAAGCTCATCGGGGTGTCGATCCATACTGTCACCGAGGCTGAAGCGATCGATCCCGCGACCGTCGACTATGCCATTGCGGGGCCCGCGTTCGAGACCGCAAGCAAGCCCGGCTATGGCCCCGAGATCGGCCGCAAGGGCCTTGCTGCGATCGCGGCGGCAGCGCGCGTCCCGATCGTTGCCATCGGCGGGATCAACGCCGCCCGCACCGCCGAGGTTCTGGCCGCCGGTCCCGCCGGAATTGCGGTGATGGGCAGCATCATGCGCGCGAGCGATCCCGGCGCGGCGATGAAGGCGCTGCTGGCAACCGTGACGGCCACCGCGACCCACGCTCGCCGAGCCAGAAACGTTCCATTCGGCTGATGGAAGAGCAATGCGCCGCTCGTCCATCAAAAGCGCCAGGCCGGTAGAGGTGAAAGACTTCGTGACCGAGCCGATCAGGAACTGTGTGTCGGTCGTGACCTTCAAGCCCGCTTCGACATCGCGAAAGCCATAGGCCTTGACCAGAGCCACCTCCCGGTTCTGAACCACCGCAACGGCGAGGCTCGGAATTTTCCACTCGTTCATCGCTTCCGTAATGAGAAGGTCGAGCGCGGGAATGAAGGACTCGATGGACTCGCTGCGCGCGACAGATTGGGCTGCCATCGAAAAGAAAATCCTCAACTGAGGTCCCGGGACACTCGCTACCCGCGCCCGCGATAAGGCGCGACGCCCTGATCCGGCACCCACAGGCCTGCCGGCAGCCGGCCGGTCTGCCAGAACACATCGATCGGCATGCCGCCGCGCGGATACCAGTAGCCGCCGATGCGCAGCCATTTCGGCTTGAGATGTTCCGCAAGCCGCTTGCCGATCGCAACTGTGCAATCCTCGTGGAAGGCGCCCTGATTGCGGAAGCTTGCGAGGTAAAGCTTCAGCGACTTGGATTCCATCAGCCATTTCGCCGGTGCATAGTCGATCACCAGGTGCGCGAAATCCGGATTTCCGGTCACCGGGCAGAGCACGGTGAACTCCGGCGCCGTGAAGCGGGCGAGATAATTCGTGTCAGAATGCGGATTGGGCACGCGGTCGAGCACCGCCTGCGCGGGCGAAGGTGGGATGCTGCTCGGCTGTCCAAGCTGCAGGGGGCGGGGCATCAGTCACTGGTCCTTGATAAGGTGAACGGTACCTTATCATCCACCGCTTTCGTTGCCATGCCTCGCGTCTTCGCGGCCCTGCGCAATGCTTTTGTTACCTGAGTGTGATATCAGGGCCGTATCGGAGCCCTGCCCATGCCGATCATTGGCGTCATCCTTCTCACGCTCGCTTTCTGGAGCATCTACTGGTTCATCCGTATGGGCGGCATCGACGTCATCCAGTCGAAGCGGGCGCAGCGCAAAACCGCAGAGGAAGCCGCCAAGACCCAGGCGGCCAGGCGCTCAGCGCCACTGCGCGCCATCGATGATCCACGCGAAGCGGCCACCATCCTGATGCTGCTGATCGCGCGCGAGGCCGGCGATCCCACCCGCGAGCAGATCGCCGCCATCGAGCAAACCATCCGCACCGCTTTCGGCTTCGAGCATGACCTGGCCGAGCGCATGGCGCAGGCTCGTTTCATCGCCAGCCGCGCCGACGGTTTCGCACAGGCGGCCGCCGTGTTCGCCGACCTTTTCAACAAGCGGCTTACGGCCGACGAAAAGCGGCAGCTCGTCGCCATGATTGAGCGGATCGCCGAGCTCGATGGCCCCTCCAACGCTCACGCGGAGGCGGTCGACGTCCTCACCCGCCGCATTGGCATCGTGTCGGCAGCCTGACATAGAGCGGGAGCATGATCTTTTCCGAAAACCGGCATCCACTTTTCGGGATCATGCTCTAAAAACGCTTCGCCGAGCGCCTGCCTTCGCTCTTGCGAACGGCCGCCGATCCCTTACAAGCCCCGTGACCGCAACGCCGCAGGAGCAGCATGTCCGCCATCATAGACATCATCGGCCGCGAGATTCTCGACAGCCGCGGCAATCCGACCGTCGAGGTCGATGTGGTGCTCGAGGACGGCTCGCAGGGCCGGGCCGCGGTGCCCTCCGGCGCCTCGACTGGAGCGCATGAGGCTGTCGAGCTGCGCGACGGCGACAAAAGCCGCTATCTGGGCAAAGGCGTGCGCAAGGCCGTCGACGCGGTCAATGGCGAGATTTTCGACGCCATCGGCGGGATCGATGCGGTGGCGCAGGCCAAGATCGACGAGACCATGATCGCGCTCGACGGCACCCCCAACAAGAGTCGGCTGGGCGCCAACGCAATCCTCGGCGTCTCGCTGGCGGTCGCCAGGGCCGCGGCCGCCGCGAACCGGATGCCGCTCTATCGCTACGTGGGCGGGCCGGCCGCGCGCCTCCTGCCGGTGCCGATGATGAACATTCTCAATGGCGGCGTGCATGCCGACAACCCGATCGATTTCCAGGAATTCATGATCATGCCGGTCGGCGCAGCCTCGTTTGCGGAGGGGCTGCGCGCGGGAGCGGAAATCTTCCACACCCTCAGAGCCAAGCTCAAGGCGGCCGGGCACAACACCAATGTGGGGGACGAGGGGGGCTTTGCGCCCAATCTCAAGTCCGCGGACGCCGCGCTCGATCTCGTCATGGAGGCGATTGCGGGCGCCGGCTACAAGGTCGGAACTGACGTCGTGCTGGCGCTCGATTGCGCTTCGACCGAGTTCTTCAAGCAGGGCCGCTATCACTATGAAGGCGAAGGAAAAGTGCGCTCGGTCGAAGAGCAGGCAAAATACCTTGCCGAGCTTGCTTCGCGCTATCCCATCCTCTCCATCGAGGACGGCATGGCGGAGGATGATTTCGCGGGCTGGAAGGTGCTGACCGATCTCATCGGTGACAAATGCCAGCTGGTCGGCGACGACCTGTTCGTGACCAACGTCACCCGGCTCGCCCAGGGCATCAAGGACGGGCTCGCCAACTCGATCCTGATCAAGGTCAACCAGATCGGCACCCTCACCGAGACCCTTGCCGCCGTCGAGATGGCGCACAAGGCAGGCTACAGCGCCGTGATGTCGCACCGCTCCGGCGAGACCGAGGATTCGACCATTGCGGACCTCGCGGTCGCCACCAATTGCGGGCTGATCAAGACCGGCTCGCTCGCCCGCTCCGATCGTACCGCCAAATACAACCAGCTCCTGCGCATCGAGGAGGAGCTGGGCACCCAGGCGCAATACGCCGGCCGGCGGGCCTTGCGGGGCGGGCGTCCGCGTTAAAGGCGTCTTAACGCGGCGGCGGCATTTTTCCGCGATGGTCACCCGTCACCGGCTTCGCGGCTTCCTCAACGCGCTTGCGCTTTACCTGATCGCAACGCTGCTGATCGGCTATTTCGCAGTAAATGCCTATACGGGCGAACACGGCCTCATCGCCAAGCAGGATCTCGACCAGGAGATCGGCCAACTGACCGCCCAGCTGGAGGCGGTGAGGGCCGAGCGCGCGATCTGGGAGCGCCGCGTCTCGCTCTTGAAGTCCGACAACATCGACCCCGACCTTCTCGATGAGCGCGCCCGCGCGCTCCTGGACTATGCCGCCCCCCGCGACCTCGTTTTGATGCTGAGATCGGAGGTCGCAGGTCGGAAGCCCGAGGTTGCGAGCCCGCGGCCGGCGCGCCGCCCGAGTTCCGATTTCTGAGTTCCAATGCGCGATTTCCGTCCTCTGTCCTCTGAGGCGAAAATGCTCTAAGGAAGCCAAGTGGCCATGCCCTTTTGGCCGGCCGAAGAGGAAGACCCATGGCCATCGCCAGCCATAAACCAGCGGCACAACCTGCCGCCAGCCGCCGCCTTTCCGCGGAGGCGCCAACCGCCAAGGCGGTGGCGGAGTTCAGCAAGGAGCAGGAGCTCGCAGCATTCCGCCAGATGCTGCGCATCCGCCGGTTCGAGGAGAAGGCTGGCCAGCTCTATGGCATGGGGCTGATCGGAGGCTTCTGCCATCTCTATATCGGCGAGGAGGCCGTGGTCGTCGGCATGCAGATGGTGCTCAAAGCCGGCGATCAGGTCATCACTGGCTACCGCGACCACGGCCACATGCTGGCCTGCGGCATGGACCCCAAGGGCGTGATGGCCGAGCTGACCGGCCGGCGCGGCGGCTATTCCAAGGGCAAGGGCGGCTCGATGCACATGTTCTCGGTCGAGAAAGGCTTTTACGGCGGCCATGGCATCGTTGGCGCGCCGGTTCCGCTTGGAACCGGGCTTGCATTCGCCAACAAATATCGCGGCAACGACAATGTCAGCCTCACCTATTTCGGGGACGGCGCCACCAACCAGGGCCAGGTCTATGAAAGCTTCAACATGGCCAAGCTCTGGCACCTGCCCGTGGTCTATGTGATCGAGAACAACCAGTACGGCATGGGAACTTCAGTCAGCCGCGCCTCCGCCACCACCAACCTCTCGCTGCGCGGACTGTCCTTCGACATCCCGGGCGAGCAGGTCGACGGCATGGATGTGCGCGCCGTGAAGGCCGCGGGCGAGCGCGCCGTGCAATGGTGCCGCAGCGGCAATGGGCCGATCATTCTTGAAATGCTCACCTATCGGTACCGCGGCCATTCCATGTCGGACCCGGCCAAATATCGGCCCAAGGAAGAGGTGGACAAGGTGCGCACCGAGCACGATCCGATCGAGCAGGTGCGCGTCCGGCTCTTGGACAAGAAGTGGTCGACCGAGGAGGAGTTGAAAAAGATCGATGCCGAGGTGCGCGCGATCGTCAACGAAGCGGCGGAGTTCGCGACCCACAATCCCGAGCCCGACCCCGCCGAGCTCTATACCGACGTCGTGCAGTAGCAACGCGCCAGGTCGGCAACGCCCATGCCCATTCAAGTCTTGATGCCCGCCCTTTCGCCCACGATGGAGAAGGGCAATCTCGCCAAATGGCTGAAGAAGGAAGGCGAGCCGGTCAAGCCCGGCGACGTCATCGCCGAGATCGAAACCGACAAGGCGACCATGGAGGTCGAGGCGATCGACGAGGGCACGCTCGGAAAGATTCTGGTGCCGGAAGGCACCAACGATGTGGCGGTCAACACCCCGATCGCGATGATCCTCTCCGAAGGTGAGGACGCCGGCGCCGTCAAGGGCGACGGCAAAGCGCGCCCAGTACCTGGCGAGGCACCGGCCCAACGCCAGAAAGGCGCAGAATCGGCGCCCCCGAGCGCGCCCGATCATCGCCCCGCCAAAGAGGCCCGAGCGCCGGCCGAGCCCAAATCGGCGATCGCGGCCCCGCCCAAGCCCGAGGTGCTGCCGGAACCGGAGGTGCCGGCGGGGACCGAGATGGTCACCATGACGGTGCGCGAAGCCCTGCGCGACGCAATGGCGGAAGAAATGCGCCGCGACAGCGATGTCTTTGTGATGGGCGAGGAGGTCGCCGAATATCAGGGCGCCTACAAGGTCACCCAGGGGCTTCTGCAGGAGTTCGGCGCAGCCCGCGTGATCGACACGCCGATCACCGAGCACGGTTTTGCAGGGCTTGGCATCGGGGCGGCGCTCGCCGGCCTCAAGCCGATTGTGGAGTTCATGACCTTCAATTTCGCCATGCAGGCGATGGATCACCTGATCAACTCCGCCGCCAAGACCCGCTACATGTCGGGCGGCCAGGTCACGGTCTCGATCGTGTTCCGCGGCCCCAACGGGCCGGCGGCGCGCGTCGCAGCCCAGCACAGCCAGGATTTCACCGCCTGGTATTCGCACATTCCGGGCCTCAAGGTGGTCGCGCCCTACACGGCTGCAGACGCCAAAGGCTTGCTCAAATCGGCAATCCGCGATCCCAACCCGGTCATGTTCCTCGAGAACGAGATCCTGTACGGACACAGCTTCCCGGTGCCCAAGCTCGATGATTATGTCGTGCCGATCGGCAAGGCCAAGGTTGCGCGGGGCGGCAGCGATGTCACGCTCGTCGCCTGGTCGATGGGCATGACCTATGCGCTCAAGGCGGCCGAGGAGCTTGCCAAAGACAAGATCGAGGCCGAGGTCATCGATCTGCGCACCTTGAAGCCGATGGATATCGCAACAATTATCGAGTCGGTGAAGAAGACCGGCCGCCTGGTCACGGTGGAGGAGGGCTGGCGCCAATCCGGCGTCGGCGCGGAGATCGCCGCCAGCGTGATGGAGCAGGCCTTCGACTGGCTCGATGCGCCGGTCACTCGCGTCACCGGCAAGGACGTGCCCATGCCCTATGCGGCAAACCTCGAGAAGCTAGCGCTGCCGTCGGTCGCCGAGGTGGTCGAGGCCGCCAAGGCCGTCTGCTACCGCTGACCTCGTGGGATCGCCCGATGCCGGTCAACATCCTGATGCCAGCGCTCTCCCCCACCATGGAGAAGGGCAACCTCGCCAAATGGCTGAAGAAGGAGGGCGACAAGGTCAAGGCCGGCGACGTGATCGCGGAGATCGAGACCGACAAGGCTACGATGGAATACGAGTCGATCGATGACGGCGTGCTGGCAAAGATCGTGGTGCCCGAAGGCACGCAGGACGTTTCGGTCAATCAGCTGATCGCGGTGCTGGCGCAGGAGGGCGAGGACGTCAAGGCTGCGGCGGCTGCGGCCGGGAAGGGGGCGGCTCCGGCAAAGCCGGCCACCGCCGGAACCCCGTCACCCCAGCCCTCTCCCCTTCGGGGAGAGGGAGTCGCGCCCAGTTCGCCGCAACGTCCTTCAGACTCTCCTCCGGCGAGCGCAGGTACGGCCCCAGCTGTGCCGCCAGCACAGAGTGCTCCCTCTCCCCGGAGCGGAGAGGGTGGGGGTGAGGGGGTTCGGGCAGATGGTCATGCCGCCAATCGAATCTTCGCCTCTCCGCTCGCCCGCCGGCTGGCCAAGAACGCCGGCATCGATCTTTCCCGCATCCAGGGCTCAGGTCCGCACGGCCGCGTGATCGCGCGTGACGTGGAGGCGACGAAATCAGGCAAAGGCGCACTCGCGCCCGCGGCACCGGCTCTCATCGCA
>Ga0126381_100002450_pt1 | contig 20029 bp, 14 predicted proteins | sample PanSoiMetPlot_28_FD_96465 | JGI IMG/M metagenome (GOLD analysis project Ga0126381, IMG submission 96465) | Tropical forest soil microbial communities from Panama - MetaG Plot_28 | ecosystem: Environmental > Terrestrial > Soil > Tropical forest > Bulk soil | place: Panama | collected 2016-02-17
TTCGCTGGTATCAACCAGATCAGCGAAGAAATATGGTCCGTAGCTGGCCTGCTCGCAGTCGAACCTGCCGTCCAGCTTGTCCCGGATATCGGGCCACGCGTGCAGTCCTTCAGCTTGCGCCCACGACCGCAGGAAAGCATCCCACGGCTGACCAGACTCGAGCCATTCTGAGCGCCGATCCCGCAGCCAGTCATCGTCGCCGCCTGATTCAGGTAGCCGGTCGAAGCACCATCGGGCTGTGGCTTCGTCGAACCGCTCCCGCGCCCATTCCACGACCACCACCGAGCCCCCAGGCACCAGCGCGTCATGCACCAGGTCAAGCACCTGACCGAGATCGGCCACGTGGTGTAGCGACGTGCATGCCACGACCGCATCGAGCCCGGCGGGCAGGCCGTAGTGCTCGAACTCAACCTGACGGTAGGACAACCCAGACGGCGCTTCCGGATCCACCCCGGTCGCCTCGTATCCCGCTGACTCGAGCCGGGGAACAAACCCTCCCAGCGACCCGCAGCCGATCTCGACCACCCGTGCGGGCGCGGCCGGAAGGGTGTCGCGCACGAACGGCCAGATGGCAGACAGCCAGCGCTCATCCGATGTCACAGGTTCCGACAGTACGCCGCTCGGCCCGCCGACGGCACTCCGTGCACTTTCCTTGACGTCGGCTTTGGTCAGACTCTCGCCCTGTTAAGCCTCTTGTCACTCTGGGTAGGGACAGGACGACTACCGGGGCGGGGGGACGCTTCATGCGCGCAGTCGGGGGGCTAATCGGTGTGCGGCGCCACGGGCAGCGAAGTAATTATGGTGTGACGAAGGCGCGGGCGCGCGGCACGGGTGCTAAGACTGCTATCTGCCTGGCAGTTCTCTCGCTGCTGGCCGCGTCGTGCAGCAGCTCACCGTCGAAGTCGTCAAGTGGCAAGGTGACCGGGACCGTGGTGGTGTTCGCTGCCGCGTCGCTGAAGGGCGCGTTCGACAGCATCGGGACACAGTTCGAGAAGACGCACCCGGGCGTCACCGTGAGGTTCAACTACGCCGGAAGCTCCAGCCTCGCCACCCAACTCGGCCACGCCGCGCCAGCTGACGTATTTGCCTCAGCCGACAGCAGGAACATGAAGAAGGTTACCGATGGCGGACTGGCGACAGGATCGTCTAAGGTCTTCGCGCACAACAAGCTTGAGATCATGGTGGCCGCGGGGAACCCGAAGGGCGTAAAGAAGGTCGCCGACCTGGCCAGCAAGAACGTCAAGGTAGCGGTGTGCGCCCCGGCGGTGCCGTGTGGCGCCTACACCAGGCAGGTGTTCGCCAAGGCCAGAGTCACCGTGCGCCCGGCGACCGAGGAAACCAGTGTCAGCGCCGTGGTAACCAAGGTGTCGCTCGGTGAGGCCGATGCCGGCATTGTCTACACCACCGACATAAAGGCGGCAGGCAAGAATGTCGCTGGCGTGCCCATCCCGGCAGACCAGAACGTCACCGCTGAGTACCCGATCGTCGCGCTGAAGGACGCCCCGAATCATAGCGGCGCGACGGCGTTCATGGACTTCGTGCTCAGCAAGAAAGGCCAGGAGGTCCTTTCCAGTTACGGGTTCCAGCCCGCGGGGAAGCAGGGGTGAACGACCACCGGTCAGCAGTCAATCCCAGAATGGCTGGCCTGGCCGGCCTGTCGGTGCTGTTCTTTCTGCTCCCGCTTGCCGGGCTGGTGATCCGGGCGCCGTGGGGCAGCATGGCGAGCGTTATCACCAGCAAGTCCTCGTTGGACGCTCTCGGGCTGACCCTTGTCGCGTCGCTGGCCACAACCGCGCTGGCGCTCGCTTTCGGATTTCCGCTGGCGTGGCTGCTGGCCAGGGGCCGGTTTCCCGGCCAGACGTCGCTGCGCGGGCTGACCACGCTGCCGATGGTGCTGCCGCCCGTGGTTGGCGGTATCGCGCTGCTGATGGCTTACGGCCGCAGGGGGATGATCGGTGCGCCGCTTTATCACGCGACCGGGCTGTCGTTGCCGTTTACCACTCCGGGCGTGATCGTGGCCGAGTCCTTCGTCGCCATGCCGTTCTTCGTGATCACGGTGGAGTCCGGGCTGCGCACGATGGATACCAGGCTCGAGGACGCTGCTCGCAGCCTCGGCGCCAGTAGGTGGACGGTATTCCGCCGGGTCACCCTTCCGCTGATCGCGCCGTCCATGATCGCGGGCGCGGTGCTCGCCTGGTCCCGCGCGGTCGGCGAGTTTGGTGCCACGATCACTTTCGCTGGAAACTTGCCAGGGGTGACACAGACCGCCCCGCTTGCGATCTACATCAGCCAGACCACTAACCACCTTGACGAGGCGATCGCGCTCAGCCTCGTGCTGGTGGCCGTCAGTCTCGCCGTCATGCTCGGCACGCGCAGCAGACGCCGCGCAGGTTAGCCGCCCCATGCTCGAGGCCGACATCCAGCTGAGGCTGTCCAGGCTCGAACTCGCCGCTAGCTTCGCCGTCGAAGCCGGTGAGGTCGTCGCGTTGGTCGGGCCGAACGGCTCAGGAAAGTCCACTGTGCTCCGCGCCCTGGCAGGGCTGCTGAGGCTGGCCGGCGGCCGTGTCGAGCTCGGCGGCCAGGTCCTCGAAGACCCGACCAGCAGGACCAGGATCGTGCCAGAGAAGCGGCCTGTCGCCCTCATGTTCCAGGAATACTTGCTGTTCCCGAACATGTCCGCAGTGGACAACGTGGCCTTCGGCCTGCGCGCCCGAGGAACAGACCGCCGGCAGGCCCGCGACAAGGCCGCCGCCGCGCTCGCACGGCTAGGCGTCAGCCAGGTCGCCTCGGCGCGCCCGATCGCCATGTCCGGTGGCCAGCAGCAGCGGGTGGCGATGGCCCGTGCCCTTATTACAGAGCCCAAGCTGCTGCTGCTCGACGAACCGCTGGCCGCGCTGGACGTATCCACCAAGGCTGAGGTGCGCCGACACCTCCGGTCCGTGCTCCGCGAGTCCCCGTCAGCAAATGTCCTGGTGACACACGACCTGCTCGACGCCGTCGCCCTCGCCCACAGGATGGTGGTCATCGAGAACGGCAAAATCATCCAGTCCGGCACGCCAGCCGAGGTGACCGGCCGGCCGCGGTCGCGCTACGTCGCCGACCTGACCGGCGTCAACCTGCTCAGCGGCACCGGCCGGGGCACGTCGATCGACCTGGACAATGGCGGCCGTCTGACGACGGGGGACGCGAGCTCCGGCCCGGCCCTTGCGGTCATCCCACCAGCGGCCGTCTCCGTCTATCGCCAGCCGCCCGAAACCGGCGATGCCAACATCTGGCACGGCATCATCGGCACCGTGGACCTGCTCGGTGACAGGGTTCGCGTCCGCATCGAGGGCACCCACGTGATCACAGCGGAAGTCGCCCCCAGCGCCGTGGACCAGCTCAAGCTCGATGACGGCGGCGAGCTCTGGGCGTCGTTCCCTGCAGCGGCGGTCACGGCTTACCCGCCCTGACCTGCCCGGCGAGAGAAGCGCGGCCGGCTGCCAGCCCGTAAGGATTAGGACCCGGCCAGGGGGATAGATCAGCAACGATCAGCGGACCAGGAGGATCACATGGAACTAAGCGCACGCAACCAGCTGCCCGGCACCGTGAGGGATGTGAAGTCGGGTGCCGTCATGGCCGAAATCTCGGTCGACGTCTCGGGTGGTGTGCTGACAGCCGCGATCACCGACGCATCACGGGAGCGCCTTGGCCTCAAAGATGGTGACCAGGTCACTGTCGTCATCAAGTCCACCGAGGTAATGATCGCCAAGTCGTAGACCGGCCGGGCGTCCGTTAGATCGCCTGACGCTGGGGAGTCCACGACCCGGTCCGAGATGTCGCCTGTCGACTGGGCCGGTGCTAGATTTCATCTCGCGTTTGGCGGTCGAACGTTCGGCCCGTGGTCATCGCAGCTCCCTTTCCGCGGGGCCGGACGAGGAATCGCCAGCGATTGACGATTGCCCCAGCGCGCAGGCCAGCTTGAAAGCCGATTCGGCTGCCCGTCGACGGATCGGGGACCGATGCGACGATCAGGTCTCCGAGTATGAGCACCGCGGCTGGCAGGCCCATGGCGATGGCCTGCTGGGCGCTGACAACGCCAAGCCGCGCGCACGTGAGTGTGGCTAGCGCGAGGACAGCGCCACTGGCTTGGCAGAAACTTGACAGCCCGGCCCGCCGGTGCGGGATGTCGTCACGTCGCTGCGGCGATCCGGTGCCCACGTCCGCCACCTCCTCAGGTTGCTGCCCGTCAGGCTCCTAGCTCGAGCGCATTGGAACGGGTGGGTTCATTCCCGCGATTCGCGAGTGAACCGCGTTGTGGCCGGTAGCCTTCGGCATGCTTGTTATGCCGGTTTGCGAACTGATCGGGATGGTAGCAGTTAAGGGCGATTTAATATCCTAGTTCTAGATAATGACCTTCTCGCCCCGACGCCAGTCAACCACTCAGAGCGCCGCCACCGTCCCAGCTCTACCTAGCGCGAAATTCAGTAAGTCTGCGGTCCGCGGCGCGCGGGTACTTCGACGGCGTCGCCTGCCTGGGCCAGAAGGAGGGTAAGGACGAATGACCGCTACCGATGTCGTCCAGTATGTGCATTGGAAGAAGGACGTGGCCCATCACGACTACGCCGCAGCCTCTAGTTACCTGAGTATCCGTTTCGGGGAGAGCCGGGCACAGGAGGTGTCGGAACTGTTGCGGAAACTCCCGGTCATCCGCCGTCGGGCCAACGACATCCTGCGGGCCACCCGGCGCGACCCGCTGCCGCTGTCTGACCCCGGCGTGCTGAAAGACCTGCAGAAGGTGCTGGCCGGACAGAAGCTGTCCCCGATTCTCGTGGCGCAGGGGGATATCGCGGATGGCTACCACCGTGTCTCCCTCGCCTACGCGCTCGATCCATACGCCGACGTGCCGCTCAAGCTCGGCTAAGGAACTGCAACATAACCCGGTCGATGTAACGCTGCGTAGCCGTCAGCATGCTCTTGAGGGCTTGACGGATAGTTTTTCCCGCCGGACGATAACGGCGCTGCGCCGTAACGGAGGCACAAGCCGCTGCGGGCTGCGCGGGCTCGTCCGCATGAGGCCCCCGAGTGTGGGAGAGCCCGCAGGTACGCCGCATTCCCTCGGGGGTGGGTTACGTCCCAACGGAGGGTTAATGCAACCCATCAGGAGAAACAGACTCTTCCGCAGAATGGCGATCCTGTCGCTGCTGTCCTTGCCCGTCGCGGTGGTGACCACTGTTGGTGCAGCGGCGGCGGCCCGCCTGTCCCCCGGCACCCAACAGAGCGCCGCTGCCACCTTAGACCTGGGACAGTCCGCGCCAACCTTTGTCGGCCCGGCCGCGACTGGCTGCGCCTCGGCTGGCTGTTCCCTGCTCACCGGACCGTTCCGTACGTCATCGACGATGTCCTTCGCGGCGGGGCATGCGGCCGCCGCGGCCCGGTCAGCCCGGGTCGGTACCGCGTCGCGCGGGTCGCACGCCATGCCACTGCCCGTGCTCCCGCGTGCCAGCACTGCCCGTGGTGCCCGCGGGCTGCGGAGTGCTGCCGCCGCCGCTCTCCCCATCCCGGCCGTCAGCTGCGAGCCCCAGGGCCCTGGCTGCGACACAATCGACTCCTCGGCGGGTGGCGCCGTCGGGGTGAGGGGCCTGAACGCGGTCGACAGTGCAACCCTGGCCACCAACCCGCAGGGCGACATCGAGCCTCCTGACCAGGGCCTGTGCGCTGGCGCCGGATCCGTCGTCGAGGCCAACAACATCGGCGAGATCATGGTCTTCGACACCGCTTTGAACCGGATGTCTGCACCAATCCCGCTGGACACTTTGATGGGGCTCACCGGCCGTGGCTGGAGCAGCGGCGGCGATCCGTCGTGCGTCTTTGACGGCAGCAACGGCGGCCACTGGTTCTTCACCGAGATCGCCTCTGCCAGTACCGAGGCGTCCGGCGGACCGTTCACGGGCTGCTTCGCTGGCGTGGCCAATGGGTGTTACGAGGCCATCGCGGTCACCGTGGGCTCGAACCCGTTCGGCCCTTACAACGTCTACTTCCTCAACGCCAACTACAACCCGGCCGAGCCGGGCTCGCCCAACCTGCTCAACGACTTCGCGAAGATCTCGACCTCGCGAGACGCGTTCCTCATGATGTACGACGAATTCCCGCTCCTCGGGAGCAATCCTGGCCTGGGCGGCGGAGGCTTCAACGGAGCACAGGAGTTCGCGTTCGACAAGGACGCGCTGGAGACGGGACAGCCGGTCACCGAGCCTGATGGAAGCCCGAACCAGAACTTCAACGTCGCCATCGACAACATGGGCCTGCTGCCGACGCCAGACGGGACCTGCCCAAGCACGTGCTGGAGGCAGGTGATCCCGGCCCAGCCACCGGACCCGTCACAGTTCGACAACAGTCACGCCGGTTCCGCGTTCATGCTCGCCACACTCGACTTCCACCGGCAGGGCGACAACCGGCTGGCGGTCTTCGACTGGACCGGCCTGCACACTCTGAACAGCCACAACTGTGCTGCCTGCACCCTGATCCAGTTCGGCGGTCAGGTGCTCTCTGACGTGCTGTCCTACGACAGCGGAATCAGGGGTGCACAGAAAGCAGGGCCGATCCCGCTGGGCGACGAATGCGGAGCGGCAGGCTACAGCAGGGGCAACCCGCCGCCCGCGAGCTGCCCGGAGGGCACGATCGCCACTAACGGCGACGGGATCACCCAGGCCTCGCAGGCGCAGGGCCAGCTATGGACTACATCCGCGACGGGAATCAGCCAGACGTTCTCCTCTGAGGCTGCCCCCGAAACGCACGAGGGCGTCGTCTACTGGGTCGTCAACGCCGACAGCTTCGACCGGCTTGGGGCCTTCAGCCTCACCAGCCAGTCCTATGTGTCGGCGGCGCACGAGGACCTGGAGATGTCGGCGATGGCCGCGGAAGGCCTCCGCAGTCAGGATGGCGGAAACGGCAGGGCGATCGTCCTGTTCACGCTGTCCGGCAACGGCGGGCCCACCGGGGCAGACAACGGAGGGTTCTTCCCGAGCACTGCCTACGGCCGCCTGACCACCTCGTCGAACGGCGTGGAGGGCTCCGTGATCAACATCGCGGACCCAGGCCAGTCGCCGCAGGACGGCTTCACCGAGTACATGGGGTTCCCCGGCCGCACCCGGCCACGTTGGGGTGACTACAGCGAGGGCGTGTTCCTGCCAGGGACGGGCAGAATATATTTCGCCAACGAGTACATCCAGTTCCCGAGCTGCACCGGCGCCGACTTCACGCTGACGCTGGCGACCTGCGGCGGGACCAGGGACGGTCGTGCCAACTGGGGCACCTCCGTCAACTACGTCGTACCGTAATCCCGTACCTGCCTTAACCAATCCCGGCCGGGTGCCCGCAGGTCACCTCGGGCACCCGGCAGCCGGTGAGCCTGTCGCCAGTGTCGAATGGGGAAGCAACGTGAAGCATGTCAAACTGGGTGACCTCGACGTCGCCCGCATCGGCCTTGGCACGATGGGCATGAGCACCGCCTACACCGGAGCGGGCAGCGACGACAACGAGTCGATCCGTACCATCCACCGGGCCATCGACCTAGGTGTCACCCTCATCGACACGGCCGAGGTCTACGGCCCCTATACCAACGAGGAACTCCTCGGCCGCGCGCTGGAAGGACGCCGCGATCAGGTCGTGCTCGCCACCAAGTTCGGCATGATCTCCCACACCGGCCGCGGTCCCGGCCAGCTCGACAGCAGCCCCGCCAGCATCCGCACCGCCGTCGAGGGCTCACTGCGCCGTCTCGGCACCGACCACATCGATTTGTACTACCAGCACCGCGTCGACCCCGGCACCCCCATCGAAGACACCATCGGCACGCTCGCGGCCCTCATCACCGAAGGCAAGATCGGGCACATCGGCCTCTCGGAGGCCGGGACGGCGACCATCCGCCGCGCACACGCGATCCACCCGATCACCGCGCTGCAGTCTGAATACTCCCTGTGGACCCGCGACTCCGAGCCGGACGTGCTGCCGCTTCTGCGCGAGTTCGGTATCGGCTTCGTCGCCTACTCCCCGCTGGGACGCGGCTTCCTCACCGGGACGATCAGCTCTACCGACCAGTTCGGCCGGGGCGATTTCCGCAACGACAACCCGCGGTTCGCCGGCGAGAACTTCCAGCACAACCTGCGCAGCGCCGAGGAAGTAAAGGTCATCGCCGCCGAGGCCGGAGCGACTCCAGCGCAGGTCGCCCTCGCCTGGCTGCTCACCAAGGGCGAAGGCATCGTGCCCATTCCCGGCACCAAACGCGTCCCCCGCCTGGAGGAGAACATTGCCGCTGACACGGTCGAGCTCACGAACGAACAGATCACCCGCCTGGACAACCTGACACCTGCTGCGGGCGAACACCACAACGAGGCCCAGATGCGAATGATTGGCCGCTGATACGACAGCCGAGTCCACGCGGCGAGATACCGGCAACCTGCGCCGACCTGGCCGCGACGCTCCGCGGACCACTGCCTCGAGTTCCGTCAGGTTTCCTGAGCCGGATTGAGGACAGACGACGCGGCGAGCCCTGTCGCTAGAACGGAGTCGTGATGAGCGCGCCGAATCCTCCGCCGCACCCATCGTCGGTAGCAGTGAACGCGAGCCAGGAACCTAAGCGCCCTCCTGCCTCGTCCATGCAGCACTCGGATCCCAAGACCGAGGAGGGCCCGCGCGCCCGGTCTGGGATTTGCGACGCCCTAGTCCCGCTGCTCTTCATGGCGTCGGGCGTGGCCGGGCTGATCTACCAGGTGGTCTGGACGCAGGATCTTGTTCTCGTCTTCGGCGACACGACGCAGGCCATCGTCACCACTGTTACAGCCTTCCTGTGCGGTCTCGGCATTGGCTCGCTACTCGGCGGCGCGATCGGGACGAGGGTGCGGCGGGCAATCGTCGCTTACGGGCTGCTTGAGGTCGCCGTCGCTTGCGTCGCCCTGGTAATGCCGCTGGCCTTCGATGCCATTGCGACGGTCTTCCGCAGCGCCTACCTCTCGCTGCCCGCTGGTGAGGTGGCACTGATCCGGTTCGCCCTAGCCTTCGGCGCACTGACTCCCGTGACCGCGATGATGGGGATGACCTTGCCGATACTGACTCGCCATCTCGTGCATGCGGATTCGCACGTCGGCGAAAGGGTGGCCAGGCTCTACGGGCTGAATACGCTCGGGGCCGTGGTGGGCGCCGTGGCGAGCGGCTATCTCCTCATCGAAGTTCTCGGCCTTGGGGGAACGACCCTGGTCGCGGTCGTGCTCAATCTCGGGGCCGGCCTTGGTGCCCTCGTCATCGCCCTGCTGCTTCCGAAAGCGGAGCGGATACGGCCTCTCGCAGGAGAAGGACGTCGACGCGTCTACGGCCGACAGTGGCTTCTCCTCGGGGTCACCTTCGCCTCCGGCTTAGTCAGCCTCGCGCTTGAGATGCTGTGGACCCGCCTCCTGATGCAAGGGACTGGCTCTCCTGTTTACGTTTTCGTCGCCATTCTGGCTGTGTTCCTTGTCGGGATTAGCGGCGGCAGCCTGGCCTACGAGCGCAGGAAGCACCGAACGCCGCGAATGGCAACGCTGGGCCTATGCCTGGCTAGCGCGGCGGTCCTCACGCTGATTCCGCTGATCGTTAGCGACCTCAAGGGCCCGTCCCTGCTGTCGATCACCATCGTCCTCATATTGCCGGTCACAGCTTTGCTCGGTTACGCGTTCCCGCTCACGGTGCACCTCTTTGTCGATAGCGCTGCTCACGCAAGTCGCGGAGTAGGTTTCGTGTACGCGGCTAACACGGCCGGATGCGTCGTCGGCACCGTAACCGCAGGTTTCGTCCTGATCCCCGCCCTCGGCACCAACACCGCGATCATCGTTGTGTGCCTCATCGACGGGGCGATCGGAAGTGGGCTGGCGATCGCCTTCGCCCGCGGGGTTACCCGGCGGCTCACGGTGGCCCTGGTGGTCTTCGTGGCCGCCATCATCGTGACGATGAACTTCGCTCCCGTGGCAACGCTCACTTACCAGCAACGATATCTCGCCATGAGTAGGCACCCGCACTCGCATTTCGAGGACAACGTCGCCCAAATCGACGTCGTCGACGGCAATCCGCGAGCACGCAGGCTCTTCGTCAACGGCACACCAATCACGCGCCTGACGATTAACACCAAACTGCTGGCCTACATTCCTAAAGCGCTCAGGCCAAACGCCTCATCAATGCTTAATATCTGCTTCGGCATGGGTTCGACCTTCCGATCGTCGATCATTCTGGGTATGCACACCGACGCGGTGGAACTGGATCCGACCGTGCCCTCGCTGATGTCCCGGTTCTACCCGCGCGCGAACCGATACCTGCACGGCAGGCTCGGCCACGTCATAATCAGCGATGGCCGAAATTATGTCCGCCTATCGAACAAGCATTACGACCTGATCACGATTGATCCCCCGCCGCCAATATGGAGCGCCGAGGCAGTCGTCCTGATGACGCAGGAGTTCTATCAGGAAGCACGCCAGCGCCTCGGCCCAGACGGTGTGCTCGCTTCCTACATCACCTGGAGCACGCCGGAGACGAGGAAGCTGCTGCTCAGGGCATTTGCCGCTTCATTCCCGTACGTGACCGTGCTCCAGGGTGGCCGGGTGGGCGCAGGCCGTGATCGCGATGCGGTGCTATTTTCTGGCCTGTACCTGCTCGGCTCGAACGCCCCGATGGATTTCCGCGCGAGCACGATCATCAGAGTGTTCGGTTCCCGGGCCGCTCAGTCAGACCTCGCCGGAGCAAGCAGCTTCCATGCTGTCCCCGTCACATTGTGGCCATCAATCATCGGCCAGCGTGTCTGGCTGACTGACCGGCAGGTCGACACCTACGTAGGAGCTGGTCCGACGCTCACCGACGACCACCCGCTTACCGAGTACTTCATGATCCATGACTTCTATCTCCGGTCGAGGGGGTACGAACAGGTTGCTCTCAAGCTGGCACTCACCGTGACGTGCCTGATCGCCGTCCTCATACTCGGCATTACGCTCGAGACACTCTGGCGGCGCAGGCCGAGGAGCTTTCCGCAGATCCATCCGGGGTAAACGTTGGGGGCGGGCGGCGCGTCTTACAGGTATGCGCAGCAACCGGCCATCAACACGAAGGCGCTTATGACGACCTCCGAGCTCCGGTCGCCGAGGTCCCAGACTGCCTCGGGGCCTGGTCATGGCGGCGTCTCGTCCTGGACGCGCGGGCGATGGATGACACCTGCCGTATTCACGGCACTCGGAGCGGTGCTATTCCTCGCGTACCTGGCGGAGGCGCAGAAGTTGCCGATCTTCGGTGATGGCTCCGCGCAGGCGCTGCAGGCATGGGACATGCTGCACGGCAACTTGCTGCTGCACGGCTGGGTGCTGAGCGATGTGTCGTTTTACTCAACCGAACTGCCGCAGTACATGCTCATCGAATTTATCGCTGGACTGAATCCTGAAGTCGTGCACATTGCCGCGGCGATGACCTACGCGCTGCTTGTGGTGCTGACAGCTGTGCTGGCCAAGGGTAAGGCGACCGGAAGCGAAGCGGTTGCCCGGGCTCTCATTCCGATCGGCATCATGCTGGCGCCGTTGCTCGGGCCGATTCTCAGTTCCCGCGGAAATTCCTCCGCGTGGATCGCGCTGTCGGCTCCCGACCACATTGGCACTCAGGTACCGCTTGTACTGACCTGGCTCGCCCTTGACCGCCTGAAGTCGAAATGGTGGCTGCCCATCCTGGTCACGGTGATGCTGATCTGGGTGGAGATCGCCGACTCGACCGCGATCTTTGAGGGCGCGCTCCCCATCGCGGCGGTCTGCCTGGTGCGCATGTACCGGCGACGTCGGCCCATATCAGGGCAGTGGTACGACCTCTTCCTCGCCGTCGGCGCGGCCGCCTCGGTAGGCCTCGCGACGGCAGCGCTGGCTGCGATCAGGTTGCATGGCGGGTTCGCCGTCAACCCGGCCCCGCCGACCCTAGCCACCGTAACCGGGATGACTAACAACTCATGGGTGAAGGTGCGCAACCTTCTCAGCCTGTTCGGCGCTGATTTCTTCGGCATGAAGATCTCCCATGCGCTCATACCCATAACCCACCTGGTCGGGGTCGCTCTAGTGGTGTGGGGCGTCACTCGCGCAGTGCGTCGGTTCCGCTCTGATGACGACCTCGCTATGCAGGTGGTGACCGCGTCCTTCCTTGTGCTGCTCGCCGCCTTCATATTCGGGTACCGGGATGGCACCAGGGAGGCAGCCGGGTTGCTGCCGATGGGCGCGGTGCTGGCGGGACGCATGCTGGCGCCCCGCATCCTCCAGATCAGGCTGGCACCGGCGCTCGCGGCCGTGCTGGCCTGCTACGCGCTGTCGCTTGTCGCCCAGCTGTTCAGCCCTGCCTTGCCAAGCCCTGACGCGCCGCTGGCATCCTGGCTGCGGGCCCATCATCTGACGTACGGTCTTTCCGTAACCTGGTTCGCGAGTAACGGCATCACGCTGTACGGCCATGAACACCTGGCCGTCAGGGACGTGAAGATCACGGCCAGCGGCGAACTCGCGAGATGGAGCTGGAACACCAAGGCGTCCTGGTACAACCCGCAACGGCACGACGCGCGGTTTGTGATCTTGAACCCGTGCGCGCCCACGCCAACCACCCGCTTGTTCGACACCGTCGGCCGGCCGAGCGCGGCCTACTTTGCCGACGGCTTCACCGTGCTCGTGTGGCGCACCAACCTTCTGACCGGCCACCTCCCTCGGTCGGCCTCGCTCAAGTCACCAGCACATGCAAGCCTCAGCCGAGAGCGCGGCCAGCCTGACCAGATCCGCACCAGCAACAAGAACTCCATCGCCCACCAGCTCATGTGCGGAACTTTGAGCGGGACCGGCGGCGGTGCCTGACGTGGGCACTGTGCAATGTCACGGACATTCGACCGATCCCGAGAAGTATCTGCCCGGCGAAGACGCCGCGAGCTCGGCGGGTGGGGAGCGTCTGGAGTTCGGCTAGCCATTCCTCGCGCCAGCGAGAGCGCATGCTGGCTGGGAGCAGCACCGCCGATACAAAGAGCATGCGCCCAGTTGCCGTGGGCGGTGCCTGGTGGCGGCGGAGGGTGGCGGACGCGAGGTCGGCGAGTTCGGCGCCGATGGAGTCGGCGCCAAGTGCGCGCGCCACGGGAACCTGGACTTGCAGCGTCTGCTCGGACTTGTCCACTTGCGTGGCTGCAGGCAGGTAGCCGATGGTTCGCATGTTGTGCAGCCGATCCGCGATCTTGATCAGCAGGACTCGGCTGTCACCGGCCGCCTCGGCGGCTGGGCTGGTGATCGCAACAGTGCCGAGCTGGTCGCCAGCAGTGTTCATGGCGCTGACCTGTTCGACCAGGTCAGCTATCTCGTGGCCGAACTCGGTTTGTAGCACGTCCTTCGTACAACTTGTGTCGTCGAGGACGTCGTGGAGCAGTGCGGCGCACAGCGTCGGGTCATCGGCGTCCATGCCAACCAGGATTACCGCCACCGCCACAGGATGGGTGATGTAGGGATCGCCGCTCTTGCGCAGCTGTCCTCGATGCCAGGACTCGGCCGCCAGGTACGCCTTGACGATGAGCGGAATGTCAGCGTCAGGTCGAGCCGCTCTCACCGCCTGGAGGAGGTCGGCGGCAAGCCCATCGTTCTCGTCCACGTCGCGTTTCACCGGTCCTCTGTTCACCACGACACCCCCGGCGCGTCTGACCGCAGTGCACCGGCCCGCAGCTTGACCCGTGAGCGTTCGACGCGCTCCAGAGCATCCCGCGCTAGCTCAGCGCCTTCATCCGTGAGCTTGTAGTAGCGGCGCCGCGGCCTGCCCTCAGCGACGTGAGCGGCTGGGTCTTCCCAGCTGCTCCTTACCCAGCCGGCCCGCTCGAGGCGCGCCAGTATCGGGTAGATCGTGCCAGCGGGCAATCTGGTCTCGGCGCAGATCTGCAGCCCGTAGTGCTCCCCTGCCGGGTCAGCCAGCAGCGCCCGCAGCACGTACTGCGTCTGCAACGTCATCCTCGGAGCTTGGCCCATACTCGTACTCTATATAGCTAGAGTTTGGTTGTAAAGCTCTGCTGCCGCCGCCGCCGACCGCTGACAACAGCAGGTATCCCACGCTGTCACCACAGCTCCCGCCGACGAGCGCCGCTCGTGATGTTTCCCAAAGGCGGAAACAAAGGTTTGCGTTGTGGGCCAAAGAAATGGTAAGGACATCGGTTAGTGCGCGTGCCCGGCTAGATATTTAACCAACACGCGGATTAGCGTGCCGCTGCTCTATTCGATTCCCAGGGCGGCCAGATACGTTCCGTAATGACCTGCCAGAACCCGATGGCCGGAAGTCTGGTGACACGGCGTTGCCAAGGGTTGCGCACCGTACACAGAGTTAGGACATCGCGCACGATATGAGCAGCTGGTGGTCGCCATCGGCCTGATGCCGGTGTCAGATCGTTACAGAGTGCATCTCGGTTCGAGCTGAAATTGTAACTGTTTTCCTCTTGTATATGACTTCTGAGGCTATTAGCCTTTTCGGCAAGCTAAGGCACATGAGCCGCACAGGTGGTGCCAGCTCAGTTTGGCGACCCATGAAAGGCGCGGCCCGTCGAGTGGCTCGTGGCCGATATGGAGGTAATAATGGGTCGATCCAGACATCCACGGTATTTGGGCTGGACCGCCGCTGCCGCGGTGGGCGCGCTGGTGCTCGCGGCCTGCAGCACCGCTAGCAGTTCGAAGTCCACTACTACGGGCGGAGTCAAGAACGGCGGCTCGATCACGTATGCCCTCGATGAGGATGTGCCGGGCTTCAACATCAACATGGCCAATGACGCTGCGTTCGTGCTGGCCGAGATCCTCGATCAGGTCTGGCCGAGCGTCTTCATCACCCAGCCGAACGCGACCGTGAAGCTCAACACAGCGTTCGTTTCTAGCGCAAAGGTCACTAGCACTAGCCCGCAGACTGTGGTCTACCAGATCAATCCGAAGGCGGTCTGGTCGGACGGGACGCCGATCAACGCAGCCGACTTCATCTACAACTGGCAGGCGCAGAGCGGCAACCCGAAGTACAAGGACGTTGGCGGCAAGACGTTCCTGCCGGCGAGCACGTCTGGCTATAACCAGATCAAGACGGTGACCGGGTCGAACAACGGCAAGACGGTGACTGTCGTGTTCGCCAAGCCGTTCGCCGACTGGGAGAGCCTGTTCGGTGAGATGATCCCGGCGCACATCGCCCAGAAGGCCGGGTTCAACAACGGCTTCCAGACCTTCGGGCCATCGGTGCAGGTGTCCGGCGGGCCGTTCGAGATCCAGAGCTATACCAAGGGCGAGGATCTGGTCGAGGTGCCCAACCCCAAGTACTGGGGTCCGAAACCGCATCTGTCGAAGGTCGTCTTCCGATTCATCCTGGACGATAACCAGGACGCTCCGGCGATCTCGAGCGGCGAGGTCAATATCGTGAACCCGGTCATCGCCTCAGTGGGTTACGCGGACTCGATCAAGGCGATCTCGAACTTCACCGCCGAGGTCAGCCCGGGCCTTGAGTTCCAGCACATCGACTTCAACGAGTCGAACCCGTACCTGGCCAAACTGAACGTCAGAGAGGCGATCGCGCTAGGCACCAACCGCTCGCAGATGATCCAGCGGATCGTGGCGCCGATCTTCTCGGCCGTCAGCCCAGCGAGCGTCTCGAAGGCCGAGGTGCTGAACAACAGGATCTGGATGCCGATCCAGCCGCCGTACCAAGACACCAGCAGCGGCGCAGCCACCTTTAACCCGACGAAGGCCAAGCAATTGCTGGCTGCGACGGGTATGAAGATGGGCTCGGATGGCTACTTCCATCCGAACTTCGGCAAGGACAAGGGCAAGGACCTTACCTTGTCTATCTCCACGACCAGCGGGGTGCCAGTGCGCCAGCAGATCGAGGAGTTGTTCCAGGCTGACATGAAGGCGATCGGCATCAAGATCAACATCCAGAACTACGACGCGAGCACGCTGTTCGGCACCGTCGGGCCGAAGAGCGAGTTCGACATGATCCAGTTCGCCTGGGTCGGATCGCCGTTCGAGTCAGGAAACCAGTCGATCTACTGCTCCTACACCAACAAAGCGGTCTGCGGCGAGAACTGGGATCACTATGCCGACCCGAAGGTCGACAGCCTGTTCAACCAGGCTCTGACGACCCTGAACCCGACGCAGGACGCAGCGCTGTACAACCAGATCGACGCGCAGCTGTGGAAGGACATGGCCACGCTGCCGCTGTTCGAGAACCCGGTGTATTACGGCTGGTCAACCAAGTACGGCAACGTCATCCCCAACGCCACCAATGCGGGCATCCCGTGGAATGCCCAGGACTGGGGCCTGAAGGCCTGACCTGAAGGTCCGTTCTAGCCGATACTGAAACCGTCTGGCGGCCCGCTTCGGCGGGCCGTCAGGGGGGTCGGCGGAGAGGTGAATCGATGGGGACGTACATCCTGCGCCGGATCGCGGCAGGCATCCTAGTCCTGGCGATTGGCACGTTCTTCCTGTATCTGCTCGTGTCCCTGTCGGGGAACCCGCTAGCTAACCTGATGGCGAACCCGCACATCTCGCCAGCCACCGTCCGGGCCGCGCGGATCGAATTGCACCTGAACGAACCGCTGTTGCAGCGGTACTGGACATGGATCACGGGGGTGCTGCAGGGCAATTTCGGGATCAGCACGACCGGTCAGTCGGTCGGGCCGCAGATCTGGCCGCGGATGTGGGTCACCTTGCAGATGGTGATCCCGGCCGTGGTGATCGCGGCCATCCTCGGGATCGGCCTTGGCGTGGTCACGGCGGTACGGCAGTACAGCATCACTGACCACGTCTCCACCGGGTTCGCTTACCTTTTCTTCGCCACGCCAGTGTTCGTGATCGCGATCCTGCTGAAGGACTTCCTGGCGGTGAAGGTGGACAACGCGACCGGGCACACCATCTTGTACACGATAGGCCAGAACAACCCGGGCACGACCGGGGCGTGGAGCATCTTCGTGGACTCGCTCGCGCATGATGTGCTACCCGTCATGACGCTGGTCCTGATCACCTACGCGTCCTGGAGCCGGTACCAGCGGTCCTCGATGCTGGACGTGCTCAACGCCGACTACGTCCGGCTGGCCCGGGCGAAGGGACTGTCGCGCAGGCGAGTGCTGTACGTGCATGCGCTGCGCAACGCGCTGATCCCGGTCACCACGGTGATCGCCCTCGACTTCGCCGGGATCTTGGGTGGCGCGGTGATCACGGAGATCGTCTTCGGCTGGGAGGGCATGGGACGGTTTCTCTTTACCGGGCTGACCGGTCCGGTAAGCCCGGACGTGAACGTGGTGATGTCCGCGCTGCTGATCGAAGCAATCCTGGTCATCGCATTTAACATCATCGCCGACGTTCTCTACGGCGTGCTCGACCCGAGGATCCGTTATGCCTGAGTCATCCGAGACAACCAAGGCCAGCAGCGTCAATAGTGCCGCGACCGCGGTGCCGACCGCGCCACCACTTGCCGGGGCGGTTGCCGCTGGCACGCTGCCTGGCGACGGCGGGCTCCGGCAGGAGGTGGCTGCGCTGGCGGCTGCCCAAGCCGGGCTGAACATCGAGGCGCGCACTCAGTTCCAGATGGCGCGAGCGCGGTTTCTCCATCATCGGATGGCGCTGATCGGCTTGTTCGCTTTCGTGGCGATCTTGCTGTTCTCGACGATCGGGCCGTTGTTCTGGAAGTACAGCTACGCTCAGATCACCACTCAGTTCGGGACCGGGCCCTCGATGGCGCACCCGTTCGGCACTGACACCGTCGGCCATGACATGTTGGCCCAGGTGATGGCGGCGACGTCGACGTCGATCCAGACCGCCATGGTGGTGGCAGGGATCTCGACCGTGCTTGGCACGCTGATCGGGGCCTTGGCCGGCTATTACGGCAAGTGGTCTGATGCGGCGCTGATGCGGTTCACCGACCTTTTGCTGATCGTGCCGGCGCTGGTGATTCTGCTGGTATTGGCCAGCGCTGTCAGCAAGTCGGCGGGTAACTGGTTGTGGATCGCGCTGATCCTGGCCGGGCTCTTCTGGACCGTGCTGGCCCGGCTGGTGCGGGGGACGTTCTTGTCGCTGCGGGAACGAGAGTTCATCGAAGCCGAGCACGCGATCGGTGCCAGCGACGCCCGCATCATCCTGCGCCACATGATCCCGAACGCGATCGGGTCAATCGTAGTGAACGCGACGCTGACGGTCGCGCTGGCGATCCTGGTCGAGGCCGCGCTGTCCTTCCTGGGGCTGGGCATCCAGCCACCGCAGGTATCGCTGGGTTATCTGATCAACCAGGCGGAAGGAGATGCGACAGTGCTGCCGTATCTGTTCTACTTCCCGGCTGCGTTCCTGATCGCGATCATTCTCGCGGTCAACTTCATCGGTGACGGACTGCGTGACGCGCTGGACCCGCAGCAGCGGATCCGCGCATGAACGGAGACCTGCTCCACGCAACCGGCCTGTCCGTTACCTTCTCCACGCATGAGGGCAAGGTACAGGCGGTCAGGAACCTGGACTTCCGGCTTGGGCATGGCGAGACGCTCGGCATCGTCGGGGAGTCGGGCTCGGGTAAATCCACGGTTGCGCTCGCGGTGCTCGGCCTGCTGGCGAACAACGCGCGTGTCACCGGCTCGGTCAAGTGCCAGGACAGGGAACTGGTCGGGATGGCCGAGGACAAGCTTGCGCAACTCCGCGGCGAGACGATCGCTTTCGTGCCGCAGGATCCGCTCAGTTCGCTGAACCCCGCCTTCAAAGTCGGCTGGCAAGTTTCCGAGGCAATCTGGACCCGCGGGAACGTGTCCAAGGAGGTGGCTGACCGCAGGGCCATCGAACTCCTTGACATGGTCGGCATCCCCGAGCCGGCCAAGCGAGCCGATAGCTATCCGCATGAGTTCTCCGGCGGCATGCGGCAGCGCGTAGTCATCGCCATGGCCATGGCCAACGACCCGAAGGTGATCATCGCCGACGAGCCGACGACAGCGCTCGATGTCACCATTCAGGCCCAGGTCCTTGAGGCGCTGAAGGCTGCCCGTGATCAGACTCAGGCGTCGCTGATCCTGATTACCCATGACCTGGGCGTTGTGGCAGGGATGGCGGACCGGGTCATGGTCATGTACGCGGGGCGCGCCGTCGAGACCGGCCCGGCCGATGAGATCTACTACCGGTCGCGGATGCCGTACACACTGGGCCTGCTCGGCTCGCTGCCGCGGCTGGATTCCGGCGTCGGCGGTCGGTTGCGCCCGATACCGGGCTCCCCGCCCTCTCTGCTGAACCTGGCGCCCGGCTGTTCATTCGCGGCCAGGTGTCCGCTGGTTATCGAGCGGTGCCTGCGTGAGGATCCTGAGCTGTTGGACGTGACGGCGGCCAGCCACCGGTCCGCCTGCCACCGATCCGCCGAGCTCGAAGGTGTTGGGACGGAACTGTTCGCGCCTACGTGGACGGACATGGGCGAAGGTCTTGCCGGCGAACTTGTCGCCAGCGACGAGGCCGAAGTGTCGCGAGTGGCCAAAGCCAACGGCCATTCCAGAACCGTCATCGAGGTCAGCGACCTGGTCAAGCACTTCCCGGTCCGCGGTGGCATCCTGGTCCGCCACCAGGTCGGCCAGGCCCATGCGGTCTGCGGCGTTTCCTTCGATCTGAAGGAAGGGGAGACGCTCGGCCTGGTCGGCGAGTCGGGCTGCGGCAAGTCGACGACTGCCCGCGCGGTGCTGCAGTTGATCCCGGCGTCATCAGGATCGGTTCGCTACGACGGCACCGACCTCACGACGAGGAGCCGCCGCCAGCTGCGGCCGCTGCGCCAGGAAATCCAGGTTGTATTCCAGGATCCCTATGCCTCCCTTGACCCGCGAATGCCGGTCGGTGAGATCGTCGCCGAGCCGCTGCGCGTGCATGGCCGCTGGGACGCGAAGGGCGGCCCAAAGCGTGTGGACGAACTATTCGAGATGGTTGGCCTGAACCCCGAGCATCGCAACCGGTTCCCGCACGAGTTCTCTGGCGGCCAGCGCCAGCGGGTCGGCATCGCCCGGGCACTCGCGCTCGGCCCGAAA
>Ga0126381_100002451_pt1 | contig 20027 bp, 18 predicted proteins | sample PanSoiMetPlot_28_FD_96465 | JGI IMG/M metagenome (GOLD analysis project Ga0126381, IMG submission 96465) | Tropical forest soil microbial communities from Panama - MetaG Plot_28 | ecosystem: Environmental > Terrestrial > Soil > Tropical forest > Bulk soil | place: Panama | collected 2016-02-17
CTTGCCGGGCATCTTCACCATCCCAAGGCGATCATTGCGACGATCACGGCCTGCTGACTTCCGCGTAGAGCACGTGGCCGCGACCGGAGGTCCGGTTCGGGGCCACAACCGGCCGATCCGTCAGCAGGTGCTAAATGACCCTGGGCACTCGGAGCCGGGAACTAAGCGTCGCACCAGATTTTCACCCCTAGAACGGATCGGAGGCGGTCCTCAGCTGCGCGACCTTGTATGCGATCTCGCAGCGCTCTACCAGCTGGGATCGCCCTTGATCACCTCCAACGCGGTTTCCTCGTCTTCGCGCCAGAAGCGGATGTCGAGCTTGTGCTTGCCGAGCCGGATGTCGTGAACGGCGAGATCGGGCAACCATTCCGGTGAGAGGGATACTTGTACGGCGAGCGAGACCAGTGGTAGCGACGCGTGCAATAACTGAACGAGTTGAGAGGTACTCACCCGGGGTGTTCCGCGACCAGATATTGCGTCTAGCTGCGCCGCCGCCGTGCGCGGCGGACGTCTCTGTAGACCACGGGAAAATGCTGGGGGCGCCGTGGCGACCCGCTCGAACACGTTGTCGACTTCCGCAATGAAGCAATCGGCCAGCTCCGCATCGCGGGCGCTGTAACAGTCGCGCGCTTCGATCAGTTCAGGCCGCGCAGCGGGGCCGAAGACGACCGACGGCAGGCTCAGCGCCATTGTCGGAGATCGGCTCTAAGCCGGTCCCAGGGAATGCTTTGTTGCCGGTCTTGATCGAAACCAGCGATCCTCCGGTCGAGTTCGGCTCGCTGGGCATCGGTCATCGGTACGTCCTTGTCGTCGAGACTCTCCCAGAGGGACTCGATCAGATCGAGCCGCTGGCGCGGCGAGAGCCGAGCTAGCTCCGGTGCTAAATCACTCATGCCGCACAGGACGGCGAGCGCGACGAGGCCCGTCAACTCCTGCCGCAAGCTGAGCCGAGCGCCCGGGGTAGCCGCTCTAGTCATCTCGGTCGAAGATCGGCGGTGACGGCATCGTGGGAAATTATTTATTTGACAAATTAACAATAATGTGATAGTCGCTGTCGATTCTCCAGGCGGAACCCAAGACGCGTCCTCGACGAGCCGCGCACGGTTATCGGCCCAATTCGCGACGGCAGGTGAAGGGTTTAAGGTTACTCAAGGCCGACGCCCAGCGGCTCGGGCAAGTTCTCGCTCGATGGAAAACCACAGGTTGGGTCCCGCCTGTTTCTCTCCTACATTAACAGGCGGAGGGGGACGGGCCTCTCGCGCAATCCGCGAAATCGAGAGACCTTACGACGACTACCTATTCCGCTGCTTGGGCAAGCGGACGGACCGCGGCGCGCATCTGCATCTCGTAGGCGTCGCGCCACGCGATCTTTGCGTCGGCCAGGAAATCACCACTGCGCACTGCGGTGTAGACCCCAGGATCGTCGACGCAAGGCGGAATCGTCTCGTCCTTGGCGAACGCGCGGGCGGCGCGCAGCAGGCGTCGCCGCGTGCGGGCGATCATGATGTCGCTCGGCCCCAAATTCTCGAAGCCGTGGTCGGTGATCCCGCCCATTCTCTCGGTCACCGCCTGATCCTGGCCATGGATGCTGGCAATACCGGTGTAGTTCTCGCCGCTCTTCTGCGCCGCGCGATCGATCATCCAGTCGTTCGACGGGTTCTGCATGAGCCGCCAGCGGCCGTACCAGTCGGTCGTGTTCGGCAGATAGTCGAAGCCCAGCCGCGAGCCCGGTATCATCTGCCCGTTCTTGAGCGGGCGAAGCGACGGCGGCGAGCTGCGCCAGCTGAGGCTGACGAACATCGTATGCGTGTCGTCCATCGGGACCCACGCGCGGGTGTTGACCCGGTCGAACGGGCCCTGCGGCGTCTGCGTCCAGAACGGGAACAGGAAATTGGCAAAGCGCCAATAGGTCTGGCCCGCCTCGGCCGGGCGATAGGCGCAGTACATCGTGCCGTAGCCCGTATCGGTCACGTGATATTCGGGCGCCCGGTTCGTCAGCGTCCAACGCAGCAGGCTGTCGGGCGCCGCGTCATCGGGCTGGACGCTGCCGGTATGCAGAAAGCCGAAATGCGACGTGTCGATGTCGCCCTCGAGCGCCTGCAGCCAGTTGCATTCGCGCTGCACGAAGGAGATCTGCAATTCGGCTTCGGGCAACAGCGAGGCTTCGATCGCCGGCAACGGCGGCACCTCCTTGCGCGAGCCCATATACACCCAGATCAGGCCATTGCGTTCGGCCACCTTGTAGGCCTTGGCCTTGACCTTGTCCTTGAAATCCTGGTGCGGCGGCGCGTTCGGCATGTCGACGCAATTGCCGGCCGCGTCGTATTTCCAGCCGTGGTAGACGCAGCGGATGCCGTTTTCTTCGTTGCGTCCGAGGAACAACGACGCGCAGCGATGCGGGCAGCGGTGATCCATGACGCCAACCCGCCCCGAGCTGTCGCGGAACGCGATCAGCCGCTCACCGAGCAGCACGAGCCGCATCGGCGCGCCGTCCCGCTCGAGCTCCGAGGACATCGCGGCTGGGATCCAGTATTGCCGCATCATGTCGCCCATCACCGTTCCGCGGCCGACGCGGACCAGATCGTCGCTGTCCTTTTGCTTGCTCATTGTTCTGCCTCACGACCAACAGACAAAGCCGAGGCCGGTGCCAGACCCTGCCGGCGTCCGGTAGCCGGGCGTATAGCTCGACCATTTGACGTCGAGATGCTCGGCGGCGCCGGCGGCGCAGATCCACATGCGGATTTCCGAGCTGCCCGAGTTGAGCTTTTTGCGCGGCAATGTCTGCAACGCCTCGGCATCCTTGTCCCGGCAGGCGTCGATCACCGCGCAATCGAGCGCCTCGTCGACGACGAAATGGCTAAGGCCGCCCGATCCGACGATGCCGATCCGTGCGTCGCCGGGGTGGCTCTCGACCGCCGCGCGGATCGCTTGGCCCAGTCGGTAGCAGCGCCGCGGGGTCGGCTGGGTCGGCGGGAAATAGGTGTTGAGGAGTACCGGGACCACCGGCAATTCCGGGTCCTCCATCAGCCGCTTGCGGACAAAGGCAAAGGCGTGGCCCTCGCCCTTGCCTTCCGGCAGACGGTCAGAGGCGACCGGGTCGAATTCCTGGTCGACCAGCGAGTTGATCAAATGCAGCGCCAAGTCCGATTCGACGGGATAGTCTCTGGGTGCCTTTTCTTCGTAATAGCGCGCCGTCGCCCGTCTCGCCCAGTCGGGGCCGGAAAAGCCGTTGAGCGGCACGTTGCGGATGGTCTTGCCGTAATAGACCACGAGCGCCGGCATGTTGTCGTCTTGGTAAAGCTCTTTGTGATCGTCGCCGACGACGATCACGGCATCGAGCTCGGCCCGGCGCAGGGCCTCTTTGAGGTGATCGACCCCGGCCTGCGCCGCGGAATGACGGGCAGCGAAGCGCTCAGGCGTCAGCTCGGCGGCGACATGGGGCTCGGCACGTTGCAGCAAGTCTTGATAGCTCGCCGGCTCACCTTCCTTGTCGAGAAAATCGCGCACCCCGTCGCGGTCGATGAAGCGCGGCCAATCTTCGGCCGGGGCATTGAGCATTGGCGTGTGCGAGGTACCGATCCCGAGGACGAGCTGAGCCATACCAACTGCTCCTTCCCGCTGGCGTATTATAGACCTTGCGGAAGCCTAGGATCGTTGGCCCGAGGAGGTCAACAGCTGCTTGGCCGAGCCGATCTCGTAGCCCTATAAGGGGCTGTCGGCACAGAAGGCAGGTTTGAAGATGATCGACATCGAGAAAACGAGGAAATTCGTCGATCAGTGCTGGGGAGACGAGATCGTTCCGACACTGGTCGAGTACATCCGCATCCCTAACAAATCGCCATCCTTCGACCCTGATTGGGCGGCCCACGGATTCATGGACGAGGCCGTCCAGCTGTTCGAGCGCTGGGCGCGGGCAAAGCTCGCCGATGTATCAGGCGCGACTCTCGACGTTGTCCGCCTGCCCGAGAGGACCCCCGTTATTTTGATCGACCTGCCGGGCGAGATCGAGGGCAGCGTCTTGCTTTACGGGCATCTCGACAAACAGCCGGAGATGGCCGGCTGGATCGACGGTTACGGGCCGTGGATCCCGCGTCTCGAAGGCGACAAGCTCTATGGGCGCGGCGGCGCGGACGACGGCTATGCAATGTTCGGGGCGCTGAGCGCACTGCTGGCGCTGTGCGACCAATCGATACCGCATGCGCGTTGCGTTGTCCTTATCGAGGCTTGCGAGGAGTCCGGCAGCTATGACCTCCCGTACTATGTCGACTATCTCGCCCAGAGGCTCGGCAAGCCATCGCTGGTGATCTGTCTCGATTCGGGTTGCGGCAATTACGATCAGCTGTGGTTGACCACATCGCTGCGCGGCATGGCCTCGGGAACCCTGACCGTGCGAGTGCTCGAGGAGGGAGTTCATTCGGGCGACGCCTCGGGCGTCGTTCCGTCGAGCTTTCGCGTGTTACGTCAGCTATTGTCACGTCTCGAAGACGAGGAGACAGGGGCGATACGCCCCTCCGAGCTCTATGCCCAGATCCCGCCTGAGCGGGTGGCGCAAGCTCGCCGTGCCGCTGCCGCGCTCGGGAATGCCGTGCACACCAAATTTCCCTTCCCGGCCGGCATGTCTCCCGTCACCGACGACTTGACCGAGCTCGTGCTCAATCGCACATGGCGACCGCAATTGGCCGTGACCGGTATGGACGGCCTGCCGAAGCCGGCCGATGCCGGCAACGTGCTGCTGCCCTACACGAGGGCTAAGCTGAGCCTGCGCCTGCCCCCGACGCTCGATGCGGCGGCCGCCGGCACCATGCTGCGTGCCTTGCTGGAGAAAAGGCCGCCCTACAGGGCGCAGATAGCATTCGAGCTGGACTCGAGTGCCGCCGGCTGGAACGCCCCCGCGCTGGCTCCTTGGCTCGAGCAATCACTAGCGCGCAGCTCCGAACTCGCCTTCGGGGCGCCACCGGCTTACATGGGAGAGGGCGGCAGCATCCCGTTCATGGCGATGCTGGGCGAGAAATTTCCGGAGGCGCAGTTTGTCGTTACCGGTGTGCTCGGGCCCCACTCGAACGCGCACGGCCCGAACGAATTCCTGCACATCCCGACCGCGCGGCGGGTTTCGCTGGTGATCGCGCAGGTTCTCGCCGACCACGCTGTGCAATCCAACGCCGCATAGCGGCCTGTCTCAAACGCTCTCCAACGGCGGCGCGCCAAGCCAGGGGCGCTCGATGGTCGGCGCGCCGATGTGATATCCTTGGAGATAGCCAACACCCTCCGCGCGCAGTAGGGCTGCATCCTCGGCGCTCTCAACGCATTCGGCGATCGTGCTCAGCCCGAAACCTTTGGTGAGGCCGAGCAGGTGGCGCAGAAAAACCCTATTCTCCAGGCTGTCTGCCAGGTTGCGGATGAAAGATCCGTCGATCTTTACGATATCTACCGCTAAGCTCTGTAGATGTCGCAATGAAGTATGGCCGGCGCCGAAATCGTCGAGCGCTACACGACAACCCGCATCCCGGAGCGTATCGACGAACCGGGCGCTCTCTTCAATATCATCGAGTGCCGCAGTCTCGGTGATTTCGACAACCAGCCGATGGGCGAGATCGGGCCGGTTGCGCAACCGCGAAAGCAAGGACCGTAACCACGGCCGATCGCCGGCCGTCAACCCCGACACATTGAAGCCGAGCTTTACCGTTGGATGGGTGCCGAGCTCCCGTACCGCCTCTTCGAGGACGAAGCGATCGATATGACCGATCAAGCCGATATGCTCGACGGCCGTGATGAACTCGGCGCCGGCGATGATACCCCCGGCCTCGTCTCGCATCCGCAACAGGCATTCGAAATAATCGACCGTCCCTGTCGCAGCGCACACTATGGGCTGGAACGCGAACAGTAAGCGGTTCTTACGCAGCGCCGCCTCGACCGTGGCTCCTATAGTCGCACGGCTCCGATGCCGGTTTCGTTGTGTGCTCACCCGGTATTCGTCCACTGGTCCGGCGACATGGCCTTTTTCCGTTTGGTGAGGGCGCGGTAGACGGCGCACTCAGCGCAATTTCCCTTCGGCCACAGCGGGGATGCGCGCCAAGACAAAAGCTATCCGCGGAGATTTGACGAAATCCTAATCGTCGGCCGCCGCCTGGGCAGTCTACGTCATTAAGCCGGGGTGTGAGATACTAAAAACGGCAGCACGGCGTTTCCGAATTCGCGCGCCCGGACATGCACGAGGAAATGGCCCCCTCGCGGGAAGAGCTTGACCTCCGCCGCCGGGATTAACCTAGCCAGCTCTTCGGAAAAATAGGCCGGGGTCACGATATCGTCCTCGGCGCCGATGACCAGCGTCGGGGTCTTGATCCGGGCTAGCTCGTTCGAGCGGTCAAAGGCCAACATCGCATCAATCCGGCTCGCTACGATCTCTACCGGCGCGAAATTGGCCAAGTTCTGAGCCTCCAATTGGCGCAGTCGCTCGTTGTTCCGGGCGACCCACCAACTCGGGTACCAGTAGAGCGTGGCCGACTGGAGGTAGGTGCTCGGCCCGAGGCGCAACAACACCTCCTTGCGAAACGTGAACAGTCGGCGAAAATAGGCGTCCGCCTTGGTCCAGGTCGCTGACAGCACGACGCTCGCCAGCCGGCGTGGATGGTCGATCGCAAGGGCTTGAGCGATGGCGCCCCCGGTCGAGTGTCCCACAACGTGGGCGCGCTTTATCTGGAGGGCGTCCATCAGGCTGACGACATCAGACGCCATCCGCTCCACCGTATACCCAATCCGGGCGGGATCGCTCTGCCCGATGCCCCGATGGTCAAACGTCACGACTTCGAAGCGCTTGGCGAAGGCCGCGATCTGGTCCTGCCAGAAAGACGCAAATCCGCCCAACCCGGAGACAAAGAGGACGGGGAAGCCCATGCCGTGCCGCTCGTAATACAATGAGCAGTCGCCGATTGAGATGCGAGGCATCGATTCGCGGTTTCACGAGCAGATGAGCGTGCGTCGGTATCACCGGTGCGGGGGGCTGTCAACGCGAAGCGCATGCGCGGAACGCAGACGTGAGCAGCGTTACCCGACACCCGTCCCGTCAGCCTGCCTAAGTTTTGACACATGGCAACCGTCCAATTCGACGACACCGGCCAGTTGATCAGGAACGGTCGTACCTAGCCGTAACCGATTTAAGCGGGAAGCGTCGTGGTCTCGCCACGTCACCGGGAAGAGCGGAAAGTGAGTTGAACAAAATGAGAGAGCAGGAGCAGACCGGAAAACCACCTCACGGCTTGAACGACCAACGAAGCGCCGAGGTCGCGTCGTATAAGGGGGCCGCCCCGCCCCGCCGATCCACGAGCCGAACCCAGGATATCGACCGATATGTCGGCGCCAGAATACGCGAGCGCCGCATCATGCTCGGCCTAACGCAGCAACAGCTAGCCGATCTCATCGGGGTCACCTATCAGCAGGCACATAAATATGAGCGCGGCATCAACCGCGTCTCGGCCGGCCGTCTATTCGAGGTCGCGCAGGTTTTGAGCGTGCCCGTGAACTACTTCTTCGATGGCCTGGAGCAGGAGAGCGAACGCCCGATCAGCCCACGTGAAAGGATGTGTCTGGAGCTTGCCCGCAATTTTGCCCAGATCCCCAATGAGCGTCACCAGGAGGCTTTGAGCCAGCTCGCTCGGGTGCTGGCTTCGGAGGATTAGGGCGCTTGATGGTGAAGGCCCGGCAGCCGACCTTCACCGTCTACAAGGGGATCAGATGGGTGGCCGCCGCCGGCCCGCTACTCCCATCACCAGGGCAATCAGGAACACCACCAGGAAAACAAAGAACAAGATCTGCGCGATGCTGGCAGCAGTCGTTGCCACCCCACCAAATCCGAAGATTGCGGCAATGATCGCAATAATGAAGAATACCAGCGCCCAGTAGAGCATATCGTCCTCCATTGCAGGGCCCGGCCAGGATCCGCGGCCTCTTCGTCGATAACAGGGCGGTTCGCGCGACAGTTCCAGCGGGCGCAGAACAACGCCAATTGGTCGGGTAGCAAGGCCGGTGCGCCTGCTCGCACGAGCTCTACGGATCAGGCCGGAACAGTGATTTCGCCTGGCAAGTGCGGACGCAAGACCGCCGCTTCGGCAGGCGAATCGATCCACATTTGGAACCACAGCTCCAGCATCAGGAGCGCCCAGAGCCGGGTGTGGTGGTCGCGCGTTAGCGTGCAGTGTTCGTCGAGAAGTTGACGGACATAATCCGGTCGGAACAGGTTGCGCTGCCGTGCGCTCCGCGACAGCAGGAGGTCATAGGCCAATTCCTTGAGTTCGCTGCGAAACCAATGATCGACGGGACAACCGAACCCCATTTTCGGCCGATAGAGCAGCTCCCTCGGCAGATAGGGCTCCATGGCCCATTTGAACAACGCCTTGGTCTCGCCATGGGCCATCTTGAGTTGCTCGGGTATTCCCGCCGCCCACTCCATAAACACGTGGTCGAGAAGCGGCGAGCGAGATTCGAGCCCGTGGGCCATGCTGGCGACATCGACCTTCACCATCAGGTCGTCCGGCAGGTAAGTATGGATATCAGCCCAGTTGGCGCCGGTGACAAGGCTGTCCGCCTCGGCGAAATAAGGTTCGAGGAGGTCGAGCGCGGCGCCCGCGAGATGCTCCTGCATCGCATCGCCGTAACCGGCAACCTTGTCGTCGTCGGTAAAGTAGACGATGGTAAATGCGTATCGGCGGCTCGGCTGCTGATCGGGAGCCTGCAGCAATCCGCAAATTCGAGGAATCTTAAACCGGCGCTGCAACGCTGATGGTGCCAGTGCGAGCGATTGTCCGAGGCCAACCCGGCTCCATCGAGGCATGCCGTCGACGCGGGAAAGGTGGCGCATGGCCTTGTATCGGTTATAGCCCAGGAAGCACTCGTCCCCGCCATCGCCGTTGAGCGCCACAGTTACCTTGCGGCGCGCCATCTGCGAGACATAGTAGGTCGGAATGGCCGAAGGATCCGCAAAAGGCTCGCCATAATGCCAAATCAACCGCGGCAACACCGCGAGCGCGTCGGGTTGGACCAGCAGCTCCTCGTGGTCAGTGGCATAACGCTCCGCTACCATCCGCGCATAGCGGGTCTCGTCATATTCCTTGGCGGAAAATCCGATCGAAAACGTTTTGACCTTTCCGCCGCCGACGCGCGCCATCATCGCGACAACCGCCGAAGAATCGACGCCGCCGGACAGAAAAGCGCCGAGCGGCACATCCGATATCAGCCGCAGCCGCACCGCCTCTTCGAGCTGAATGACGAGCTCTCGCCGCAAATCCGCCGCAGATCGACGGAGATGCGTCGCGCGGGGTCCTGGTAGACGCCAGTAGCGCCCTAGCCGAGGCTCGCTCAGAGTCCCATCCGGCAGTGCGTCGATCGCGAGGTAGTGGGCTGCCGGCAACTTGTAGATACCGGCAAAGGCAGTCCGCGGGGCGCCGACGTACCCAAACGTCAGGTAACTATCGATCGCCGCCAGATCGGCTGCGCGCGACCAGCCCGGCCAGGCAAGCACCGCTTTTATTTCTGAGCCGAAGAGGAAGGCCGTAGCGGTGGGGGCGTAGTATAAAGGTTTCTTTCCGAGCCGATCGCGTGCCAGAATCAGGCGCTGGGATCGCTGGTCCCAAATGGCGAGCGCGAACATACCCCGCAGCCGAGGAAAGATTTTCGGTCCCCAGGCGTGCCAGCCATTGATGATGACTTCGGTATCGCTGCGGCTCCGAAACCGGTAGCCCAACGTCTCGAGCTCCTGCCGAAGCTCGGCAAAGTTATAGATCTCTCCGTTGTAAGTGATCCATGCTGTGCCGTCGGCGCTTGCCATGGGTTGGTGCCCGGCCGGAGACAGATCGATGATGGACAGGCGGGCATGTGCGAGACCGGCCCGGCCATCAGTCCAAACACCTTCGTCGTCCGGCCCCCGATGCCGTAGAGTTGCGATCATTCCCCAAAGCCGCGCTCCGGCCGCGCTTCGGGCGAGGGTGGGCTCGGGCAGGAGAAAGCCATTGATGCCGCACATCCCGCTATAGTCCTGCCGTATCTGTTCGATCTGAAGCCGGTCGCGATGCCGCACGCGGTCGGCCGAAAGACCTAGCCCGGCAAGCGAGGCGCGACGGGACACCGTGCTTTGTTATCTCAGTATACAACGCCTCGTATCGTGCTGAGACTACGCCCAGGTCATAGCACCGGACGATTCGCGCGCGCGCCTGTCTGCCAAGCGAGCGACGACCCTCTACGCCAATCGCGGTCAGCACCTGCCATGCGTCTGCAAGCTTCTTTGGATCGCGTCGCGGGACAACAAGCCCGGCATCGCCGAGGAGCGAACGGGTATCGCCGCATTCGGTCGCAGCGCAGGGAAGCCCGCACGCCATTGCCTCCCCCAGCACGTTTGGAAATCCCTCACCCCAAGCCGAAGACAATGTCGCGATATCCAGCGCTGCGTACACCGACGGCATATCGTGGCGCTCGCCGAGGAGACTGATGCGATCTAACAGCCCCCGCCCCGCGATCGCCTTTGCGAGCGTAAGGTTTGTCGGCTCGACGCCGGGCCCAACCAGGAGAAACCGGAATTCCGGGCGTTCGACTGCGATGAGTGCGGCCGCCTCCAGAAAAGTGCTGTGATCCTTCATCGGGTGATAGCGCGCGGGTAGTCCGATCACGATCGCGTCCACGGGAATTCCGAGTTCCGACCGAAGCCGCGCGCGGGCTTCGGCATCGGGAGAAAACTCGAGCGTGTCGAAGCCGTTCGGAATAAACTCCCATCGGCGGGGTCGATAGCCAATATGTTCGTGGAAACGCTGGCCCGCGCGCGAATTGGCGATGACGGCATCGGGTACCGCGGAGCACCAGCTCAACATCCGACGCACCGTGGCAGCAGTGTGCGACAAGGCTATATCCGAGCAGCGCAGGTTCCACACAAGGCGAGGTACGGCGCCAAGCCGCTTAGTCATCAAGCCGAAGAAATCGGCGTGGTACAGCCAAGTCTGCAGGAGGTCGGGACGCAATTCGCGAAGCATGTCGGCAAGTCGCAGCAGTCCGAATGGATGCGGTGCGCCCCGTCGTACTCCGAGTGAAATGACCTCGATGCCGGCTTTGGCGAAAGATGGCCCGACAGTCCCCGCATCGGTAATGCTGACGACAACCGACCGGAACCGGTCTCGATCCATGCGCAGGACGAGGCGAGACAGCATCCGCTCTGCGCCCCCGGTCTCAAGGCCGGTAATCAGGTGGGCAATCGTGAGCATGAACAATCCGAGAAGATGGAGACCGCTTCCTTTGGGTCGAATGGACCCACCCAGATCTCCCCTTTTTTACGTTCCTCTGTGATTGGATATTTGACCCGAGCACGGAGCACAAGCAACATTGCGTAGCAGCGGTGGGGAGTCATGGTGATGATTTGCCGCAAGACTGCGGTGACGCGGCGACGCTGGGGCGGTGGACGACAGCGGTCTGTGCGGGCCACGCCTGCCATAGTCTCGCCGGATTATCGCGCAGTTCGAGACGAGCCCAACTGACGTGCTTCCTCGGCCAGCCGAAATCGCACAGCGGCTCTTGCCGACCGCTCTCCGCCGCTGTCTCCGCCGTTATCGACGGGACTCTCCGGTGAATTTCCGGCTGCCCGATTCGTCGCAGCCGACAATCGATGCGGATGTCGCTTATGCTATCCAGATTGGCCGAGCCTATCTCAATTATTTTGCCGCAGAAGGGATCGATCCTTGCGGCAAGACAGTGCTCGAACTCGGGCCAGGGATCAATTTCGGCAGCGCTTTGCTGCTCGCGTGCCATGGTGTTCGGCCGATCATCGCCGACCGGTTCGTGGCTAAGTGGGATCCCGACTATCATCCGAAATTCTACACAGGATTGCGGAACACATTGACTGCACACGATCCAGGGGCGGATCTAACTCCTCTCGACAAGCTGATCGCGCGCAACCGCTATACCGATGATGGCATCCGCCGCCTCTGCCGTAACGCCGAGGATCTTCGGGGCATTCCTGATTCATCGATCGATGCCATTGTCTCCAACGCCGTTCTCGAACACCTGTTCGACCTGCCGGCTGCCTGTCGGGAACTGGGGCGCGTCTCGAAGCCTCACGCCTGGGGTTTCCATCAGGTCGACTTTCGTGATCATCGCGATTTTGACCGCCCACTCGAATATCTCCTTCTCGGCGACCGTGAGTTTCATAAGGTATTTTCAGAGCGACATGGCGAGTGCGGCTCGCAATGGCGGCCGTTTGAGTTGGTAGAGTTCTTTCAGACGGCGGGTTTCGAGGCGATTCGTTTCGACGCCAACGGGTTCGCGGATGAGGATTATCTGCGGGAGTTCGCGCAGCGGCTGCGCACGTCTCCGTCGCGCTACCGGAAGCTGCCGCTCGAAGGTTTGCGGACGCTCGGAGGGCTCTTTCGCCTTCGTCGCCGTCCGTCGCATTCGGTCTCAGGCCTTTGAGGCGCGATGACCTCGGCCCTGGCAGTGTTCCTCGATCCGCGGCGGCATCACCATGCGTTTCTGTTTTTCACCGATCTCGCCCGCCGCTATCGGTCCCTGATCTGGGAGCTGACTCGACGGGAGATTGCGGAGCGCTATGTCGGTCAAGTGCTGGGCACGGCATGGGCCATCGGCCATCCCTTGATCGCCATCGCGGTGTATATTTTTGTTTTCGCATATATATTCGGAATGCGAACGGGAGGAACCTCGGACACATCATTCGATTACACCACCTTCTTACTGAGCGGATTGATCCCTTGGCTTACCTTTGCCGACATTCTGAACAGATCGTGCAACAGCGTCACTTCCAATGCCGGCCTGGTGAAACAAATCTTGTTCCCTGTGGAGATTCTGCCGATCAAGACGGTGACCGCGGCACTCGTCAACCAGATCGTGGCGACCGTAGGTCTGCTGGTCTATATTATGGCAGTCCATGGTTTTCTGCGGCCGCTGTCGATCGTTTTGCCGGGAATCTTCGTGGTCGAGGTCATCGGTCTAATCGGTCTCGCCTACGTCTTGTCTGCCCTGACCGTTTTCTTCCGCGACATCAAGGATATAACTTTGGTTTTCACCGGCGTGGGTATGTATGTCTCGCCCATTTTGTTCAGCGAGGCGTCGGTACCGAAGGCTTTTTACATAGTAATGCTTTTTAACCCGTTCAGCTACATTGCGTGGGTCTATCAGGATGCGCTCTTCTATGGGCGCATCGCACACCCATGGGCTTGGCTGTATTTTATTACCCTCAGCCTGGGTTTTCTGTCCCTCGGCTTTCGACTATTCCGAATATTGCGACCCAGTTTTGGGGACGTGTTGTGAATCTGCCCTCGGTCGACACAGTCGTGTTGCGAGCGATCGGTCTATCCAAGGTGTTCTCGATTTACAACAGGCCGCAAGATATACTTACTCGTCTGGTCTCCCGTCGGGTGCGACCGCAAGAATTCTGGGCGTTGCGAAATGTCTCGTTCGAGCTTCGCCGTGGCGAGGTGCTCGGGCTCGTCGGTCGGAACGGCGCTGGCAAGAGCACGCTGCTCAAGATTCTGGCCGGTACGCTGACCCCGAGCGAAGGAAAGGTCGAAATCACCGGTCGTGTCAGTGCCATCCTCGAACTCGGGACCGGATTCCACCCCGACTTCAGCGGTCGTGAGAACATCTATTTAGGCGGGCTTTGTCTCGGCATGACCCGGGCAGAGATCGATTTGCGGATCGACCAAATCATCGATTTCAGCGAACTGCGCGAGGTCATCGATCAGCCGTTCAAGACTTATTCGACAGGGATGCAGGCGCGGCTCACCTTCAGCACTGTTGTCAGCGTAGAACCTGACCTCCTAATCGTCGATGAAGCTCTCTCGGTCGGCGACGCCCGATTTCAATTGAAATCTTTCGGCAAGTTCCAGGAGTTTCAGCGTAACGGAAAGACTATTATTATTGTCAGTCATAATATAAACACGATCACTGGGTTTTGCGACCGCGCCATGCTCCTCGAGAAAGGAGAGGTGTTACTCGACTCAGATCCGAGCGCTGTGTCGACGTACTACCACCAATTGCTGTTTGGCGCGGAGGGCCAACCCGATGCAACCGAGACATCGAGACATCCGCGGCCCGTAAACGAACTCGAAGGCTGTCCGCAGGGAGTGGAACTGTCCGAGTGTGCACAGTCGGGTTCTGAGCGCGAGTACCGGTTCGGCGCCAAAGCCGCAGAAATCGTCGACTTCGCTTTTTTTGACCGCGACGGCCGTCGTACGACTCTATTGACCTCGGGCGGTCGATACCGCTGCATGATGCGTATCGTCGTTCATGAACCCGTGCCAGCGGATTTGTGCGCCGGGTTCTTGATACGTTCAACACAAGGCGTCGATCTGTTCGGTACGGACACGTGCCTCAGTGAGGGGGCAACAGAGCTACCCCTGGCTCAACCGGGTGACATCGCAGAAGTTACCGTCGATCTAGCGATGTGGCTGGCACCGGGCGAATATTTCATGACATTCGCTGTCGCCCGGTCGGACGGCGCGAAGTTCGACTGCCGCTTTGACGCCTTGCAATTCCAGGTTATCGGTGGCTCGCGACTTTATACGACCTCCGTCGTAAATCTCTGTCCGGTGTTCACGGTGGAGCGGGTGTCTGCCCCATTCGCGCTTACCAATTCGGCATGATAAGTGGTGTCTACCGACGGGTCTCGCGGCTCCCGACTGATCATCTGCTCAGGAGGGGCTGGCGTTATCTCAGACGGATTTCTTGGGTCCGACAGGTTATTGATCGGCTGCTTGCGCTGCAGCCAGCTGTCGCAATCTCAGCTGCGGCCGTTATGCCGGTCGTGCCGGCGGCCGGCTCAGCAAACTCCAAGCAGTTTTTCGTGGACCTCCTGGAGCGAGCGAGTACGGCCGCGCCCACTCTGGAGGCTGTGCCGCGGCGTGTGCTCCTCGTCAATGCCGGCCTCGCCGCGGGGGGTGCTGAGCGGCAAATCGTCAACACGCTTAATGGTCTTAGCCGCCAATCGCTTGAAAGTGTGTCACTTTTGGGTGAGTACCTTTTCGAATCGAGCGAGCGCGCCTTTCTGCTGCCAGAGCTGAGATCGGGAATAGCCGTCGAACAGGTCAGGAGGCGCACCCGCTTCTCTGGAGCCGGCTTTACCCGAATCGGGCCAAATGTGGCCCGGCTGCTCGGGGCATTGCCGGTTCAATTGGCGGAGGAGATCCTGGATCTCGCTGCAGAGTTCCGCGACCGCCGCCCTGAGGTGTTGCACGCCTGGCAGGACAGCACCTCGATCAAGTGTGGGATCGCGGCGATTCTCGCAGGAGTGCCGCGCATAGTTCTCGGGAGCCGTAACCTCAACCCGTCGAACTTTGCCTATCATCAGCCCTATATGCGGTTGGCTTACCAGGCACTTGCCGAGCGTCCAAATGTGGTCTTCATCAACAACAGCGAAGCGGGTGCGGCGGATTTCTGCCGATGGCTCGACCTGCCGCGCGAGCGCTTCCGGGTCGTGCGCAATGGGGTGGCGCTAGACGACCTCAAACGCGATGCAGAGGGCGCGAAGATCTTGCGGACGAGGGAGAACATTCCGCCAGATGCCCTGGTCGTGGGTTCAATCTTTCGTTTCTGGCCGGAAAAGCGCCCGCTCCTTTGGTTGGAGATAGCCGGGCGGCTGCTCGCCCTACGCCCTGGCACGCATTTTTTGCTGGTCGGCGATGGGCCTCTGCGAAAGCAGATGTCGGTATTCCTCGCAGGCATTCCGCACGCGGATCACATTCATTTGATCCCCCCGACCAACGAGGTTGGCCGCGTGCTGAGTGCGATGAATTTCTTCCTCTTGACCTCGCGCTTCGAAGGCACCCCGAATGTCGTGCTCGAAGCAGAATGGTTAGGGTTGCCGGTGCTGGCACTCGATGCCGGAGGAGCCGCCGAGGCCATCGAGCCGCACGGGAACGGCATTATATGCGAGAATGACTCGCCTGAGACCGCGGTGTCGCACCTCTGCGCCATGATCGACGATCGGCGATGGTTGGGTCGCGCGCGCGAGATTGGTCCGAGCTTTGTACGAGAGAGGTTCGGGTTCGACCGCATGATTTCCGAGACGATGGCTTTATACGGGTATGCCGTTGTTGCTTGATCAGTCTAACGGTAGGGAATCCTCAGCCGGCTGATTTACGCGCCACCACGTTGTGCATCGTCTCCTCCGGCATCGTCCGCTTCACATCCGTAAACCCGAGCCAGCCAAACAGCACTCGCAGCTCCTCGACCGTATAGAGTTCGTTGATCTCCGAGCTAATAGCGTCAAACCATGCGAGGGCTTGCGTCTTTCCTTCGAGTTTCTCGAGGATGGACTGTTTCTGGTCGAAGTTAAGGGAACGAATCGCGTCGCGAATTACGGCAACCTCGTGATAATATTGATAATCAAAGACATTCGCTCGGCGAGGCTCGGCATAAACCATGATGTAGAGATAACCGCTTGGTTTCACGTGTTGGGCGATATTATTGAACGCGCGCGCCATATCGCCTGTGTGGTGGACTACACCGTAAGACCATACCAAGTCGAAGTCGCTGCCGTAGGGCAGTGGTTCCAGGATATTCCGCCTTTCGAATCTGACGTTCGGTAACCCGGCGCAGTCGCGTCGCGCTGCTTCCAGCCCGTTCTCCGACGCGTCAAAAGCGGTGACCTCGGCGCCGAGCATGCCGAAGGCCCAGGAATGCCTGCCCGGTCCGCAGCCGGCATCCAAGATTTTTTTCCCGGCAAACCAGTCGACCGGTTTGTCGCTGCGCCGGGCGACATCCTCGAATGCTTTCTCGCGCCACACTGGATTCGTCAAAAACTCGTCATGGTAGGGAAGAGCCTTCCATTGGTAATCAAATGTGCTCAGCTGATATTGCATCAGCGCAGTGGCGAGCTCGCTCTTCGGGGAAATCTGACGTAGCGCTGATTTGCAACGATAAAGCTCGTCGAGCAGGTACTCTACCTTGGCCTCGAGCATACGGATTCGCTGGCTTGCCTCCATTCCCGCTGGCTCGTAGATCGTGGCGCTGACCGATGGAACGAGCCCTTTCATCTTGTCGAGTCGCGGGAACAACCAGTGCTCGCTTGCGCGAGGCGCGCCATTGAAGCCGGTGCCGTCGTCTGACATAGGGTCTTTCTCCTCTTCGAGCGCGGATAGCGAGATTATAGCGAATCAGATATGCGAACCTGCCGCCGGCCACCGAAGGAACATGATGTCAGGGTTTCTGAGCACCGCCAGCTGCTGTCGTGGCGAGGACTAGATTTTCCCTCGGGAAAAGGCTGTCCCTTGCACCGCGACGGTCGTGAGCCTAAACCCATTGTACCTGACCCGACCGAGCTTCCTTATGTCTAGCCTGTTTGCCTTTGGAGTTGCCCGATCCAAGTTCCAAATGGATAAACGCCAAGGTCCCTGACGCGCCCTGTCTCGATCGCGTGTGCGACCCACTCGCGCACCGGCAGATCCTTTCGGCTACCTTCGAACACGAAATAGTCGTCGAGGACCACTAGGGCGTCGTCCGCGAGATGGCCGCCATAAAGGTCGAACGCCTCACCGATGCACCCGTCGGCGTCGACCATGAACAAACCGGCCTTCTCGCCGCCGAGTGCCTCGACCACCTCTTCCCGAACCCTCGGATCATAAGTCCAGCCACGCACGACGCGAACCCTATCGGCTACCTTGAAGTCGCGAAGGTTCTTCGCCAATGTCTCGTCGATGTCGGTGTCTTTGTAATCAGGGTGCCACGACTTTCCTCCGAGCTCGACCGTCACGACCCGAGCCGCGGCCGAAGCCATCATGATCGTGCCTGCACCGAGGAAAGCACCAAGCTCAAGCACCGGACCCTTGGCGGCAGCGGCGAGGTAGAAGAGCAGCGCGAGCGCCTCCTGGTGAAGCATTGAAAAGGTTCGACAGCGCTCGATTAGCGACGCGTGCGGACTCGCCTCGTAGTGAGCTGCATAGTCATGGAGGAAGCGGCGCGTCACGGGAATAGTTCCGGCGCCGGCATAGGCGGCTTCGTAGAAGGGCCGCCAGTCGATCGCGACGATCTCGTAGGCCCGCCCGTTCCAGTTCGGGTCGGTGCGATCATGGGAAGAGAAATACAAATCCTCGCCCCACAGCGAGAACACTCCGGATCCTCGTTCCCTGATCCATCTGTGCTCGATCGGGCCCGGGCCAAGCTTCCGGCCGTTCTCGGCGACATAAATTTCGGCCCCCGCCGCCACTTCGGCGGCAACTCCTGGCGGAATCTTCGCGGTAAAGGCGAAACCCCCTTGGGAGTGAAAGGGCCGCGCAAGCGGGAAGTTCTTTATTTTCAGCCGTATTGCCATTGAAAACCGAGAGGCACTATCGTGGAAATCTCACCACCCAGATCATGCAGGCGCTACCGGCAAATCGCGACAGCGCGCGTCGCGACGGCAGAGGCAGCCGTTTTCCGAGAACGCTGTGACCCGTGTAGAAGAGTCGCATCGGTTGCCGTTCCACCACGCGCAGACGATGCGCATGGAAATGGCGGCTCCACCGCGCCGCGCTGAAGCTCATTAGTTCGGTCAAGGCATTCCCGGCTTCGCCGTGACGGGGCACGAGCGCATAATGACGTACAATGCCTCTGATGTTGTGGAGTGTTGACCGGAGCGTCTGCGCGCGGCTGCGAGAACCCGCGCAGCGGCCGAATTCCAACGCAATTTGCTGACCCATTTCGATATAATGTGCAGCAATGGTCCACAACCGCCAGGCACTGGTTGGCATGACGTGGACGGCATAGCCGCCGGTTCTCAGAACTCGGGCGCTTTCTCGATGCAACTGAGCGGAATCTTCCACATGTTCCAGCAGATTCGACGAGAAAACCACGTCGAAGCTGTGGTCCGGAAACGGGAATTGCCGGCCGTCGTATTCGACGACCGGATAGACTTGATCGTTGCGGTAGTTCGTGTTCGGGAGATCGATCGAGCTGACCTCGTAACCTTTGTCCGCCAGCAGCTTGGCCTGGTACCCGGTCCCGCCGCCGATCTCGAGAATACGGCACCCCGGCGGCCGCGGGAAATGCGGCAATATCGACTCGAGCTCGTAACCGCGGATTACGTGTAAGAATTCGACGCAGAACATGCGGGTTCAACCGATCGATCGGCTCCAACCTTCTCTCCGATATACAGGATGTTAGAGCCTCTCCCAATATACACATCGTAGCCGAGTCCGGTCACCTGACGAGCACTCGAGGGCGCACAAGTGCTCAGAGCATGGTCTATGCGCTGGGCGATCGAGCGAAGGTGGACAAGAACGGCCTCGGTTGCCCCTGAGGGCCCCGCCGTCGCGAGTTTCACGCCGTTGTCCGAATCTTCGGGCGAAACATCTCCCGCGATTTCCGCTTCGTACCCCTCGCCCGGCGCGGATATTGCCCGGGTGTAATCAGCCAAAATGCGCGGCAGCCTTATCACTTCGACAAGTAATGCCGGATGGCGGAGAAACTCCCAGCCCATTTTCACCGCCCGATAAGCGCCGGATACGGATGGCTGAAGGAAGCCGAGCCCCCGGCGTTCGTGCCGGACAGGGACACCTAAATCGGAGACTGCCCGATCCAGCGAACGAAATCGGTCGACAATGTCGCCGATCCTTCGCGTTAGGTCCCTGATTTGGGCTAATTTCTGCTGCGCCCCGATCAACAAGTGGAGCCGCGAATAGAATTCGTTGCACAGCTGTGACAAAACCGTAGGAAATTTGCCGGCTATGGCCGGCCAGTGGATCGCGCGAATTCGTGCTTCGGATTGAGCGCGCAACTTTGCGAGTTCGGCAAAGATTAGACCGTGTTCGAATTGAAGGGTATCGGTCGCGTAGATTGTACCAGCCTGCCAGTTCGATGGAGGACTTTCGCAATGGTCAGATGGCAGGTATCGAGCAAATTCCGCCAGCTCGTTTTTTTCCAGCTCTATAAGTTCGAGTATGGGTGGAAAGAGGCGACTATACTCGATTGTTGGGGCATCGTCCGAGAAATCGACCAGTCCGAGGAATCGGCGCCTAAATCCATGGCTGCTCAGCTGGTTTTCGAGGGATTGGTGCGTGAAGCTTCTA
>Ga0126381_100002452_pt1 | contig 20023 bp, 21 predicted proteins | sample PanSoiMetPlot_28_FD_96465 | JGI IMG/M metagenome (GOLD analysis project Ga0126381, IMG submission 96465) | Tropical forest soil microbial communities from Panama - MetaG Plot_28 | ecosystem: Environmental > Terrestrial > Soil > Tropical forest > Bulk soil | place: Panama | collected 2016-02-17
CGGGCGGCCGGGCGAGCACGGCGGCCGGCAGCCCGGGCTGCGGCAGGGAGCCCGCGCCGCCGGGAGGGGCGGCCGCGGCCTCACGGGAGCCCGCTCGCGCAGCGTCCCAGGCGAGCCCGGCCGCGATCAGCAGCATCAGCAGGCCGTCCAGGGGCTTTCCGGAGATGGCGGAGAAGAATGCGATCAAGAGCAAGACGATCACGATCGGCTGACGGATGCCGGGCACGTGCACACGCTAGTGGCCGTGACCGTTTATTCGCCAGGAGTCCGCGGCTGGCGCTGGGCGTGGGACAGGGAGTTTCGGTCGGGCTCAGCCGGCCGTTGCGCCAATGCGTGCAGGCCGGATGGCGTGGTTGTTCTGTCGGTGGTCCCTGGTGGGATGGTGGCATGCCCAGGCACCGTGATCCGCGCTCGCCGGCGGTGGTGCACCGCACCGCCCGCGCGGGCCTGCGGGCGCGGCCCGGCGGCCGCTATGCGGCCAGGTGCCGGCCGAAGAAGCCGAACACCTTGGCCCAGCCGTCCATCGCCGCCTCGGGCCGGTACATCGGGGCGTGGTAGTAGAAGAAGCCATGCCCGGCGCCGTCGTACCGGTAGAACTCGTACGTCTTGCCGCGCCGCTTCAGCTCCTCCTCATGCTGGTCCACCTGCTCGGGCGTGGGATGGCTGTCGTCGTTGCCGAACAGCCCGAGCAGCGGCGCCGCCAGGCCGGCGGTGTAGTCGATCGGCGCCACCGGGCGGGCCTCGGACAGGTCCTCCTTGGCCATGACCACGCCGCCTCCCCACAGGTCGGCGACGGCGTCGAAGCCGCTCGCCCGGGAGGCGGCCAGCAGCGCGTGACGGCCGCCGGAGCAGGTGCCGATGATGCCCGCCTTGCCGTTGCTCCCGGGCTGGGCCTTCAGCCAGACGGCCGCGGCCTCGCAGTCGGCCACCACACTGTCGTCGCGCACCCCTCCCTCGGAGCGGACCCGGGCGGCGATGTCGTCGGGAGAGCCGTGGCCGAAGCGGCAGTACAGGTCCGGGCAGATCACGCAGTACCCGTGGCGCGCCAGCCGCTCGGAGAACTCGCGGTAGAACTCGTCCCAGCCCGGCATGTGGTGCACGGCCACGATCCCGGGTACCGGATCGGACCCGGCCGGCCGGGCCACGTAAGCGTGAATCTCGTCCCCGTTGCCGCCGGGATAGGCGATCACCTCTGCGGCGATGCCGAGCCTGGCGTCAGTGCTGAACGAGTTCCACATGGCTTTCCCTCCGCTCCGGCCGGCAGGCGATCCAACCGTAACGAACCGCCGGGGGCCGGTCCAGCCACTCCGGTGCTGATCGGAACGGGGTGACGGGCCGCCCATGGTGATAAACCAGATCCAGTCGCGGTCCCCGAGGAGGTCGGTGTGGCACAGCATCCGGTAATCGGATATATCGTCTGGGCGCTGCTGTTTGGCGCCCTGTTCGCGTGGGAGGGCCTGGCCCTGAGCCATATCAGCGGCGTGCCGACGCTCAGCGCCACTTTCCGCGCCATCATGCGCTACCCGTTCGGGCGGTGGGCGCTGTTCGCGCTCTGGCTGTGGTTCGGCTGGCACCTCTTCGTCCGGGGCTGGCACTTCCTGCTCCGGGCCTGACGGACGCGGGCGGCCCGGCATGTCGTCGTCCTTGCTGATCCGGCAGGATCTCGTGCCCATGATCATCGGCTATGCGCTGATCATGGGGTCACTCGCCGCCGGCCTGCGCCTGGCCCGGCGCTCGGCGTCCGCGTCCGGGGCCGCGGATGCCGGGGGCCCGGCCGGCCAGCCGAGGCCCGGCGCCCGGACCCGGCACAGCCTGCGCGTGGCCGACCGGCTGAAGCCGGGATGGCCGCGGCTGACCGCCCATTACCTGGCCACGGCCGTAGGCGGCTACCTGCTCCTCATGATCATCATCATTCTCTATTACTACTTCGTGGCCCCCGTGGCCGGCAATTTCATCCGGAGCGCCTTCACGGGCGGCGCGCTGCTGATCGGGCTCAGCCTGCCGGTATTCCTGGCCCTATCGTGGCTGGCCGTGCGCAAAGGCTGGCGATTCTAGCCCGCGATTTGACGCTGGCCGGCGGGCCACCCGCGATCAGGAGTGCGCCTGCGGCGCGACTCGCTGCCGGAGCAGGATCCACAGCGCTTCGGCACCGTCGCGCCAGGTGAGCTTCTTCCCGGCCTCGCGGCTGCGCGCGTTGTAGCTGATCGCCACCTCGTAGGGCCGGTAACCGCGCCGCAGCAGCTTCCCGGTGACCTCGGCCTCCATGCCGAACCCGGTCTGGCGGATGTCCAGCTGACGGTACAGCCGGGCCGGCAGCAGCTTGAAGCACGTCTCCAGGTCGCTGATGTAGCAGTTGAACAACACGTTGGCGAACGTCGTGACGCCCTTGTTGCCCAGCACGTAGGCATAGGAGTACGCGTTGTGGCTGCCGAACGTCCGGGTGCCGTACACCACCTCCGCCTGCCCGGCCAGCACCGGCGCGAGCAGCAGGGGGATCTCCGCTGGCGAGTACTCCAGGTCCGCGTCACACATGATCACGTAGTCGCCGGTGGCGGCCATGGCCGCGGTCCGCACGGCCGCGCCCTTGCCCCGGTTGCGCTCGTGCAGGAGGAGCTTCACGCGCGGGTCGTCGGTCAGGGACGGGTACAGGTCCCGGGTTCCGTCCGTGCTGCCGTCGTCGACAATGACCAGCTCGACCTCACAGGGAAAGTTGACGTTCAGCACGTCCTTCACCGCGGAGGCCAGGGTCGCACGCTCGTTGTACACCGGCATCAGGATCGACAGCTTCACGAGCGGAAGCTTACGGTAGCCTGCCAGGGAAATGCGACGTGAAGACATGACGCGGAGTTATTGACTCCTCATGGCCGGGCGGGCTTAAAAGGCTGGCGTCGTCTTCCTAAAGATCAGTTAAAGGAACCAGCATGGTCTTGCGGGGATCGCAGATGCCTGCCGATGCGCCGCGGCGCATCCTGGTGACCGGGGGCTCGGGGTTCATCGGGTCGCACCTGTGCCGGCGCCTGCTGGCCCAGGGCCACGACGTGCTGGTGGCCGACAACTTCTACTCCAGCTCCCGGCACAACGTGGCCGACCTGCTCAGCGAGCCGCGGTTCGAGCTGATGCGCCACGATGTGACGTTCCCGTTGTACGTCGAGGTGGACCAGATCTACCACCTGGCCTGCCCGGCCTCGCCGGTGTACTACCAGCAGGACCCGGTGCAGACCACCAAGACCTGCGTGCACGGCTCGATCAACATGCTGGGGCTGGCCAAGCGGCTGGGCGCGCGGATCCTGCTCTCCTCGACCTCGGAGGTGTACGGCGACCCGGCCGTGCACCCGCAGACCGAGTCCTACTGGGGCAACGTGAACCCGACCGGCCCGCGGTCGTGCTACGACGAGGGCAAGCGGTGCGCCGAGACGCTGTTCTTCGACTACTACCGCCAGCACCAGCTGCCGGTGAAGGTGGCGCGGATCTTCAACACCTACGGGCCGAACATGCTGCCCGACGACGGCCGGGTGGTGTCGACCTTCATCGTCCAGGCCCTGCGGGGCGAGCCGCTGACCGTGTTCGGCGACGGGTCGCAGACCCGGTCGTTCTGCTACGTCGATGACCTGGTTGAGGGCCTGATCCGGCTGATGAACTCCCCGACGGAGGTCACCGGCCCGGTGAACCTCGGCAACCCCAGCGAGTTCACCATGCTGGAACTGGCCAAGAAGGTCCTGGCGCTGGCCGGCAGCCACAGCCCCGTCGAGCACCACCCGCTGCCCGCCGACGACCCGGTCCGGCGCCGCCCCGACATCACCCGGGCCCGCGAACTGCTCGGCTGGGAGCCGGCCGTCCCCCTGGATGAGGGCCTCAGGCCGACCGTCGAGTACTTCCGCCGCATCCTGAAGGGGTGAGATCTGCCGCCTGCCGGCCTGTTCTGGCTGACCGGGGGTAGAGACCGGCGGATGGAGACGGCATTCGTGCTCGGCGGCGGCGGCGTGCTCGGCGCTCACGAGATCGGCATGCTGCGGGCGCTGTCGCAGGCCGGCATCCGGCCCGACGTGGTCGTGGGAACCTCGGTGGGCGCCATCAACGGATCGTTCGTGGCCGCTGACCCCGCTGGCGCGGCGGCCCGGCTGAGCCGGCTGTGGCAGGGCGATGCCCTGGGACAGGCCTTCAGCGAGACGCTGTGGGGCCGCGCGGTCCAGCTGGCCAGGTCCGGCACGCACCTGCACTCGATCGAGCCGCTGCGCCAGGTGCTGGCCGACCAGCTTCCCGCGAAAACCTTCGCCGATCTCGCGCTGCCGTTCCACTGCGTGGCCGCCAGCATCGAGCGCGCCAGCCCGCGCTGGTTCAGCAGTGGCCCGATCGTGCCCGCCATCCTGGCCTCCTGCGCCGTGCCCGGGCTGCTACCGCCCGTGGAGATCGACGGGGAGCACTACTTCGACGGCGGGCTGGTCCACTCGATACCGGTCGGGCGGGCCGTCGCCCTCGGGGCCAGCACCGTCTACGTCCTGCACGTGGGCCGGATCGAGCGCCCGCTGACGGTCCCCCGCAAACCCTGGCAGGTAGGGCTGGTGGCCTTCGAGATCGCCCGCCGGTACCGGTTCCACGAGGAGATGGCGGCCCTCCCGGACGACGTCCGGGTGCACGTCATGCCCGCCGGCGCGGTCCGGGACGGGCCAGATCTTTCCCAACTCAGGTACCGGGACAAGACTAAGGTCGCCGACAGTATCGAGCGCGCGTACCAGGCCTCGGCCAGCTACCTCGCCGAGCTGGCCGAGCGCTGAGCCGGCCTCAAGGACGGACGGAGGGGCGGCCGATGCTCCCACCCAGGCTGCTCCGCCGGCTGGTGCTGGCGCCGCTGGCGGTGGTGATGGCGCTGGCCGTCGCGGCCCTGTTCCCGTTGCTCGCCCCGCTGACCCTGGCGCTGAGCCTGCTCAGGCACGGCACGCTCGGTCGCATGCGGGCCTTCCGGCTGCTGTTCTTCGCGCTCGTCTGGCTTTCCGCGGAGTCCGCGGCGCTGTTCATGAGCCTTGGCTTGTGGCTAGCGAGCGGTTTTGGCGGCCGGCTGGACACCGAGCCGTACCGCAGGCGCCACTACGCGGTCATGCGGTGGTATCTCGATCTCGTGTTTCAAGCCGCGGTCCGGCTGTTCGGGCTGCGAGTGGTGATCGATGAGCCGGAAAGCTGTGCGAGGCCATCCGCGGCCGCCTCGGCCCGGCCGGTCATCGTGGCCAGCCGCCACGCGGGGCCCGGCGATACGTTCCTGCTCGTGCACTATCTGCTGACCCGGTACGGGCGGCGGCCGCGCGTGGTCATGAAGGCGACGCTGCAGCTCGATCCCGGTCTCGACGTCGTGGCCAATCGTGTGCCCAACGTGTTCATCGAGCGCCGGCAGGCCGGCCGGGGGCGCTTCGTCGAGCAGATAGAGCGGCTGGCCCGGGGACTCGGCCGGGACGACGCGCTGGTGATCTTCCCGGAGGGCGGCAACTGGACGCCGAGACGGTGGCGCCGGGGTATCCGCCGGCTCAAGCGGGCGGGCCGGCCCGACCTGGCCACCCGCGCGCGGGCGATGCCCAACGTTCTCCCGCCCCGGGCCAGCGGAGCGCTGGCGGCGATCGCCGCCTGCCCCGAGGCCGACGTGATCTTTGTGGCCCACGCCGGCCTGGACCAGCTCGTCAGCGCGGGAGACGTCTGGCGCAGCCTCCCGCTGGACCAGGTCGTGCACGCCACGTGGTGGCGGGTACCGGCCGGCCAGGTGCCGCGCTCCGAAGGTCGCCAATCGCAGGAACTGTGGCTGTATGCCTGGTGGGAACGGATCGACACCTGGATCTCGGAGAACCGCCGGGCTACGGCTGGGGAGTAGTTTCCGCGGGCGGCGGGGGTGTCTCGCCGGGGTCGGCGATCGCGCCGGACACCGTCCAGTACTTGCCCGGCCGGGAGCGGACGAACAGGAAGTAGTACAGCAGCGCCGCCGCGAAAATACCCGCGCACAGCCACAGGTCCGCGCCCTTCTGCTTGGTCAGCGCGAGCACCACGCCGACCAGGGCGATGATCGGCGGCACCGGCCAGAGCGGCATCTTCGACGGCCGCTCCAGGTGCTTCTGGCGGACCCGGCTGACCAGGGCGCTGACCGCGATCAGCCCGTACAGGACCACGATCAGCACGGCGGTGAAGGTGACCACCGCTATCAGCGAGGACTGGAAGCAGAGGATGCTCGCCAGCACGCCGACGATCAGCGTGGCCACCCACGGCGCCCCGCGGCGGGAGTCGACCTTGGTGATCCACGTGCTGACCGGCTCGGGCCAGGCCTTGTCGCGCCCGCCGGCCCACACGATCCTGGCGAACTGCAAGGTGATGGCCACGGACGCGTTGAAGATCGCGATCAGCGCGCCGTAGGTGACGATGGTGAGGAACGTGTGGCCGAACGCCTCGCCGCCCACGTAGGTGACCGGCGTGGCGGAGTGCAGGAACGCCGGCAGGTTGTGGACGCCGAAGACGATCCCGATGAACGGGATGAGCTCGAAGAAGATCCCGATGGCCGCGGCGGTCACCACGGCGCGCCCGACCTCCGCTCGTGAGCCGAGGACCTCCTCGGCGAAGTTGATCCCGCTGTCGTACCCGTTCACCGAGAACAGCGCGGTGGCCAGCGCGGTGAGGATGAGGCTCACGCCGATGGCCGACACCGCGTTGGTGCCGCTCGCGGCGACGGGGTGGCTGAGGATCGACCACGGTTGCTGCCAGTGCGAGAACCCGGCCACCGCGAGCGCGCCCACGATGATCAGCTCGATGGCCAGGCAGACCCCGGTGAACCAGGCGTTGAACTTGATCTTCAGCAGGCATATCAGCGTGACCAGGATCATCCCGAAGCCCGAGGCGAGCCGGGTCGGGATGCTCGCGTTGAGCGCGTGCACGTAGGTGCCGATGCCGATCGCGACGCTGGCGGGCAGGAAGACGGCCTGGCCCATGTAGTCCACCATGGCCACGAACCCGGTGGCCCGGCCGAGCACCCGGGTGACGATCGAGAACAGGCCGCCCGCGAGCGGGAACATCGAGCCGAGTTCGCCCATGCAGAACGCCACGTTCAGGGCGACGAAGCAGCCGATGATGTAGGCCCAGATCGAGCCGGTGCCCGCGACGGCGACCACGGCCGTGCCCACGACGAGCAGCGAAGCCGTCGGCGTGATGTCGGACAGGATCAGGGCCAGGTGCCCGAGCGTGTTGACGGATCGCCTGAGCTGTTGCCGATACCCCAGCGCCTCCAGTTCCCGTTGCGAACCGGACTCGGCGGTGACCACCTGCTGTGCGTCCGACACGGCACCCCCTACACATAAGTCCTGCTAATGGGGCGTAAGCTACACCTATGCCTGTTTCCGGTCAATGATGAAAAGGGCTCATTGAGGTGCCCGGCCGTCCATGACGGGACAAGGAGGAAAGATGAAGGTCTTCGTCTCGGTCGACATGGAGGGCGTGTCCGCGATCACCGACCCGGAGGACGTGCTGCCCGACGGAGCCGACTACCAGCGCGGCCGGGTCTTCATGACCGGAGACGCGAACGCGGCGATCCTCGGCGCCTACGACGCCGGAGCCGACGAGGTGCTGGTGAACGACTCGCACTGGATCATGCGCAACCTGCTCCTGGAGCAGCTTGACCCGCGGGCCCGCACGATCAAGGGCTTCCACAAGTCCATGTGCATGGTCCAGGGCCTCGACTCCTCCTACGACGGAGCGGCCTTCGTCGGGTACCACTCGTGCGCCGGGACCGAGGGCGGGGTGCTCAACCACACCCTGCTCGGCAAGGAGATCCAGAACGTCTACCTCAACGGCGAGCCCACCGGCGAGACCCGCCTGAACGCCGCCTACGCCGGGCACTTCGGGATCCCGGTGCTGCTCGTGGCCGGCGACGACGCGGTCTGCGAGGAGGCCAGGCGGGTGCTCGGGGACGTGGAGACGGTCGCGGTCAAGGACGGGATCGACAAGTTCACGGCCAACTGCCTGCACCCGCAGGTGGCGCAGGAACGGATCCGGGAGGCCACCGCGCGGGCCGTGGCCGGGCGCGACCGCATGCGCCCTTACCGGCTCGACCCGCCCTACGCGATCGGGATCGAGTGGAACTCCACCACGATCGCGGCCACGTGCGCGCTCATCCCCGGGGTCCGGCTGACCGCGACGCGGTCGGTCGAGTACGTCACGCAGGACTACCCGGAGGCCATGCGCGTCCTGGTCGCGATGCTCCTGCTGGGCCTGCAGGTCGGCCAGAAGGCGATCTATGGCTAGGACGCGGACGGTCACGACCCCCGGCTCGCCGGAGACCGGACAGAAGGAGGCCGAGGACCCGGCCGAGCCGGGAAGCGCGCTGCGCGCGCTGCGCGAGCAGCGGGGGCTGACGATCGCGTCGCTCGCCCGGCAGGTCGGCATCAGCGCGGCGGCGATCAGCCAGATCGAGTCGGGCGCCGTCCAGCCCTCGGTGATCACGCTCCGCAAGCTCGCCGCCGCGCTCGGGGTGCCGGTGTTCCGGCTTTTCCTGCCCGCCGACGCCGCGGCGGCGAGCGTGGTCCGGCGAGGCGAGCGCAAGACCCTCGGGCTGGCGCGGACGGGAGCGCGCTACGAGTTGCTGACGCCGTCGCTGCAGGGCCAGCTGGAGGTCATGGAGATCACCATGGATCCCGGTCAGGCCTCGGCGCCCGAGCGGATCAGCCACCCCGGCGAGGAGTGCCTGGTGATCATCTCCGGGCAAGGCCAGCTGGAGCTCGCCGATGACGTCATCGACATGCGGACCGGCGACGCCGCGACGTTCCAGGCCAGCCTGCCGCACCGGCTCTGCAACAGCGGCCCGGTCCCGCTGTTAGCGCTGTCTGTCATCACGCCGCCCTCGTTCTGAGCGGGTCAGGAGCCGAAGAACTCGGCCAGCACCGGGGCGAGGACGGCGTGGTCCACGTCGTGCGCCTGGCCGTCCAGGGTGCGCAGCTGCGCCCGAGGCATGGCCTTGCTCAGCGTCTCGGCCGTGACGCGCATGAACGGGGCGCCCGCGCCGCCGGCCATCACCAGGGTAGGGGTGGGGATGCGCGCGGCTCGCGCGGCGGGCACCGCGCGGTCCGGGCCCAGGATGCCGGTGTGGTCGTAGGCGAGCGTGGGGGCGATGGCCTCGAGGCCGGCCCAGAACGACGCCTGGCGCATTCCGGCGATCTGCTCGTCGGGCATCCCCACGTACCCCATGAACAGGGCCACGGCGTCGCCGCGGCGGTCGTCGGCCAGCGCCTCGCTCAGCCGCGCGATGTACGTCGCCCAGGGCTTCCGGTCCGCGGGGTCGTCGTCATACGGAGCCTCGTACACGGCGAGCTTGCGGACCTTGCCGCCCAGCTGCGCGGTCGCTTCGAGGGCCAGGCAGCCGCCCGACGAGTGCCCGTAGAGGCAGGCCGACCCGCCGGCCTCGTCGATCAGCGTCTCGAGGTCCTCGATCTCCCGCGCGACCGCGTAGGGCCTGGTGTCCCCGCTGTCGACGCGCCCGCGCCGATCGTAGCCGTAGACCGTGAAGCGCGGCGCGAGCAGGTTGGCCAGGTCCCGCTTGCCCTGGCGGGTGGACAGGGCCCCGTCGACCAGGATGACCGGCGGTCCCTCGCCCTGGGCGTCGTATGCGATCTTCGTTCCGTCGGTGGATGTGATCGTGTTCATGACTTTCTCCTTAACGGCCGGATAGCTGGCCCAGGTACGCCGCGAAGCGGTCCAGCGAGGTCAGGAAGCCTGCCTGCGCTTGCGGGCTGCGGAACGGCTCGGGCACCTTGGCCTGGTGGATACGGATCTCGGTGCGGTCGCCCCCGAGGTCGGTGAACGTCGAGATCGTGGTCATGCCGGTGTCCGGGTCGGTCCACGCGAGCCGCTCCGGGACCACGACCTCGTCATAGATCACGTGCGTCCGGTACTCGCCGCCGTCGGCGTCGTTGACCATGACGGTCTCGAAGACGCCGCCGGGGCGCGCGTCGACGGTGATCTGGTCCAGCGGCGCGCTGACCCCGGCCGGCCCCCAGAAGTGGGTCAGGTGCTCCGGCTCGGTCATGCACCGGAAGACGAGCGCTCTCGGGGCCTCGACCACGCGGGTGAAGACCAGTTCACCCGCCTCCGGCCGGCAGTCACTCATCGGGCCTTCCTCTCCTGATCGCCGACGGGCCCGCGCTGGATCTCGCGCAGGTGCTCGTCGAGCTTGTCGAATCGTTCGGCCCAGGTCCGGCGGTTATCCTCGATCCAGCCCGCGGCCGCGTCGAGTGCCTCCCGCTCCAGGTGGCAGGGCCGGAACTGGGCGTGCCGGCTGCGCGAGATGAGACCGGAGCGCTCGAGCACCTTCAGGTGCCTGGAGATGGCCGGCAGGGACATGTCGAACGGCGCGGCCAGCTCGTTCACCGTGGCGTCCCCCTCGGCCAGGCGTGCCACGATGGCCCGCCGGGTCGGGTCCGCCAGCGCGGTGAAGGTCGCGTCGAGCTCGCTCACACCCACTATTTAACCACCAGATTAATTAGCTGTCAAGTTAAATACCAGGCAGCTCGAGGACCGGCGGCGGGGACGGGCGGGCACGGAGCGCGGGCCGCGCAGCCGCCGCGCCCCCGTGGGCGGCGGCCGCGAGTCCCTGCTCAGGCGTCGCGGAGGCGGAGCAGCAGTCCGCCGGCCAGCAGAGCGCCGGCGGCCCACAGGGCGAGCACGCCGAGGCCCGGCCACGGCCCGATCGGCAGGCTCTTGAGGTTTCTGGTGGCCTGGATGGCCAGCCCGGCGGTCATCGGCCCCCACTCCTGGAGCCGGTGCTCCCAGCGCGGGTCCAGCGTGCCCAGGTCGGTGAGCAGCGGCACGATGTACAGCAGCCCGAGCAGGACCGTGATGGAGGCGCCGGAATCCCGCAAGGCGGTGGCCAGGCCCAGGCTGAGCAGCGCGACCAGGGCCAGGTACAGCACCGAGCCGGCCGCGGCGCGCAGCGTCGGGCCGGCGCCCAGCGACAGCGCCAGCGACCCGTGGGCCCCGGTGAAGCCGTTGCCGGGCAGGATGTACCGGCCGGCCAGCACCGACCCCGCCACCGCGATGGCCCCCGTTGCGAGCACCACGCCGGTGAGGACGATCGCCTTGGCGGCCAGCGCGGTGATCCGGCGGGGCACGGCGGTAAGCGTGATCCGGATCATGCCGCTGCTGTACTCGCCGGTCACCACCAGCACGGCCAGGACGGCGACCGCGGCCTGCCCGACCAGGACCCCGGTGAGGCTGACCTTGGTGGTGTCGTCGCTGCACGAGGCCGGGCACTTCACCACCACGGTCTCCAGGGTGCTCACGCCCACGGTCAGGACGACCGCGGTGAGCAGCAGCCACCCCGTGCTCGGCACCGTACGCAGCTTGGTCCACTCCGCGCGCACCGCTGTACTCATGCTCACACGTCCCTCCGGCGCAGCAGGTACGCGGCGAGGCCCAGCGCGGCCGCGGCCCACGCGCACGCCACGAGGAACCCGTTCCACGGCGACAGGGGGAAGCAGCCGTTGTACGGCTGGCAGATGTGCATCACCTGTGAGTACTGCGGGGTGCCCTGCTGCAGGCCGAACGCGGCGGCCGGGGTCAGGCGCAGCAGCCAGTCCGCGGGGCCCTGGGGCAGGACGACCCCGAGGATCAGCGGCACGATCAGCAGCACCACCACGGCGGTGATGGCGCCCGCGCTGCGCCGCAGCACGGCCCCGGCGGACAGGGCGAGGATGGCGGCCACCGCGAGCAGCCCCGCGGTGCCCACTACGATCTGCAGTCCGCGCCCGCTGGTCAGCGACCAGATCGGGAACACCGACGATGCCCACCCGCCCGAGTGCAGCTTGCGCTCGGCGATCGGCAGCGCGATCGCGGCCCCGATCAGCCCGGCCACGAACGTGACCGACCCGATCACGATGGCCTTGGCGGCCAGCACCCGGCCCCGGCGCGGGCTGGCCGCGAACGTGGTGCGGATCAGGCCCCGCCGGTACTCGGCGGTGATGAACAGCGCGCCCAGGGCGATCACCGCGAGCAGGCCGACGGCCGTGCCCTTGAGGACTGTTCCGAGCGGGTCGACGTTGGTCACGTACGGCCCGATCTCACCGCCGTTCTGGGTCACCGTGTACGTGCCACCGGACCCGGCGATGATGCTGCCCGACAACGGTACGGCACCCGGGGCGCACTTGCCGTGGTAGTGGCCTGGCTGCTGGGGCCCTGACGCGGTGCAGTGGAACCTGCCTTCGGGGCCGGTGGGGAAGCCTATGCGGCCGGCGGTCCACGTGCCGCCCGGCCGGCCGTCTCGCAGGCTGACGTGGTCGAAGGTGGCGGTGATGCGGGTGTCGATTCCGCCGGGTCCGCTGTTGTTGGCGAACCCCTGGCCGCCCTGCACGTATTGCGGCGAGGCCGCGAACAGCCCAGCCTTCACCGCCGGGGGCAGCCCGGCCAGGGTGACGGTGCCGATCTTGGTCCAGTGGGTACCGTCGGTGGAGTCGTAGCCGGTGATGGTGTCGCCGGACCGGGTCAGCCGCAGCCAGCGCGGTGACGCCGCGGACGGGGTGCCCGACAGGCCGGCGAGGTCGTGGGTGTAGTTGTACTGCATTCGGACCCCGTGGCCGGGGGTGGCCATGACCGCGGCATAGGCCGATCCCGGCTTGGAGCTCGCCTTGAGGATGATCCCGGCCTTGGCCCAGGGCTGGCTCACGTTTCCGAAGGGTGGCTGGCCGGGCTGCTCGGCATCGGTCAGCGAGGTGACCCGGACGGTGATGCTGCCGTTACCCGTCAGCGGCTGGTGCACGAAGTAGAAGTTGTCGGTGACGGCCTCGCCGTCTGGGCCGATGGCGACTGTCGGGTTGGCCGCCGGGTTCTGCTTCCCGTTGGCGGCGCTCGCGATGGCCACCACAGCCAGCGCGCTCAGCAGCACGGCGGCGACCATGGCGATCAGCCAGCCGCGCACGGTACGGAACTTGGTCCACTCGGACCGCAGCAGGTGCGGGAAGTCGTCGCGCCCGGGCCGTTGCTCGGACCGGTACGGCGTGATCGTGCCCGTGCTCATCGCGCCACTTCCCTGGTACCGGCGGCCGGCTCGGCGGCGCGGTACTCGACCGCGTCCCTGGTGAGCTCCATGTACGCCTCCTCGAGCGTGGCGCGGTGCGCGGAGATCTCCGAGAACGGCACGCCAGCGCCGGACAGCACGGCCACGACCCGCTCCGGTGTGAGCCCGGAGACCGTGAGCGAGTCCCGGTCGCTGGCCGCCACGGTCGCGCCCGCGGTGGTCAGCGCGGCCATCGCCTCAGACCAAGCGGTGGTGCGCAGCGACACCCGGTCGCCGGACGCGGCCGCGATCAACTCGGCTACCGTGGTGTCGGCGATGACCTTGCCCCGGCCGACCACCACCAGGTGATCGGCGGAGCCTTCCAGCTCGCTCATCAGGTGGCTGGACACCAGCACCGCCCGGCCCTGCTCGGCCAGCGACCGCAGGAACCCGCGCATCCACACGATGCCCTCGGGGTCCATCCCGTTGAACGGCTCGTCGAACATGAGCACCGGCGGGTCGCCCAGCATGGCCGCGGCGATCCCCAGCCGCTGCCGCATGCCCAGCGAGTAGCCGCCCGCCTTACGCCGGGCGACCTTCTCCAGCCCGGCCTGCCCGATCACCACATCGACCTGCCGGCCGGTCAGGCCCTGGGAATGGGCCAGCCACAGCAGGTGGTTGCGGGCGCTGCGGGCGGGCTGCAGCGCGGACGCGTCCAGCAGCGAGCCGACGTGGTTGAGCGGGTGGCGCAGGCTCTGGTACCGCTGCCCGCCGATCAGCGCGGAGCCTCCGTCGGGGGCGTCCAGGCCCAGGATGACCCGCATGGTGGTGGACTTGCCGGCTCCGTTGGGGCCGACGAAGCCGGTGACCTGGCCGGGCTGGACGGTGAACGTCACGCCATCCAGGGCCACGGTCGGGCCGAAGCGCTTGCGCAGGCCGCTGACTTCGATCGTTGCTTCCATGCCCGCTACGGTAGGGAGGCCCGGCCGCGCTGTCGTCACGCTGGCGAGCCGTCTTCGGCGCCGCTGGCCCGGGGGACATCGGCGCAGGCGCATCCCTCGCGCGAGGGACGGCAGGATGCTCGCCCGGAGGGACGCACGCGGGCTGGCCAGGGACGACAATGGCGGTGTGGAACCAGCGGGTGACGGGCACGGCGGATGGGCCGGCCGGCTGCGCCGGCTCACCGCGGACCCGCACGCGCCCGCCGTGGCCGGGGCGCTGCTGGCCGTGCTCGCCGTGGCCCAGTCGCTCGCGCTGCCCCCCGGCCGGGGCGGGCTTGACTTCGCGCAGGGCGTCGGTCTCGTGCTGCTCGCGGTGTTCAGCACGCTCCCGCTCGGGCTCCTGTGGTCCTACCCGGCGGGAGCCGCCGTAGCGGTCGGCGCGGCGTGCGTGCTGTCCCTCGCGGCCTTTCACACGCTGACGGTGGCCGGCCTGATCGCCCAGCTCATCGTGCTGTACCGGCTCGGCCGGAGCGGCCCGCAGCTGCTGGCCGCGGTCCTGGCGCTGCCCTACCTGGTGCTGGCGCTGCTCCCCCCCGCGGGCACCGCCGACCGGGTCCTCACCGTGCTGCTGGCCGCGCTGAGCCCGGCCGCGGCGTGGGCCGGGGCGGCCCGGCGGGCCCGCAGCGAGGCCGTGGAGCACAGCGCCGCCCAGCAGGTCATCGCCGGTTCCCTGCTCGAGCACACGGCGCGGGGGGAACGCGCCCGGGTCTCCCGCGAGCTGCACGACGTGGTGGCCCATCACATTTCCATGATCGCCGTGCAGGCCGAGACGGCCCGGCTGACCACCCCCGGGATGCCCGCGGCCGGGGCGCAGCGGCTGTCCGCGATCGGCGACACCGCGCGGGCCGCGCTGACCGAGATGCGCCGTCTGCTGGGCGTGCTGCGCGAGGACACCCGGGACACCGTCGCCGACCGGCAGCCCCAGCCCGGCCTGAAGCAGCTCAACGAGCTGCTTGACGAGGCCAGGGACGCCTCGGGGTCGGGCATCCGCCTCATCGTCCGCGGCCCCATGACCGCCCTCGGTCCCGGGGTCGAGCTCGCCGCCTACCGCATCGTGCAGGAGGCGCTCACCAACGCCCGGCGGCACGCCGAGGGCGCCGCTATCGACGTGGAACTGCACTACACCGCGGACGCGCTATGGCTGCGCGTCCGGGACAACGGGCCCGGCCCTCCCTCGGCCGCGACGCCGCCCGGCGGTCACGGGCTGCTCGGCATGCGCGAGCGCGCCGCGGCCGTCGGCGGCAAGCTGCGTACCGGCGCGGCCAGCGGCGGCGGGTTCGTGGTCGAGGCCATGCTGCCGACCGCGGCGGAGGAGGCGGCGTGACTACTCCGTCCCCGGCGATCCGGATCACCGTGGCCGACGACCACCAGGTGGTGCGCACCGGATTCGCCGCGCTGCTCGATACCCAGCCGGACTTCACGGTGGTCGGCACGGCCTGCGACGGGGTGGAGGCGGTAAAGATCGCCCGCGAGCTGCGTCCCGACGTCGCGCTCATGGACGTGCGCATGCCCAACATGGACGGCATCGAGGCCACCAGGCGGCTCACCGAATCCGGAGCGGGCCCGCGGATCCTCATCCTGACCACCTTCGACCTGGACGAGTACGTTTACGACGCGTTGTGCGCGGGGGCCAGCGGCTTCCTGCTCAAAGACGTCACGGCGGAGCGGCTGTTCGACGCGGTGCGCGTGGTCGCCGCGGGCGACGCCCTGCTCGCGCCGACCGTTACCCGCCGGCTGATCAGCGAGTTCACCCGGCTGCGCCCCAGGGCCGCGGCCTCGCCTCCGGTGGTGCTCGCCGCGCTGACCCCGCGCGAGACCGAGGTGCTCAAGCTGGTCGCGGAGGGCCTGTCCAACCCGGAGATCGCGGCCCGGCTGGTGGTCACCGAGGAGACCGTGAAGACGCACGTCAGCCGGGTGCTGAACAAGCTGGGGCTGCGCGGCCGGACGCAGGCGGTGGTCGTCGCCTACGAGTCAGGGCTGGTCGTGCCCCACTCCGGTGGCTGACTGCGGCTCGGTGGTTCCGCTCGCCGCGGCCGGTGCCTGCCCGGCAGGCTCAGGTGCCGGCCCGGCGGGCTCCGGCGCCGGCTTGCGGCGCTGGCTGAAGACGAACCAGGTGATCCCGGCCACCGTGCCGACGAGCGCGACGAAGAAGTTCAGCCGCAGCCCGAGGAAGTGCGCGGACGAGTCGATCCTGATGGTCTCCTCGAAGATGCGGTAGGCCGAGTAGCCGGCCACGTACAGGGCCATCAGCCCGGGTGGCCGTATGTTCCGGTGGTGGCCGAGCCAGACCAGCACCGCGGCCAGCGCCAGGTCGAAGATCGCCTCGTACAGGAACGACGGCTGGAACGTGCTGAACGCCAGGTACCCGGCCGGCCGGTGGGCCGGCGAGACCTGCAGCGCCCAGGGCAGCGTGCTCGGCTTGCCGAAGAGCTCCTGGTTGAAGTAGTTCCCGAGCCGCCCGACCGCCTGGGCGACCAGCAGCGCCGGGGCGACCGCGTCGGCCATCAGCCGCCAGTCGGCCCCGGCCCGGCGCACCCGCCAGATCCCCACGGCGGCTCCGGCCACGACGCCGCCCCAGATGCCCAGCCCGCCATCCCACACCGCGAACGGCCCGTACCAGGCGTGCGGGGTGATGTCGAACGGGGTGGTGATGTCGAAGTAGATCCGGCCGCCGATGATCCCGGCCGGGACCGCCCAGGTGGCCACGTCGGTCACCAGCGAGACGTTGCCGCCCACGGCGCGCCAGCGCCGCCGGGTGATGATGATGGCCAGCGTGATGCCCACGACGTACATCAGGCCGTAGAAGTGGACGAACAGGGGCCCCACGTAGAAGCCGTTGACCGGCGGGCTCGGGATGTGCAGCGCTACGGACAGGGCCATACAGCGAGACTAGTCCCTCGGCGAGAATGAGCGGTTTCCTGCGACGATAACGTTCAGGTCATGACCGAGCCCGCCCAGGCAGCGCAGTCCCAGCAGGCACAATCGGCACTTGCCCAGCTCAGCGAGGAGTTCTTCGAGGTCGTGCACACGGCCGACCCGTTCGGCGCCACCCAGGTGGGCGCGCCGGGGTTCGACGCCCTGGTCCCGGACCCCAGCCGCGCGGGCGCCGCGCGCGACGCGCAGCGGATCGCCCGGATCGAGGAGCGGCTGGGCCACATCGACCCGGGCCTGCTGGATCAGGCGGGGCGGGTCAACCACGCCGTCCTGGCCCACCTGGCCTGGGCGGCGCGCTCGGACCTCGAACACGGCCTGTGGGAGGCGAACGCGGCGGCGGGCGGCTATGTCTCGCCTCAGGCCATGGTGTTCATGTCCGTTCCGGCGGCGCTGCTCGACAACGCCGCCGCGGTTGACGGCTACCTGCAGCGGCTGCGCGGGCTCGGCGGGTACTTCGACGCCGTCACCGCCCGGTACTCCGAAGCCAGGCAGGACGGGCGGATCCCGACCGCGGTCGGGACGCGCCAGGCCATCGAGCAGATCGAGGGCCACCTCGGCCGGGACGTGACCGCCGACGCGATGGTGACCGTGCGCCTGCCGGGCGACGTCGACGAGACCGCGGTCCGCCGCGAGGCCGCCGGCATCGTCGACCGCCAGATCCGGCCGGCGCTGCGGCGGCTGCTGGCCTGCCTGCGGGACGAGCTGCTGCCGGCCGCGCGCCCCGACGAGCAGGTCGGCATGCGTTTCGTGCCCGGCGGCCCGGAGGGCTACCGGGCGGCCGTGCGCAAGCACACCACCACCGGGCTGCCGCCGGAGGAGATCCACCAGATCGGCCTCGACGTCCTCGCGGCCCTGCAGGACGAGTGGGCCGAGCTCGGCGGGAAGGTGCTGCAGGTCACCGACGTCCCGGCGATCCACGACCGGCTGCGGGAGGACCGGTCACTGCGGTTCACTGACTCCGGCCAGATCGTGCGCATGGTCACGGCCGCCCTGCAGCGCGCCGAGGAGGCCCGCGGCCGCTGGTTCCCGCGCTTCGACATCCCCGAGTGCGTCATCGAGGAGATCGACCCGGTCGAGGCGGGCAACGCCCCGCTGGCCTACTACCGGCCCCCGGCCGCGGGCGGCAAGCGGCCCGGCGCCCATTGCCTGCTGACCACCGAGCCGCAGCAGCGCTACGTCTACGAGTACGAGGCGCTCTCCTTCCACGAGAGCACCCCCGGGCACCATCTGCAGATCGCCTCCTCGCAGACGCTGCCGCTGCCCGCGTTCCGGCGCTTCCTGGACGCCGAGGTGTGCGGCTACGTGGAGGGCTGGGGCCTGTACTGCGAGCGGCTGGCCGACGAGATGGGCCTGTACACCTCGGACCTGCAGCGGCTGGGCATGCTCTCCTTCGACGCGCTGCGCGCCTGCCGGCTCGTGGTCGACACCGGCATGCACCACTACGGCTGGTCTCGCGCCCGGGCCATGGACTTCATGTGGCGTAACACGGCCACCACCCAGGCGAACGTCAGGAACGAGATCGACCGTTACATCGGCTGGCCCGGCCAGGCCCTCGCCTACATGGTGGGCCGCCGCGAGATCCAGCGGCTGCGCGCGGAGGCTGAGCGCACGCTCGGTGTTCAGTTCGACATCCGGGCCTTCCACGGGACCGTGCTGGGCAACGGCGCCGTCCCGCTCGGGGTGCTCGACCGGCTCGTGACCGACTGGGCCGGCGAGATGTCCGGCTGACGCACCCCGGCCGCACCGGGCTAGCCGCCGGGCGCGCCCGCAGCGGCCGCGCCCTGAGCCAGTTCGATCGCGCCGATCGCGCCCGAGCAGTCGCCGAGGCCCGGCGGGACGATGTAGCGCTCGATCGCGTCCGGATCGGTCAGCTCGGAGGCCCGCAGATAGCCGGCCAGCAGGTCGCGCACCTGCCCGCGCACCAGCGGCAGCAGCGCCGGCTGCTTGGCCACTCCTCCCCCGACGATGATGCGCTGCGGCGACAGCAGGCAGATCACGTTGACCAGGGCGAGGGCCAGGTACCGCGCCTCGAGCTCCCAGGGCTCGCGGCCGGGCAGCTGCTGGCCGGCCTGGCCCCAGCGCTGCCGGATCGCCTCACCGGAGGCGAGCCCCTCGAGACAGTCGCCGTGGAAGGGGCAGATTCCGCCGAAGGGATCTCGCGCCCGGTCGTGCGGGATGCGCATGTGCCCGAACTCCGGATGGAGCAGGCCGTGCACGATGCGGCCGCCCGCGACGGCGCCACCGCCGATCCCGGTGCCGACCGTGATGTAGCAGAACGTGTCCAGCCCGGCCGCCGCGCCGTGCCGCCATTCGCCGAGCGCGGCCGCGTTGACGTCGGTGTCCAGCGCGATCGGAACCCCGAGCCCGGACCGGAGCGCGGCGGCCAGGTCGGTGTCGGCCCAGCCCGGCTTGGGCGTCGTGGTGATCGTTCCCCACGTGGGCGAGGCGGGGCGGATGTCCACCGGGCCGAACGCGCCCACCCCGAGGGCGCCGACCGGGCCGTTCTTGGTGAAGAACCGGATGGCCCGGGACACGGTCTCCCCGGGAGCCGTGGTCGGGAAGGTCTCGGTCTCGAGCAGCTCCGCCGGGCGGTCGGCGACCGCGCAGACCCACTTGGTGCCTCCTGCCTCGATGCCTCCGTACCTCATCGGCCGACCTCGCCACGGGGTCAAGTGATCATTTGCCCACACGATAGCCGACCGGCGGCGCCCCGCCCAGGCTCCCGCCCGCGCCCCCGGCGGACCCGGCCGGCTTGACATGTGACCAATTGGTCACGTATTCTAGTGGCGTGGACGAGGTGTTCAAGGCCCTCGCCGATCCGACCCGGCGAAGCCTGCTCGACGAGCTGTTCCGGGCGGACGGGCAGACGCTCAGCGCGCTCGAGGAGCGCTTCCCGATGACGCGCTTCGGCGTGATGAAGCACCTGCGGCAGCTCGAGGAGGCGGGCCTGGTGGTGACGAGGCGGCGCGGCCGCGAGAAGCTCCACTTCCTGAACCCGGTTCCGATCCGGCTGGTCCACGACCGGTGGGTCAGCAAGTACGCCGAGCCCTGGGCGGCTGCGCTCAGCGACCTCAAGCACGCGCTGGAG
>Ga0126381_100002453_pt1 | contig 20021 bp, 23 predicted proteins | sample PanSoiMetPlot_28_FD_96465 | JGI IMG/M metagenome (GOLD analysis project Ga0126381, IMG submission 96465) | Tropical forest soil microbial communities from Panama - MetaG Plot_28 | ecosystem: Environmental > Terrestrial > Soil > Tropical forest > Bulk soil | place: Panama | collected 2016-02-17
AGGTCATGCTTGGAGGGCGAGAGCCCTCACCCAGCCGATCTGTTCATGGGAACAATGTGCTTGCGCTAAGGAGCGAATGCGAGCAAACCCCGCCAGCAGTACGCTGAAATCATCGGTCGACTCCTAAAAACGAAGTCAGCAGTGCGTATATCGAATCGCTGAGAAAATTGCAAAATGCTGCAAGTGTTGATAACGCCCGTTGCCTTCAGGCTGATTCCATGGCGGACGAGACACCCTGCTCGACGGCAACCCTAGGGGAAAATTGATACTTGTCTGCCGATACATGTTTCTCGGTGTTCCACGAGACCGATGAATCCCTCTAAACAAACCCGGAACCCGCTCTAAATGAAGGCAAGAGTTTAGCGCATCCTACCCGAATTCTCTCCGAAACGAATTCGATTGTTTTGCATCTTGAAATGGGCGGCCATGTTTTTCTGGACGCTCTAAAACGCGCAAGGCGCCTACAGTGCAAGGTTTTGCAACTTCCACAAAATTAGTTCGCATTCCCCTTGACTTCCATGTACGCGGGCTGTTACAAGGCTCAGCAAGGGTTTTGTCACAACCTCCTCCCCCCTAACAGTGGAAGTGACAATTTGCAGGTGCGCTCCAGTTTGAGGCGAGGTTTCGAACTGGCACACTTCGGCTGAACCAACTCGAAATCCGGCTCTGGAGGCGGGAGATGCAATCTGACCAGCCACTTCGCTCACGGATCCGTGTCCTGGTTGCGGATAGCAGTCTAATCACCAGTCAACTTCTTGCTGAAGCCATTGCGAGAGATCCTCGAATCGAGGTCATGGGCTTCACTTCTTACCCACCAGAAATCGTCCGTTATGTTCGCAGCGGCCATCCAAACATCTTGCTGATGAGTGCGCGTTTGGAAGAAGAGCCGAACCGCGGCCTTGAATTACTAGAGCTCTTGCGCACAGAGCACATTGCTCCCAGAACCGTAGCCCTACTCGATTCTCGCAGGCCGGATGTAATCGTAAATGCTTTTCGGGCAGGGGCATCCGGCGTGTTTTGTAGGAGTGGTTCGTTCGATTTGTTGTGCAAGTGCATCGCTGCCGTCCATGAAGGGCAAATTTGGGCCAACAGCGACGAGCTCGGTTTCGTTCTTGCTGCTCTGTCGGCTTTACCCCGATTCGATCCGCTGAAGTCCGGAGCCCTGGCGCTACTTTCGAAACGAGAGCGTGAGGTTATCCAGTCCGTGGTCGAGGGGCAGACTAATCGGCAGATCGCGGAAACACTTGGCATTAGCCAACACACCGTCAAGAATTATATGTTCAAGATTTTCGACAAATTGGGTGTGTCCAATCGCACCGAACTTGTTTTTCACGTCCTGAGCACGACTGAGGGCTCCAGCCACACTCGTGATGAGGTCCCGACCAACTCCAGCCCTCAGCAACAGAAAGAGCAGCAGAAGTTCCAGGGGACGCAAATTTCCGCACAATTTACACAAGCTCGTAAACCGCTTGGACGGTATGAAGGCGCAGTAGAAAATAGGCAGTCTCGCGCCGCCGGGGCCGCCTGGCCTTGAAATCGAACGCGAATGCAAGATGTTCAGCTAGAGCTTCTGGCAGATGCTTCCTCGTTGATCGTATCTGCATACAATTCCGCTGCTACCGCAAAGCCTGTCCTTTCCGTCGGGCCAAACATACGGACAACGCGTCCCGGGGCTCTTATCGTATTTTGAGGCATTTCTGCTGATAGAGCAGGCAATATCATCTCGAGCGTGAGTGCTGTTTTCACGGGGAGCACTATGGAAGAGGTCACAAAGAGTCCTCTCACGCTGACGTCCCGTGTAAAGCCGCCCCCCCTGGCGACCGTCGCACCCTCAGCCCAACTGAAGAGCACTGGAACGTGCAAGCGGTATCGGGAAGCGTTTCTTCTTTCAGGAGCCGTCGCCTGCACGAAGTTTTCTCTCCTACGCCCTCTACCAATTCGGAGATATTTAATTTTGCTAGTCGCCTGGTACGCGAGCACGGTCGTTGGAGCCCGAAGATTCGGGCGCAACTATTTGAGCGCCAGCGTTTCCTCTTGCACGCAAAACCACGGATCTTTTAAGAAGGTGCGATGCTGGCGATGACCTCTGCGATCGCGTCCTGAGAACTTTGAGAAGACAATGGGCTTGCGGAGATCATCAGGACCGCATGGCTCGGCAAGTCCTTTCACACCACATGAACCCAGCTTTGATCGACCAAACCCACTATGAGCATATTTGTTGCATGCCAGAAGTCAATCATATTTGTGTCTCAGAGAAGGCTTTCTCTAATGCTTAAGGGATTAACGACGGTCCCCGTCATGTTTACGATTCGAGTCTAGGTAACGAGCTCTCGACTGAGCATGAAGGTCAAATAGAATGCCGCGCTGGACCTTGACAGGCAGTTTGCGTAAGACGTATTGTTCCATTGTTTTCGAGTTCTATTCAGGACGGCCGCAGATAACGCTTTTGAAGGGAAGCACTTCTGAGCTCCTCACTCGGACTCATGCGTGGCGATCGGGCCTTTACGGTACCAGTTCAGCGAGTCCGACGCGTAGACCAACCACTCGACAGATGAGTTACCTCATCCCGTAGTGCTGGAGGTTGTGCTTCCCGGTGGAGAAATGTGATGGCTAAAGTTTCGGGTTTCGACGTTCTGGTGCTCTTATGTTTGCTGGTAGCAGTTGGCCCCGCTTACGCTGCGCCCCAGGCTACCAAGGGCCAACAAGCCTCTGGATCTGTACAGGGCACGTGGTCAGGGACCTTTTTTTCAAACTATCCCGACGTCCCTTCTTTCACTATCACCATTGTTATTACTCCCAATGGGCAAGGGCATCTCACGGGCGACTCTACCTTAAACTCCCATTGCCTGAAAGGTGCCAAGCTTGATGTCACGGTGACAAACTCGCAAGTCGTGCTTGCGGGCAGCGACAATCAAGGGGACAATCTTACGCTCAGAGGGACACTTGATAGCACCGGCACAATGCTCCCGTCTATCTACATTATGAACGGCAGCGCCAGTGGCGCTTGCGAAACAGATGATGGAACCGGGACATTAACAGCGCAGTAGAGAACATCTGCTGCGGCTCAGTGCACGTCCTCGCAAGTTCTAATCCCTACGGGAGACCACGAATGACAGGGTCGCGAAGGAGCTTTCTCGGGTATGCTGCCGGCATTGCCGCAGCAATCAAATGCCCGCTGAAACCCGGTTCCGAAGCCGCCATGCTGGATACTGCCCAGCCCAAGCAACCTGACGGCATCATTCGATTGAACTGCAATGAAAGCGCCTATGGTCCGTCTGCCAAAGTCGTTGAGGTTATAAACTCCGCAATAGGAGAGACGAAGCGTTACCCTAGCACGCAATGCGAATCGCTCGTCGAGCAAATCGCCTGGGTACATCACTTAAGGCCGGAGCAGGTACTCTTAGGCTGTGGGTCCACAGAAATCTTCCGGGTCGCTGCTTCCGCGTTTCTCGGCAATGGCAAGCAACTGCTCCTTGCTTCACCGACTTTCGATGCCATCAAAGACTATGCAGGAGCAGTGGGCGCCCAAACAATACCTGTGCCTTTGACCCCTAGATTTGCCCACGATGTTAACAGCATGGTAGCGCTTGCCAATGCTTCCACTACTTTGGTCTACATCTGTAATCCTAACAATCCTACCGCCTCCCTGACCCCGCGGCAGGATCTGGAGACCTTCATTGGCAAACTTCCCCGATCCACGTTTGTGGTCATCGACGAGGCTTATCACCACTATGTTCGGAGGTCGGCGATGTATGCATCATTCATTGATCGCCCGATCGATGATGACAGAGTGGTGGTGGCTCGCACGTTTTCTACGGTTTACGGTCTTGCAGGGTTGAGAGTAGGGTATGCAGTTGGATCGGCCAGAACCATTCAGCAGATGCGGAAATTCGTCACGAGGGACAATATTAATGCGATCGCCACGCATGCCGCAGCCGCGGCCTTGAACGACAACGATGCCGTCAGTGAATTCGTGGAGCAAAACGCAAATGACCGGCAGGAATTTTTCAATCAGGCCATGGCTCGTTCGCTCAAACCAATTGATTCCCACGCCAATTTCGTAATGATGAATTCCTTTCGTCCGGCGGAGGAAACTATCGAACATTTTCGTAAGAATAATATCTTGATTGGACCCCATTTCCCGCAGATGGATACCTTCATCCGTGTCTCTCTGGGCCGGCAAGAAGAAATGCGCGCGTTTTGGAGCGCCTGGGACCTACTCCCACGCTCGAAAAACATGCTGTCGCATTGACGGCGGTCCGCATCCTGTTGCCCAGTCTAATTGAGCACTTCCCCCGCCGCAAAGGAGACCGGCTAGTTGACTTGTTTCGACGCCAGCTGTGTGCCAGCGGCATCGAGCACGGCGTAATAATTGGAACCCCCGGTTTTCACCGTTAGCGATCCTGATTGATACTACCCATCCGACCAGCCTCCACCTGAACGGTCAGTGTGCTGTTATTGAGCTTGGCATGGTAGGCACCGGGTACGAACGAAAGCGGGCTGCCTCAGTGAACCCCGATTGAGGCAGTTGATGGCTGAAAGGGCATCGACTCCTAAGCCCAACTTTGCCGAGAAAAACCTCGCGAAGACCCATTCTCCGGTTGTGTCGCGAACACACCCGCATGTGAGCTGTGATCTGGATCAATTACTCCATTCGGCGCCAGGCATCGAGCAAGGCCGCCCAGTCTGGCGGCGTGGCCGTCTTGCAGTGGATGCGCAGTTTGGGCTGATCATCGGTTTTGACCTCGATCACATATTCATCGGCTACATGATTGCCGGAATACCCTTTCTCGGATACTTTTCTGTTGGCCGTCTGGCCGGTTGGCAACAGCTACGATGGAGACAGACCAGGTATCACCCTGTCATTATCCATTACCGCAGCTTCAAGGTCTGCGTCACCCGGCGGAATGGCCTCAAGCCTGCTTTGGCATTCTTGTTAGAGCCTCGAAGCGATGAGAAAAACCCATATAGGACAAGCTCCCACCACAGCAGAGCGATTCCGGTAACGACTGCATTGCCAAGAAACAGTTTTGCAGAGGCAAAGCTCGTGGGAATTCCGGTTGCCGAGAAAGCGTGCTCGAGAGCTCCCAGCAAAGCAACAGTCGATAGAGCCACCCAGGTCAGAGTTTTGCGCCTGGCAGACACTGCCCCGCCCACAACCTGAGAACTCGCCTTGGTGCTGCGGTACCACAGCGTTATCCACGCTAATAGGATGGCGAGCCCAGCGATTGTGCTGAGGTGCTGCAGAACCCGGAACAACGACCGTATCCCTAGCATCGGTAAGGGAACTTCTTGTCGCAAAAATGCCGAGTGCTGGACGAGCCAAGATCCCGAATGCGTGAATGAGTCCCAAAATATATGAGTGGCGATACCCACCAACACGGATGAAATGATCAATAAGAATCTTCCTGCGCCGCGGAAAGGAAAATGGTCGAGCTGACTGCCCAGCCTGCTATAGACCGCTTCCGGAAGAAGACCTGCCGTGGGCCCTTTGACAAAAACATGAAATATCCAAAGCACCACAAGCGCCGAAGGAAGGGTCAGGAACATAGCCCCCAACACCGTGTGCCCAAATTTACCCGCCGGTTGGAAACGGAGGAAGTACTCAAAATCTGGAGCTAATGTTCCAATCACCACGGCCGAGAGTACAAGTCGCGTGCCTCGAAACGGCAGTGCTGCAGCGGCATGGGCTGGGGTAAAAGGCACACTATGATTATCTACCAGCCCTGCCCACAAGCTAAATCCGGACAAGCCCCCTGTCTCCCATCTCGCGGTTGAGCGCCGTCGCAGTTGACGAGAGCCAGCGAGGTAAACGCCCGGACGCGCCACCACTCATTGGGGCTTGGCGGAGCGGTTTCGTCAAAAGTATCCGCGCGTCAAGTGGATGCCGGAGTTGATGGTGACCGAAGACCACGGATTTTATTGCGGTGGCGGCGTGAATGCCTCGCTTGACCTCAGCATTTATCTGGTGGAGAGATTCTGCGGCCATGAAATCGCGATGCAAACCGCCAAGGCGCTGCTGATCGAGACTCCGCGCGCCTGGCAGTCCGGGTTTGCCATCGTTCCCCTAAAGACAGATCATACCGATGACGCTATTTCCAGCGCTCAGGAGTGGATGCACAAGAATTTTCGCCAAGACTTTCCCGCTCGAAGATCCGGCGCGACGGGTTGGCATGAGCGTGCGCAATTTTGTTCGGCGGTTCAAACAAGCGACCGGCGATAGTCCCTTGATTTACTTGCAAAAATTGCGGATCGCGGCGGCCAAGCGCATGCTCGAGAGCAACCACCGCAGCATGCAGGAGATTAGTGACGCAGTCGGGTACCAGGATCTAGCTTTTTTCCGGCAGTTGTTTCAGCGGCACACCGGTGTCTCACCATCTGCCTATCGAGAAAGGTTCGGCACGTCCTAATCGTTGCCGAGGACAGGTTCATTCACATGACAGAAAAGGCCTCTCAAGGCGTTATGGATATCAGATCGCTTCAGAAACCGCTCAAAGAACAGTACCGCCGGGACCCAGAGAGTTCTCGTATTACCCTCACAGCCAAGGGAAGCGAGACGGCAAATCCGCTAACTTGCTCGGTAGACATCGGTCGCGCCATCTACCAGGCGGAAGCTCACAAGGGAGTTGGTGGTAGCGGAGCGGCAGCCTGTTCCGGGGACCTTCTCATCGGCGCGCTAGCGGCCTGCGCTCAGCTCACGTGCCAACTGGTTGCGACTGCCATGGGCATCCCTATGCGGCATATCGAACTAAGTGCCCACGGCGACATGGACCTGCAAGGAACCTTGGGAATCTCGAACGAAGTGCCGGTCGGGTTCGAAACGATTCAGGTCGAATTCCATCTCGACGCTCCCCAGGCAACGGCAGACCAATTGCGTACTTTGCAGGCGAAAACAGAACAATACTGCGTGGTCCTACAGACACTGCTGCACCCGCCGAAGATTACAACCGTCTGGACTGCATCGAAGCCTTGAAATGCTGCTTAGGGCGTTCGCTCGGACTGCTCTCGAGTCCGGAGGTTACTAATTCGCGTGGCTCAAGAAGTCGGCCACTGAAGCATAAGCTGCAGACCGCCACCAGAAACGCCAGAGGCCGGTGTTCACGGCAGGTCTAGATCAAGTGCACAGATATCGGCGTCGACCATCTCACAACTAAGTGACAACGACCCTTCGTCGAGCCGTTCCATATTTATGGCACATGTGAAAGATTTTATGAAACGTGATTCGGTTCGTACCACGGTTGATATTCTGAACCCCTCTTTACCGGAAGCGCAAGCAACAGGCTGCTGCTCAAGGTCAGTCTGTCCGGGAATTGGTCCTGGCGGGAGTCAAGATTGTTCTGCGGCAAGGCCATCGGCCTCGTCCCAAACAGGTCATCTTCCCCCTCATCGTTTCTAAAGGCCCGAAGGTGAACGTGACGAACCAACAGATCTATGAACACGTTGAATTTCCTTGATGCCAACGTGTGGCTGGCGCTCTTGTGGAGCCGTCATGTGCATTCGGAGGCCGCCCGCATTTGGTTCGAACAGGCTGGGGAGCAACAATTCTTCTTTTGCCGATTCACCCAACTCATGGTTCTCAGACTGCTGACGACCGAGAAGATCATGGGAAGCGATACAAAAACCATGATCGAGGCCTGGGCACTTTGGGACAAGGTTTGGGCAGACAGTCGCATCGAATTTCTTCCGGAGCCTGAGGGCATAGAGCGAGAATTTCGTGCGCACTCCCGGCTTGCCAGCCGATCGCCTAAGGTCTGGGCGGACGCCTATCTTCTGGCCTTTTCTTCTGTCGCGGGTCTTACGCTTGTCACCTTCGACCGTGCGCTCAAGGTACGTGGCGTTAATGTGCTTCTGCTCTGACAGGGGCATTCCCGATGGGATATTGCGATTGCGCGACCGCGAACCATCGCTTTTTGCGCGAAAGAACAGTACCGCCGGGACCCAGAGAGTTCTCGAATTACCCTCGCAGCCAAGGGAAGCGAGACGGCAAATCCGCTAACTTGCTCGGTAGACATCGGTCGCGCCATCTACCAGGCGGAAGCTCACAAGGGAGTTGGTGGGAGCGGATCATCGGCGCGCTCAGCTCACCTGCCAACTAGTGCGACTGCCATGGGAATCCCTATACGGCATATCGACGTAAGTGCCCACGGCGACATGGACCTGCAAGGAACCTTGGGAATCTCGAAAGAAGTGCCAGTCGGGTTCGAAGCCATTCGGGTCGAATTCCATCTCGACGCTCCCCAGGCGACCGCAGATGAATTGCGTATCTTCAGGAGAAAACAGAACAATATTGCGTGGTCCTGCAGCCCCTGCTCCACCCACCGAAGATCACAACCGTCTGGGCCAAGCCATGACATATTGAACCCCGTGGGGGCCGGTGGAACTGCTCTGACCTAACGCCATAAGTGCAGTCACTTCAGAGACTTACGCTTTGACTTTCTTTCCATCCTTTCTTGACCCTATTTCGATCCGCCCTGCATTGAGGTAGCCGCCTTAAAACCCCAAAGTCCTCCCTGAGCGCGCAGACGCGCGCGGGGAGGACACGGTGCAAATAGACGGTCAACGAGCTTCCGATTGCAACACAAGTCTGAAACTCCGTCGGCCGAGTTGCGGCCAGATCGCTCGTCGCGTTGTTTCCGTTTGCATCCTGTTTGGGTTTTGCCTGCTAGGCCATGCGGAGGGCCAGGCTCCTATGCCCAACATACTGGTCATGAATTATTCACCGGCGTCTTCTGGGACCCTAAAGGCTGCCGAGGACGAAGCTGGCCGTATCCTGGGGGAGGCAGGGGTTCGAATCTCGTGGTTCAATTGCCCCGGCCCATCACCCACCCGGCCGCCTTCAATTTGTGACAACGAGCAAGCTCCAGGGGAAATACGGTTACGAATCCTTTCCGGCTCTATTCAGACGAAGTTTCGGGACGGCGCCTTCGGGTTTGCGATTGCGCCAGTGTTTGCCACCGTGTATTACGAACCTACCGCTCAAACGGCTAACGCTCATAGTCTCGAATTTGCAGTACCTCGGATTCTGGGTGCCATGATCGCCCATGAGATCGGCCACCTGTTGCTCGGGCCCAATAGCCATAGCCCATCCGGCATTATGCAGGCGCGGTGGGAAGCGGAGCAGGTCCAACAGCTGTTGAAGGGTGCGCTTGTATTCGACAAACGCCAAGCAGCGCGAATTCAGGAGGAGGTGCAGCGGCGAATGGAAGCTCAGGTGAGCGACCGATCGGCGGGCACCTTAAGTCTGGGAATTAAGGAAGGTCCAGTGCAATCTGCGCTCTCCCCTCCCTAAACACGGTCGAAGATGGCGTCGTCTATGACTCGGAGATGGCGCGAGGAGAAAACTCTGGCGATTGTCCGCATTCGAGCACCACGCGGGATTTTGAGGAATGTTACAGCAAGGTACTCGAGACCGCCGAGGACAGCCTGAAGGATTTTGAATCAAGTATCCGCGCATTGATGACTGGCCCGCCCGTCAGATCTGGGACGAAGACAATTTGCCAGGGCCTGCTGGTCCGCATCTCACGTCCGCTCATCGATCTGCCGAATTCGACCAGGTTGAGCGTCTGTGGCACGAATACCAGAAATCGGCTTGCGCCGCCGCCTTCCACCAATATGACGGTGGAACGGGTGGCCCGCCAGGTGAGCTCGCATGCCAGATCAGACTTGTGGCAATCATCTCCGCGAGCTCGACCTGATATACGGAATGGATCTGCATCTGTAGGCGCCAGATCAAGACAGGTTCGGATCGGGGGCTTATGCTAATCGCGCGGTGAAGGTCTGCCGTGTGGTCCTGCTTCGGGTGTGACTATGGCAGTTTTGACCAGGCTTCGATTGAATCCGGTGAGCTCAATGTTCCCCCTACCATAAGCTCGATCAGTGATCGTGTTCGAACCGCTCTGAAAGGCCTATCAATGTCGAGTTCTTGGCTCTGGCCAGGGAAATGAACCAGCAGGGGAATTCGCGGATCGAATCCCTCGGCAGATGCGCTAGCTTCTTCGCTGCTCCACTGAGGAGCGGACTTCCATAGGCCGATACGCCAGGAATGATCGCTGGTAACGATCACTGCGGTGGCGTTGGCGGTGGAAGACTTCGCAATCGCCTTAAGCAACACATGAAGAGTTTGATCCGCCAGTGCCAGATTATCCAAGTACGTTCCCGAGGAGGAAAACGCTTGTAGCCTCCTGCTGTAAAAACCCGGAGGATGAGGAACAGGAAGATGAATAAAGAGAAGGGCGGCCGTGCCGTCGTGAATCTCGCATATTGCGGCAGAGATCAGGGCATCATAACTTCGTTTTCTTTCGACGACGTCGGGCATGATACCGCTCCCGCGATTTACCCAAGGACGGAGCGCCCCAAGTCGCCGGGTCAGAATAGCCAATGAATTTTCGAGCGCCGTCTGGCTCCCCGACACACCCTCGCTCGTCATTCGCCCCAGTACCGGAATATCGCTTTGCCACACACAAGTGGTCAGAACGGGCGCCAATAGGTCACAATAGGGATTCGACCATCCCACAATGGCGGTGTTCAATCCGGCCGCGCGTAAATCGCCGAAAATCGTGGCCTTGGGGTCGAACGGAACATCGGCGGCGCTCCCCTCAATTCGGATCGAGACCTTGCGCGGAGTGACGGCTGTCACATGTTTGACGACTGAGCCCAGAAATAAGCTGGGAACCACTTCCTCCGTCCAATAGCCCGCAGGCGTGACATTGCGAAATGAGACCGAGGCATGCTGGAGGGCCTCGAAATGCGGCAAATGGAGACCCAGAGCGGGCGTGGAATCAAAAACCTGCTTGTACGACAACTCATCGAATAAGATCCAGATCACGCGAGGAGACGTGGGCGGGTCGGTAAAAGCCGGCGCTAACCGTGGCGGTTGGCGAGACAATTGATACGAGACAGCCGCAGCCCGTGCCAGCTGGCCTACGACGACAAGGGCGAAAATCACACCTCCGGTGAGAAGAAATCGAAGCCGGCTAATCACGCCGTAAAATCGGGAGGCTGACCGCAATGCAATGATCAGCAGAACCGTTAGCACGCTATAGGCCGATGCCTGCAATATTCGGGGGACGTACTTGCCTTCCAGCACTCGAGCTAGTACATGACACGATAGCTGAGTCGCCGCGAAGACAGAAAACGCGATGCTGAGTCGTTTCACCCATCCATCGGGGAGAAGGCTCAACCCGAGAACCCCAAATGAGTAAGCCATGGCGAGAAGCATGCCGCTCAGTAGCATCCCCATCACCACAGAAGTGACGGGATCTTTCTGGTGATACAGGGTGTGATTCAGATGAATCAGCAGCGGCTCAGCTCGCGGAGCAAGTGTCAGGGCAGAAAGTCCAAGACCCGACGCAAGCGTTTCCGTCTCGCTCATTGCGGTGGTTGTACGGCATTCTTTTCCAGCAGCCAAAGCAGCCGTCCACCGTTGAGTTGCTCCTCGTCCAGGAAGTCGAACCGTTGTGAGAAAACGGCTCGCGCATATTCAGGAGTAAGATTTCGAAAAAGGTTGTCGCGGCCACGCGCCAACTCGCGAAAACGCGGATCCTCAGGAGGTACCCACTCCACCAGCAGAAAACGGCGTGAATATCTGCTCAGCATGTCGACAAGAAACGCCAGAGGAATCTGATCCAGTACTAGAAGATGATGGATTACTGCCAACAGCAAAACCAGATCGAATCGGCCCTGCGCACGGCTGTTGAAAGAGAAGGTCTCTTCGTTGTTCCAACCCATGGCAGGACTCGGACGAGCGATATCGACCGCGAGCGGCAGCACGGAAGACTGAGAGTCGCGGGAAAGCCTGAAGTTAATGTCACAGGCCTCGACATCGCGTTCCACTCCGACTACCGAGGCGCCTGTGGATGCCGCGAGACGGCAGTATGTCCCGACATTCGCCCCGACATCCAAAATGGTTCGTGGCCGGGTGCGGCATAAGGCTCGCTCGACGAACGCTTGCTTCTCGGCGCAGGAGCGTTCTTGCCCCAAGCGGCTGACCCGATTGTAGTTACTCCAGGGTGATTCGGAGGGTGTAGCGGCGGCATTTTCAATTGCAGACTCAAGTCGGCGGAAGCAGCGGCTAAGTGCGTCTCGGGCTTTTTCATCATCGACTTTGTGCTTTAGAACCCGCTCTACTCCGGAGCTCTGAATCCACTTTGCCAGTTGCGCAGGCAAAGTTACGGCCGAGAGCACACTGGGTCGAAAGCGAGACAACCATCCCAGCTGCCGATAGAGCTCATCCGGCTCGTAGCCGTCTCGCCGGTACGCGGTCAGCGCCAGAGGCCAGCCCAGTAAGCGCTCCGCTATCAGAGGCAGCACGAAGGTGCGCACGAACTGGGCGTAGCCGGGCCAGAGTGGTGAGCCATTCGAACGTCGCACGATGGATCCGAAGTCGACAAAAATAGGAATCGTACCCTGAAACAGCACGTTCGAGGGCGTTGCGTCCTTCAGTACAAAGCCACGCTCGACCAACGTCCGCGCCAACTCCAGAGTCAAACGGCCCGCATCGACCCACATGGAACGCGTCCATTCCCAAGAATAGGAAGGAAAGAATATCCGGGGGTGTTCGAGCAGCGCCCCGCCATCGGGCGTGGGGCTCATTTTGGTCGAAACCAAGGCGCCGTGGGATGTCAGGCGTTCGTAAACGTGCGAAGACAAGAATGCGCGCAGATCGGTTGCTATCTCGGGTCGAACATAGCGCACGACGCGATCACCGACCAGTGTAAGCCGCGAATCGGGATCACGGAACGAGTACGGGCGGGGCGCAAGCGGCTCAATGTGCCGTAGTCCCGATGCAGTGAACACTCACTTCTGCTCCGGAGGAGCTGAGCGTGCAGAGAAACGCAAGATTTTCAAAAGTGAGCGACGGAAATAAATGACGGCTCCCACGGCTAGCGAGAAAACATATTGTACGGCCAGCAGCCCTGTGCCTGGATCGGCGTAGGCGAACAGGCGCGATTCCAACGCACCCAAGAGTAGGGAGCATGTCAGCACAAAAAACATTGCTTTCGCGATAAGCCCTCTCATAGCGCCTCCGGCTACGAATTCCTCGATTCTAGCGATTCCGGTGTATGACTTGCGTCACGTCTTGGTAAAAAAGTGTATTGAACTGTAAACATGAGTCGCAATCGTTTACAGGATCCGATCACGTTGATCCCTTCAACCAGCAATGGAGCGCTTCGGTCAATAGGGGGAAGCGGCTACGCAAGCTTTGTCTGTTTCAGTTTCAGATTTTTTCGGAAACCAGAGACGCTTAGTTAGCGATATCAAGCAGGATTCTCGACTCAGGGCTGACAAACAGGACCAAACGACGAAAAGATCGGCTCGTCTGCTAGGCTCCGGGGCGCCGTCCGGCGAAGTTCACGGCTGTAACCGAAAGTCACAGAGCGAAAGATTGGAGGAACACGCAAACGCCTATTCGCGTGGCTCCCATGACTCGTTTGGAAATTGCTCTAAAGAGGCTCTATTCGGGCGATCAATTCCGCGCGCTTTTGCGATGAGCCGAGCGTGAGAGTCTTCGTGCTTCTTTGGCCGACAGCTTCACCACCCTGCCGTCCCGCCCAACGTAGAGAGGTATTCCCATGCGAAGGTGTTCGGAGATAACCTCCTCCACTGCCTCCCTAAGCGCCAACTCGGCACGCTTCTCCAAAGGTAATCGTAGAACACTCTTGTGCTTCTTCTTCACTTCTGTCCGTATCGGTCGATCAAACTTTGGTATGCTTCCGGGTCGATTATACGAGTCAGATCACCCCTCTTGAAGGCAATCGTTGATGGTTCGATGCTGGTGTTGTCGAACAAATACCACGCCTGCGCCAGTTCACGATATTCCGTGAAGAAATTGCACATTGACCGAGTGAAACGACGGCGCACGACTTCTTCGGGAATGTCATGTCCCCCCTTTAAGACCCGCTGCTTGATTCTGGAAAGAGCAATGTCAACGCTGGAGACTGTTAGGAAGAATAGATGGACTTCGTATCCGTTCTGCTTGAGTTCTTCGATCAAATTACGATTACTTCGACCCGAAAGCGTGGTCTCGAAACCAAAGGAGGTTCGGCGCCGCGAAAACCATCGAATTTCACTTAGCATTAACCTTCCAGCCCGAATGACGGCACTTTCTGGAGAAAAGGGAGACACCCCTGCTGCAATCAGATCCGCGTTCACAAAGTTATTGCAGTCCGCATACTTCGGAAGGAACTTCCGCGCAAACGTTGTCTTTCCCGCCCCATTGGGTCCCGCGATCACGTAAAGTTCCATGGGCTTTATGTTAGCGGATCTCGAGGGTCGTTTTGGATTGCCGAACAAGCCCAATTGAGCTTCGACGTTCTACGCCGAGCTAGGTGAGAATATGGTGCCGCGAGTACGAATTTGAAATCAGCCATTCGGCGGTCGGCAGGAATAGCGGCTCTATTGCGCCCAGAATTCTACGCGATTTGTTGCTCGGCTTGCAGTCCGGAGAATTGGAGAGCCGCAGACATCACCATCTGGCGGCTCCCGGTTGGAAATGTTAGAAGAAGCGGACTGTAGTAGGCTTCTGCCGCCAGTTTCGCACACCTACAGATCCCGCCTGTAGGCACATTAGCCTTGGGCCGCGTTCTAAAACCAGCGCGCCTCGGTATTACTTCACGCTCAAGATCAGCTCGGTGCCACTATCGAGATGAACGTTGCCACTATTTGAGCTGATGATTGACCCTTGGATGGAGGTTGACGTCTGCGTCTCCAATCTCAAGCCCGGCATGCCCACCACTCCTTGACTGGTCGAAGACAAAGATCCGCTCAAGCCTCCGCTCCCAGCTACTGTGCCAGTCGTGCCCGTCTTATTCACCGCCGCACCGGCCGCGCTGTCGGCCGTACTTACCAATTCGCCGGCCGTAGATCTCACGCCAGTCAGCATTCCACCACCGGACGTGGGCGAGCCTGTTGATCCCATGGTATTCAGGCCGCCCGCCGCCATAGGACGATCGTCCTGGGAAGCTATGCTTGTCTGCCCGCGACCGATCGCTTGGATGCTTAACGCCACCGGCAGCTCCGTGCCATTCCTGAGCACTGCGCGGCTAAAAGCAATGCCGACGGCCGAACTTGCTTGATCCTTGCTGCGAGCTTCGACTTTAGTGACCTTGCCGATGAGTTTCGATCCTCTTGGAATAACGACTCGTCCGTTGGACTCTACGTCATGCGTGGTCTTGGCCACGACCGCGTCGCCCACTTTATTCTTACGCGCATCAACCGGCTTCACGAGCTCCGCCTGCATTGTCGTGCCCGCCTCAACTTGACTCGCGCTAGCCGCTTCAGCGCCCCTACCTTCGTCTGAAACTTTGGTGGCCTGAGTGGCATGAATCGAGTCATCGGATCTTGCCTGCGCACCCGATCTATCGGCGGAAACTGCCGTTTCGCCGGATGCTGTTCCGTTGCCCGCCGATTGTGCGGTCTGTCCCAAACAAATTCCGGCTAACAACGCTTCCAGAAAAAAGGAAACAAGAGTACGCTTCATCGAGATTCCTCCATCGATACGTGCTGCTTCGCAGTTCAGAATGCTCATCCCACGGGCATGAAATGCAGGCTAAGTGCCATTGCGATGTTTCCTGTTTTTCGCCTATCGATGCACGAATCAACAACTTAGCTGCATCTTCCCGCCTCCGATTACGACCGTCACTGTGAAAAATCTACTCTGGTTGTCGCAATTCTGGCCGAGAATAGGTGGTTCAGGAACGTGTGTCTGTTGATGGCATTCTGGCGCAACTTAGATTAGGACGCTGGAATCAGGATGGCGATCATGCACTACTGGATTTGGCTTCTCGGTTTTCTGGTCCTATACGTCGCTCTGACGCAATGGCTTTTGCCGAAGTTTGGCATTCGCAGGTGACGGCCGAAGGGCTACGCCGGGTCTCGGCGATCCACTAATGGCAACGCGGAGAATGGGAAACGGGGCACGGCCTGAAGTGACAGTAGGCTGAATGGCAACGCGAACGAGGCACTTACACCAATGTGGGCCCATTGTTTCTTGCGGAGGCAAAAGCACAACGGCCCAATCATGGAAAGCTTGGGACGGGCTACGATCCAGGTATCCGCAAGGGCCGTAGCTCGTCGAAGCTTTTGGTGAGGGGAAGGCGAGGCAAACGGATTCTGAACACCGCGTAGCCAGCCCTCGTGTCCATCGAGTTAAACATAACACCGAGGACCCGCTCGGCGAGACTCACGAAAGTACATCTCTTACAGGTCTGTCGTAACGGGTCGAATTGGCGCGCGAGGCGCATCAAGCGATGGTCTCGGAGAAGCACAACCTATGAGCTCCTTAGCGAACAAAAGGCTCGGTTGCCTCGTGTACCTGATGCAGGAGAGGCGTATAAATGCTGGCCAGCATCGTGATACTCACGCCGGCAATGAACAATCGCCTTTAAGCGTGACAAGGTGAGGTGCGACGACTCTGCCATGCGATCAGGCGTCTAACACGCGCCCGCAGGGCATGATCCGCATCTCGTACTAGGCTCATCGCAAGCTCGGGCATCGCTGTGGAAGCTGAATGACTGGCAACCTTGAGCAGGGCCGAAGCAAAATCAACTGCAGCAGATTCGCTCGTGGCCGCGGCATCATCAGCCGCGTATTCCGTTGCCTCGAGCCAATCACGCTCCAGTTGCTGCATCAATGGAAACTTGACCGAATGGATCATCAGCTTCTTCAAGTTGTCATGGGCCACGACGTGTGCGAGCTCGTGCTGAATCGCAACGTCGAGCTCGCCAGGCTCGAGTAGTCCAGTGGCCCCTTCTGAGATCAAAAGCTTCGGTCGATGGATTCCAGCAACGAGAACCATCGGCATCGATGCTTTGATTCCTCGACCCGGAGTATCCAAGCCCTTGACTCTGAGTTCATCGCCGGTGGAATAGGCCGTTACGAAGCATGCCGTCCTTCGCCATGCGATCAACGAAGAAACAACTCCCGAGACCAGGATGACAAGTCCGCCCAATGCCAGCAGGAACCCTAAAACCCCAACGCTTTCGCCCGTTCGATATGGTTCCAGAAAGACAAACGACGGTACCACCAGAGCGGCGACGAAAAGGCTGGCGGCGCTAAGAGGAAGCATACGTAGGGCAAACTGCAGCAAGGCGCTCCAGGACTGTCTCCTACTCCGGATGATCGACCAGACAACCGGCACAGCAATTGACAATAAAAGATAAATGAGGCAGAAGACTGCAGCTGAGAACGTTGTCCCTCGGAGGAAATAAGTCACGATTTGCTACTGCGCAATTCGTGCCGCTTGCGATCCACCTGACGACGAAGTTCCGTGAGCAGCGCGGCATCATGTTCGGCGACTGCGTCTACCAGGAACGACATTGGCATTGAGGGATTGACCGCAGACGCCAAAACCGATTTGAGGTCAGGACCGAGCACCAGGTTATAAAATTCCCGTTCTCCATTTTTCAACCGGTAACGAAATGCCTTTCCCTCGGCGTCATGCGTGCGTTCGAGAAAGCCCTTCTTGTACAGGCGGTCCAGTGTAGTCATGACCGTGGTGTACGCCGCTTGGATCTGACCGCACGAAAGCAGCTCTCGAACGGTGGCGCCCGTGCGCTGACATAGAAGAGCGAGTAAACGCCTTTCTAGGGGGCCAAGTTGAGGCGCTTTGGGTTCAGTGGGCTTCATCGGAATCAGCTGGTTCAAGTGATACGCCATCAGCTTACCATTCAGTAGATCAATCGGAACATGAATTGCAGGGACCGAGCTGGCAGCTGGTTCGTAATCCCCGTCAGCGGCTGCCCAAAGCCTGCCGGGGGAGACCCGCCGTTTCCGTAAGTTCCGGCATAGCCAACGAAGTTCGGATGGTTCAAGACGTTGAACGCTTCTGCTCGGGCGCGGATGCGGACGCGCTCTTGCTTGAGGGGAATTTCCTTCTCGACAAACGGGGAGAGATCGAATATCCCGCGCCCACGTCCTGTGTTGCGCCCTACAACCACTCCGTTGATCACCGGACGATCCGTAGTAGCTCCGGGGTCGCCACTGTTGTTCGTTCCGGTGACAAAATTAAACGGCAAGCTTGAGGCCAGCGTGGCTACGCCTCCGAGGTTGAATCCGAATGGCGCACGATAGGTTCCGCTTAGAACTACCCTGTGACGTTGATCGAAAATGGCGTCGCCTTTTTCTTCGCCTCCCGTGAAGTTCGCATCGTTCGGATTTCCGCCCGGCACATCGGGATCGACGTTATCGATAGCGTGCGAATACACGTAACTGATAAGGGTTGCGAATCGCTGCGCAAATTGATGGCTTATGTTCAGATTGAGGGCGTGGTATTGCCCCCATCCGTCATTCACGTCCGTCTGAATGACGGAATAAGCCGGTTGTGGCGGATTCGCTGTCACCGGGTTACAAGTGCGACTTCGGTCGTCGTAGAACTTCACCCACAATGGCCGCGTGCAGTTCGCCGCTTGCGCGCTTCGCGTCTGGCCCTGCGCCGTTCGTAGGAATGGCGTAGGCGGATCAACATCCAGAGGACGGAGTACGTGCACCGTATGCGACCCCAAATAATCGGCACTCACTACCCAACCACTCCCCAGCTGGTGCTCGATTCCAAATGTCCATTGCTCGGAATACGGGCTTAGCAGCGCGTCGGGATAACCCTTCAGAACCGAAGTTGGGAAGAATTGGTTGTAATAGGCCGCGCGACCGGGCCGGATGTAGAGACTTTGTACGGGCGGCGTGGCGCCGGGTGGAAAGGCCCGCAATGGAACCGCCGATACGCTGCTCGGGAACCCAATTTGTTCCGGACTCGCGGTGTAGTTAAAGAAACCGGTCGGTCCGGTCAGGGCGTAATTGGCCGCCGAATTGTCGATCACCTGTGCGTAGTAAATGCCGAATCCACTCCGGATTACGGTTTTGCCCTGCCCCCGCCAGTCATAGACGAAGCCGATCCGCGGTGCCATGTTTTTGCGGGCATCGGTGAACGTCTGCTGTTCATAACGCAACCCGAAATTGAGTGTCAGGTCGCTACGCAACCTGTAATTGTCCTGGACAAATAGGGCCCATAACTCGTCGTCTACCGTATAAGAAGCGCTACCGTAGCTTTGCGTGTAACTCTGAACGTTATTGATGTTGTTCAGATATGTGGTCTCGCAGACCGTAGGAGCCTGGGTGCAAGTTTTGTAGCGAAACTGGCCCAGAGGAATCGGCCCACCGAACTCCTTACTGTTTCCACCGTTATGAGCGTGCACCATGCCACCGCCAAATTTCACCTCGTGCCGGCCTGAGCTCGCAGCCAGTGTCTCATCGAATGAATATTGGTGGTTGAGAAGCAGCGCGGATTGCGAAGTACCCGAAGCGAACGTGGTCGAGCAGCCGGGCGTGGCCGGGGGACAAGTTAACGAAGCGATGGGGACCACAAACTGCGTTCCCAGAATGACGGGGTCGAACTGCGTAATGGGAGAGCCAAGTTGGAACTGCCCGCGGGCGGTGTTCAGTAGGCGTGGAGACAACACCCAGGTATTGCCAACCTCGACGGAGTAGGTGCGACGGCGGAAGATTCGATCCACGGAAGGAAGATTGCTCGCCCCTACGGCTCCGTTCGGGTTGGTGTCGTGAAAACTGTCGCTGCTCGCTCGCAGGAAGAGATTATTGGCAGAATTGATTCGGTGATCCAGTTTCAGGAGCGTCATCCAATCGGCGTAGCGGCCTAGGAAAACGCCCGGCGCGGCTGCGGCTGTAACCGGAGAACCGCGGTTTTCCCGGCTGTACTCGCCGGCAAAGAAGAAGTGGGTCCTGTCGCTCTCCGGGAACGGTCCGGAAAACGAAGCCCCGAGCTGGCCAAAGGAATCCGTTGTCACCTGGTTGCCGCTTGTCACCGTGTCCGAGGTAAAGCCTGAGAGTTTCGCGCTGGTGGCGCTGGGCCGCCACAGTCCCAGCAGATCGCCATGATATTGATTGCCACCGCTTCTGGTGACGATGTTTACGACTCCTCCGGTAGTCGCACCATACTCCGCGGAGAATGCGTTCTCAAGCACACTCATTTCCTCGACCGCGACCTGAGGCACGTTGGTAAAGATGGTTTG
>Ga0126381_100002455_pt1 | contig 20018 bp, 18 predicted proteins | sample PanSoiMetPlot_28_FD_96465 | JGI IMG/M metagenome (GOLD analysis project Ga0126381, IMG submission 96465) | Tropical forest soil microbial communities from Panama - MetaG Plot_28 | ecosystem: Environmental > Terrestrial > Soil > Tropical forest > Bulk soil | place: Panama | collected 2016-02-17
CCGCCTCCCCGTCCAAAACAGAGCGGCCCAAAACAGAGCGGCCCAAAACAGAGCAGCCCGACACTCAACAATTCAAGGTCAGTCGGCAGCGATTTCGCGCGGCGCGCTCTTGGCGGCGCGGGCCAGCAGCGCAGCGGCGTTGCCGTGCAGGATCTGTTGGCGGGCGTCGTCGCCGATCGCCGCCTCGGCGAGCGCCTTATGCGTCCAATCGCAGCCGAACTCGGTGCCGTCGGTCCCGCAAACGATGCGGTCGGCGCCGTACAGGCGCACCGCCGCCTCGATCGAGTGCGCGCCGAACGAGTTGCAGTCGACATAGACCTTCGCCTTGCGGAAGCGCGACGACGGCAACTCCTCGTTGGGCGTGTCGAGCAGGCAGCGATGGTCCATGCGCTCGATCTCGTAGGGGATGTTGCCGCCGAGGTTGTGGACGACGACGGTCGCCTCGGGGTAGTCGGCGAGAATGTCGGTGAGGCACAAGGTCACCATCACCGAGGAGAGGCTGGCCTGCATGTCGAGCGTGCCGTTACGCCGCCGCGCGTTGTCGGTATCGCCCGCGACCTTTGGGAAGGCATCGCCCGGCCGCGGGCCGTGATGGACGAAAAGCACCGCGCGATGCCGGTTCGCCGCTTCCAAGAGCGGACGCATCGCCTCGGCATCCTTGCCGCTGAGGAAATAGTTGCCCGGGATCTGCGCCCCCATCATCCCGGTCAGCCCCAGCGCCCGCTCGAGCTCGGCGACGGCGGCGGACATGTCGGTCAGCGGGAGCGCGGCAAAGGCCGAGAAACGGCCCGGATGCTTGCGGCAGATCGCCGAAAGCCCGTCATTGACCTTGCGGCACAGCGGCACCGCGACGTCCAGCGGCTGGGCCTCGATCCAGCAGAACGAACCGAGCAGCGACAACACGCTCGTCGCGACCCCTTGGCGGTCCATTCGCGCGAGATGGAAATCGATGTCGTCGAACGCCTCCGCGAGCGGCGCCTCGCCCATCCGCGGCATCTTCAGCACCTCGGCGCCGGCGTCGTTGCGGACGATGCGGGGTTCTCTCGTGCGGGCACGCAGATCGTCGGCGAGCTCGGCGGGGCGCCAATGGGCGTGCATATCGATCATCGACATCGGCTTTCCTCCATGGGACTGACGCGAAGCTTACCCGCGCCGCACGACACCGCAAAGCACAACGATCCGCGGCGGAAGGCTATCGGCTCCGCCGGGAGCGGGGTGCCTTCCCACCCGCGTTTTTCAAAAGCTTCCCGACCGCTTTTTTGAATTCGTCGAAATTATCGGGAATACGTCTGTGTAGCTCGTTCAATTCCCGTAGCCTGGGCGACTCTGCGTCGTCGGGCTCCAAACCCCAGGGAAACGGCCGTTCCGGGATGGCGGCCACCAGCGCCGAGATCTCATCGATGGCCTGAGGCCGCTCGGCATATTCGGATAAGTGGATTTCCGGTTTGAACCGCGCTTGCCGCGATCCCGCGCTGATCTCGCGCAGGGTATTCATAAATTTCTTCTTTAGCTCGTCGTCGTCGGGAGACTCCGCGATCTTCTTAAAGTCGGCGATGACCGCCTGCATGTTGGGGAAGGATAGAAATCCGGTAAACTCGATCGTCGCCTCCAATAAATTTCCCGACTTGCCACCCTCGGCGTAAGTCATTTTCGCAACCTTTGAGCCCAGCTTTTCGGGTTCGTTTTTGCCCGGCAGGCTGTCGACGACGATATGCGCGCGCGACACGCGGTCCGGGTAGATGATCGGGAATTGCTCGTCGATCCGTCCCGCGCGTTTCGCAGCGGCATCAATATGGTCAAGGTAATTCGTCCCGAGGATAAAAATGAACTCGTGTTGTTTCGCCGCGTCATGAAGGTCTTGGAGTTTCGTCAAGAAGCTCGGGGTAAGAAAGGTGAAAACACTCCGTTCATCTTTTTCCAGTTTGTTGCGATCGCGAATGAGTTCGTCGATCTCGTCAAAAAAATAGACGAGCCGGCTACCGGCGCTCAGCGCGGTGAAAATCGCCGCGGCCTGCGCTTCGATATGTTGTTCGCCGCGGGCGAGAAAGTCCGCGGGGCTCAATGAAACCAACGGCCATTGCAATTCTCCGGCAATCGCCTTTGCCATGAATGTCTTCGAACTGCCGGGCGGCCCGTAGAGAATCGCGGAATAAAACGACAGCGATGGCCGCTCGGGTTTCTCCGGGAGCCAGGGACCTTCGGCGAGTTCCAAAGCCTTGTGGCCTTGCACCAGCGTGAGAAGGCGGTCGGCGACGGGGCCATCCGCTCTTCCCAAGTCCGTCGGTGACACGTCGGACAGATGCTGCGTCAATTCCGCCGGATGATGCGACAGAAATTCCGATCGCAGGTTTCCGTTGATCAGCTCCTGCAGAAGCTGGCGGTAGTTGATCAGAAACTCCACCGAAACCGCCGTTACCCAAGAATGGATCGTGTAGGGCTCGAAGACGCGGTCGGAGCACCAACCGTAGAGCGGCGGCTCGCGGGACGTACCGTCTCGCCGATCGATGAGCGCGAGGGGCACGGGTACCGATTGAATACTGCCGGAGAGCCAACGGAAAAAGCGCTCCAGCGCCTCGAAGACCGGTTGCAGCCCGGTCGCAACCTCCTCGCGGCTGGCGCCGAACTCGGCCGGCTTGCGGACAATCTCGTTGACCGACGACACGATCGCGAGCGCCGTTTCCGCGCTTAGGGTCGGGAACGCGACACCCCCCTCGGTCCAGTGAAACGGCTGTTGGCATGGCCAGGTGCCATCCTCGCGCTGCGCCGCGCAGACGGCGCGCAGCGCGGCGAGCACCATCTCGAATTGCGTCTTGCTTTGCGAGCGGCAAACCACGCGAAGGGCATGCGCCAACTCATTGGGATCGAAGAGCGTGACGCTGCCGCTCGCGGCATAGCCAAGGTGCCGGTTCATCAAAACTTCCGACCAGCGGACACCCGTATCGATCGCTCGCCACAATTGTCGATGTAACGCCGCTATATGCTTTCCCGCATCGCTCAACGAGCGGAGCAAATCTTCAATCGAACTATCGCGCGTTATCTCGCAGAAATTGTTCAATATCTTCTCGCGATATTCCAAAACCTCTTCTGTCGTTTCCTTGGCACGAGTGGCAGCATCGAGATGTCGATGCCAATGCATCTCCACGGTAGCCTGCGCCCGATCGAACGCCTCGCCATACGCTTCCGACGCCTCGGACATCGGAGGCTGCAGCAGCGTCTTCGTCGCGCTCCAGTAATTGCGGCTGCAGACCCAGCTGGGAACGTCGCGATTATCCGGCGGCCACGGGTCGGGGATTGCGCCTTCCGAGGGCGCGCGTATCCGATCCAGTATTCCTTTCACCCCATCGCAGATTTTGTCCATCCAGCCTGTTTCGATCTTCTCACCCGGTTCGGTAAGCGACTCGACAAAAGTGGTTACCAACGTGTTCTGGAAATCGTCATTCGTCGTCGTCTTTTTCAGATTATCATTCCAGTTGTGATAAAAACCTCTGATCCCCGTATCTTTGGCAATATCATCGATCAGAGAGCGAATTTCTCTAATAAGGGTGCGTTCTTTAAAGTCGTACCCGGCGAGATAACGGTCGATCTGCTTGATCGATTTCAGTTTTACTTTGGTTCGTTGATTGTCGTGAAATTGGGTGATGAGACGAATGAGATGTTGAAATCGCTGCCAGCGACGCTCGAAGATATTGTAAATGCTTTCAACAGCATCGACGCATTTGCTGGTCATCACGGCGGTGCTTGGGCTGCCCGTGGCCTGGATGTTCGGATGCCCTCGCAGCGAGCTTCCGCGCCGGTTCAAGAACCACAGGACAGTAAAAAGCGAACGCAGCCAAAGCGGGCTGAACAGCTCGTTGGAGGGCGCAATGGCGCGCAGGACCTGAGCCGCCGTAAAGGGATGCGTGCCGCCAAACGTCGTGGAAAAAAGCGATGCTTCCGCCAAGTCTTCATCGGAGAACTCGGCTCCGGCGAGCTTCAAAAGCGCCTGTCGCGAAAATGCCGCAAGGCCGCCCTCGACGGCGTTGTTGCAAAATTCCGGCAAGCGCTTGGGGTCGAACGTATCGAGCGCTTCTCGCTCGATGGGATGAAACGCCAAATTCTTGTTCTCGTGGGTTCCAACCCGAAAGCGGCCAATAACCGGCGTGAGCGCCTGCAGCGCAGTTATGCACACCGCCGAGGTCGTCGGATACCACCCCACGGGGGGCGCCTTCGTTGCCGGAGCGTAGACATGCCGAAGAAACCCCGGAAGCCGACCGCCATAGCCTCGGTAATGATCGGCGGCGTTGTCGAGTTCCCGGGTTATCGTCGGAATGAAACTGAGCGGATCCGGGGAACTCGGCGGCGTAGGGGGACTAGCGGGACCAGGCCCCGCCTCCCCTGCATCGAGCGGGCGGCCGGCGCGGAATACCGTACGGGCGCTTAACAGACACAGCCGATCGCAGGCGCGTATCGTATCCGAGAGTCTGGTGACCTCTGCGGCGAGCAAGCCGATATCGTCGTCGCCGCTCTGGGCGGTCTGCGCTGACGGGGTCACGCCGTACCTCCCCCAAGACCTGTCCGGGACGCGCTCGTCTCCGTACTCTTGATACGCGCACGGTTTCCAAAGGAAGTGGTGTGACGTAGGTCACTTCGTCATCGGCGTGTATTTTGGTCTCAATCGAAGGTCAGCACGGTGCGCGCCACTTCGCCCGCCTTCATCGCCCGGAAGGCCTCGTTGATATCGGAGAGACGGCCGGTCTTGGTGACCATCGCGTCGAGGTCGAGCCGGCCCTGCTTGTAGAAATCGAGGTAGTGCGGGATGTCGATGCGGAAGCGGTTCGACCCCATCCGCGAGGTCTGCACCTTGCACTCCGGGCGGATCGCCATCCACGGGAATTCGATCGTCGCGTCGGGCGGCAGCACGCCGACGATTGTCGCGGTGCCGCGGATCGCCAGGCTCTCGATCGCCTGGCGGCAGAGCTTGGCATTGCCGACCGCCTCAAAGGCGTGATCGACCCCGGAACCGCCGGTCAGCTCGCGCACCGCCTTGACCGGGTCGGTCTCGCTCGAGTTGATGAAATGCGTCGCCCCGACGCGCATTGCCATCTGGCGCTTCTGACCGAACTGGTCGATCGCGATGATCTGGCGCGCGCCACCGATCCGCGCCCCCTGGACGATCGACAGCCCGACCCCGCCGCAGCCATAGACCGCAACGGTTTGCCCGGCCTCGAGCCCAGCGCTCCGGAGCGCCGCGCCGACCCCGGTCAGCACGCCGCAGCCGACCAGCGCCGCCTTGTCGAGCGGCAGGTCGGGGTCGATACGCACCAGCGAATTCTCGTGCAGCAGCATCTTCTCGGCATAGGACGAGATGTTGATGAACTGCCGCACCGGCTGGCCGGCCAATGACAGGCGCGGTTTTTCGCTGTCCCTGCGGGCGACGATGCTGTTGCTGCAGACATTGGGGTGACCCGAGAGGCATTGCGGGCAGGTGCCGCAAAAGCCGCTGAGGCAGGCGACGACGTGGTCGCCGGGCTTGACGCTGGTCACGTCGGCGCCGACCGCCTCGACAATGCCGGCGCCCTCGTGGCCGAGCACGATCGGCCTGTCGAGCGGCCAGCGCCCAACCCCGTCGACGACATGCAGATCGCTGTGGCAAACGCCGGTCGCCACGGTGCGCACCAAGACCTCGCGCGGGGCTGGGTCGTCGAGATCGATCTTCTCGATGGTCAGCGGCTCGTGCGGCTTGCGGAAGATCGCGGCTTCGATCTGCATGGCGGTTTCCTCGCTTCGGGACGTGGTTTTGCGCCATGCTACACTCCACTGCCGCGGCTTGGGAGGGAAACACATGGCTAACGTGCTCGAGGAAAAGGACGCGATCCGCGAGGTGCTGGCGCGCTATTGCTTTGCGCTCGACGATGGGCGCTTTGCCGACATGGCGGCACTGTTCACCGAGGACGGCACCTGGCAGACGTTTTTCGGCAAGGCCACGGGGCGGAAGGCCATCGCCGACTTCGCCGGCGGGTTGCGCGCCAACCGGCCGGGTCCGACCGCGCGCGCGATCCACCATGTGACCAATGTCGTGATCACCCTCGATGGCGACACCGCCAAGGTTCGCTCGAACTGGACCACGGTGCAGAACTCGCCCGAGGGACCGAAGATCGGCTCGGGCGGCGCTTACGACGACGATATGGTCAAGACCGGCGGCCAGTGGTTCTTTCGCTATCGCACGATCGACCGCTATGTCCGGCCGGACAACGAGTGACTTCGGCTGGATTTCCGGTCCTCGCGTCCGTCGAGGCGCTCTGTCGATCACGCCTCAGGATGACGTGATTTTGCGCTCGCCTCCAATGTCGTCATTCTGAGGAGCCCGCGTCAGCGGGCGTCTCGAAGGACGCAATCGGGCGCGGAGGAAGCCATGAGACTGTTGGCTGTGATCGGTCTATTCGCACTCGGCGCACTGCCGGCGCAGGCGCAACTGCTGACCCACAAAGACCTGTCGCTCGCCATGGCGACGACGATCGCCCAGACCGCGCTCGACATGTGCACAGCGCAAAGCTACGGCGGCTATGGCGTCTCGGTGGTCGTCGTCGACCGCGCCGGCGACACGATCGTCGCGTTGCGCAGCGACACCGCCGGGCCGCACACGATGGAAAATGCGCGGCGCAAGGCCTACACCGCGCGCACCTTTCGCATCGCGACCACCGAGTACGCCAAGCGCTATGCCGACAACAACCCGGTGGTGCACCAGCAGGTGACCTTGCCCAATATCATCGCGATCCCCGGCGGGCTGCCGATCAAGGCCGGCGACGACGTGATCGGCGGCGCCGGGCTGTCGGGCACACCGGGCAAGGACGAGCCCTGCGTGCAGGCCGGCCTCGACAAGGTCGCCGACCAGCTAAAATAGCTTGAATGACCTGGATCGAGACCTATCGCGGCGCGGCGGCGCCCTGGGAATGCGACGTCACCGAGCATTTCACGCTCGCCTTCTATTTTGACCGCATCGCCATGGCCGAAGGGAACCTTGCCGAGGCGCTGGGGCTCTCGGGACAACTCCACGATGGCGGGTTCGCCCGGCGCTACGACGTGCGGCTGGTACGCGAGCTGCACGCCGGCGGCGCGTTTCACGTCGACAGCGCAGTGCTCGGCAGCGATCCGTTACGCTTCGGTCACCGCGTCGTCGATTCCGTGAGCGGCGCGACGACGACGTGGTTCGAGGCGTGCTGGGAAGGGATCGCGGCTTCCCTGCCGCCAGAGAGCGTCACGGCCTTGGAGGCGCCGCCCTTCGCTCCGCGGCCCGAGCCGAGAGACCTCAGCGGTCTCGTTCCGAGCATGGCGGGCCGCGTCGATCCCGGCGATCTCGACCCCTTCGGGCGCATGGGTGTTGCCGGCATCGTCCATAAGTTCAGCGACGCGGCGGTGCAGTTCGGTGGTGCGATCGGCCTGACCGCGGATTACATCGCCAGCGCGCGGCGCAGCTTTTCCGCGTTTGCGCTGCGCCTGCGGGTCCTCGGCGCGCCCCGCCTTGGTGACGCCTATCGGATCGATACCGGCCTCGCGCATCTTGGCAATACCTCGCTGCGCTATCTGCACGTGATGCGCGCCGCGAAAACCGGCCGGGAAATCGCCCGGATGGACCGCTATGGCGTGCAGCTCGACCTCGACGCGCGGCGTCCCGCGCCGCTCGCGCCGGCATTGCGCCAGCGCGCCGAGCGGCTGATGCTGCCGATGGAATGACCACAGGGGAAGTCATGGAAGCGTGGATCGAGACCTATCGCGGCGCGGTATCGCCGTGGGAAACCGATGTCACCGAACATTTCACCGTCGCGTTTTATTTCGACCGTGTCGCCATGGCGGAGGCGACCTTGGCGGAAGAACTGGGACTGCTCGACACGCTGCGCGCCGACGGTTTCGTGCGGCGCTACGACGTGCGCTACGCCCGCGAGCTGCGCGCCGGTGCCGCGTTCCACATCGAGAGCGCGGCGATCGGCGCGGAGTCCGGCGGAGTGCGTATGGGCCACCGCTTTGTCGATTCGGTGACCGGCGAGTGCATCACCTGGTTCGATGTGCATTGGGACGGGATTGCCGCGCCGTCCGGGTTTGACCGTCGCGTCGCGCCCTGGGACGGGCCGGAATTCGAGCACCGCGCCGACCCGAAAGATCTCGCCAAGCTGACACCGACCGCGACCGGGCGGGTGCAGCCGGGCGATCTCGACGAATTCGGCCGCATGGGGATTTGCGGCACGATCCACAAATTCACCGACTCGTCGGTGCAGATCGGCGCGGCGATCGGGCTCACCGCCGACTACATCAAGACCGGGCGGCGCGGGTTCTCGACCTTCGAGTTTCGCGTGCGCATCTCCGGCGTGTTGGGGCTCGGCGAGCGCTACGAGACGCGCACCGGCATCGCGCATCTCGGCAACTCGTCGCTGCGGTTTCTGCATGTGATGCGCGAGCCGAACAGCGGACGCGAAATCGCCCGGCTCGGTCAGTTCGGCGTCACGCTCGACCTCGACAAGCGCCGGCCGGCCGCGCTCGAGCCGGAGCTGCGCGCGCGAGCCGAGCGGCTGGTCCTGCCGGTTTGATCGAGGCGCGTCGCTACGCCTCGACGCGCAACGGCCGCTCGGCGGGCGCCCTCTCGTAGACGTGCTCTTCCGAGATATCCCGATTGGTGTAGTCGGGCAGGAACGCCGTAGCTACGACGCTGACCACGGCGGAGAACAGGATGTAGATCGCCACCGAATACCCCGACCCCGTCGCCGCGAACAGCGCCGTCGCGATGATCGGCGCCGGTCCACCGGCGATGACCGACGACAGATGGAAGCCGAGCGCCGAGCCGCTGTAGCGCAGCCGCGGACTAAAGCACTCGGCGATCAGCGCCGCCTGCGGGCCGTACATCAGGTCGTGCGGGATAAACGAGATGACGATCGCAAAGAAAATCACCGCCGGGATCATCGTGTTCAGCAGGGTGAAATAGGCAAAGCCGAACAGACCCATGGTCACCGCGCCGATGAGATACATCCGCTTGTGGCCGATCCGGTCGGAGAGGTAGCCGGCCAAGGGGATCGTGATCACCGACAGCCCGGTGGCGATCATCAGCGCGGTGAGCAGAAAATTGCGCGAGCTGTGCAGGACCGTCGTGCCGTAGGTAAAGATAAAGGCGGCGTAGATGTAGAACGGCCCCTGCTCCGCGTTGCGGCACAACGCGGTCAGGATGATCTCCTTGGGGTGGCGGCGCAGCACCTCGATGACCGGAGCGCGCGACACTTTCTCCTTTTCGAGGATCTGCTGGAAGACCGGCGTCTCGAGAATCCCGAGCCGGATCCACAAGCCGATCGCCACCATGATGATGCTGAGCCAGAACGGCACGCGCCAACCCCAGGCCAAGAACTGGTCGCCGGAAATCGCGCTGAAGATCAGCACGATGATGTTGGCGAGAAACAACCCGGCCGGACCACCCCATTGCGGCCACGAGGTGATGAAGCCGCGATGCGCGTTGGTTTTGGCCCATTCCATGGCGATCAGGGTGGCACCGCTCCACTCGCCGCCAATGCCCATGCCCTGAATGAAGCGCACCACGGTCAGGATGATCGCGCCCCAAATGCCAATCGTGTCGTAACCCGGGACAAAGCCGACCGCAAAGGTCGACAGACCGGTCAGCAGCAGGGTCGAGATCAATGTCACCTTGCGGCCGATACGGTCGCCGTAATGGCCAAATAGCGCGGCGCCGACCGGGCGGGAGATAAAGCCGACGGCGTAGATACCGAAAGCCTGCAGCGTGCCGACCAGCGGATCGGAACCGGGGAAATAGAGTTTCGCGAAGACCAGCGGCGCTACGAGGACATAAAGCAGAAAATCGTAGGCCTCGATCACCGTCCCGACGGTGCCGGCGACGACGGCGCGACGCAATTGCGCGCTGTGCTCGGCGTCGGAAAGCGACTGCGCACGGACTCCGACTGCGGCCATTTGTCCACCTCCCTGTCTTGCGCTCTCCGGGCGGACACGGCCGCCCCCGGCGCTTGGTCAGGCGATGCTAACAGCGGCGGAAATCAGCGAACAGCCTGCGATTGTATCAAAACGTAAAATATCGCCGGTTGGCCATCAGACGAGCATCCCCACGACGGCGCCCGACATGCAGCCGGCCAACGTGCCGGAAAGAATCGACCGCAGGCCGAGCGAAACGATCTCCTCCCGGCGCTCCGGCACCATCGCCCCCATGCCGCCGATCAGGATGCCGAGGCTGCCGAAATTGGCGAAACCGCAGAGCGCATACGTCATGATGAGACGCGAATGGTCGCTGAGCTGTTCCGCCGGCACTTTGGCCAGGTCGATATAGGCGACGAACTCGTTGAGCACGACCTTGGTGGCCATCAGCTGCGCGGCCGTATCGATCTCGCTGCCGGGAATGCCGATCAGCCACATCACCGGACGAAAGGCGTAGGCAAAAAGGCGCTGCAGGGTGATCGCCGAGCCGCCGATATCGGGCAGCAGCCCGAGGATCGAATTGACCAGGCTGACCAGCGCCACGATGACGACGAGCGAGGCGATGATGTTGAGCAGAAAGACGATGCCGTCGCGCGTGCCCTTGGCGACCGCGTCCATCGTGCTGACCGGCGGGTCGTCGATCAGCAATTCCACGGGGGGAGCGGGGGGGCCGGCCAGCTCGCTGCGAAACGGCACCATCAGTGCCGCCACGGACAAAGCGGCGGGTGTGCTGATCACCGCGGCAACCAGGATGTGGCCGAGCGCATCCGGAATGACCGGGCCGAGGATCGACGCGTAAAGCACCATCACCGTACCGGCGATCCCGGCCATGCCGCAGCTCATCAGCGCGAACAGTTCCCCGCGCTGGAGCTGCATCAGGTAGGGCCGGATCAAGAGCGGCGCTTCGATATGGCCGACAAAGATATGCACCGCGGCGCCGAGGCCGAGCGCCCCGCCGATCCCTACCGTGTGCCGCAGCACCCAGGCGAAGGCCTGAACGATCCGCTGCAGCACCCCCCAGTAAAACAGCACGGTCGCCAGCGCGCTGATCACCAGCACCAGCGGCAGCGAGCGGAAGGCAAAGATGAACGCGGCGCCGGGCTGGCTCTCGGTAAACGGCAGCGGCGCACCGCCGAGATAACCGAACACAAAGCTGGTGCCGGCTTCGGTCGCCCGCTGCAGCGCCTGGACGGCGTCGTTCAGCAGCAGGAAGACCTTTGCGGCAACCGGAAACTTGAGCAGCACATAAGCCGCGGCGAATTGCAGCAGAACGCCGCCGACAACAACGCGCAGCATCACGCGCTGCCGGGTCTCCGCCACCACACAGGCGAACAACAGGATCGCGGCGATCCCCAACAGCCCCCGCATCTTTCCCCCAAAACATTCTTTGAAATCACTATCATGCCGCCAATGACGTGTCCCGGATATCATTGCCAGCAGGGGTGACGATGACGAGCGGCATCGCCGGCATCGACCATATCATCATCGCCGTGCGCGATCTCGAAGCGGCGCGGTCGCGCTGGCAGCGGCTCGGCTTCACGCCAACGCCGCGCGGCCGCCACATCGGCCAGGGCACGGCGAATTACTGCATCATGTTCGGCCGCGACTATTTGGAGCTGCTCGGCTTGGTCGCGCGGGACGAGCACGCGCACCGTCTCGAAACCTTCCTCGCGCGGCGCGAGGGTGCGATGTCGGTCGCCTTCGCGCCGGAGCAGAACGCCGACCGGACCGCCGCGGCGCTGGCCGCGAACGGTCTGCACCCGAGCGCGCCGCGCGCGCTTGGCCGCGCGCTCGAATTGCCCGAAGGCAGCGTCACGCCGCGGTTTTCGCTGCTCAACCTGCCGCCGGAAGAAACCCCGGCGCTCGACTGCTTCATCTGCGGGCACCTGACGCCCGAACTGGCGCGGCGGCCGGAATGGCTGGCCCACCCGAACGGGGTCACCGGGATCAAGGCGGTGCACCTGGTGGCCGACGACCCGCCAGGGTTGGCGCCCGCGTATCGCCGGATCTTCGGCAACGAGCGGGTGGCGATCACCGGCGCCGGCATCGAGGTCGATACCGGGTGGAACCGTCTCGTCTTCGCGCGACCGGCGCTGTCCGGGACCGACATCTCCCCGCCGGCGATCACCGCGCTCGAATTGCGGGTGGAAAGCCGCGACGCGACCCGCGCCTACTTCAAGACCGCTGGGGTCAGCTCGATGGACTTGCCGGACGGCCGGGTCACCGTGTCGCCGCAGGAGGCGAATGGATCATCGCTGCTCTTTACGGAATGACGTAAGAAACCAATAGCCGCAATCGCTACCCCGGCATGCGCTCGGCGACGATATTCCAATGCCAGGAGCCGGGCTTCTTTTGCTCGGTCTGCGTGAGGCTGAGCAGCTCGAACCCCGAGAACAGCGATACCAGTGTCGCCGCGTCGCAATAGTAATGCGGATGGGCGCGTTCCTCGTCCGGGTCGTCGAGCACAAATGTGCCGGGTGCCACGAGCCGGCCGCGGCCGTAATTGCTGTTGCGCGTTGGCAGCATCGTCCCCTGGTAGAGCCCACCCGGCTTGAGCACGCGCCAAATTTCGGCAAGGCGCGCACCGACATCACCCAGCGTACCGTGGTAGATCACGTTCCACGACAACACGTAATCAAACGCGCCGTCCGCATAGGGCAACGCATCGGCATTGCCGTGCCGGAAGCCCACGGTGAGGCCGTGCGCCGCGGCGGTCTCGCGCAGGACGTCGAGACCGTTCTCGCTGCCGTCGAAAGCGTCGACCCGCAACCCGTTTCGTGCGAGCAGCAAGGCGTGGCGCCCGACACCGCAGCCAAGATCGAGCGCCGCCCGGGCGCCGCGCGCTTTCAATTCGGGCATCAGCTCGGCCACCGCCGGATGCGGCGCCAGCCAGTCGGCGCGGCCGTCCTCGGTCGCCCAACGCTTGTCCCAGGAATCGATCGCCGAGCCGGTCTGCATCGCGTCCTCTCCTACACGTTGAAGCGAAAATGCATGATATCGCCGTCGGCGACGATGTACTCGGCGCCTTCGAGGCGCATCTTGCCGGCGTCCTTCGCGCCCTGCTCGCCGCCACAGGCGACGAAATCGTCATAGGAGATCGTCTCGGCGCGGATGAAGCCCTTCTCGAAATCGCTGTGGATGACGCCCGCGGCCTGTGGCGCCTTGGTGCCGCGCGGCACGGTCCAGGCGCGCGCCTCCTTGGGTCCAACGGTGAGAAAGGTGACGAGGTCGAGCAGCGTATAGCCCGCGCCGATGACGCGCCCGAGACCCGGCTCGGCAAGCCCGAGGGCGACGAGGTAGTCGCGCCGTTCGGCCTCGTCAGCCAGCTGCATCAGCTCGGCCTCGATCGCCGCCGAGATCAGCACCGTGCCGGCGCCCTGCGCGGCGGCATACTCCGCGACACGGCGGCTCGCGGCGTTGCCGGCAGCGGCATCGGCCTCGTCGACATTGGCGACGTAGAGCACCGGCTTGGCGCTCAGCAGCTGCAGCGGCGCCAGCTCGGCCTGGGACACGCCCGCGGCACGCGCCGGCCGGCCGTCACGCAAACCGCCGAGCAACGGTGCGGCAACCTCGAGCAGTGCCCGCGCCTCCTTGTCACCGCCGCGGGCACGCTTCTCGGCCGCTGCGACCCGGCGCTCGAGGCTATCGAGATCGGCAAGCATCAGCTCGGTTTCCACGACCTCGGCATCGCGCACCGGGTCGACCGAGCCCTCGACATGCACGACATTGTCGTCGCCGAAGCAGCGCAAGACATGGGCTATCGCATCGACCTCGCGGATATGCCCGAGAAACTGGTTGCCAAGACCTTGGCCCTGCGCCGCGCCGCGCACCAGCCCGGCGATGTCGACGAATTCGAGCTGGGTCGGGATGATCTTGGCCGATTTGCCGAGCCGTGCGCACACCGCAAGCCGCTCGTCCGGCACCGCTACCCGGCCGATATTCGGCTCGATGGTGCAGAATGGGTAATTGGCCGCCTCGGCCGCCTGGGTCGCGGTCAGCGCATTGAACAGGGTCGACTTGCCGACATTCGGCAACCCGACGATGCCGCAGGAGAAGCCCATCGCTATGCGTCAGCCTTGTCTTCCACCGGCGGCCCGCATCGGCGCGCCACCTCGCTCATGAACGCCGGCGGGTCGCCCGCCAGCAGCAGTGGGAACGTCTCGGCCACAGCGTCGATCAGCGGTGCTACCCACCCGTCGATCTCGTCGGCGGAGAAGTTCTGCAGCACATAAGGCTGCACTAGTTCCTTGACGCCGGGATGACCGACGCCGATCCGCACACGCCAATAATCCGCGCCGAGCAGCGCGTCGATCGAGCGGAGCCCGTTATGACCGGCGCTGCCGCCGCCGCGCTTGACCCGCAGCTTGCCCGGCTTGAGGTCGATTTCGTCGTGGATCACCACGATATCGCCGGGCCGGATCTTGTAGAAGCTCGCCGCCGCGAGCACCGCTTCGCCGGAATCGTTCATGAAGGTCTGCGGCTTTAACAGCAAGCGCTTCTCGCCGCCGAGCGGCGCTTCCGACAACTCGCCCTTGAACCGGGCGCGATATGCCGGGAAACCATAGCGGCGGGCGATCGCATCGACCGCCACGAAGCCGACATTGTGGCGGTTCTTCGCGTAGCGAAGCCCTGGATTCCCGAGCCCGACAATAAGGCGCATGGCGATCTGCCCGCGCCTTGCAGATCAGGCCTCGGGCGCGGGGGTTGCCGCCGCGGCCGCCTCTTCCTCGGGCGCGCCGATCGCGGTCTGCGCCGCCGCGAGCGCCTCTTCGCGCACCGCCGAGGACGCCGCGACACTGGCGATCGTCGAATCGCGCGAGCCGATCACCGTGCGCACACCCGACGGCAACGCCACCGACTCGATGTGCACGCTGTCGCCGATTTCCAGCCCCGAGAGATCGATCACCAAGCGCTCCGGTATCGCATCGACCGCGCAGACGATGTCGATGCTGTGGCGGACGATGTTGAGGATCCCGCCGCGCCGCAGCCCCGGCGACCGGTCGTGGCTGGTGAAGCTCACCGGCACGCTGACATGAACCTCGGCGCCGGCGCCGACGCGCATGAAATCGACGTGCAACGCGGCGTCGCTGATCGGGTGATACTGCACCTCGCGGGGGAGTGTGCGGTGCACCGCGCCATCGACCGCGACATCGACGATTGTCGCGAAAAACCCGGCGCGGTTGATCGCGCGCGTCAACTCGCGCGGTTCGAGGCTGATCGGCAGAGGTTCCTTGCCGTCGCCGTAGATGATGCCGGGAACACGCCCGGCCCGTCGCGTCGCCCGGGCCGCGCCCTTGCCGGCTTGGACGCGCGGCTCGGCGCTGAGGCTGATGACTTCCGGCATAACTCTTCCGCTCCTCTCATTGAAAAAACGGGCGGCGCGCCGCCCGTTTCCGCATCCATATAGTCGAGTTCAGTTGAACAGGCTAGAGACCGAGCGTTCCTCGCTGATCCGCAAGATCGCCTCGGCCATCAGCGGGGCGATGGTCAGCTGGCGGACATTGCGCGACAGTCGTACCGCCTCGGTGGCGACAATGCTGTCGGTCATCACCATCTGCTCGATCGGCGATGCCGCCACGCGGGCGACCGCACCGCCCGACAGCACGCCGTGGGTGACATAGGCGTAGGCCGATTTGGCGCCCGCCTCGATCAGGGCCTGCGCGGCGTTGCACAGCGTCCCGGCGCTGTCGACGATGTCGTCGACCAGCACGCAATGGCGCCCATCGACATCGCCGATGATGTTCATCACCTCCGACACGCCGGCGCGTTCGCGCCGCTTGTCGATGATCGCCAGATCGACATCGAGCCGGCGGGCGACGTCGCGGGTGCGCAGCACACCGCCGACATCGGGCGACACCATGACCAGATCGTCCTGCGGCAGATGCTCCTTGATGTCCTTCACCATGACCGGCGAGGCCCAGAGATTGTCGACCGGAATGTCGAAGAAGCCCTGGATCTGGGGCGCGTGCAGATCCAACGTCAGCAGCCGGTCGGCGCCGGCGGCGGTGATCAGATTGGCGACCAGCTTGGCCGAGATCGGCGAGCGCGACGAGGTTTTGCGATCCTGCCGGGCATAGCCGTAATAGGGCATCACCGCGGTGATTCGCCGCGCCGAGGCGCGCTTCAGCGCGTCGAGCGTGACCAGCAGCTCCATCAGATGGTCATTGGCGGGATACGATGTCGACTGGATCACGAAAACGTCCTCACCGCGGACGTTTTCCTGAATTTCGACAAAGACCTCCATGTCGGAGAAACGGCGCACGCTGGCGCGCGTCAACGGCAGGCTCAGATAAGCGGAAATCGCCTCGGCAAGCGGCCGATTTGCGTTGCAGCTGAGAATTTTCATTTCGGCTTTCGCCAGTAAACGCGCCGTCGGGCCCGGTCCCGCAGCGTCACGCGCACGGAACTGTAATAAAACGCCAACGCCCGGCAATCAACCGGGTTTCGGCAGGCCGGTCGTCAGTGCTGGATCGGTACGCCGCGATACGGCAACGGCACCGCGATATCGGGCGGAGCACCGGCCGCCTTTGTCGTCTCGGATGGCCCCACATTGACCGGCGGAAGGTTGACCGCGGGCGAATCGATGTTGCCGGCAACCGGCGGCGACGCGGGCGCGGCGGGGGCGTCAGCCGGTGACGGCTCGAGGATCGCAGCGGTCGCCGCGGCGCCACGCTTCTGCACCGGAGCACCGCGATCGACAAGCTGCATGATGCCCTCCTCTGCGGCGACCGCCACGCTGTAGGCGACATCGCCCCACGCCGCGTCGAGCCGGCCGCGCGGAACGTCGTTCTCCTGCGCCACCTTGCCGATTTCGCCACCGGCGGCGCGGGCGACGCGCCAGACGATCTTGACGTGCTGCTTACCCTCCTTCGCCGGGTCGAGCGTCACGTCGCAGTCGACGGCGATGTCGGGCTTGCCCTGGACCGGGTCGACGAGCTCGATGTCGCGGTGCTTCAGCACCGTACTCAGCGAGGTGGCGAGAGCGGTATCGCCATCCCCGGGAGCGCCGGCGACCTTGCGCACCGCGACCCGGGTGCGACCGCCGCCCGGCGCCTCCTTCGGGGTTTCGGGGAGCATGGAAGCGGCGAGCCCGGCGGCGCTGGCGGCGGCGAGCTGGGCGACCGGCTCTTCCTTGCCGGCGTTCCACTCGCGGGTGGCGGCGACCAGGTGATCGCTGCGTTCCCTGACCAGCTTGCCGCGCGGGTCGCGCAGCTGCCAGTACACGGTGACGAGCGATTTGCCCGGCTGATCGGCGCGTTGCTCGATGCGTCCGTCGAGCCGGTAGCTGATCCTGCTGCCGGTCACGTCGCTTGCCGCCACGTTGTGCTTCACCAGCTCGCGCGCGACCGCCGCCGGCAGCTTGCCGGCGACCGCTTGCGGCTCGCCGACCACCGCGCCGACCGCGATGTCGGGGATGTCGGGAACCGCGAGCAGCGCCGGCGCCGGCCGGTCGTCGGCAAACGGGTGCGGCAGCGGCTGACAAGCCGCAAGCGCGACGGCAATACCCAGCGTCAGCACCATCCGGAGGCTGCGCCCGGTCGGCGGGGTCATGTAAGCGCGCAGGTGACGAGCAGGCCGAGCAGGCAGGCGATCACGAACATGATCAGATATGGCATGACAACCTAGGCGCCGAGAGTGATCGCCGCCAAGGCGCGGCCGTAGTCGCGTTCGCCGCTGAGGCAGGCCCGCCGGTAGCTGAAAAAGCGCCCAGCGTCGGCGGCGGTATCGCAAGCGCTGTCGGCAATCGCGGCGAGCCCGAGCCGGCTCAGCCGATGCGCGATATAGCCGGGAAGATCGAAACGGAAATGCCCCGGCCGCACCGCCGGCACGAAATACTTCCCGCTCGCGCCGTCGATCTCGGCGAAGCGGCCGGGAAATTCGGGGCCAACCTCATAGGATGGCTGAGCGATGCACGGGCCGATCCCGACGCGAATGCGCTCGGCCCGGGCACCGAGCGCCGCCATCGCCGCGACCGTCGCCTCGATGACGCCGCCCAGCGCGCCGCGCCATCCGCCGTGCGCCGCGCCGATCACCCCGGCCTCGGCGTCGGCGAACAGCACCGGCGCGCAATCCGCCGCCAGCACGCCGAGCGCAATCCCCCGCCGCGTCGTGACCATCCCGTCGGCGGCCGGCGAATCGTCGCGCCGCCACGGCGCCTCGACGGCGACCACCTCGGCGCTATGTACCTGGCGACAGGTCACGAGCCGATCCTCGCCGAGCCCCAACCGACCCATCGCGATCGACCGATTGCGTGCGACCTTGGTGGGATCGTCGCCCGAACCGAAACCGCAATTCAGCGACGCGAACAGCCCCTCGCTGACCCCGCCTTCGCGGGTGAAGAACCCGTGGCGGATCGCGCCGCAATCGTCGAACACATCGAGGGTGATCATTCGCGAGGCCATCATTCGCTGTCGGCAAAACCTGCCGGCGCCGGCAGACCCGGCGACGTCAAGGCCAGCGCCTTGAACAGGGTGCCCATCTCGGCGGGATCGATCAAGCGCCGCAACCCGGCGTCAAGCGCCGCGCGTTGGCCGGGCGCGGCGCGGCGCAGCAACGCAGCGAGGCGCAACTCCGCGCCGAGCGCCTCGAGGAAGGCACCCTGCGGCAGCGGTCCGTGGATCGCGACGCCGGCGTCGCGCGCCGTGGCGGCAAAGGCGGCGAAGTCGACATGTGCGGAGAGGTCGGCCGTTCCCGGCGCGTCGAGGATGCCCGCGGCGGCATGGCCGGCGATCGCCGACAAGGTCGATGATCCCGGCGGCTCGCGATAGCCGTAATCGACGAACAGCGCCGCCCCGGGCTGCCCCTGCAGGCGCTCGGCGAGCGCGGCCGCCAGCGCCGCCGCAGCGGGGCACAGCTCGATCACCGTCCCCGGCGGCGCCGCGCGTCGTTCCGGCGGAACGAGCAACGCCGGTGCGGGGGTCTCCGGACCCTCGGCCAGGCACAGCCGGCCCGCGGCATCAACCGCGACCAGTCGTTCGCGCCAGTGGCGATCGCCGCGTACCAGCTGGCGGATCGGCAGCGCATCGAGAAACTCGTTGGCGACCAGCAAAAGCGGTGCGTCGGGAAGCTCGCCGACATCGCCGAGCCACACGGGGTCGGCATCACCGAGCCGACGCTGCTGCTCGGCGCGCAAAATCGGGCTCGCCTCGACCAGATGCAACCGTAGCGCCGCGCGGAACCCCGGCACCGCCGCCGCGGCACGCAGAAAATCCGCCATCAGCACGCCGCGCCCCGGCCCCAGCTCGGCGACGACGACCGGGTCGGGCCGCCCCATCCGTTGCCACAGATCGGCGCACCACAGCCCGATCAATTCGCCGAACACCTGGCTGATCTCCGGCGCGGTGGTGAAGTCTCCGGCGGCGCCTAGCGGCTGGCGCCGCGCGTAATACCCGTGCTGCGGGTCGTGCAGCGCCATCGCCATAAAGGCGGCGACGGTCATGGGCCCATGCGCCCGGATATGGCGAACCAGCCGCGTCGTCAGGTCGGGCGCGCTCACCGTTCGGCGGCGACCGGCGGGGCGCGCCACATCCACCAGACGATCAGCGCCCCGGCGATCAGCACCGGCACCGACAGCAACTGGCCCATGGTCACGCCGAATTCGCCGATATGGAACAGAAAGCCCAGCTGCTGGTCAGGCTGACGGAACAGCTCGCCGGACATCCGCGCGATCGCGTAGCCGGCAAGGAAAATCCCGGTCTCGATCCCAGGCCGGCGCCGGGCGCCGCGATGTTCGGCCCAGAGCAGCACCAGAAACAACAGGACGCCCTCGCACGTCGCTTCATAAAGCTGGCTCGGGTGGCGCGGGCAGTTGAGGCCGGGGCTGCCGTCGGCAAACGTCACGCTCTGGCACAGCCCGCGCAGCGCCGGTGCTACCGCGTCCGAACCGGCCGCGCCGCCGGGGAAGACCATCGCCCACGGCACATCGGTAATCCGCCCCCAGAGCTCGCCATTGATAAAATTGGCGATGCGCCCGAAAAACAGGCCGATCGGGATCGCCTCGATGACAATGTCCGACAGAGCGAACACCGGGAGCCGGCGATTGCGCGCGAAAAGGATGATCG
>Ga0126381_100002456_pt1 | contig 20013 bp, 20 predicted proteins | sample PanSoiMetPlot_28_FD_96465 | JGI IMG/M metagenome (GOLD analysis project Ga0126381, IMG submission 96465) | Tropical forest soil microbial communities from Panama - MetaG Plot_28 | ecosystem: Environmental > Terrestrial > Soil > Tropical forest > Bulk soil | place: Panama | collected 2016-02-17
ATGCTGCACTCTGCCTTCGAGATGAGCGGACGCCAAGGTGCATCGGGCAGTCTTGCACGAAGCATTCCTTCCGTCATGAGCGAAAAGCCCATCGAGAGGCCGGCGGCGAGACGGACCACCACAAAGCCGCCGGCGTGCGCTTCAGATCCTCCTCGACTTCGCGGCGGACCGCCTCGTGAACCACGTGGACGGTGACCGAACTGCGCTCCTCGGCCTCTTTAAGCTCGGGCTCGGTGAGGTGAAGCTCATTGTCTGGCATCACTGCCTCGGTAAGCGGGCAGTGGGCCAATGTGCCGGAATGCGCTGGTAGCAGCCGAGTCGAATTGCGTGACCGTTCAGGAGTCCTGCGAAGCGTCGAGAATCCGCAGAATTTGATTGAGATCGTCCTGGGTCATCAGGTTGTTCGTCCAGAACCAACTGCTCTTTCGCCGCCAGTGCATGCGGTCGAAAACCATCACGAACCCCATCATAAAGACGATCGAAAGAAGCGCAAACTGTTCCGCCATAAAAAGCCGACTCATTAGTAGTATCTCCGAATACACCTGTTCCTAACAGAACTATCGGTACCCTTACGTACTGTCAATTTAGCTTACGTTTTTGGCCTAGTAGTGATCAGCTGAATCCATCAGGCATTCACCTCAAGGACAACCGCCCCGGACCTTGCCTCTCAGAGCGCAAAGACCGGACGGCCGCAACCAGGCCGGAACTGCAGGCGGCACCCAGCCCGGGAGCGAGTCGGGCCGGGGCACCTGCAAGGATCTGGGACTCAGATCACGGAGTACCCTGCGCCGCTCGCACCCGCCGCACACGGTTGAGGTCTGCGAACCGGTTTCGAGGCAGTCGCCAGGAACTGAAATTCTACACTCTCACCTTTCTCGGTAAACCAATCTTCTCCGGCACGCTGGAGTTCCAGAGCGTCTGCCATGCCCGATACGACAAGTCGCATTCGATTGGCAGTCCGTTCGAGGACAAGTCCGTCCAAGAGCACGGCGCCGGCAAAACTGACTAAGGTATACATCCCAATTACCTCTCCGCCTGATTGTGTGTCCAGGTCGCCGTCGATTACTATGCTGAGGTTGGATATGAGTCCAAGAGTCTGGTACGGTTGGGTACGAATGGGTGTGGGGAGGACTGCAAGATCGCGGCGAGCAGAACGAGGTCGCTGATAATTCCGCGGGAGCACGGCGCGTGGGGCATTCTGCTGGTGCCTCTGGTGACCGGGGCGACAGCAGGGCTGCTGCATGGAGGCAGCATCCCGAATCTTGTTCCACTCTGCGTCGTCGCGGTGGCGCTGTTCTGGCTGCGCACTCCGATCGAAAGTTGGTTGGGTGGAACACCGGTGCGCGCACGGACGCCAGAGGAACTGCGGCTCGTGCGTAAAGCCGTGCTGGCGCTCTCGTCCGTCTCGGCAGCGGGTTTGGTTGGCCTGTTTTGGGGTGGCCGGAACCGAGGGCTGATCGGAATCGGCAGCGCGGCAGGCGCGGCGTTTCTGATTCAGGTTGGTGTGCGCTCAATCTGGCGCAGCGGGCGCACCGCAGCGCAGATGGTGGGAGCGGCGGGATTGACTTCGACTGCTCCCGCCGCATATTCCGCGGTGACGGGGCATTTGGACGCGGCTGCGTGGTCATTATGGGGCGCGAACCTGCTATTCGCCATGAACCAGATCCACTTCGTGCAACTCAGGATCGGTGCGGCACGCGCGGCGAACCGGCACGAGAAACTCGCCGCAGGGCGAGGGTTTCTGGCAGGTCAGTTACTGTTGATCGCAGCGGTGACAGAGGCGTGCCTGCACCACTTGTTCCCGTGGACTGCGGCCGCGGCGTTTGTACCGGTGCTGGCGCGCGGCTTCGGCTGGTTCATCACGCCACCCAAACCGCTCGCGATCCATGCGCTGGGAAAGAGCGAACTCTTCTACGCCTGCTTGTTCGGCGTGCTGGTGGTTGCCGGTACCGCTTTGGGTTTCGTGTAATGCCGGAATAGCTTGTAGCCGAGGAAAAATGTGGCGGCTCCCGCCAACGCTCCAACCCCGATCACAAAACCCGCCGACAGGGCGCTCACAGTACCCTGGGTTGCAGCCAGTTCGAGAACGCCGACCGTCGCCCCACCCGCTCCGCCGACGCCCGCACCTACACCCGTGACCGCAGCTGTTTCAACTTTCTCCTTCTCCGTTGCCATGATTGCTCCCGTCGACGTCCGCCCCTGAAGCGGATGTGCTAGTCCCATTCTACAAGGGACAGCAGGCAAATGCGTAGGAAGATAGAGATGTGGGCGGCATGAGGATCGATAAATGGCTGTGGGCCGCGCGGTTTTTCAAGACGCGGTCCCTGGCGGCGCGCGCGTGCGAGTTAGGCCGGATTGAAGCGGACGGAGCAACCGCGAAGCCCGCGCGCGACGTTCGCGTGGGCGACCGTTTGGAAATCCGCAACGAATCGGGCGAATACACAGTAGTGGTGCAGGCGCTGTCAGCGATGCGGGGACCGGCGCCAGTAGCGCAGACCTTGTATCGCGAAACCGATGAAAGCCGCGACGCCCGGCTCAAAGCGGACGAACAACGCAAAGCGGTACCGCAATTCGAAGACTTCCGGGAAGGCAAACCCTCGAAGCGGGACCGCCGCAAGCTCAATCGGCTGCGCTGGCGAGTTTAACCCTTCTTGTAAGGATTCTCTCAATCCCCTTGAATGCGACTTCGTTGCAACGTAAGAACGTTTCGTCCATCTATTTCAAGTAGTGGTCTACCAGTTGCAGTAGGGGTTGTTTGATGCACGCGCTATCGTCATCGTCGAGCGCCGAACTAGAAGCACTACTGCTGCGCATGAAGCGGCGGTTTTATCCCGAAACCATACCCGCGCTTGCTTCGTATTGGCTCAAAACGGTTTATGGCACCGAGCATAAGTTTACCTGGTGGAAGGACCTCGATCGTTTATTGACGAAAGCGTTGCGTGATCCGCTGCCGAACGAGGCGGCACGAGAGGCTTTGGGAGAGATCCAGCTGTGGGTGCGGGACAGCGTGATACGCAAAGGCAGAACACCGGAACCTCCTGGCTCGCCGGTGCAGCCGTTTCGCGAGAACGTCCGGAAGGACCGGCTGGGGGCGTATGTAGTACGCCTGCTGAATCAGTGGCTGCCGGCAGAGATCGCGTGTGTCCTCATCGAGTGGAATGAATGGGGTGACCCGTTTGACAGCGGGATTCCCGCCATCGCGACCGGGAGAGCGCTGGAGCGACTGCTGGTGCGGGAGCGCCTGTCGCCCGGCACTTTGGAGATGCTGCTGGATCCGGCGCTGCTGTCTCCGAAATATGTAAATCCGGCGGATGCCGAGATTCTGCAGGATGTAGTGCTGGCGCTGCTCGGCCGGTTGGATGCTTCGCCTCTTCCAGTGATGCCGGCGATTCTGCTCAGTGTGGCGCCTGGGTCGCCTCTCCCGCAGCATTACGGCGACGCTGTCCACAACTCATTATTGGTGTCCCGCAACGGGCGAGAAGAAGTACAAGTTCCAATCGCCGCAGCGCACGCCATGGAGATTCTGCAGCACGATCCGGTACGGATCGCTTCGGTCATTGTGACCATGGACGGACGGTGGTGGGAAGCCGAGAACTTACAGAGCGAACAGCAGCACTCGATCGTTTACCGGCCGGGGGGCCGCTTACGCATCGACTACTCCCAAGACCATGCCAAGCTGGCGGCGCCATGGCCGGAGACGCAGCTTTCGTGGTCGGGTGGTGTGCACTTCGCACAACCGATCGAGCTCTTCGGCCGCGAATGGCACGCATCTCGATGGGAAACTGATGGGCGCCGGACGTGGTTGTCGCTGCAGTTCTCGCGCCCACTGGTCGTCACAGAAGCGGAGTCGGCCGCCAGCCCGGCGTTGCGGCGGTCACCCCCGGCGACGGTGTACATAGCATGGGCCGCGCTTGAGCATGCATTGGCGGAATCATTGGCGCAGAAGAGCCGCGAGCCGATCGAGCGGTTGCGTCGCTTCGAACTGATTCCGCTGGGCCGCGCACTTTACGAGTTGGCCGAATCATTGCGGCATCTCCTGGTAATGGTGAAGCGCGAGACGATCGAAACTCACCTGAAGGCAATTCGTTTTCTGGAAGCGGAGGTCACGCCGGTGTACGGGCGTGTGCCATGGAAAATCGTCCCAGAGCACGTCCAGCGCGCGTTGTGGAAGAGACGCTCCGATATCGGCCTTGCCGATCTGGTGACGCAGACGTTCGAGGACACGCCGGAGGAATTCCGCGCCGTGGTGCAAGACATGTCGGAGAACGCCCCCTCGCAGGCGGCGTGATCCCGGTCCGCTAGACGAACGTGTTCCGTCATTGTGGCCCATGTTCGGTCCGATTTCAGACAAGCAGTTTCGCGTTTTGGCGCGAAAAACCACCCAACTCTTGTGCGAATCCCGCCACATTTCTGACTCCGGTACGTCATATGTCCGATCCGTTAGAAAAGCGCCACGCGATAACCTCATAAAGCCCCCTGAAGGAACCTTATGATACAGGAAGACCCACTGAATTATCTGCCACGCCGCCCCCTCCAGGAGTTTGAGAGAGGGAGAACGATCTACGATGCCGGCCAAACGGACGGCCGTTTGTATGTCGCGGTGGCCGGAAGAGTCAAACTGAGTTGCCCCGCAAACGACGGCTCTCAGACGGTGAACTGGATTCTACGCGCCGAAGAGCTGTTCGGTGAATCGGCGCTAGTGAGCGACGTGCGGCCGCCGGAAGTGGCGGTTGCGCTCGACAGGACCACGGTAATGTCGTGGACGAGAGAGGAAATCGAGACCCAGATCGAGCGCGAACCGCGGCTGGGGATCGCGCTTCTGCAGCATTTCGCCGAGCGGTCGACAGAGTTGCAACAGCGGCTGCACAACATGGCGGTTTACAAGACCTGCCTGCGAGTGCCGCTGTGCCTGGTCCTGCTGGCGGACCGCCTGGGAACGCAGACTTCCGACGGGGCGCTGCGTGTAGCAGCCCTCACGCATCAAACGATTGCCGATTATGTCGGGACGTCTCGCGAGATTGTAACGAGTGAGATGAACCGGCTGCGCCGATCTGGAATGGTGCGGTACTCCAGGAAATTCATCGACGTATACACGGCTGCTCTGCGGGAGTCGCTCCGTGCGCAGGAGGTGTCGGTGCCGCGGTACACGAGCGAGAAGTGGCAGACAGCCTGAGGGTCAGGACAAAGCGACGCTGCGCGGGGACAGACGTTCGCGTGATTCAAGGTGCGCCAGGATCCGTTCCAGTACCCCTTCCGGCGTGATGCCGTATTTGGCGCGCAGCGCGTCTACCTTGCCGTGCTCGATGAAGCGGTCGGGCCAGCCGATGCGCACGACGGGAGTCGCCAGGCCGAGTTCATTCAGCGCCTCGAGCGCAGCGCTTCCGAAACCGCCGCTGAGAACGTGATCCTCGAGAGTGACCACCACGTCAACCGCTGTTGCGAAGAACTCGAGCGTATCGATATCGATCGGCTTGGCAAAGCGCGCGTTAATGACGGCCGCCCCGATGCCCTGACACTCCAGCTTGCGGGCGATTTCCTCCGCCATGGGAACCAGCGAGCCGAGTGCAAAGATGGCGACGCGGTCGTGTTCTCCGTGCTGAAGCACTTCGGCTTTGCCTACCGGGATAAGCACCGGAACGTCTTTCACTGGCCGGCCCGGTCCGAGGCCGCGCGGGTAGCGCACCGCGATAGGGCCCTCCCAGTGCATCGCCGTGAATAGCATGTCCGCGAGCTCGTCTTCGTCCTTGGGCGTCATGTGCACCATGTTCGGGATGCCGCGCAGATAACTGATATCGAAAACGCCGTGGTGCGTGGGACCGTCATCAGCCGAGAGCCCGCCGCGATCCATACAGAAGACCACGTTGAGATCTTGCAGGCAGACATCGTGCACGATGGGGTCGAAGGCTCTCTGGAGGAACGTGGAGTAGATCGCGCAGAACGGCTTGAACCCCTTGGCCGCCAACCCCGCAGCAAACAGCACTGCGTGTTCCTCGGCGATGCCTACATCGAAATACCGATCCGGATGGTGGACCCGGAAACGGTCCAGCCCGGTGCCGTTGGGCATCGCGGCGGTTATGGCCACGACCTTCGAATTGTATGCGGCAAGCTTCGTCATTGTGTCCGCAAACACCTCCGAATAGCTGCGGCGCCCCAGAGGAACGGTTTCGCCGGTATCCGGATTGTATGGTCCGAGCCCGTGAAACTTCTTCTGCTTCTCGATGGCGGGCGCAAATCCCCTACCCTTCTGCGTGAGGAGATGCAGGAGCACAGGGCGGTCCTGCTGCTTGAGAAACTCCAACGTTTTGATCAGCGTTGAAATGTCATGGCCGTCGATGGGTCCGAAGTACTTGACCCCCAGTTCTTCGAAGATCACGCTCGGCAACAGCATGCCTTTGGCCACCTCTTCGGCTTTGCGCGCCATGCGCAGCGCGGTGACGCCGCCTAGCCTTTCCACCAGTCGTCCCGCGCGATCGTGCAAGTGCGCGAACTGGGAATTGGTAACAATCTTATTCAGATAGGTGGCAATGGCGCCGACGTTCTTGTCGATGGACCACTCGTTGTCGTTGAGAATGACGATCAGCCGCTTAGTGTGATGGGCGATGTTGTTGAGGGCTTCGTAAGTGATGCCGCAGGTGAAGGCCGCGTCGCCAGCCACTGCGATGACGTGCTCCTTGCCACCGCTCTTGTCGCGTGCGACCGCCATGCCGAGCGCGGCCGAGAGTGCGGTACCGGCGTGGCCGGCGCCATAGCAATCATGCGGGCTCTCGGTACGCAGCATGAAGCCATTAAGGCCGCCCGGAGTGCGAATCGTGTGGAAGCGGTCCTGGCGCCCGGTAAGCATCTTATGAACGTACGCCTGGTGGCTGACGTCGAATAGGAAGCTGTCAGCCGGAGTGTTGAAGACATAGTGCAGCGCGATGGTGAGTTCGACAACCCCCAGGTTTGGTCCCAGATGGCCGCCGTTGATCGAAAGCACGGTAATCAGCCGCTCGCGAATCTCAACGGCTAACCTTTCGAGTTCCTGGACAGAAAGCTTTTTTACTTCCTCGGGCGAATCGATCCGTTCGAGTATCGTTGGCATGAGTGCCGAATATGTTTCGGTTGTGTAACTATTCTCGCACGAGTGGTAGCGCCGGCGGTCTTGCCGCCGGCCTTACTGGTTTGCCTTCGACGGATCGCCCGTGGGTGGTGGAGCGTGGTCTTCGCCAGCGGGAGGGCCGAGCAGTTCCGTGAAGATCGGCTTCAATGCGTCCGCCCACACCTGATATCCGCGGATGGCGGGATGCAATCGGTCGGGATTCATCATTCCTTCGTGGAGACGACCATCCGCATCGGCGAGTTTGTCGTTGATATTCAGGAAGCGGATGCGTTTGCCGTCGGCCAGTCCCGCGAGGCGCGTGTTGATACCGTTGATAATCGGCATCACAGCCATGTTGTCGTTCCGTGGGAAGATGGCCGTGATAATGATGGCGGCTTTCGGCGCCTTTTCCTGCATCACGCGTAGAACGGCTTGAATGCCGCGGGTGACATCCTCGACCTTGGCGTCGGCGTTCGACGGCGGCCGGCCACCTATATTGTTTGTGCCGGCGAGCAACACGATCACTTTGGGATTGATGCCATCGAGCTCGCCATTTTCCAAACGCCAGAGTATGTTCTGGATCGCATCCGCGCCCCAGCCGAAATCGGCGGCATTCCAGCCGAAGAAGTTCTTTTTCCAGTTGGCGAACAACTCGGGGTAGTCCGTCGCTCCCCAGCGGCGCGTGATCGAGTCGCCCTCGAAGTAGATGTCGATGCGGCCCTGCTTCTTCTTTTCCAGTAACTGCTCATGAGCGGTGGCGGAGTTGGCATCGCGCCGCGGCGCAGGGCTGTCGGCCGGGCCCAGCATCGGTTGAGCGGCGCACGCGGCCGCGAAAACGATGATCAGTGCAGGTTTCATTGTGAAGCTCGCCCTACAGGATACTAGAACCGAAGGTAGCCGCCAACCTGGGCATAGAGCCGCGATCATAACCCCGTGAAGATATCCGTCTCGAGCGCGCTCGCGGGGTTCGCGGTGCCATACGCCAACCGCAAGAATATATGCCCGCCGGCGGCTTCGAATAACCTATTAACCATGCGAATCGCCTCCGGCGTCCATTGCGATTGGTGACACGCGACCGCCTTTTCCGCCGTGTGCACATGGCCATTGCAATCGACATCGGTCGTGATGAACTCGCGGCTGACGCGCGTGTGCACGGCCCAACCGTCCGGACCGGCGGTTTCCGGAAACACAGCGTAGTACAACTTCGAGGGCTTGTGTTTCAGAAGCACGCGCTGCTGGAACGCCTGCACCACTACGCTATTGGTGGCTCGGTGATCGGGATGCCCGGTGCCCCCTTCAGGACCCCAGGTCAGCACCACATCGGGAGATACCCGATCGATCGCTTCGCGAACGGCGGCCACCGCATCGTCCCAGATCGGATCGTGCACCGCCGAAAAAAAACCCAGGTCGGGAAACCGCAGAAGCGTGCAACTGGTGAGGCCGAGAGCCGCCGCGGCGCAGTCCAACTCCCGCGCGCGAACCGCGGCAAGCGGCTCGCCAGCCGGGATTCCGGCGTGCTTGTGAAGTCCCTTCTCGCCGGCGGTCAGGGTCAACAGATGAACCCAATGTCCCTCGGCAGAATACTTCGCGAGTAGCGGGCCGGCAATAGTTTCATCATCCGGGTGGGAGAAGACGGCAAGAAGGCAATGAGGCATCCGCCCCTATTGTCGCAACCGGATATCGAGCCGGAGCTGCTGCTCAATTCTCCAGCGGCTTCCGCTCTACCTTGTCGATGACCAGCACCTTCACCGGCCGCTTCACCGTCTCCAGCTTCAGCCCGAGCTGTTTGTTGAGCGCATCGAAAAGCGAGATCGCTGCGCCCGGGTCCGAGGCTTCGGCCTGGTCGGCCGGCGACTTCCCTGTCGTATCGGCCTGCGGCTTCCCCGTCGTATCGGTCGCCTGCGCCCGCACCTGCTGCAATGCCCCGATCGGACTGAAGCTGAACGTGAAATCGTAGCCTCCTTCCAATCCGGTCGCATCAACCACGTCGGTTCGCAGATATCCCGGCGCGATACTCGGCAACATTTCGGCAAACTGGGCCATCGTCACGTTCTCGCACGTTACCAGCCGCCCGAAACTCGGATTCGCGTTCTTGTCATTCTTGGAAGTATCGTCCGCGGCGCCTTCGTGCCAACGCGTTCTCTCGCCAGGATCCGCCTTTTTCATCCTGGGCTTGGTCGCCTGCAAGGTATAGCCGTTCATCGGACGCTCTTCGGTATGCACCGCCATTTGAAACCGCTCCGTGATTAACGCCCGCAGCATCGGCCGCAGTGCATCGATGTTCACCGGCACCGAGTTGCGATTCGGGGTGAGATCGCCGATCGCGACTCCTTCCGGAGCCTTCGCCAGAATGTCGTAGCGATCCTCATTCAGCCACTTGGGTGCGCCGATCAGAAATTCAGAGCCGTTGATATCCCACGCCACCATAACGAGGCTCTGCAGCGGGATGCCCGGCAAATACAGGCGCCCGTTCTTGATATCGGGCTGGCCGGGAGGGGCATTCGGCGCGCTAGGTTTCAGCGACGCGACTTCGAATTCGGCAGGCTGTGGCGGGAAGCTCTTCATAGCTTCGGGGGAGTTTTCCGTCGGCGTACGATTGACGCTGTCCACGACGATAGCCGGCATGGGAGCCGTGGTCGCTTCCAGCTTGAGGCCGAGTTGCTTTTCGAGCGCGTCAGGCAGCGGCATCTGCTCGCCCATAACAGACATGCCAGCCGGCAGCTTCGGCGTGTAGCGCAACGTGAAATCGTAGGAACCTTCGAGCTGCGTTTGATCGACTATCAGCTTGTTATTCAGGTACTGCCCAGCGGCGGGTGCGTTCAACAGCGATTCCGCAAACGCCGCCATCGTCATGTTCTTGCAGGCATACACAAGCACGGGCAGCCGCCTCGGCCCTCCGCCGCTGTCGGGACCGTTCGACACGTTCTCTACTGAGAATTTGCAGCCGGCATCGCCCTCCCCGCTCGCCTCCTTAAGATGCGCGCTCTTGGCCGTGAGACCGAACGCGGGCATGCGGCGGCTGTCATTGTGGACCGCAAGTTTGAAGCGGCTCGCCAACAGCGATTGCAGCATCAACCTGCGCGCCTCCGCATTCGATTTCTCCGGCGCCAGGGCGAACACATCGAAACGGTCCCAGTCGAGCCAGCTCGGACCGCCCGCCACCCGCTCCGGATCGACGCCATACGCAGTCCGGATCATGTCCAAAAGGGACGCGAACCGGAGCTCGTATCGGCCCGAGGTATAGAATGGCCCTCGCACGAATGGCTGCGTGGCATGCGGGCTGCGATGCACGTCCGCGACGATAAATTCAGGTTTTTCCGCAGGTTGGCCAAGTGCGGTCCCGCAGAGGATGACGGCGCTGAAACAGACACACAGACGCATCATATTGCTCCTTGGACGTACCAGTGTCCTTTTTGACTCCACAAATTCGTCTCTTGTTCCAGGGACGTGTGCGTGTGCGTAGCCTTAGCGCAGGGCGTTCAATTGCTGGCGCTCCGGTAAAGTCTCGCGAGATCATTTCCCCTTGAAGATCGGCACGAGCTCGATGATCAGGATGATAATCACGAGCAACTCGAGCAGAAAGCCGCGGGCCTCACGGAATTCGTTCACCATGAACTCATACAACTCGCCTGCCGTCCGGAGTTTTTGATCTACCAGGCTGCGATAGTCACCCGCGCCGACCTTGGCGGCGGCCAGCCGGTACGCCCGCGCGTAGTACATATCGCTGAGGAATTTGATGGCGTTGTCGGCTCGTTCGGTAAGCTCGGTGACGTCCAGACGGAGTTGATTCAGATGTCCGGCGTCGCGGGCCAGATGCCAGCGTGAGAAAAAGCCGCCGCGACGTTCCAGCGCGGCATAGGCATCCTTCAGCACGGCGGTCAGAATCTCATCATAACGGCGGTATTCCAGCAGTTGTGTATTCGCGTACTCCAGCAATTCGAGCAGAGGCGCGGCATCCTCGGGCGAGTCATACACCAGCGCCGCCAGCCAGCCGACCACCAGGAGGTCATCGGGATAATACGAGACACTCGCGGCCAGGACCTCTTTCTGTTCGGCTTCGGAGAGCGGCTGGGTTTCGCCGCGGATCACCTGGCTGACTTCGCGGCCGTATTCCGAAACCAGCCGCGATCCGGTCAGCGGGCGAGCATCGCCATTCGAGACCTCGCGCAGATAGATCACGTAATACGCTTCGTCAAGCCACGCGGCATATGGCTTGATAATGGCCGGCTCCAGGCGTTTGAGATGATCGCGCACGATCTGAAGACCGCGCTGCTCCACTTCGCCGGATTCGATCCACCGGTTGGAGAGCGCGATCAGTCCCGGCCAGTCCGTTTCGAAGCCGATCCTCAGTTCTAGGCTGATCACGCCATAATCGAAGTAACGCAACCGTGCGGCAGCCGATTCGCCTGTGGCAAGCTGAAGTGGGGCGCAGGGCTCGACCACCGGGGGCCGCTCGAACCTGACGTACTGGGGTGTAGGCTGTCTGAACTCGGGCGCGCGCGGAGGCGCCGCGGCTCCGAGCAATCCGCGCAGGACATTGATATTGAACTCTTCGGCGATGTCGTAGAGCAGCAGCGCGCGAAGCGATCCACGACAGATAGGCACGTCTTCAGTTTAGGGCAGCAACCGGCTCGTCACGGATTCGTCATCGCTCTGTGTGGATCGAGGCCATACGATTATTTATCGAGCCTTCGTGTCTTCCGAAGTTGTACTCTATTTAACCCGATACGGATATCTTGCCCTCTTCCTCGTAGTGTTCCTGCAGGAACTGGGAGTACCCAATCCGGTAACCAACGAATTCGTTCTGCTATTGGCAGGATATCTGGCGTTCGAGGGAGTGCTGAACCTGTGGGCAGCGATTTTGACGGCTGTCGCGGCGGATTGCCTCGGGACAATCGTTCTCTATGTGATCTTTTACCGGGCCGGTGGTTATTTTATGGCGCATCGGCCGAAATGGTTCCCGATCAGGCCGGATCATGTCGAGCGGCTCGCGAGCACGATCTCGAAACGCCGTCTGTGGGGCATATATGTCGGGCGCCTGATTCCATTCCTTCGCGGCTATGCCTCGGTCGCTGCCGGACTCGTTTCCATCCGGCCGCAAGTCTTCATCCCGGCCGTGGTCATCTCCGCGATCACGTGGAGCGGCGGCTATGTCGTTGCCGGCAGGCTTCTCGGACCGTACTGGGAGCAAGTTGCAAAGAGAATCGGCGGTGTCGAGAGCGTAGTGCTAGTCCTCGTGCTCGTGCTGTTAACGACCGTGGCGGTCCGCGCTATACTCAGCGCGCGCCGGGCTCGCGTTTGAAGCTGAACTACGCAGCGGCGGCTGTCACGAAATCGTCATCGAGCTGTGAAGATCGAGCGATAGCATAGAGTATCCATGAAATCGCTCCTCCGACGACTTCTCTGTCTGCTCGCGTGTGCCGCCTGCCTCACGCCTGCCGAGCCGCCGAAAAAGCCGAAGCTACTGCTGGCGATCGTGATCGACCAGTTCCGCTACGACTACCTGCTGCGATACCGCGACGACTATACGTCGGGATTGAAACGGTTGCTGGAGCGAGGCGCTGTCTTCACCGATGCCCATTACCCACAGGCCACCACGGTGACGGCGGTGGGACACTCCACCTTCATGACGGGCGCTACGCCGTCGGCGAGCGGCATCATCGCCAACGAGTGGTTCGATCGTGCAACCGGCGCCAGAGTGACGAGCGTGAGCGACGAGAGCGTTCGTCTGGTCGGCGGATTGGGCAAGCGCGCGGCCGCTTCCCCGCGGCGCCTTCTGGTGAGCACGGTCGGCGACGAGTTGAAGCGCGTTCAGCCGGAATCCAAGGTTATTAGCATCTCGATCAAAGACCGCAGCGCCATCCTACCCGGCGGCCACACGGCGGACGCTGCCTACTGGTACGAAACGGATTTTGAATCGTGGGTCACCAGCAGCTACTACCGCGACGAACTGCCGGCATGGGCAAAAGCGTTGAATGCGGAAAAGCCGTTCAAGCGGTATCTGGGAGTGAATTGGGTGCCGTTCGATGCTACATCCGATTCGGCACACCCATTCTGCACTATGGTAGCCGGCACGGACGTGCGGTTTTGCGGGTCGCTGGAAGCTTCGCCTTTCGGCAACGAAATGATCGAGGAGTTTGCCGAAAGAGCCATCGACGGCGAACAACTCGGGCAGCACAAAGGCACCGATGTTCTGGCGGTCAGTTTCTCATCCAACGACTATGTGGGCCATGCAGTCGGTCCCGACGATCCCTCGATCCGCGATATCTCCATTCGAACCGACCGGCTGATGGGCAAGCTGTTCGCCAAGATCGATGAGCGTCTGGGGCCGGAGAATACGCTCATCGTTTTGACCGCGGACCATGGCGTCGCGCCTTTGCCCGAGTACAACCAGGAGCACAAACTGCCGGGTGGACGTTTATCGGAAACGAAGCTGGCGAATCGCATTACCGAGGCCCTGAATAAGCGCTTCGGAGCTGGCGACTGGCTGCTGCCCGGACCGATTGTGGCGCCCTATTTGAATCTGAAGCTGGTGGAGACCCGCAAGCTGGATCGCGCACAGGTGGAGAACGTCGCCGCGGCGGCCGCCCGCGAAGAGCCGCATATTGCGCGGGTTTACACGCGTACGCAGCTTCTGAATGGAATGGTGCCGCCGGACCCCATCAGCCGCGCCGTAGCTCTCAGCTTTTATGAGCCCCGATCGAGCGATCTCTATATCCTTCCCGAGCCGTATTACCTTTTCGAAGCCAGCGGAACATCGCACGGCACTCCCTACGATTATGACAACCATGTCCCCGTGATCTTCCTCGGGCCAGGGATCAGGCCAGGCCGGTATTCCCAACCGATTGTCGTGAATGACGTGGCTCCCAGTCTCGCCGAAATGCTGGGAACCGAAGTGCCAACGGCTTCCTGCGGCCGAGTGCTCACCGAGATGCTGCGGTAGGAGCCGTTCGCAATACCTGAGCTTCCTCTTTCCCGAGGCAGCGATCGAGCAGAGCGGCCGGCGCCGTGCGGAGGTCGGCCAATATCAGCGCATCTAGCGTGTTCGAAAAGTCCGGATCGACGCTGAACCCGAGTACACGCCCGCCGGCTTTCAGGTATTGACGGATGAGCACCGGCATTCCCTTACCGTCTGCCTCGATATCGGAGATGGAGAAGGAGATGTCTTCGATGTCCGGCGCCATGGTGACCAATCTCCGGAGTTGTTCATTGCGCATGGCACGATGTCGAAATCTGCGGCGCGGAGTTACCATGCGCGCCAGTTCGTGTCCTGCCCGGTCCGAAAGATATGCGGCGATCAGGCTGCGCGAGACCGGCGAGTATCCCTGGCTGATGCTCACTGCGCCGAACAGTATCGGCGCCTCCGGCCTCCTCTGCACCGCCCGCGTAATGCCCTTCCAGAGAAGTAGAAGCGCGGCGTAGTTCTTCTGATACTCCGGCAGCACGAACGATCGCCCCAACTCCAACGCCGGTCCGATCCTCCGGAAGAAGTCGGGATGGAAGCGAAACAGCGTGCTGGTATAGAGACCGGCAATGCCGAATCGCGGAAGCAAGTCGCTGGTGACCACCAGACGATACGCGCCGGCGAGACGGCGGTCCGAGCGATTCCACAGAAACAGATGCTGATAGTAGTCGTCGAAGCGATCGAGATCGAGATGATTGCCGGTGCCTTCTCCGACGTTGCGGAACGCCAGTTCGCGGCAACGTCCAATTTCTCGTAGCATCAGCGGAATCTGCGGCGCATTCACCAGGTACACAGAAAAGTTTCTGTCGCGCGTCAGCTCACACTGTTGCGGGAGCGCGGCAATCTCGTCCGAAAATTCCTTCTCTGTTCCCGCCGGACCCAACGTCCGCATCCGGGCCGGCGTTGCTGCTGTCACGCCTGGGGACTCGGAGCGATTCGTCAGGAAGAATGTCCGATGCCGCAGATAGGAGGTCGCCTGGTAGGCATCTCTATAGCCGGAGAGAGTCGCGGACGGAATTGCGGTGCCGATGCGCAACTGAACCGACCTGCCCCGCATCCGCGCAAATTCGCGCGCCAGGGCCGCCGTTCGCAGGCCAGGGTGCAGGATACCGGCGACCTGAAATGGAACACTGTTGGCGCCTTCGAAAAATACCGGCACGGTGGCGCAGCGGACCCGCAACGCCAGGCGCGCAGCAGTGGCCTTCCATACCGGATCTGTGACGGAATGGGCTTTCCAATCCAGATGGGCTACTTCACCGGAGGGAAACGTTGCGAGTAGTCCTCCATAACTGAGCCAGCGCAACGCCCGGCGCAGTGCGGCACGATTCTCGATGTTCGCGGCCCGTGTCTCAAACGGATTCACCAGAATCATCTGATCGGCCAGTGCCTCGATCCAACGCAGCCAGGAGTTCGCGAGGATTTTGCAATCCGGCCGCACGCGGTCGAGAACAATCATGAGAATCAGGCCGTCGACAATGCCGTAAGGGTGATTGGCGACTACCATCGTGGGACCGCGCGCCGGAATGCGGTGAAGATCGGCACTCGTAACCGTGAAGTCAATCTCCAAAAGCTCCAGCAGCCGCGCGGCGAAGCGAGTTCCGGGTCCCGCGCATCTGGCTTCTTCCAGCATCTGGATTAATTCATCGGGAAAGAACAGCCGCCGCAATGCAGGCGCCAGGGAATCGGCCCAACCGCCCAGCGCCGGTGGCAGGATCGGCGGAATCGGAATGGAATTCGATGAAGCTTGGGTCTGCACGGTTCGAGATTGACTCACTGGTGTTACGCGACAGTGAAGCTGGAGTGAAATTCGCGCGACTTAGGAGAAGCGCCGTTGACAGTTTCGTGACAGATCCGGGCTCGGCAAACCGGACCGAGGAGTCTTATACTACCCTCAGGTGATCCATGCAGATTCTTGTTGGCGCCTTCATCGGGTTGCTTGCGTGGTTCGTGCTTCGCTTCCTGGTGATGGGCGTATATACCGTAGACCAGAATGAGCGTGCTGTTAAGACACGCTTTGGCCGGGCGGTTCGAGTGCCGGGAGGCAAGACCACGCTCGACGACCCCATTGCAGAGTCGCTTCGTCCCGAGGAACGGCCGCGCTACTGTTACCCCCAGGTCCGCGTCATCCAGCCCGGCGGCCCCTATTTCAAGATGCCCTGGGAGAAAATTCACAAGGTTTCGATTGCCACCGTAACCGTCAACATGGCCCTTGACCCGGAAGACGCTACGGCAAACGATGGCGGGACGCGTCTGGAAGCAGTTACAAAGGACCAGTTGAATACCGGACTCACAGGGCAGATTCGTTATCGCGTGAGCGAATCTAATCTCTACGCCTTCCTGTTCGGGATCAAGAAGCCCTTTGTGCATGTCATGGCATACTTTGTTTCCGTGCTGCGCCAGCGTATCGCCAATTTCGAAGCGAAATCGTCCACGCTCGCAACGTCGGCCGGCGCGGAGGAAGCGGCGCTTACGTCCGGTCCGCTTACCGGCGGTGAGATGACCGGCGTCTCCATCAACGACTTGCGAAAGAATCTGCGCGACCTCAATGAGTACATGGATCACGAATGCGGCGCTACGCCTGCCCGATACGGCGTGATTTTCGACGCGTCTCTCATCACTGGCATCGACCCGCCTGACGAAGTCGAATCCGCGCTGGCCGCTATTAACACTGCGCACAATCAGGTGTCGAGCGACATCAGCCTGGCGCAGGCGGCAGCGGATCAGCGCGTCGTGCAATCGAAGCGTGCTGTGGAGATCGAAACCCTGCGCGCGCAGGCGGAGGTGGAACCGATCCGGTCGCTGGCATCCGAACTTGCCGAATTGCACCGCGCCGGTGCGAACGTTCTCGAAGCGTACTTGCGCAACGTACGGCTCGCGCTTTTCGACAGGGCGCAGCAGATCTTTCTGGAGGCAGACAAATGAGCGAAGCTGCGATTCCCGTAATGATCACCGCGGCATTAGTCACCTTCATTGGCGCCTTCGTGGCCGAACCCGTTCTCCTCGGGCTGTGCCGTATGTTCGGAATCTATACAACCGTCGCCGAACGCACCTGTCGCGTCTATATGCTCTTCGGAAAAGTCATCGGAGTGATTGACGAGCCCGGGCTGCACTTTTTGCCAGCCAAACTCGGCGTGGCGGCATTTGTGGTGCGATGGCTCGGAACCTGCCACATTCTGGACCTTCGGCTCGATCAGGAATACCTGCGCAGCCAGCCTGTCAATTCCGAAGAGGGCGCCCCTATGGGCATCGGCATCTGGTACGAAATGTGGATCGACGATCCGGTCGCGTTCCTGTTCAAGAACACCGACCCGCGCGGCTCATTGCGCGCGAACCTCAGCAACGCCACGGTGCGGTGCCTGAGCAATATGCCGCTGGCGGAGATGCTCCAGACCCGGCATAACATGAGCCAGACAGTACGCACGGAAGTCAGCGCTAAATCGCAGGAATGGGGATATCAGCTCGGGTCCGTCTACATCCGCAAGGTGCATTTTCGCGACGCCGCCATGATCCGCCAGATCGAAGAGAAAGTCGTCAACCGTCTACGGCAGGTCACCTCGGCGATCAAGCAAGCGGGCGCCAACCAGGTCAGCGTCATTACCAGCTCCGCGGAACGCGAAGCGGCAGTGGAGTTCGCCAAAGCCGCAGCCATCCGGCCAAACACTCTGGGGCAGGCGCTGCGAGAAATCGCGCGTGAGCCCGGCGTCGCCGGAGCCCTGTTCGATGTGCTGGAGACGCAGCGAATCCTGTCCGGCAAGTCGCGCATCGTGATGCTGCCCGGCGGTCCTCACGGGAGGATGCTGTCACACCTGATGGCTGCGGAAACCGTAGACCCAGCCGGTGCTGCTCCCGCGAAGGCACAGCCGACAGCACCGCCTGCGTAAATGGTCGGATTCGGTCGAGCCTTCCGGACCAAGTCTGGTTTGCTAAAATAGCGTGGAGCAGTCCTCGCGCAAAGAAAGCCACCCTAGCTCAGTTGGTAGAGCGGCTGATTCGTAATCAGCAGGTCGCCGGTTCAAGCCCGGCGGGTGGCTCCATCAAATCAATAACCTACAGATAAACGGACGCGCCGTCTTCCCCCATCTCGTTGCTGAGATTCAGAAGGACCGATAATCCGCCACGATAAAGCTCGTATACGTGATCAGGGACGGGCGGAGCATTTGTATCGCGATAACCCAGGTTGCTCGGCGGCAGCGAATAAAGGAATCTCCCAAGCAGACCCCGTCCCCGGAAACCGGGCTTCGCCGCGAGACCGTGGATCACCTCAGGCTGGACCGTCAGCCCTAGGGTGAGGGCTGGTTGCTCGATGAACTCGGGCGCTCGCCCGACGCGGTCAACGCGCAGGGTATCACCCGCGTGGCCCTTGAGGTGGACACCAAAATTGGGGGTTCTATTGACCGAATACCGCCCAGCCATGAGGTCGAAAATGTCCCCTTCGGGACTGAGGACAGCGATGCGGCCGCCCTGATCCCCGAGTAGATTGATTAGCTTCTCGGGTGTGCAGTCATCGGCAATGCACCGCGTTGGGGCCGACACGGGAGTCTCCGCCAATTCGCCGGCTAAGCTGCTTGCCTGCTCTACCAGAGAATCGAGATTCAACCCCTTCGCGCTCGCCGCCTGCTCCTGCATCTTTTTGAGTTTCGACTCTTTGATCTTGCGTGCGGCCTGTTTCTGCGTGATTTCCCGGCCGGTGCGCTTAGCCTCTTCACGCTCGTAATCCTCAACTGGCTTGACTACTTGTTTGAATACGGCGCTTTTCCGGTTAGCCGGCGGCAGCGCGACGACAGTAAATATGTTGAGAGGTTCCTGGTAGCCTGCCTTAACTTCGATTCGGACCTTCTTCGCGCAAGCGGCGCCAAGGACGGAGAGCGCCAGCATAGAGGCAAGATCTAGCGGCGTCTGAGTAGCTATTGCTTCGGCTTCTACAAACGCCCGAAGCCACGGTGGAAATACCTCTGTCGGAAATGGTGGCAGATTGAATTGATCAAAAGGTATCGGCGGGTCCCATTCGATCTTTAGGGGCGGGCTCGCCGTAGCCCGCAGCCAAGGAGGACCGCCAGGATGGCCCTGTCGCGTAAACCTTTGGGCGTGGTGACGTCCGGCGCGTTCAGGAGCGTCTGGGCCTGCCGTGCGGAAAGCCAATTCCCTAAGCGGACACCCTTCGACGGGACGCCCTTAACGCGGGTGATGCCGTTGGCCAGTTCCGGCGCCAACAGCCCGTTATCGGCGGCTTCCACCGCCAACTTCCGGACCGCCGTGATCCGGACGTTAATGGAAACTGCGCCAAGGCCGCGGGCCTCCAGGGCCACACGCCAGGCGGCCACGGTCGCTTTGGTGAAGCCGGCCCGTGGCTCCTGGCCGTACCAGGCAAAGAACTCGTCCAGGCCCAGGTTATACACCCGGCGCGTAATCGGGGAAGAGACGCTGTCCAGCACGAGCGCTTTGAGGCGGGCCCATTCATTTGCTTTTGGAACTGCAATCAGCTCAGTCATTTAGGTCCTCTTAATGGGCATTATCGGTAGCCATGTGGACCTTACCTCGGGCAGACGAAAGCTTCAAGCGAATTAGCGCGCAAGGATGCGCACAGGAATCCTCAGTTGGGACTCAGAGGATTGAGCGGCTAGAGGACCGACGCCGTGACCGGCGCCTCCTGTCGATTTGCGCTACGAGCTTTGCGCCCGGCGTGATGTTCCCACCGTGCACTTCAAATACTGTCTAAAGGGAAGAGGTGAACCGCTGCAATACGCTGCGGTAGTTCGCGCGGGCAAACATCCTATTTGTTAATACCGCGCCACTAACTGCAGCCATCTTGTACCGGCTCTCTGATCGCTCGATACTGATCTTCATATTTGCTATGACCGCACCAGCGCTCAATCCATTCTTTTCGCATTTTGGAATCGCCGAAACACTTGGGGTCGAGCGGAACCAGGGGGGTTATAGTGAATGAGCCATCCGCCGGCGGTGTGCTAAAGGG
>Ga0126381_100002457_pt1 | contig 20009 bp, 22 predicted proteins | sample PanSoiMetPlot_28_FD_96465 | JGI IMG/M metagenome (GOLD analysis project Ga0126381, IMG submission 96465) | Tropical forest soil microbial communities from Panama - MetaG Plot_28 | ecosystem: Environmental > Terrestrial > Soil > Tropical forest > Bulk soil | place: Panama | collected 2016-02-17
CGCCGGGTTCAGCCTGTCGTCATCGAGCGCGGTCAGTTCTGGCGGCTCGCTGAGCTCTACCCCCGCTACGTACAACTTGGCCTCGGTGAGCTGCGCCGACTTCGTGAACCACCTGGGCAACACTGGGTTCGGCGAGACCGCGATGGCGGCCGACAGCTACGTCGGCACCCAGCAGGCCTTCGACCAGGTGGTGTACCAGTTCGCCAGCTCTGCCGCGGCTGCGGAGTTCGTCGACGGGATCCGGTCGGTGGCCGGCCGGTGCGCGTCGTTCACCGCCAAGGACAATGGCGCTACCGGCACGTTCTCGCTTTCGGCTTCGCCAGGGCCTTCGGTCGGCGGGCACCCTTCGCTTGAGCTCGTGCAGAACGGCACGATCAACGGGTCATCGCTGAACATCGACACGCTGTTCTCGGTGAGCGGCGTTGACGTCTTCGCGGGCTCGGCGGTCGGACTCGGGGCGGCCGCGCCGGGCAGCCTGGCGAAGGAGACGATTGTCTACGAGCTAATGAAGCGCCAGGCGGCCGCCGCCGTGCTCAGCTAGGCGCGAATCGAATTACCGCGAAAGATCCGGCCAGTTAGGGGTCGCCAGATCTTCCGCGTTATCGAAAAACCGAGCTATGCCCTGCGGAAGACGTAGACGTGGTCGCGTTCGAAGATCTGGACGTAGCCGTCGTGGGGGTAGAGCTGGTGGATGAACGCGGGGACGCTCTTGGGCTCGGGTGAATAGCCGCTGTTCGTGGCGTCGAAGACGACGTATTGGGTGGCCGGGTTGCCGGCGTTGCCCATCCAGTACGTGTCGGTGCGGGCGGCCAGCGGCGCCAGCAGGCTGAGCGTGGTCTGCACGGTGGCGCCGTCCGGGACCTGCGCCATCGCGGCGTCTGCCGCAGCTACGTGCGGGCTGATCTGGTAGGTCGAGCCGTGCCACAGGCTGGCGAGCGGGAACTGGAAGGCGAAAGTGGCGGCCACCGCGACCATCACCGGGGCGCCGTGCCGCGCCGCGGCCACGCGCAGCATGCCATCGCGGACGCGGAGGGACCGGTACCATGCGTGCCGCCGAGCCGGCCCCGGCCCGCCGACGGCGGGCTCCACTCCGGGCGTTGGCGGCGCCGGATCCAGGGTCGCACGGTAACGCCAGCGGGCCATGGCGTCGACGGCGGCGATGAACAGCACTGGCATCACGGTGGCGTTGTAGTGCCACAGGGTGCCCCAGTAGCTTTGGTTGGTCGAGACGAAGCGCAGCACCAGGCTGGGCAGGGCGACGAGCGCGACTGGCGAGCCGACCGCGATGAACGCGGTAGGGAGCAGCAGGAGGACTACGGTCTGCAGCTTGACCGGCCAGCCGTGGAATGACTGATGCAGCAGGCCGGTCGCCGAGAAGGGCGGGCCGCCGCCGACGACACCCCCGTCGCTCCAGTAGAAGTACCGGTGCACCGCGTTGAAGTGCGGGATGATCAGGGCGATCGCCAGCAACGACCAGACCACGCCCCACCAGACGAGGAACAGGCCGCCGGGAATGCTGCACCGGATCATGCCAAGCGGGCCGGTGCGGAGCGGTCTGACGGTCGGGCCGTCACCGGCACCGGGGCGGGGCGCGGCGACACCGGGGAACGCACCCGCTGCCAGGATGAGCAGGCCGATGGCGGCGGCGGTGAAGCCCTGGTCCTCCTTCACGAACACCAGAGGCAGCGCCCACAGGATCGCCGCCCAGGTACGGCCGCGGATCAACGCGGACAGCGAGAACGCGAGCAGCGGGACGGCGATGGTGATCTCATGAAAGTCGAAGATGATCATCTGCTGCAGGCCCCAGGAGAACCCGTAGGCCACGCCGATCGCCCGGCCCGCGCCGCGGCCGAGCAGCGCCGTGCCGGCCTGCGTCACCGGGAAGACCGACACCGCGGTCAGCAGCGCCTGTGCGACCAGAAGCGTCGCCGGGGAGGGGAACACGCGAAAGAACGGCGCGATCACCGCCACGGCCACCTGGAAGTGGTCGCCTAGCAGGTTGAAGCCCGCGCCGCGGACGTCCACGATCGGGGCGTGCAGGTGGGCGAGCTGCTTCACGTACTCGGTGAAGATGCCCATGTCCCACGACGTCGGGTCGAGTTGCAGCAAGCGGAACAGCGAGAGCGCCAGGTAGGCGCCGAACACCGCGACCACGACCGCGCAGGTCACCGGGTCGCGGTAAGCACCTCGCGGGGCGGCAGCAGCTACCGGTGCGTCCGTCCCAGCCTGGGCCTGGACCGCGCCGGCCTCGGGACGTCGCTCCTCCAGCATCAGCGGCAGAATATCCGTTTCGCGCCTGCGGTTAAACGAGCAAAAGCCTCGCGATCCTTCTGCTCGCCAGCGCCAGGCCGCCTAGTCCCAGCGCGGCCAGGTATCCGGCCCGCCAGAGCAGGACGGGTGACGGCACCCCGAGCACCAGGTCGCGCAGCAGCACGACCCCCTGGTAGAGCGGGGTCCACTGGACGATGTCGGCGACCACGCGCGGGTAGACGCTCAGCGGGTAGAAGGTCGCCGAGAACAGGAACATCGGCACCGCGACTAGCAGCACGTAGTCGAAATCCAGCCAGCTCTTCATGTACGTGGTGCAGGCAACGCCGACCGCCGCGACCGCGAAGCTGATCAGCACCGCCACCGGCACCGCGAACACCGCCCACGGCGAGTGCAGCAGCCCAAGCACGGCCATGACCACGGTGAACGCCACAGCGTAGACAGCGCCGCGCAGCACGGCCCAGCCGACCTCGCCGAGGGCCACCTCGGCGGGCCCTACCGGCGTGGCGAGCACGGAATCGTAGAGCTTGGCGTACTTGAGCCGGAAGAACACGTTGAACGTGGAGTCGTACATGGCGCCGTTCAGCGCGGACACCGCGAGGAGGCCGGGCGCGACGAACTCGCGGTAGGGCACGGGCGTCCCGTCCGGGCCGGTGACCGAGCCAACGAGCGCGCCCAGGCCAACGCCGACCGACAGCAGATAGAACAGCGGCTCGGCGATGCCGGACGCGAACACCAGCCACATGTGCCGGTACACGCGCGCGTGCCGCTCGATGAGGCGGCCGCTTCCTGGGCCGCGAAGCGAGGAGTAGTAGCGAGACGATCGGGAGCGGGCCGTGGCGACTCTAGACATAGAGCCGCCTGCGGTAGGTGATTGCGCCGGCCGTCAGGCCGGCGGCCGCGAGCACGGTCAGGTAGCCGACGTGCATCGCCACGCTGCCCGCGTCAATCGCGCCCAGGCTCAGCGCGCGGCACAGCGCCACGCCGTGCCACAGCGGCGTGGCGTAGGCGATCGGCTGCAGCCAGCCGGGCAGCTGAGCGACCGGGAAGAACGTGCCGGAGAACAGCATCATCGGCACGGCGCCGAGCCGGAACACGTAGGTGAACGAGGTTTCGCGCTGCAGCGTGACCGCCCACGCCCCGACCGGCGCGGCGAACGCCACACCGGTCAGCACCGCGGCCGGCAGGAGCAGCACGGCCCACGGCGACCTGATCACGCCGAACGCCCACATGACGAGCACGAAGACCGCCGAGTTCATCGCGATCCGCACGGTGATGAACAGCAGGTGGCCGCGGAAGATGTCGGCGGGGCGCAGCGGCGTCGCCTGCGCCGCGATGTAGATCTTGTTCCACTTCACCGAGCCGAACACCGGGAACGTCGCCTCGCTGAGCCCCGAGTTCATCGCCTGCGTGGCGAGGATCGCCGGGGCGACGAACGCGACGTAGGCCACGCCGCCCAGCCGCGCGGTGCCGTGCTTGTCGACCAGCGAACCCAGGCCGTAGCCGAGCGCGCTCAGGTAGAACAGCGGGCCGAGCACGCTCGACCAGATGGACGAGCGCCATATCCGCCGGTAGACCGTGAGCCAGCACCGCAGCGCTCGCAGGCACAGGGCGAGGGAGCCGGGCTGCGGCGCGAGCACCGGCCCGGATACGGTCACCTCTCGCACTGCCATCAGTCCACCAGCGTCCGGCCGGTCAGGTGCAGGAATACGTCTTCGAGGGTGGAGCGGCGGACTAGCTCGGTGAGCGGTTCGAGTCCAATCTCCCTGACCCGAGCGAGCGTCTGGTCGCCGTTGGCCACGTAGAGGAGGATGCGGTCGGCAAGCACCTCCGCCCGTCCTCCCTCAAACCGGGGGGTCCACCCCCCGGAATCCCCCGGGACAAGATCTCTGATCTTTTCCGCCGCCTGCTCGTGCACGCCCGGATCGAACCGCAGCTCTAGCACCTCGGGGGTCGAGTAGCGGTCGATCAGCTCGCGGGGGGTGCCCTCGGCGACGATCTTCGCGTGGTCCATCACCACCAGGCGGTCGCACAGCTGCTCGGCCTCGTCCATGTAGTGCGTGGTGAGGATGAGGGTCACGCCACGCTGCTTGAGCCTGAACAGGCGGTCCCACACCACGTGCCTGGCCTGCGGGTCCAGGCCCGTCGTCGGCTCGTCGAGGATCAGGATGTCCGGGTCGTTGATCAGCGAGCGGGCGATCGTCAGCCGGCGCTTCATGCCGCCGGACAGCGGCTCCACCATGTCCTTGGCGCGGTCGGCGAGCTGAACGAAGTCGAGCAGAGCCTGGGTCCGCTCCCTGATGACACCTCGCGGAAGGCCGAAGTACCGCCCGTAGACCAGCAGGTTCTCCTCGACCGTCAGCTCCAGGTCCAGCGTGTCTTCCTGCGGAACTACCCCCAGCCGGGCCCTGATCGCGGCACCGTCACGAACCGGGTCATAGCCGAGAATGGTAAGCTCACCGAGTGTCGGCGGGGAGACACAGCCGATCATCCGCATCGTGGAGGATTTCCCGGCGCCGTTCGGACCGAGGAATCCGAAGGCTTCGCCCTGGTACAAGTCGAAGCCGACATCGTCCACCGCGGTGAAGCTGCCGAACCGCTTCGTAAGGCCTCGGGCGCGGACAAGTACCTCAGGCACCCGATGGAGAATACCTGGCGTTGTGACGGACTCCGAACGGTTTTCCGCGTCAACGGCCGGGCAGCTGAACAGGGAAGGTAAGGTTTTCAGTGGTGCCGGAACCGCGACAGGAGCGGGACGCGACGGGGAGCATGCGAGAGGATTGAGCCAGTTGAGTCTGATCCGCGACACCTACATCCGGTTTCAGTTGCTGGTCCATGAGATCGCCAAGTTCGGCGTAGTCGGCGCTGTCGGCTTCGTGGTTCAGCTTGGCGTCCAGAACCTGATGCACTCCGGATTCGGCGTCGGGCCGCTAACCTCGATCGTCATCGGGTACGCCATCGCCACTGTCGTCACCTTCGTCGGCAACAGGCACTGGGCCTTCAAGCACCGCAAGGGCAAGGGCCTCGGGCAGGAGGGCGTACTTTTCGTCCTGCTGAACGTGGTCGGGATCTTCATCCAGGTCGGCGTCGTCGCGTTCGTGCACTACGGCCTCAACATGACCGACAACCTGTCCTACAACGTGGCCTCGATCGTCGGCATCGGGATCGGCACGCTGTTCCGGCTGTACACCTACCGCAGGTTCGTGTTCCTCGCGCAGCCGGCCCCGGAGGCTGAGCAGCTCCAGCCCGAATCTGCCGGGCGCTAGCGCTCGCCGGCTCGCGCGGCGCGGTCGCGGCGTTAACAGCTGGCCTGGCCGCTGGAGACTATCCCGAGCGGCGTGTTGAGCAGGGCCGCTCCCTGCGACGATGTGAGATCGCCCACCGCGACCATCCTCGCGATCACGTGCGCCAGCCTCGCGTGCGCGTTCACTGGGTCGTTGATCGGGTCGTCGATGCTAGGCGCGTTGACCACGCCGGCCAGCATGGCGCCCTGCACCACGGTCAGCTCCGACGCAGGGTGGCCGAAGTAGCCGCAACTCGCCGCCTGCAGGCCGTAATAGCCGTGGCCGTAGTAGGCGACCTCCGCGTATAGCCGCAGGATTTCCGACTTGCTGTAGGTGTAGTCCAGCTTGATCGCGACGCCCACCTGCTTGAGCTCCACCAGCAGTCCGCTCTGGCCCGGCGTATACAGCATCTTCGCCAGCTGCTGATCGATCGTGGCGCCGCCCTGGTCAGGACTGCCGGTGACCTTCCCCTGGACGATGCGGCCGACCGCGAGCGGGTCGATGCCAGGTTCGGAGTAGAAGCGATGGTCTTCGGTGGCGACGAGCGGGCGGGCGAAGTTCGGCGGGACCGGGGGGCCCGGGTAGGCGATGCCGTGCTCGGCTGCCTGCTGTGCGGCCAGTTGGGTGGCCTGGCCGGCGGACGGGGTGGCGAGCAGCAAGATGCCCACCCCGATGGCGAACACAGCGATGAGGGTGGCCAGCGTGATGGCCGCGCGCCGCAGGATGCGGCGCTTGCGGCTTTCGGGCGGCCGCGGATCTTCGGCGTTTCTGTTGCGGGTTCTCAGCCAGAGGCGCTGCGGCAGCGGGCGCGTATAGCCCGGCACGTCGTCGGTGGTGGCGTCTTGCGGTCCGCGCCAGACCAATTGGCGACTCCCCTCTTCCGCTAGAGGAACGCGCCAGGACCCTGGCTGAGTGCCCGTCTGTCGCGGTTGGCCTCCCGGCGCCCGATGCTAGCCGCGGTTGATGACTGCTTCCTGAAGCCGCGGGCCGGTTGAGTTGCTTGTCCGGGGTGCGGCCGTTCTCGTTTCCTGATGGTGCTCCGGGTGCGCTATCGTGGGTGCGCCAGCCGGATTCCGGCTGGCACCGGGACGTGGCGTAGCTTGGTAACGCGTCTGACTGGGGGTCAGAAGACCGTGGGTTCAAATCCCGCCGTCCCGACAGTGTGATGTCGCAGGACATCGGAATGACCCCGAGCCGGTCCAGACTTGCCCACTCACGCGTAGTTATGTGTGTCGTCTGGGTAGTGACCCGCGCAGACATCGGACACGTAGTTGCTCAGCGCTGCACAGCACGTCGCCTAGGTCGGCATACCGCCGGACGAACCGCGGAATGCGGCCACTGATCAGTCCGGCCATGTCCAGCCAGACCATGATCTGCGCGTCACAGCCATCCCTCGGTGAGGACCCGAGCGAGTTTCAAACACACGCTCGAATGTCAGTAGGAGACGTTACTGTGCGGGTATGGGTAGAACCTCTAAGACGCAGCGGACTTGGTCCGATCAGCAGCTGGCGGATGCTGTCAAGGCGTCCACCAACTGGCGCGGCGTGATGCGCGAGCTCGGGCTGATTGCGACGTCAGCCGGCGCGATCCGGATCGTCCGCCGTCAGGTGGCCGAGCTGGAACTCGACTGCTCGCACTTCAGGGGAAAGCGCAGGTGGTCGGACGCGCAACTGAAGCACGCGATCGCTGATTCCCAGTCGTGGGACGAGGTGCTCATCGCGCTAGGGCTTTCCAGCAGCGGAGAGGGTGCGCGAACGCACGTAAGAGGTCACGCGATCAGACTTGGCCTGGACTTCCGCCACCTCGGCTCGGCCATCCCTCGCGAGTCAGCGCCCCAAACGATGCAGCCGGTTCTCAGACACCTGCGGGAGGCTGGCGGGTCAATTGCTGCGTCCTGGTTCACGTTGTGCGGTTGCAGTGTGCTGCTCCCCATTGAACCGACGAGCTTCGACCTCGTGGTATCGATGCGGGAGGGACTACGCACAGTCCAAGTCAAGACAACTACGACCAGCGGCAGAGATGGCTGGCAAGTTGCAGTGGGTCGGCGACCGTACTCTGCGGGGAACAACGCACACCTCGTTCCGTACGATCCTGACGTCATCGATTACTTCTTCATCATCGACGGCGACCTCACCATGTACCTGATACCGAGCCGGGTTATCGCCGGACGTGTGGGACTGCTGTTGCGGACCTACAAGGCCTACGTCGTCGGCAATGCCGGCGGATTGCTCGGCGCCACGAGTGCGCGCAGACATGCGCGCACGAGCGTCGCGAAGGTTGGCGCCGGAGCATCGTGACGGTGCGGAAGGGCCTGCTGTTACTGGTGAGCGAGCAGGCGTGATGTGTAAAAGTTGATGCTTCGTGGAATGAGACTCCCCGTAACTGATCCAGATGGGGGGAGATCAGTGCCCACAACAGCTGCGGCCAAGAAGTCGTCCCGTCCGCGGACGGCGAGTGCGAGCCGCACGAGTTCCGCCAAGTCGTCGGCGAGTACCGCCAACAAGACGACGACACGCGCGGCGGCCAAGCCCGCTGCCAAGCCTGCTGCGAGGCGTACGTCCTCGAGCGCCGGGACCGCGACCAAGAGCGCCGCGCGAACGACGACCGCGAGGCGCACGACTGCGTCGCGGACCGCACCGACGACGCGGTCGGTCTCCACCGCTGCGACCAAGGTGACGAGCGCGGCCGCGCAACTGAACACGGCGGCGTCCAAGGCCACAACGTCGGCGAAGACGATGACGACCGCGCTGCAGGCGATCAGTACGGCGACCAAGGCGATGCAGACGGCGGTCAAGTCACTGACCGATGCCGCCAAGGCGATGTCGACCGCGATTCCGGCCACGAGTACGTCCTCTCGCGCGAGCACCACCGGCGCGAGGACGACGAGGACCGGCACCGCTCGCACCGCCACCTCAGCACGCACGGTTCGCGCCGCGAGTGCCAGGGCATCGGCCGCTACCGCCAAGCCAGCGACAGCCAAGTCGTCGAGCACGAGGACGTCGGCCACTGCCGCGAAGGCGTCAACGGGTAAGGCGGCGAGCGCTGCCGCTAAGCCGGCCACGGCAGCCAGGTCCGCGGCCGCCGCGAAGCCGAAGGCCGCGAGCACCGCGAAGGCGAAGGCGGCCGCCAAGCCGAAGGCTGCCAAGGCAGCGAAGGCAGCGGCGGCCAAGCCGAAGGCGAAGGCGACCAAGGCCAAGGCGGCGACGCCGGCCGAGCCCGCCGCTCAGCCGACTGCCGCGACCAGCACCAACGGCCCGATGCCAAGCGTGCCGGCGCCATCCGCGGCCGAGAAGTCGGACGACGTGCTGGCCGGCCTTATCCGCTGAACCGCCGCATAGCCGGAAGACCGGCGGCCAGGCTGGTGTTGGATAGGGGCATGGCACTTGACGGTGAATATCTGCCAAGCCCGGCCGGCTGGGTCCGGGACCAGGTCGAGGAGTACGAAGGTTCCGGCGGCGTGCGCGGTACAACACTGCGCGACACCGGGCTGCCGGTGGTGATCGTCACGAACCGCGGCGCGAAGACCGGCGCGGTGCGTAAGACGCCGCTGATGCGTGTCGAGCACGACGGCAGCTACGCCGCCGTGGCGTCCAAGGGCGGTGCGCCCGCGCACCCGCTCTGGTATCACAACCTGCTCGCCAACCCGGACGTCGTGGTGCAGGACGGTGCCGACATGTGGCAGATGACCGCCAGGGAACTGGCGGGCGAGGAGCGCGAGGTGTGGTGGGAACGGGCGGTGGCCGCCTACCCGCCCTATGCCGAGTACCAGCAGCGGACCTCGCGCCTCATCCCGGTCTTCATCCTGGAGAAGAACAGCTGAGCGGTTGATCGTGGGTCGTTCCCGGCCGCAGCGGCCGCGAACGCCCATGATCATGTCTGGCGGAAAAGCGAGCGGTGCCGGTCATGCTCCGCGCGTAGCCACTCTTGCGTCAGCCGCGGATCCGCGAAGTCCTGGCCGGCCGCTACCGCGTCCAGGTACGCGAGGTCAGCAGCGACGCGCCTGCGCAACTCCGCGGCGTCGCCGACGTGGCCGTGGCCAGGTACGACGACGCGGACGCCGGCTACGGCCGCAAGCAAGCCAAGCCCGTGACGGTAGCCGCCGAACGGGTCTGCCGCATCCATGTCGGGCAGCGGTATCTCGATGTCCGAGCACATGTCCCCGGCGACGAGCACGCCCGAGTCCGGCAGGAACACCGCTCCGTGCCCTGGGGCGTGCGCCTCGTGCGCGACCACGACGGCACGTGGCCCGTCCCACGGAACCTCGCCGGACGGCAGCGGCGACAGCCGCGCGAACAGCGACATGTCGTGGCCAGGCGCGGACTCACGCACGCCGTCTATCAGCCCCGGCCGCTCGCGCGCCGCGACCTCCGCCGCGAGCGGGGTCGCGTAGCGGGCGACGGCGTGGCCGAGTGCCCGGCTCCACAGCACGTGGTCCCAATGCGGATGGGTGGACCAGCCGGCCACTGGGCGCAACCCGCGGGCGGACAGCCAGGCGGCCAGCGCGTCCAGGTCGGCTACCGTGACCGCCGGGTCGATGACCAGGCAGCCGCCGCCTGCTCCGGCGACCACGGTGGTCGTGGTCGTGAACCGCTCCGCAGTCGCGACAAAGACGCCCGGGGCTACCTCAACCATCACCCGGGATACTTTACGTCCGGCAGATGCGGCGCGGGCGGCGCGCCATGCCCGGTGGCGAAGCCAGCTCCGCCACCGGGCAGGCAGTCGTCAGTCGGGTTCAGCCTCCGCTACGCGTGCGGTGCGATGCGGGTGATGGTCAGGTAGATCCGGCCCTTCACGCTGCAGACAGGCAGGTCGAAGAACGCCCTGTTCGCCTTGGTCTGGTCGGGCGCGAAGACCTTGAGGAACGCAGCGGTCTTCTCGCGGCATCCCGCGGTCGGGTCGACCTGGACGTCGATGTAGCGCAGCACCGCGTGCGCGGTGGCGCCCGGTCCGATCGTCACGACTTGACGCGCGTACCTGCTGTCGCGCTGCGCCGGGCTGCCGAGCTGGGCGCCACCAGCGGTCGTCGCGGAGACGCCGGGATAGGCGACGAGGAAGCACGTGCGGCCGCTGACGTTGGTGAAATCGAGCGGATAGTAGATCGACCCGGCAGCCCCGTTGCCCCGGTCAGGCGACACCCAGACGGCGAGCTGACCGCTGGTGCATTCAGGGACGGCAGCGGCCGCCTTGGCCGGCGCCGCGGACGCGGCCGACGTGGCCCACACCGCTGCTCCGATGCCGACGCTCAGTGCCGCGGCGATGGCGGCGATGGAACGACGAGCTCCCTTGATCATTGCGTTCTCCACATATGTAGTTGGGTCGTGCTTGCTCCTATGACGTCGCTGCGGATAAGGCGGTTGTGACCAGTCATCCTAGGGAGATGGAGATTCGAGGCGCGATCCCAACGCTGGGGCTGTCCGACGGCGTGGTGACCGTGGAAGCCGGCGTGATCACGGGCGTCGCTCGGGCGACTGCACGGCCCGCTCCTGCCCCGGCCGGCGTCGTCTTGCCGGGGCTCATCGACATTCACTGTCACGGTGGCGGCGGGCACAGCTTCTCGACCTTCGATCCCGGCGAGGCGCTGGCGGCGGCCGAGTACCACGCGTCGTGCGGCACCACAAGCGTCGTCGCGAGCCTGGTCACCGCCGAGCCGGCTGACATCCTGCGACAGGTCCGCGCGCTGGCACCTCTCGTCGCGGACGGGCGCCTGCTTGGCATCCACCTGGAAGGGCCGTTCCTGTCGCCCGCACGCCGGGGCGCGCACGCGCGCGAACTGCTCCGCGACCCCGATCCCGCGCTGGCTGAGGACCTGCTCGAGGCTGGCGCCGGCGCGATCAAGATCGTGACAATCGCTCCCGAACGGAGCGGGGCTGCTGCGGTGGCTCAGCTGCTGCGCGCGGCGGGAGTGGTCGTCGCGTTCGGTCACACGGACGCGGACTTCGCCGTGATGGCGGCGGCGCTGTGCGACTCGGGTTCCGCGGCGCTGGTCACGCATCTGGCGAACGCGATGCCGCCGCTGTCGCACCGCGCCGCCGGGCCGGTCGCGGCCGCGCTGGCGGCGGCGGCGCGGGGCACGGCGAGCGTGGAGCTGATCGCGGATGGGGTGCACGTGGACGCGGGGTTCACCCGGTTCGTGTTCTCCGTGGCGGCGCCTGGTCGCGTCGTGCTCGTCACCGACGCGATGGCGGCGGCGGGGATGCCGGACGGCAGTTACCAGCTGGGACCGCTGCGGGTCCGGGTGGCGGACGGGGTGGCGCGGCTCGCGCCCGACGTTGACGGTCCGGGCGGCGACACGGCCGGCGGCAGCAATGGCTGCGGTGGTTCGGGGAACGACTCGCCCGGATCGATCGCGGGCGGGACGAGCACTCTGCTGCGCGTCGTGGCGACGGCCGTGGCGGCGGGGGTGCCCATGGCTGACGCGGTGCACGCCGCGTCCCAGGCGCCGGCGCGGGTGCTCGGCGCGGCCCGGCAGGGCGGGCTGGAGCCGGGGATGGTCGCGGATCTCGTCGTCACGGACGAGAACCTCCGAGTCCGGCGAGTAATGCGGGCCGGCCACTGGCTGTCCCCCGGCGCTTAGAGTTGTCCGGGTGGACCGAGATGAACAGGTGCGGCGGGGTTCTTCCTTCGGTGCGGTCGCGGCGGCGTACGCCGAGCACCGGCCGGGTTACCCGGAGGCCGCGGCGCGATGGTGCCTGGCGCCGGCGCTGTCCGGCCGGGATGCCGGCCGGCCGCGGGTGCTCGATCTCGGCGCCGGCACCGGCAAGCTCACCGCGCTGCTCTCGGGTCTCGGGGCCGACGTCACCGCGGTCGAACCCGACGCCGCCATGCTCGCCGAACTGCGCCGCCAGTTCCCGCACGTGCGCGCGCTTCCCGGGACCGCGGAAGGGATCCCGCTGCCGGACGGCTCGATGGACGCGGTGCTCTGCGGGCAGGCGATGCACTGGTTCGACATGCGCCGGGCGGTGCCCGAGATCGCCCGGGTGCTAGCCGACCGAGGCGTCCTCGCGGGGCTGTGGAACTGCGATGACGACCGGGTGCGATGGGTGGCGGGGCTGCAGGCCGTGGCGAGGGGCGCGTCGAGCGCGTCGCTATCCACGCGGCGAGCCGAGGCGGCGGACTTCGACCTGGATGAGTTCGGCTCGGCGGCATTCGCGCCCGCCGAGCGCGCCGAGTTCCCCAACGGGCAGCGGCGCACGGCAGGCTCGCTGCTGGCCACGATCGCGACCCATTCCAAGGTGCTGGTGATGGCGCCGCCCGACCGCGACCGCCTGCTCGCCGAGGTCCGCGCATACCTGGCCGGGCGCGCCGAGACGTCAGACGGCGAGTTCACGCTGCCGATGATCACCGTGGCGCTGCGCGCGGTGCGGCGCGGGACGGCCCTGTCAGCCCAGGCCCCGGGGTTGTAGAGTCCAGCCGTGAGAACTGAAACCGATCTTGAGGCGCTTTCCTCGCGTGAGCTGCATGACCTGGCCATGCGGCACGCGCTGCACCACGCGGACGTCAAATTCCTCTGGGAGCTGCTACGCGTCATACCGGAGGCCGAGGAGTCGCTCGGACATGAGGCCGAGGCCGGGGCCGACCTTACCCAGGTGTCGGCGCTGATCGGCGACGCCATCGACACCGGCGATCTCGATGACGCGCTCCGCCCGCTGTATATCGATTACCTCACTAAGCATCCGCCGAAGCAGCACGGGACCGCGTGAGCGCGGCGCGCCCGCCCGGGCACGCCGCGCTCCACGTTTGACTGGCCGCGGCCGACTCAGGAGGTCTGCAGGACGCCCTCGATCTCCAGGTTGATGTTGACCTTCTCGCTGACAGCCACGCCGCCAGGGACGCCGGGGATCGGGCCGTTGAACGAGACGCCGAAGTCCATCCGGTTGATCTCGGTAGTCGCGGAGAACCCGACGCGGGTGCCGCCGTAAGCGTCCGGGCCGAAGCCGCTGACCTCAAGCTTGAACGTTACGGGCCTGGTCACACCCTTGATGCTGAGGTCGCCGTCGAGCAAGAAGTCGTCGCCGTCCCGGCGCACGCCGGTCGAGGTGAACGTCATCGTGGGGTGCGTCTCGACCTCAAAGAAGTCGGCGCTGCGAATGTGCGCGTCGCGCTGCTCCTGGCCAGTGCTGATAGTGGACAGGTCGACCGTGGCCGTGACGGACGACGCCAGCGGGTTCTCCGCCGTGATAATCGTGCCCTCGAACTTGTCGAAGCGGCCACGAACCTTGCTAACCATCATGTGCCTGACGGTGAACGAGACTTCGGAGTGAACCGGGTCGATCGCCCAGCTGCCAGCGATGTAACCGGGGATCTCCACGGTGGACGTGCTCATCGAGCCTCCAGGAAAGGATCGCATCTACTACGCTGAAGTGCGTTACTTCTGAACAGTAACCGGAATTGGTTGACGTGTCAAGCAGTATCTTCTGCCCGGTCGAACGCGTACTGTTGATCACATGACGGCAACTGGCAGCGAAACGGCACCCGCCGTCGACTCGTGCCGGGTCCGCTCGGTGCTCAACAGGATCGGCGATAAGTGGGCTATTTATGTCGTCGACCGGCTCGGTCAGGGGCCGCGGCGGTTCAGCGAACTGAACCGCGGAATCAATGGCATCACCGCGCGGATGCTCACCGTCACCTTGCGCGGCCTCGAACGCGACGGCATCATCACGCGCACCGTATACGCCGCGGTGCCGCCGCGCGTGGACTACGAGCTCACCGCGCTGGGCGAGACCTTGCTCGACACGATCGGCCAGCTAGTGGGGTGGGCGGACGAGCATATCGGCGAGATCGAGGCGGCCAGGGCCGACTACGACGCCCGCTCGGGCTCGACAGGCTGCGATGACGAGCAGCCGCCCTGCGGGGACGGCAGGGTTCGCGGCTAAGGAGCGACCGGCTCCCCTGCCAGCCAGGCCGCGCCGCGCACGTACAGCCCCTCAACCTCCGGACCGCTTAGCCCTGGCATGTCGGGCTTGACCGGGAACCCGGCCTGAACCTGCAGGTACGCCAGGTGCCTGTAGCCGACGGGGAACCGTTCGAGCAGTTCGAGGTCAAGCTTGACGGCGGCGCCCGGCCGCACCGGGTCCAGCCGGTCCTTCTCGTAGATCGGCTGGCGGAGCACAATGCCCCACCGGCCGTCGCGCTTTTCCATGAAGTCGTAGAACCGGCCGATGCACGTCACGTCGCAGAGCACGCCGTGCACGTCGCCGCGCTGCATGATCGTCATCCGGGTCTGCGAGATCGCCCGCGTCCCGGCCACCCTCGACTGGCTAGCGCCGGTGTAGTGCAGGATGTTGACGCCCTTTTCGAAGCCTTCCCGGCTGATCCGGATGAAGTCTTCCTTCGGCCCTTGGAACCAGGTGGCCATCATGTAGCCGTCGTCGTGCCACTGCTCGCGAAACCAGTCCCAGTCCGCCGAGTCCCTGGCGATCGCCCAGGACTCCACCACGTCCCTGATCGCCAGCCGGTCGGCAAGCGTCTCATCTGCCATGACAGGCTCCGCCCTTCTGCCGGCGCGGCACCAGGTTCGAACGCGACACACTGCCGACGGCATTTTCTCCGACTTTAGTGCCTTCGGCCTAGTGATCTGCCGGTTCAACCCAATTGACCGGTTTCACTGCCGGGTCAGTGCCAGCGGAAACGCCAGGCCGCTAGCGCGCACCCGGCGACGGCCCAGCAGAGCAGCACGAGCAGGTCGCTCAGCGGCGCGTGCTCGACCGGCGTGTAGCCCTGCTGCAAGATCTGCGCTAGCGCACGGACCGGCAGCAGCCCCACCGCGGCCGACAGCCAGCCTGGCACGCTGAACGTCGGGTCGAAGATGCCTGACATGATCGCCACCGGCAGGTAGCTAGCGTTAGCGATCGGCGAGGCGGATTCGGCGCTGCGCGCCACCGAACTGAGCGCGAGGCCGAGCGACCCGAAGCACACCACGCCGAGGATGAGCCCGCCCGCGATCTCGGCCAGGCCGCCGACCCGCGGCACCGCGCCGAACGCGAGCCAGCCAATCACCGCGGTGCACGCGGTTATCGCCAGCGTGGTCGCCGCGGTGCTGCCGAACACCCCGGACAGATAGGCGCCGGCCGGCAGCGGCGTAGTGCGGATCCGCTTGAGCACGCCGTCATGGCGCAGCGTGGCGAGCTTGGCGCCGAGGTTCACGTAGGCCGCCACGATGACGCCGAAGGCGAGTATCGACGGGACGAAGATCATCTGCGCCTTCACATGGGTGCCTGGCACGGTTCCGCCGGCCGTCGTGGACCCGATCAGCAGCAGCAGCGCCAGCGGCAAAGCGAAGGTGAACAGCGCATATTCGGCGCTGCGCCAGAAGGAGCGCTGTTCGAGCAGCGCCTGACGGGCGGCGAGGCGCAGGTTCCTGGTCAGCGGGTCCCTCCGGAGACGAGCCGGAGATACGCGTCCTCCAGCGTGGGCGTTTCGACGGCGAGGTCATCAAGGTCGCCGAGGTCGTTCGCGGCCGCCCAGGCGAGCAGCTCGCGGAGCGCGACCGCCGCGTTGGGTGTCCGGCAGACGGCAAGCTCGCCGCTGACCTCAACGTGCAGGCAGCCAGGCATGGCGACGCTGCCGCGCCGCAGCGCATGCGGCGCCGTGAAGGAGATCGTCGTCGGCACGCCCGCCTGTCTGGCTACCTGCCGCACGGAGCCGACCGTCTGGACGCGCCCATCTTGCAAGATCGCCACCCGGTCGGCGAGCCGCTCGGCCTCGTCCAGGTAGTGCGTGGTGAGCAGGATCGTCTTGCCGAGCGAGCGCAGGTTCTCGATCGCAGCCCAGCAGCGGCGGCGCGACTCGGGGTCGAACCCGGTCGTCGGCTCGTCGAGGAAGACCAAGTCCGGGTCGCCCGCCAGGGCGAGCGCGAAATCGAGACGGCGGCGCTGCCCGCCCGACAGCCTGCGGACCTGCGAGTCCCGTTCCGAGGTCAGCTCCACCACCGCTAGCAGTTCGTCGAGCGGGCGCGGCGCAGGGTAATAGGCGCGCCAGATGTTCACGAGCTCGCCGACCCGGGCCTGTCGCGGGAACCCGCATTCCTGCAGCACGATGCCGATCCGCTCGCGCAGGCTGCCTTGCTGGTCCGCTGGGTCGAGCCCGAGCACTCGGACTGAGCCGCCAGTGCGCGGCCGGAACCCCTCCAGGATCTCGACCGTGGTGGTCTTGCCCGCCCCGTTAGGGCCCAGCAGGCAGAACACCTCGCCGCTGCGGACGTCGAAATCGACACCGCGCAGCACCTGCCGCCCGCCGTAACTCATCCGCAGCCCGCAGACCTCGATCGCGAGATCTGATGTCGGCTCGGTCATGCACGTCCTCCGAGGAACTTCGCAGGGACTAGGGCGTGGATCAGCGCGTCGATCGCGGTGTCTTCGGCGATGACGTCCGGAATCGCAGCACCGTACGGGTCCGAGTGCCGGTGCCGCGCGAACCAGGTCAGCGTCTCGAGCACTAGCCTGGCGGTCGCTGCCGCATCCGGTGTGGCGCGCAGCGTGCCCGTCTTCGCACGCCCGCCCAGGTACTCGGTAAGCGCGGCGAGCACCGGGCGGCGCAGCCCGCTGTTCAACAGGTCGGCGAGCTCGGGCAGCTCGCGTGCGGAGCGCTCGATCATGTCCGCGGCTTCCCTGGTCTGGGCTTCCAGGGTGTACAGCTCGCGCATGATCGCCTCGAGCTCGGCGGCGGGGTCGGCGTGGGCGTCGGGGCCGGGGCCGCGCAGCGCCGCGGCGAGCGAGCCGAACGGCACCTCAGCCGCCACGAACTCCCTGACCTGCAGGATCATCTGCGCCAGCGACGGCGGCTTGAGCGGGAACTCGACGCCGGCGGGCATCGTTTCAGTGGGCAGCGCCTCCAGCAGCAGCGCGTGCCTGATGGCCAGCACGAACAGGCCTTCCTTGCTCTCCACGTAGCGGTAGATGGCCGCCTCGGATAGGCCCGCAGCACCAGCGACGTCGCTCATCCGCGTCGCACGGTAGCCGTCCGCCGTGAACACGCGCACCGCGGCGCCGATGACCTCGCCGAACCGCTCGTGGGCGCTGCGCTTACCTGACACGGACGTCACTATATGAGTAAGTGAGCGGCTCACTTACCTTGTTTGGGCCCTGCTCACACGTGACAAGGTTCACACCTTTTCCGGGTATGGTCGCGCACGTGGAATCGGTGAACTTTGACCGGGCTGCGGAGTACTACGACGCCACCCGCGCGCTGCCCGCGGACACCATGGCGGAGCTGACCAGCCTGCTCGCGGGCGAACTGCGCGACCGCCAGCCGTGCCTGGAGATCGGCGTCGGCACCGGGCGCATCGCGCTGCCCCTGCATCACCGCGGCATCACGATGGTCGGCCTGGACATCGCCGACGCCATGTTGCGGCGCCTAGTGGCCAATGCCGGCGGCCGCCCGCCCTTCCCGCTGCTGCTCGCCGACGCGACCCGGCCGCCGGTGGCCGCGGCCTCGTTCGGATCGGTGCTCGCGGTCCACGTACTGCACCTGATCCCGGACTGGCGGGTCGCGGTAGACGAGGCAATACGGATGCTGCGTCCGGGCGGCGCGCTGCTGGCCAGCTTCCCAGGACCGGGAGGGCCACGGCGGGCGCCGCGCGAGGCGACCGAGGGCCCGCCGTGGGCGGCGGCGCTGCGCGAGGCGCTCGCGCACCGCGGCATCGTCCGGGCGGACCGCGGTCCCGGCGACCCAGCTAAGATCGCCAGCTACCTGCAGCGTCGCGCCACCGCACGCGCACTCGAGCCCGTCATCGTCCGAGAGGCCAGGACGCTGTCCCATGCGCTGAGCAACATGGAACAGCAGCTCTTCTCCTGGACCTGGCCGTACACCCAGGATCAGATGCGGTTGGCGGGCAGCGACGTCCGGGCCTGGGCGGCCCGCGAAAACGTCCCGCTCGACGCCGAGTACGACGTGCGGTATCAGGTCCGCTGGTGGGCGTTCGAGGTGCCGCGGTTAGCTAGCAGGAGTTCGAGGCGGTCCAGCGTGTGCCGCAGGTTGTTGGTGCCGACGAGCTCGCGTGCCTCGTCCACGGTCAGCCAGCGCAGCAGCGCCTCTGGGTTCTCTGGGCGCACTCCGTCAGGGTTCGTGGTTGCCATGAAGTACCGCAGGTCGGCGTGCTCGTGCGCGGGCTCGCCCTTGCCCGGCGCGACGTCGCAGACCACGGCGTGCCGGACCGACGCGTCCGGCCACGGCTCGAGGTCCGGCAGGCCCGTCTCCTCACCCGCCTCGCGCAACGCGATCCGCAGCGGGTCGGTCTCCCCCGGATCGCCGTGCCCGCCTACTTGCAGCCACATCCGCTGGCGCTGGTGCCAGCGCAACAGCACCCGGCCGCTGTCCGGATGCACGACCAACGCCGACGCGGTGAAATGCAGCGGCAGCGTCCGCAGCCACGGGTCGGGTTCGGCGGCGGCAAGCCGCCGCATCCGTTCGACGTCGGCGGTCTCGGTCTCCCCCTGTGCCTGATAACTGGCCAGCCATCCGCTCGTCACCGGACCATGGTGCCATGGCGCGGGCTGCCCGGACGCATGGACGGACGGCAGGAGGCCTCGGGTAGGCGGGATGACGCGCCGGACGCGCCCGCGTAACTATGTTCTTACCTGGGCACGGGTTCAGAGCACGGGCCCGAAACGTGCCCGCGATTTCCTGGAGTCAAGACGATGATGACCCTGCCCGATGAGCCCGCCGTTGCCGCGCTGTGGCGTTACCCGGTGAAGTCCATGCAAGGCGAGGAACTGAACGCCGCCGAGGTCACCACGGCCGGGCTGCTCGGTGACCGGCGGTTCGCCGTCGTCGACCAGGCGACCGGCAAGGTCGCCGGCGCGAAGAACCCCCGCAAGTGGCCCGGCTTCTTCCAGTTCCGCGCCAGCTACGTGTCACCGCCGCAGCCGGGCGCGGCGTTGCCGGCCGTCCGGGTGACCCTGCCGGACGGGACCTCGGCAACCAGTGCGGAGGCGGAGCTGCCGAAGCTGCTTTCTGAAGCGCTCGGGCGCGATGTGGTCTTCTCGGCGGCGACCGATTCGACATCGGCTTCTGCTGAGGACTACCTGGTCGACGCCGACGAGGTAGTGGCGTGGGACCTGCCGTCAGGCACGTTTTTCGACTGCGCGCCGGTGCACCTGGTGACCACGGCGACGCTCGACACGCTGCGGTCGCTTTACCCGGCAGGGCGCTTCGAACCGCGCCGGTTCCGGCCTAACATCATCGTCGCCACCGGGCCAGACGCTTCCGGTTTCGTCGAGAACTCGTGGGTGGGGCGCGAGGTCACCATCGGGGACAGCGTACGGCTGCGCGTGTTCATGACCACCGGACGCTGCGTGATGACCACGCTCCCGCAGTTCGACCTGCCCAAAGACTCCGGCATCCTGCGGACCGCCGCCCAGCACAACGATGCTGCCGTAGGGGTGTACGCGGAGGTGCTTTCCTGCGGGCCGGTACGGCGCGGCGACCTCGTCGCGGTTCGGTGACGTGGCGCAGGGGTAG
>Ga0126381_100002458_pt1 | contig 20004 bp, 14 predicted proteins | sample PanSoiMetPlot_28_FD_96465 | JGI IMG/M metagenome (GOLD analysis project Ga0126381, IMG submission 96465) | Tropical forest soil microbial communities from Panama - MetaG Plot_28 | ecosystem: Environmental > Terrestrial > Soil > Tropical forest > Bulk soil | place: Panama | collected 2016-02-17
CCGGAACCATCGGTTACGAACTGCGGAGCTTCAATCGCCTTACCAGTGCGTTCGTCTACGCGGATGGAGCGAACACCCTGGTCTCCCCGATCACCCACTTTGCTCACTCGCGAGGCAAAAAGAATACGTCCATCCGGCGACCATGCGACGCCTGTCCCCAGCAAGGCGTCCTTCACAATCATCTGAGGATCACTGCCATCCGCATTACGCGTCCACAGTGATGAAGGTATTTCCCCTCCGGGACCAGGACCTGAAATTCCATGGCGTTCTGTGCAGGCGATTCGCTGGCTGTTCGGTGACCACGCCGGGGGATATCTCCAAGTGCCAGAGAAACCAGGAAGCTGCACGCCCTGGCTGGCCTCGGCTATTTTGTGAGGGTTGGATCCATCGGCCCCCATAACCCATAGCTCGTGTCCCCATGTAGGGATGAACGACTCATAAGCGATCCTCGTCCCATCCGGGGACACCGATCCCGGTCCTCCGTTGTCGATGAGCTTTCGTGGGTCGCTGCCCAGCATCGAAAGCTTCCAGAGGCTCGGTACCCGCGCCGGTCCTTCGAAGCGCGTAACCAGGAGATGGGTACCGTCCGGGAACCAGCCGTTGGGGTTGGCAACAAAGTCCTTCGGCAGGTCCCATCGTCGCGTCTCGCCGCTCGCAATGACGCGCAGATAGAGCCCGGTCGGGTCCGAGTAGGCTACATATTTGCCATCAGGAGAAACGACTGCGAATTTGACTGGGGCCTCCGGTGAGTTGGAGGTAACGCGCTGTTCGGTGACGTGAATTCCCGGCCCTTCGTGTTTGCCCACCGCATGGCGAATCAGAACTATCGCAGCGGGAACTACGATTGCTAGCAGGCAGATCACGGCTGGAAGTAACGTCGGAAATTTCTTATGGGCCGTGAATCTCTGGTCTTCCTGTGCTTTCGCGGGAATACCGGCCTCAGCGTCGGGCTGAGGATGAACGACGACTCCGTCTTCGGCAACCTTAACATGGCAGAGGAAGCGGTAGCCGACCGTGGGCACGGTGGCGATATAGCGCGGCTCATGGGTGTCGTCGCCGAGTACTTTGCGCAGGAGCGCGATGCTGCGGGTCAGGGAGTTCTCCGAGACGGCGACGTCGCCCCAGACGGCATCGAGCAGCTCTTCTTTGGTGATGAGCTTTTGTGGGCTGCGCAGCAGGAAGAGCAGGACGCGAAATGCCTTCGGCTCCACGGCGAGCACCTCGCCGTCTCTCGCGATGCTGAACTCGCGCTCTCGAACTTCGATATCAGCAAAGCTGAAAACAAGCCACTTGCGTTCCATCATGAACTCATCACATCCCTTCAGGGAATGATCAGGAGCCCATCACGACCATGGTGAGCCATGCGAGGAGAGTTCACCCAGCCATCCAGGCTGAGGTGATCTCCGATGACGACTTTGAACTGGGTCGCAACCGCGAGTCTTGCTGCGGCCACGCTTCCAGCGCTCTATGCCGAAACACACTGCCCGGGAAACGTGGCCAGTATACGCCCACGTTTTGTTGAGCGTTCCATCGTTATTGTGCCGGTCGTGCTTAATAATTCCGGCCCTTATGACTTTGTACTGGACACGGCGCAACAGATGACAACCATTGATCCGGAACTGGCCTCCGAACTTGGCCTGAAGCCGCAAGGCTCAGCGGAAGTGACCGGCGCCGGCTTTTCCACCCGCGCTTCCTACGCTCTGCCTGAATCGCTGCGGGTGGGCGAGCATTCCCTGAAGAACCCGCTTCTTTTAGTCCATCCTCTGGGGCAGATTCAAGTGTCCGACCCGCGGGTGCGGGGGATTCTTGGAGAGAATTTCCTGGAACATTTCGACCTTCTGATCGACTATGCGCATGGCATCGTCTGTCTGGATGACACGAAGCAGTTGCAGGCGAAGGTGAGGGGCGAGCGTATTGCACTGGTGCCACCTCCGCATCTAGAACAGAACCTTCCGTTTACCGAGCCTCTGATTGTTTCGGTGCGTGTCGATAGCATTGGTGGACTGCGTTTGCAATTGGATTCGGGTATCAATGCCCCGCTGTTATTCGAGGCGAAGAAACTGCACGCAGCGGTGCTTGCAAACGCGTCCCTTCGCGGGAAGGGCACGGATGGAGCGATCCACGCCTATGCCGTCCTGCCGCCGCAGAATATGCAGGTCGGGCCGCACTCCTTGCATCAGGTTTCCTTCGTGGCGCTAACCACTGCGGACAAAGACATCCCAAGCACGGAGATCGACGGACTGCTGCCGACGGCGCTGTTTCAACGAGTCTTCATAAGCTCCGCAGATCATTTTGCCGTTTTCGAGCCCTGGTAGACACGTTGGACCGTCATCGTATTAGAGCGAGCAGCCGCGGAGGATGCGGAGCTGGGTAGTCCAGAAATGCGATACTTCAGATAGATTCATTGATGTACCGAACTTGAAGTAATGGACATACCCAGGGAGTCAAACCAGATGGGTCTTCCTCAGAGTGTGGTCGCTCCGCTGACCCGCGCGGCGATTTTCCTGGTTGTCTGCATTCGACCAGATCAGGACAGCTATGCAACTGTGCGCTCGTTCTGCGCGGACCTTTCCGGGCTGATACGCGCTGTTGAGTTTCGGGACATTGAGGCGGGCCTCACATGCATCGTTGGATTTGGCTCGGATGCCTGGGACAAGGTCTTTGGATCGCCGCATCCGGCTGAGCTTCACCCGTTTCAAGAGATCCGCTCCGGTGGCCGCCATGCTGTCTCCACTCCGGGTGACATTCTGTTCCACATCAGGGCCAAACGCATGGATCTCTGTTTCGAGTTGGCGACTCAGATCATGGAGAGCATCGGTGACGCGGTTTCGATTGCTGACGAGGTTCATGGCTTCCGATATTTCGAAGATCGCGACGTCATCGGGTTCGTTGATGGCACAGAAAATCCGCGAGGAGACGCTGCTCTCGGGGCTGCAATTGTGGGCGACGAAGACCCGGCCTTTGCAGGTGGCAGCTACGTCATCGTGCAGAAGTACCTTCACGACATGAAGGGATGGAATGCCCTTCCTGTTGAGGCACAGGAGCGCATCATCGGCCGCAGGAAACTCTCGGATATCGAATTGAGTGACGCTGAAAAGCCGATATCGGCGCATAACGCGTTGACAGTCATCGAGGAGAACGGAAAAGAACTCAAGATTTTGAGAGACAACATGCCCTTCGGCCGGCCAGGGCACGGAGAGTTCGGGACATACTTCATCGGTTATAGCCGCACTCCGCGCATCACAGAGACGATGCTTCAGAACATGTTCATCGGACGTCCACCTGGTAATTATGACCGGCTGCTTGATTTCAGCCGCGCAGTCACTGGCAGCTTGTTTTTCGTACCGTCCGCAACATTCCTCGACAACGTCAGCCCGGACATGAGCCCAGACGCGCCGGACTCCAGCGCAATTGTGGCGTCGCTGACACCTGACCCGGCTTCAGCTGCATCCGCGCACGACACATCACTCAAAATAGGATCACTCAAAGGAGAGAATGATGAATAACCTCCATCGGGAGCTGGCGCCAATCTCTGACTCTGCATGGGAGCAGATCGAGGAAGAGACGACGAGGACGCTGAAGCGGTATCTGGCCGGACGACGGGTTGTCGATGTTCCTTCGCCGGGAGGCATTGCTCTGCCCGGTGTTGCGACTGGCCATCTGCGATCGATCTCGGCTCCCGCAGAGGGCATCATCGCGAGCCAGCGTGAGGTCAAGCCGTTGGTGGAGTTACGGGTGCCGTTTGAACTCTCCCGCCAAACAATTGATGACGTGGAGCGTGGATCAGATGACTCTGATTGGCAGCCTGCGAAAGACGCTGCGAAGAAACTTGCCTTTGCCGAAGACCGAGCCGTCTTCAACGGATACCACGAAGGGGATATACAAGGCATCCGGGAAGGCACCAGCAATCCGATCGTCGCACTTCCTGCGGATGTGCGCGATTATCCGGATGCGGTGGCACAGGCATTGAGCCAACTACGCCTTGTCGGTGTAAATGGACCTTACTCCGTTTTGCTTGGAGCCAATGAGTACACGGCACTCGCCGAGACTCGCGATCACGGATATCCCGTCCTCGAACACGTCAAGCGTATTGTTGATGACAACCTTGTCTGGGCACCGGCGATCGAAGGTGCGTTCGTTCTGACCACTCGAGGCGGCGATTTCGAACTAAACGTTGGGCAGGATGTTTCGATCGGCTACCTCAGCCACACCGATTCCGTTGTGCGGCTGTATCTCCAGGAGACGTTCACCTTCCGCGTCCTTACGAGCGAAGCCTCAGTTGCGTTATCGCCGTCGCAGAAATCTTGATAAGGGTCAGAGGGTGGCGCTTTGGAGCCAGGGCTGGAACTCTTCCTCGCCGAAACCATGGATCTCGCTGCGGGTTGGAGTTCCTGAGGCTACGGAGAGCATCTCTGCGAAGATGCGGGCGCCTGCCTCTTCGACTGTCTCTTTGCCATCGATGATGGTGCCGCAGTTGATATCCATGTCATCGGACATGCGGTGGAAGAGCGCGGTGTTGGAGGCGATCTTGATAGACGGCGTAGGTTTGCAGCCGTAGACGGAGCCGCGGCCGGTGGTGAAACAGATCAGATTCGATCCGCCCGCGACCTGTCCGGTGGCGGAGACGGGATCGAAGCCGGGAGAGTCCATGAAGACGAGGCCCTGGTCGCGCACCGGTTGGGCATAAAGGTAGACCTCGTTGAGGTTTGTCGTTCCGCCTTTGGAGATCGCGCCGAGCGATTTTTCCAAGATGGTGGTCAGGCCACCTGTCTTGTTTCCGGGCTGTGGGTTGTTGTCGATAGAGCCTTTGTGGCGGGCAGTGTACTCCTCCCACCAGCGGATACGTTCGATGAGACGATGCGCGACGTCGGGGTTCTTTGAACGGCGAGTGAGGAGATGTTCAGCGCCGTAGATCTCGGGGGTCTCGGAGAGGATGGCTGTGCCGCCGTTGCGAACAAGGAGGTCGACGGCTGCCCCGAGTGCCGGGTTAGCGCTGATGCCCGAGTAGGCATCGGAGCCTCCGCACTGTAGGCCGACGAAGAGGTTGGAGACGGGTACGGGAATGCGGTGGACTTCGTTGGCTTGCGCCAGCAATTCGTAGATAGTCGCGATGCCTTTTTTGACAGAGGCCGTTGTGCCGCCTTCTTCCTGAATGGTGGCTGAGCGGAGGGTGGAAGAAGGTCCGGTGAGTGAGGTGAGATGGCCGATTTGGTTTGTTTCGCAGCCGAGGCCCAGCAGCAGCACAGCGCCAAAGTTGACGTGGGTGGCGTAACCGGCGAAGACACGACGAAGGAGGTCAGCCGGCTCTCCGTGTTCAGCCATGCCGCAACCTGTGCCGTGCGTGATGGCTACGACACCATCGACGTTAGGGTACTCGCTGAGAATCTCAGAGGTGAAATGTGCGGCAATTCGGCGAGCTACGCTGCCGGAACAGTTGACAGTGGTGAGAATACCAACGTAGTTACGGGTTGCGACGCGGCCGTCGGGACGGACAATACCGAGAAAAGTAGCAACGTCGGACGGGTTGAGGAGTGCGGTGGGCTGGGCCTCCGAGCTTACGGAGTAGTCGCGCGCGAAGTCGCCGGTGACGAGGTTATGGGTGTGGACGTGTTCACCAGGACAGATGGTTCGTGTAGCGAAACCAATGATCTGATTGAATTTGCGGATAGGCTCTCCTGCGCGGATTGCGCGTGTGGCGAGCTTGTGGCCAGCGGGGATACCGGAGAGGGTTGTGATCCGCAGGGACGGCAGAAACTGACCGGCTGGGACGGCCTGGAGGGCGACCGCAACGTCGTCAGAAGTGCCGAGTGTGAGGATTTGAGGCATCGAGTTCCCTGAGGTTCTCCCAGCTTGAAAAGCAAATAGTGGTACGACCAAACTTTACTCCTAAGTTAGGGCTTGCGGGAAGAGGAACGTGTCACAAAGGTGCACCCGAGGCGGAACTATAGTTGAGGTATGGTCGCTCCGGGTGGACTCGGTAGAGAGATGAGTTTGGTAGTTGTACTGCTATTCGGTTGGCAGGGTGGAGTCGTACTGGCCCAGGATGCGAGCAAGATGAGCGATCTATCAGTTTTGCAGCTATCGTCGGAAGCGGACAGGCCACTACCGGATGTCGCTGCCCTGATGCACGAGGTAGAGACCCACCAGCGGCAATCCGAGGCGGTCTTGAAGGACTACCTCTATCATGAGGTCGCGACTGAAGAGGAGACTGATGGCCACGGCGGGGTGAAGAAGACCGAGACGCGTGAGTTCGACATCTTCTGGCTGAACGGTGTCCAGGTCCACAAGATGGTGAAGAAGGACGGCAAGGACCTGACGGCCGATGAGTTGAAGAAAGAGGACGAGCGCATCGACAAGGAGGTGGCCAAGGCGAAGGAGCGACGTGCGAAGGCTGACGCTGAAGGTAAAGAGACCGATTCCCACGGCCACGAAGAGGTCACTGTCTCGCGTTTGCTGGCGCTGGGGAGCTTTTCTAATCCGCGCAGAGTCAACCTGGATGGACGAGACACGATCGCAGTGGATTACGTCGGGGACCCTAAGGCGAAGACGCAGAATCGCATGGAAGAGGTGATTCGCGATCTCGCGGGTACGGTGTGGATCGACGAACAGGATCGTACGATTGCAAAGATTGAAGGGCACTTTCTTAATGCGTTTAAGATCGGCGCAGGGATGGTAGTGAACATTAAACAGGGAACGAACTTTTCGTTTGAACAGAGAAAGATCAATGGAGAAGCGTGGCTTCCGGCCCGGGTGGATGGAGAGGGAGCGATGCGGGCGATGCTGTTCTTCAATTTCAATGGGAGATTTCGGCTGGTCACCTCCGACTATCGTAAGTTCAAGGCAACGGCGACCATTCTGCCGGGGATGAGTACAGTGGAGCAGCAGCCGAATTTGCCAGCTTCGCCTCAGTAGGCAAGAGGCGAGCGCACGCTGTGATTGAAAGTTATCCGGCCCGGCCTTTACGAATTATCTACGCAAATTATGCTTCCCTTACGGAGAAATCTGTGAGGTGGCTATGCGTGTGTCGAGTCGATGGGCATTGCGTTTGCTTTCACCTTGCGTATTCTTGCTGCCAGCCGCATGCGGACGCGTCGCCTGGGCTCAAGGCTCTTCTGCGGGAAGAGACGCCGAGGTGGAAGAATTGCGTCAGGCGGTTCGTGAACTCGCGCAGCGGGTCGATGTGCTTGAACAACAGCTTCGGCTGCAACAGGCGCAGAGGACAGCGACTCCTCCTGAGTCTGCTGTAGCGACTCAAGCGACGACGGCCCTGGCAGAGAGTATCTCGACCGTGGGTAAGGGCGGCGAGGTGAAGACGATGCAAGTCGCGGCAGACCATCCGACAGAGACGGTTAATCAGCAAAGCCAGCCTGTGCCGTGGCAACCGCCCAACGGCGCGACTCTCAACTACTTGTTCGACGGCTATTACGGATATAACTTCAACCATCCGCTGGGCCGCGTGAACTATCTGCGAGCCTATGACGTGCTGAGCAACGCATTCAGCATTAACCAGGCCGATGTTGTCTTCGACCTCGACCCGGATATAGGGGCCGGACGACGCTATGGCGTGAGGCTTGATCTGCAGTTCGGGCAGGCGACGGAGACGCTGCAGGGCAACAGCGTCAACGAGCCTCGGCCAGAGATCTATCGGAATATCTTTCAGGTCTATGGAACGTATGTCTTTCCTCTAGGGCGGGGGCTGACAGTCGATTTCGGCAAATGGGCCAGCTCGCTAGGGATTGAGGGCAACTACACGAAAGACCAAATGAACTACACGCGCTCTTACTGGTTCTACTTCCTGCCCTTCTATCACGCCGGCATAAGAACGAACTACAAAGTGAATGACAAGCTCGCGTTGAACTATTGGATTGTGAACGGAACGCAGCAGTCAGAACCCACCAACTCCTATAAAGACGAGCTCTTCGGAGTGGTGCTCAATCCGAAGAAGAATATCGTGTGGACGACGAATTACTACATTGGTCAGGACCATCCTGACTCGAAACCAGGCACAAACTGCGTAACGCCGGTTCAACCCGGGCTGTGCCTTACTCCCATCACTCCCGCACCGAATGGTAAGACGCATATTTTCGACTCCTACGTGACGTGGAATCCGGCTAAGAGATGGTCGTTTGCGCTCGAAGGCGATTACGAGGTTGAGCGTGAATGGGTGAATGCCGGGCCCGGCATGTCGTCGGCTCCATCGCACGTGGATGGAGGAGCGGCATACGCACGGTACCAGTGGAAACCAAAGATGGCTTTTGCGGCGAGGACGGAGTATATGTCGGATCGCGGTGGGCTGTTCAGCGGAACCACGCAGGCGCTCAAGGAGTTCACCGCGACGTATGAATACAATGTTGGCGAGGGTTTGCAGACTAAGGTCGAATTCAGACGCGACTGGACCAATCGGCCGTTCTTCCTGACCGATAAGCCGGGAGTTCTGTCCGAGGAGCAGACTACGGCGACGGTGGGGCTGGTGTGGTGGTATGGAGGCAAGCAGGGGGCGTGGTAGCCCTTTGGGTCATCGAGAGTGCTTCGGTTCGGGAGGGGTGATCTCTTTGGCATAGATCTGGTATGTCGTCCGGGGTGGTCCGTCGTCATGGTGGAGGGCGCGAACACGGGCACGAATCGCTTCGTCAGCCGCGGTGATGCGTTCGCGAGAACGAAGGAAGTCGAGCCACGACTCCATGATGAAGGTCTCGTTGAGATGTTGCGGGTCGATCGCGTCGCGGTAGATCCCCCACCGGATCGCCCCGTCGCGCAGGCGTACATTGCGAAGCTGGTGGATGGCATGGGTAAACTCCGCGTAGTTCTCGGCGGGAATGCGATAGACGATCGAGATACGGACCGGGCCAGCGTGGATGAGATCGTCGGCGGACTGCGGATCTGTCTCCGGAAAGGGAACGGGCTGAGGCGCTGGACGTCTTGCCGGGAAGGGCGTGTGGTCCGGCACAGGCCCTTTGAGGATGTGGAAACTGCGGATGAGCGGGTAGCTTAGAGCAAACCCAAAGGCTGACGTCGCAAGTGAGATTGTCGTCGAAGTTCGTTCGGCGATGAAGCCCCACAGAACGGAGCCAAGCGCCATGCCTCCCTGAAAGGTCATGAGGTACGTGCCGAGCGCGCGCGCCTGCACCCATGCCGGCACGGAGAGTTGTACGGAGGTATTGAGCGTGGACATGGTGCTGGTCCAGGCAAAACCGCAGAGTATGAGGGCAGGGATGATGATGTAGGGGTAGTGCGCGAAGGCGAGGATAAGGAGCGTTATGACGTCGTAGAGGGTGGCGGCCGCGATGATCTTGTCGGCGGTGAAATGGCGCCGAATGCGCGGCAGGCTCGTGGCACCGATGACTGCACCGATGCCGAGCGAACCGTTGAGGATGCCATACCCGAGGGCTCCCTGATTGAGGTCTTTCTTGGCAACGACGGCGAGCAACGACCAGATTGCTGAGACGAAGAACGGGAAGGTGAAGGCGCGAGTTAGCGAGGCTTGCAACTCGGGCGAGTAGCGCACGTAGCGCAGCCCGGTGAGGATGGAGCCGGCGATGCGTTCGGAGGGGAGCGCCGACTTGAAGAGCGGGGTGCGCTTCCAGTTGATGAGCACCCAGATCACGGCCGCGAATGAGAGCGCGTTGAGCAGGAACACCGAGCCAGCCCCGATGTAGACGCGCTGGAACGCAGCGACGAGAAGTCCGCCGAGCGCGGGGCCGACGGCGCGAGCGAGGTTGTTGGAGGCTGCGTTGAGCGAGACCGCGTCGGGGATCTGTTCGCGCGGAACAAGCTCAGGCACGATGGCCTGCCATGCGGGATTGTTCATCGCGGAGCCGATGTTGAGCAGGAACGTGAATGCGAGCAGAGCCCACGGCGAGATATGACCAATGAATGTGAGCAAAGCGAGGATTGCGACCGAGCAAAGCATCCAGCTTTGCCAAAAGATGAGCAGCTTGCGCCGGTCGAAGATATCGGCTGTCGCCCCTGCGAGCAGTCCGAACAGAAGAACCGGAAGGCTTGCCGCCGTCTGCATCAACGCGATCAGCAGAGGCGATGCCGTCAGCGAGGTCATCAGCCAGGTGCCTGCTGTGTCCTGCATCCAGGTTCCGATGCCGGAGATTGTGGATGCGATCCAGCGGTCGCGGAAGAGTCGAATGCGAAGCGGAGCGAAGCCGCTCGGCACTGGATTGGCTACTGTGACGAGCGGACCGGTATTTGGGGTCTCGAGAGGCATTGCCTGTCTTCAGTTTACGAGATGCGACTAAGGGCGCTGTGGAGCGCATATTGCCGGTGCTCCGAAGTGAGTCGAGTGATGCGACAATAAAGAGGAATACGCATGACATTTCGTGTCCTTACGCTTCTCTCACTGACGGCCCTGGCCGGATGTGGCTACCACCTGGCCGGATCGGCCACCCACCTGCCTCCCAATGTGCACACGCTGGCGGTGCCGGTGTTTACGACGAAGGCCCAGGCCTACCGAACAGAGATGGCGTTTACCCAGGCAGTCGTTCGCGAATTGAATACCAGAACGAAGTATCGCGTCGTCACCACCGATACCGACGACGCCGACGCCACGCTGCATGGGACAATTCTCTCCGAGACGATTGCTCCGCTGACTTACGATGCAACGACCAGCCAATCGTCCAGCTATCTTGTCACGGTGACAGCGAAGGCCGTGCTTACAGGCCACGACGGTCGCGTGCTGTATGAAAACGACGCCATTACCTTCCGCGAGCAGTACCAGTCCCCTGAGGACCTGAGCGGCTTCATCCAGGAGGGTTCGCCAGCGATCACGCGCATGTCGCGAGACTTCGCTCAGACCCTGGTGAGCGACATGCTGGAATCGTTCTAGAGATATCCCGTTGTCGTTGTATGGGCTGTCCCATCAAGACAGTTGGCGAAATCCGATTCACGCGTCATAGTTAAATCCGGGCCCTCGTACGAGGGTTCAATGCTTTTCATGCCGACTCCACTTCGCAGCTTTGCCGCTACCGATCGCTTCATCACCGAGATCGCCTCGCCGTCTTCAATTCGGCCCGGCTATGTTCTGGTTGGCGATGAGGTCTTTCTCTATGACCGCTGCCGCAAAGCGGTGCTCACGACGCTCGTGCCGGAGGGGACGCGCGACTTCGCCTTGCACGACGTCGACCTTGCCGAGACCAGCATCTTCGAGGTCCTCGATCGCGCACAGACGCCCTCCCTGATGGCCCCGTTCCAGGTGATCTTTGTTCGAGGACTGAAGGGGCTCTACGGACGCGGGAGCAAGAAGGAAGAGTTCGCCGCGATAGATGCTTACTTCCGCTCGCCGAATCCACAGGCGCTCATTCTGTTCGTCGCCGATCATCTTCGTATTCCGGCGGACCTGCGCAAGATGGACTACCAGGATAAAGAGCGCTTTGACCGCATTCGCGAGACGCTTGGCGAGTGGTGCGGCATGGTCGAACTGGCGCGTGTGGACGAGACCGATGCGATGCGCTGGGTTGCGTCGTCGGCCGAACCGCGTGGCGTGAAGTTTGAGTCCGATGCTGCGCGCGAACTTGTCGATGCGCTGGGCGCCGACATGATGCTCATCGCTAGCGAGTTCGAAAAGTTGCTGCTGTACGTCGAAGGGAAGGGCAGAGTAACGCTGGGCGACGTCGAGACGATGGTGCTGGCGGCCAAGCAGCGCTCGCTCTACGAACTGACGGATGCAATCAGTGTCAAAGACAGACCCCGGGCTCTGGCACTCCTCCATGGGCTGCTGAACGCTTCGGACGGAGGCGAGGATGCGGCGATCGGGCATCTCTACATGCTCGCCCGGACCTTCCGGCAGATGCTCATCATCTCGGAGAAGAATGTCCGCGATTCCAGGGCGATCTGGCAGGTGCTGTGGCAGGGCTTTCGAATGCCTCCGTTCGCAGCCGATGACCTGATCCGCCAGGCGCGGAGGTACAAGTCGCGGCGTGAGCTAACGAGGGCGATTCGGCTGGTGGCTCGCGCTGACCTTGAATTGCGTAGTTCGCCGGCGAACAAGCTGTTGGTGTTGGAGCGACTGGTGCTCGACCTTTGCGCTGAGCCTCGGGCGACCTCGTTTGATTCGTCGCTGCAATTTGCGATGGAGCTCTGAACCATCTGAAGCGGGCGGTACATCCAATTGTCCACAGCGCTGGTCAAGGATTCTCTTTCGGCTTGCGACTTCCATGCTCTTTCCGTTTAGCTCCGGTCAATTTGCCATTGTGCATTTCTCGGCTTAGCTGTTCTACTCCCCCTCCCCTAAAAGTATGCAAAGTCATCAATTAAGAGACTTTAGTTCTGGACTTCGTTGTCCGCGTTCCGTGCCATGCTCCGGAAAAGAAAAGCCCGGCTTGCAGCCGGGCTTTCCTTTGCTTCTCGGTTATAGTTTATCAACCTTGTCAAGAGTGCTCTGAACTGGATGCATAATTGGTTAGACCACTTGGGAGCTTGTTGATGCGCCTCCACTTCATCTCTTGTCTGATTATGTTGAGGCTTTCGTCCTCTGCGCTGATGGCTCAGGACACCCGAACCGTGACCGAACCGGTGCTTCCGCCAGTCTGTACAACGCTGACGGCTGAGCTTACCGCGACAAAGGGCGCCTTCGCTTCTGAGGACGAAGCGAAGCTAGACACGGTGCGGATTCAGCAGGCGATCGATCGCTGCGGCGCGGGTCGTGCGGTGGAGTTGAAGGCTAACGAAGGAAAGAACGCATTCCTTAGTGGGCCGCTGGAGTTAAGGCAGGGGGTAACGCTAGTGATCGACCGTGGCGCGACTCTTTATGCTTCGCGGGACCCGAAGTTTTATGAGACGTCGCCGGGTAGTTGCGGAGTGGTGAATGAGGAGCGCAATGGATGCAAGCCGCTGATCTCGGTCAAGCATGTTGTGGGTGCGGGTGTGATGGGAGACGGCACGATCGATGGCAGAGGCGGCGCAAAGCTGTTGGGAAAGAATTTGACATGGTGGGATATTGCTGAGCAGGCGCGTGCTTCGGGACGGCAACAGGTTCCGAGGATCCTGGTTGCGGACTATGCCGACAATTTCACGCTCTATCGCATTACGCTGAAGAACTCACCGAATTTTCATGTTGTCTATAACCATGGCGACGGTTTCACTGTCTGGGGGTTGAAGATCGATGCGCCGAAGCGGGGTGCGCGCAACGCAGATGGTGTAGACCCTGGCGGATCGCGAAATATCACGATTACGCACAGCTTCATCCGCGCCGGAGACGATAATGTCGCGATCAAGGGCGGCGATGCGATCAGCAATGTGACCGTGATTCACAACCACTTTTATTGGGGGCATGGCATGTCGATCGGCAGCGAGACGAACGGAGGCGTGAGCAAGATTCGCGTCACTGATCTCTCGCTCGACGGGCCAGATAACGGAATTCGCATCAAGTCCAATGGTTCGCGAGGCGGACTCGTGCACGATGTCGTCTACGACGACGTCTGTATTCGCAACTCGCCGAACCCGATCACGCTCGATACCGGCTACAGTGCAGCGGGAACGCTGAAAGGCACTTCGCCGCCAACTTTTCGGGATATCACCCTGCACAATGTCCGCATATCCGGAGGCGGCAAGTTCAGCTTCAACGGATACGACCACGACCACCGCATCGCGGCCACGCTGGATGGCGTGCTGATTACGGATGCGGGTTCATATGCTTACTCTCTACAGCATTCGGATCTTACGCTGGGGCCGGGTCCTGTGAATCTGACGCTTGCTGGCGGCGTGGATTCGACGGTACAGGGAATTGGAGGGCATGGCTCGGCGGAATCATGCGCAGAGAAGTTCGTGCCGTTTCCTGAGGACTAGCTTCCGGTGGATTTGATCGAGCAGGCTACAACCCCTTTCGGACTGGAAGCAACAAATATTCAGCCCGATGGAGCGATCATCCATGCCAGAAAGAGCCGACGAAGGTATCTGGAAACAGATTGCATTTTTCCTTCTGACACTCTGCGTCCTGGTTCTCTGCCTTCGACTGCTGTACCCGTTCCTTTTCGCCATCGTTGGCGCCGTCGTTCTCGCTGTGGTCACGCAGCGACCTTACAAGTGGATGGCGCAAGGGTTGAAGAACCGCAACGTTTCGGCTCTGGTGATGGTCCTGTTGGTTGTGTTCAGCATTATTGTTCCGGGGTTCTTTCTTGCGCAGGAGTTAGGAAGGCAGTTGCTGAAGCTTGTTGCTCTGCTGAGCCAGGGGGCGACGCAGGACAAGATCACCGACTTTCTCATCGATCATCCCAAGCTAGTGGACCAGATTCAGAACATGACGGATGGCATGGACATGAGTCAGGCCGTACGAAGCGTCGTGGTCTTTCTCGGCAGCAGGCTGGCGCAACTACTTAGCCAATCGATTGTGACGATCACGCAGCTTGTCATCATGCTCTTTCTATTGTTTTTCTTATATCGCGATCGCGAGTTGGCCATGCAGTTTGTGCGTTCCGTGATTCCTCTGCGCGATGATGAGAAAAATGATCTGCTGGTGCGTTGCGAGGACACCATCTATGCAACGGTAATGGGCAGGGTCGCAATCGCTGGTGTACAAGGCGTTCTTTCAGGATTGGGCTACTGGGTTTTGGGTGTGCGCGGAGCCGCACTTTGGGGCGCCCTGACTGCGGTGATGGCGATGATTCCCGCCTTCGGTGCGGTATTGGTGTGGGCGCCAATCGCGGTGTACCTGGGGTTGAGTGGGCACTGGGGAAAGGCCGCTCTGCTGGCGATCTGGGGAGGGTGCGTCGTCAGCCTGATCGACAACGTGCTTTATCCTACCCTCGTGGGGACGCATATGCGGCAACATACGGCGATCATTTTGCTGTCGATTCTCGGTGGTGTGGCGATGTTCGGGGTTACTGGCATTATTCTTGGGCCGCTTACCTTCACGATCGCCAGTGCCCTGCTGGAGATCTGGAAGAGACGCACTCAGGCTTCCAAAGTGGCTTGACCACGCAGAGTCCGATCTTCGCACGCGGACGGTTGACAGTCTCTTTGTAGAGGCGAAGACTAAATTCCGAAGGAAAGCATTCCCCATCTATGAAGACAGACATGGCTTTGGCCACTGCAGCACCAGTTGCTCCCCCTACGACAAACAAACACCTTATCCGCTGGGTCGAAAAGATGGCCGATCTTTGCGAGCCGGACGATATCTATTGGGTCGATGGCTCTAAGGCTGAATACGACCGGCTCTGCCAGCAATTGATTGATGGCGGAACGTTTGTCAAACTCAACCAGAAGCTGTGGCCTGGGTGCTTTTATGCGCGGTCGGCACCGAACGATGTGGCGCGTGTTGAGGACCGGACTTTTATCTGTTCGCTGTCGAAGGACAATGCAGGGCCGACGAATAACTGGGAAGACCCGTTTGTTATGCGGAGGAAGCTGAAGCAGCTTTTCCGCGGGGCGATGCGGGGCAGGACGATGTATGTGCTGCCGTTCAGCATGGGGCCGGTTGGTTCGCCGATGTCGCAAATTGGTGTGCAGTTAACTGATTCGCCGTATGTGGTTGTGAACATGCGCATCATGGCGCGAATCGGCGCGCCGGTTTTTGCGGAGATCGATAAGGACGAGAAGCGCGTAGTGCCGTGCATGCATACGGTGGGTGCTCCGCTGGAGCCGGGGCAGAAGGATGTTCCCTGGCCGTGCAATGACGAGAAGTACATCGTGCACTTTCCTGAGACGCGCGAGATCTGGAGCTACGGTTCTGGATACGGCGGGAATGCTTTGCTGGGGAAGAAGTGTTTCGCGTTGCGCATCGCTTCTAATATCGCCCGCGATGAAGGATGGATGGCGGAGCACATGTTGATCCTTGGGGTGGAGTCGCCGACCAAGGAGAAGACTTATGTTGCGGCTGCGTTTCCTTCGGCGTGCGGCAAGACGAACTTCGCGATGATGATCCCTCCGGCGGGCTTTGATGGGTGGAAGGTCTGGACAGTGGGTGATGACATCGCGTGGATTAAGCCGTCCGAGTCGGGCGAGTTGCGCGCGATCAATCCGGAGGCAGGGTTCTTCGGAGTCGCGCCGGGGACGAGCGCGAAGACGAATCCGAATGCGATGGCGACACTTTCGAAGAACACGATCTTTACTAACGTCGCTCTAACACCCGAGGGTGGCGTCTGGTGGGAGGGAATGACGGAAACTCCTCCGGCGGAGTTGATTGACTGGCGCGGAAACCGGTGGACTCCCGAGATCGGCAAGTCGACGGGGCAGCCGGCGGCGCATCCGAATGGGCGCTTTACGGCTCCGGCGAACCAATGTCCTTCGATCGACCCGGATTGGGAGAATCCAAATGGGGTACCGATCTCGGCGATCATCTTTGGAGGCCGGCGAAGCACGACGATGCCGCTGATCTACCAGGCATTTAACTGGTCGGGTGGTGTTTATACAGGCGCTACGATGGGTTCGGAGACTACGGCGGCCGCCGCAGGAGCGACGGGGAAGGTTCGGCGCGACCCCATGGCGATGCTGCCTTTCTGCGGTTATCACATGGGCGACTACTTCCGGCACTGGATCAAGATGCAGCGTACGCTTTCGGTGACTCCGAGGGTCTTTCACGTGAACTGGTTCCGCAAGGATGAAAACGGTAAGTTTTTATGGCCTGGTTACAGCGAGAACATGCGCGTACTGAAGTGGATTGTCGATCGCGTCCGTGGGCGGGCGCTGGGTAAGGAGACCCCCATCGGTTGGACGCCGCACTTTGACGACATCAACTGGGCGGGCTTGAAGATTCCCCGGGAGCGGCTTAAGGCGATCTTCGACGAGCTGCAGACGGTGGATCGTGCCGCGTGGCGGAGGGAGGTAATGGACCATGAGGAGCTTTTCCTTGCTCTCCATGACCATCTGCCGCCAGAGATGATCTATGAGCGCGAGTTGCTGATTTGCCGCCTGTGATATTTGAGAAGTAACGATTTTATTATCTGTTGGTTACCTCAAGTTTTGCAGGCTCGCGAGAAGAGGTTCGATAGGTGGCTTCCTGCTTGACGCGGTTGAGCGTTCACGATATGTTAAGGGAGTGACAGGACTCCCTTCGGGTTGAGTCGGTCATAACGAAGTCCACCCACTTCGTTGCTTTACGGGAACACCCACGCAACAGCCCCCACCGCGCTGCGTGGGTTTCCTTTTTAAGCCCTATTCACATGCGAAGTTGACGGATTTGGCGAAACACTTTAGCCTCAGGCCATGGGATTGATGCGTAGCGCAGTTTGTACTTGTTGCCTTTGTTGTAAGGGCATCGACTGCTGCTGCGTTGGATCTTTCCTCACCTGAGACATCGAACCGGTTTCAAATGAACTGAGAGTTCTGTCTTAGAAGACTTCAGGAACCCACGTATCAGCACAAGCTGCGATACGTGGGTTTTCGTTTTTGCGCAATCAGACATGGAAGGAGTCACATGGCATCCCTCAACAGCAGAACCGGACGCGTAAACGTTGATTTGATCGCAGTTGCGATTGCGCTGACGCTGGCGGCGCTGATTCGATTCAACGTGCTTCCTCCGATCACTTTCTAGACGATGTCTGCCCATACCATTCCGAGTCCGGTTGCTGTTGCCCCTCCCTCGCTGGCGGCGCGATTGCTGCGTCCGCTTCCGGGGATGGCGCTGCTTTTCGGAATTGGGTTGCTGGGCAAACTACTGGAACATACCTTTGCTCACTTGCGTGCTGCTCATCCCGGCTTTCCGTTTCCTCATCTGGAGTATGTTCTTTGGGCGATTCTCCTGGGGCTGGCAATTGGAAATCTGTTTGGGGTCGCGGAGGCGTTTCGGCCCGGCGTTGCAACTTATGAGCTGTGGTTGAAGTTGGGGATTGTGCTTGTTGGCGCGCGGTTCCTGATGCAGGACATCCTTCACATCGGCGGCCTCTCCCTGGTGCTGGTGGCGGTGGAGCTTGTGTTGTCGCTTTCTCTGATGACACTGCTCGGGTATGTGTTCAAATTGCCGCCGAAGTTGACCTCGCTGCTGGCGATCGGATCGAGTATCTGCGGTGTGACGGCAATCATTGCGGCGCAGGGAGCAATCGAGCCTGAGGAGGAGGATACTTCGACTGCGATTGCAGCGATCCTGACGCTGGGTGCTATTGCGCTGTTTACTTTTCCGGCGATCGGGCACGCGCTGCACATGAGCCAGCAAGGTTATGGAATGTGGGCCGGGCTTGCCGTTGACAATACAGCGGAGTCGCTGGTTACTGGTTCACTATATGGTGAAGAGGCGGGCCGCTGGACCGTGCTGGCGAAGACGGCGCGCTCGGGGTTCCTGGGCTTTGTGGTTCTGGCTTATGCGGTCTACTGGTCTTCGCGTGGGCTAGCTCCGGACGTGCCTAATAAGGCGCATTTTCTCTGGCGCAAGTTCCCGAAGTTCATTCTTGGGTTCGTTGCGTTGTCAGTTCTTGCGACGGCTGGTTTCTTCAGCAAGGGGCAGCTTGTAAGCCTCACGAACCTCTCCAAGTGGGCGTTTCTTCCCGCGTTTGCGGGGGTCGGACTGCGGACGAATCTGCGCGATCTGACAGGGCAGGGATGGCGTCCGCTGATCGTTGGGATTCTTGGCGAGGTCTTCATTGCGTTGATCACGCTGGGGCTTGTTTACTGGAGCTACAGCTACGGAGTCGCCCGATGACCCGATCGTTTCCTCTCCAGATGCGCTGTTGTTGTCGCCCTTGAGCGAGAACCAGCCTCCTTCCCGATGCAAAGACTAAAGCTTGCGGCTCGCACATGAATTGCGAGCGGACCCGCATAACTTCTGGAGTTCACAATGCAAGGACGCACCCGTTTCTCCGCGCCATCTCTCGCCGAGATCGTTTTGATTGGTGCTTTGCTACTGTTTTTCGCGCTGACAGCATTTCACGCTCGCGCTCAGGTTGTCGGTGGAACGCTTTCAGGAACTGTTACCGATGCCACGGGAGGCGCGCTGGCTCACGTCGATGTTCTCGTTCACAACGATGAGACGGGCACAGAGCGGAGGCTGACGACTGGCGATGATGGTCGTTATTCCGCACCCTCCATCCCAATTGGAACGTATACGATCACTGCGCAACTCGAGGGTTTTTCAGAGGCGCGCCGTACCGGGATTCCACTTACTGTCGGACAGAGTAAGGAGATCGACCTTCAACTGACTGTCAGTGCTGTGCACCAGCAGGTTACTGTCGAGGACACGCCGGCGATCGTGAATACGTCTACGCAGCAGACATCGGGTCTCGTCGATGAGCGGCAGATCAAGCAGCTTCCGCTGAACGGGCGCAGTTATGACCAGTTGATATTGCTGAATCCTGCGACGGTGAACTATACGGGGCAGCGGTCGGGCTCTATCGGCACGTCGAACTCATCGGTCGGCAATATGTTTGCGATTTCGGGGCGGCGGCCGCAGGACAATCTTTTTCTACTGAACGGCGTGGAGTACACGGGGGCTTCGCTGATCAATGTGACTCCCGGGGGAACGAGCGGGCAGTTGCTTGGGGTTGATGCTGTTCGCGAGTTCAACGTCGTCACCGACACTTATTCGGCGAGTTATGGCAAGCGGCAGGGCGCGCAGATATCGATCGTAACTGCTTCAGGCACAAATCATCTGCATGGTTCGGCGTATGAGTTTCTGAGAAACTCTGCGCTTGATGCGCGCAACTACTTTGATCAGTCGCAGATTCCTGCGTTTCAGCGAAATAACTTTGGCGGATCGCTTGGTGGTCCCATCCGTCGAGACAAGTTGTTGCTGTTTGCCAACTACGAGGGGTACAGGCAGAATCTCGGCCTCTCGGATGTTACGTTTGTTCCGGATAATCAGGCGAGGCAGGGTTATCTGCCCGATCCGAACAATCCGGCAGGGCCTCGCAAGAACTACGGAATTGCTGCTGGAGTTGGCCCATTGCTGAACCTCTGGCCCGCGCAGAATGGACCAGAGTTGCAGGATGGCAATGGTAATCCGACCGGCATTGGTCTTGCGTACTCGAGTCCCATTCAACATATTCGCGAAGATTTTGGGACGACGCGCTTTGATTACAACGTAAGCCCGAGCGATCTCTTCTTCGCGGTTTACACGGTGGATGATTCGGTTGC
>Ga0126381_100002459_pt1 | contig 20004 bp, 16 predicted proteins | sample PanSoiMetPlot_28_FD_96465 | JGI IMG/M metagenome (GOLD analysis project Ga0126381, IMG submission 96465) | Tropical forest soil microbial communities from Panama - MetaG Plot_28 | ecosystem: Environmental > Terrestrial > Soil > Tropical forest > Bulk soil | place: Panama | collected 2016-02-17
CCAAGAAGGTTGGCTGCGACCTCGCCGAGGCGATCTACCAGAGCGAGAACAACACGATCAAGTTCGCCGACGTGCCGCCGACCGGCGTGATCGTCCAGCGCGGGCACACCTTCGACGGTCTCGGCGAGTACTACCGCGAGATCATCACCGAGTCCGACGAAAAGCCAGTCGACGTCGTCGCCGCGCTGCTTGCGGCGCGGGCTGACGTGCTCGTGTCCTACCTGCCGGTGGGCTCTGAGGAGGCGGACCGGTTCTACGCCCAGTGCGCGATCGACGCCAAGGTCGCGTTCGTCAACGCGCTTCCCGTGTTCATCGCCTCCGACCCGGTGTGGGCGGCCAAGTTCGCCGAGGCCGGCGTCCCGATCGTCGGCGACGACATCAAGTCGCAGGTCGGCGCCACGATCACGCACCGGGTGCTTGCCAAGCTGTTCGAGGACCGCGGCGTCGAGCTGCTGCGCACCTACCAGCTCAACTTCGGCGGCAACATGGACTTCATGAACATGCTGGAGCGCAGCCGCCTGATGTCCAAGAAGATCTCCAAGACCCAGGCGGTTACCTCGCAGGTCCCGCACGAGATGCAGAAGGCGGCGGTGCACATCGGCCCGTCCGATCACGTGCCGTGGCTCGACGACCGCAAGTTCGCCTATGTCCGGCTCGAGGGCAAGTCCTTCGGCGACGTGCCGCTGAACCTGGAGTACAAGCTCGAGGTCTGGGACTCGCCGAACTCGGCGGGCGTCATCATCGACGCGATCCGCGCGGCGAAGATCGCGATGGACCGTGGCATCGGCGGGCCTGTGATCTCGGCGAGCTCATACTTCATGAAGTCGCCGCCCGAGCAGTTCGGCGACGACGTGTGCCGCGACCTGGTAGAGAAGTTCATCCGCGGCGAAGTCGAACGTTAGCCGCTCCGCACGCCAAGAAGACGCGGGATACCAGGTGCCCCACGCGGGGCCCAAGTATCCCGCGTCTTTCGCTGTGGGCCACGGTAACCAGTACGGGCAATCCTTGTGTCGCGGCACTAAGCTAAACGAGTGTCCGTAGGGCCGGAATCAGGGACCGGGTCGGCGCCAGACGGCGCCGGGGATGCCGGGGGCGCGGGGGCGTCACAGCGCACCTCGTCATTTGTCAGCGATCTGCGGGTTGTGCTCGCGGAGCGGGACTTCCGCAAGCTGTTCGGCTGCCGCATGGTCAGCCAGTTTGGCGACGGCGTGTTCAACGCGGCGCTTACCGCCTACTTGTTCTTCAGCGCCACGTCGTTCCCTGACCCGGCCGCCGCAGTGGACGCGTTCGCCGTGCTCTACCTGCCCTACTCACTGATCGGGCCGTTCGCCGGGGTGTTCATCGACCGCTGGTCGCGGCGACAGATCATCGTCTGGGGCGCGCTGATCCGGGCCGCCATGGTAGCCGTCACCGGTTTTGTGGTGTTGTCCGGGCAGACCAAATACCCGCTCTACGTGTGCGCGCTAGCAGTGCTCGGCGTCAACAGGTTCTTCCTCAGCGCTGTGAGCGCGGGCACCCCGCACGTGGTCAACCGGGACAACCTCGTGATGGCGAACGCCGTCGCGCCCACCTCAGGCACCATCCTGGGGTTCGTCGGCGGCGCGATCGGCCTTGGTGTCCACTTGATAACCGGCGGTGGCCTGGCCGGCTCGGCCGCCGCGGTGTGGTTCGGCGGTGCCTGTTACGTGGCCGCGGGCTTCCTCGGACTGCGGATGCAGCGCGACCTGCTCGGTCCGCGGCCCTCGGCTGAAGAGGATCTGCTGCCGGCGACGGCGAGCATCACTGCGGAGCTTAGGGACGTATTCCGCGGCCTGGTCGACGGATTGAAGCACCTCAACCAGAGGAGGCAGGCCGCGTACGGGCTCGGCGCGGTCGGCGTACACCGGGCGCTGTACGGAACGCTGCTGCTTGCAGGGCTGCTGCTGTACCGGAACTACTTCTACCACGGCGGCAGCGGGAACAAGGCGCTCGGCCACGCGACGCTGCTCGTGATCACCTCCGCGATCGGCTTCGGGCTCGCGGCCGTGGTCACGCCCCGGGGCGTCCAGCGAACCAGCAAGGACGTGTGGATCACGATCTGGCTCGTCGCCGGCGGGATAGCCACGATCGTTCTCGGCCCAACGTTCAACCAGATCGCCTTCCTGGCTCTTGGCTTCGCGATGGGGCTGTCCGCGCAGTGCGTCAAGATCTGCGTCGACACCACCGTGCAGCAGGTCGTGGACGACGCCTACATGGGCCGGGTCTTCTCGCTCTACGACATGCTGTACAACGTCGCCTACGTCGCCGGCCCCGCGATCGTCGTGTCGTTCATGCCGATCACCGGCAAGTCGTATCCGCTGGTGCTCGTGATCGGCGGGCTCTACGTGGCCGCGGGCATGATCTACGCCGCTCTTACTCTGAAGAAGACGTCGGCGGGAGGATCCCCTCGGCCCGCGCCCACCGCAGCAACTCGGCCGTGACCCGCTCCCGGCCAAGCTCGCCTTCCTCCAGGCGCAGCTCGAGCAGGTAGTTCCAGGCCTTACCCACCAGCGGTCCCGGCTGCAGGCCGAGCAGCGACATGATCTCGACTCCGTCGAGCTCCGGACGGATCTTGTCCAGCTCCTCCCGCTCGCGCAGCAGCTCGATGCGCTGCTCAAGCGCGTCGTACGCCGTCGCGAGACGCGCGGCCTTGCGCGCGTTCCGCGTCGTGCAGTCCGCTCGGGTCAGCGCGTGCAGCCGCGTCAGCAGCGGCCCGGCGTCGCGCACGTACCTGCGCACTGCCGAATCGGTCCAGTCGCCCTCGCCATAGCCGTGGAACCGCAGGTGCAGTTCGACGAGGCGGGATACGTCGGCGACGACCTCCTTGCCGAACCGCAGCTCGGTCAGCCGCTTGCGGGCCATCTTCGCCCCGACCACCTCGTGGTGGTGGAACGCCACTTTCCCGCCGGGCATCAGCGTCCTGGTACTCGGCTTGCCGATGTCGTGCAGGATCGCGGCGAGCCGGAGCACCAGGTCGCCGGACAGCCCGTACCTGGGCTCAAGGTTGATCGCCTGTCGCAGCACGGTGAGGCTGTGCTGGTAGACGTCCTTGTGCCGATGGTGCTCGTCAACCTCCATCCGCAGCGCGGAGACCTCGGGCAGCACCTGATCCGCGACCCCGGTGCGCACCAGCAAGTCGATCCCCTCGGCCGGAGCGGCCGTCAGCATCAGCTTGGTCAGCTCGTCGGTGATCCGCTCCGCGGAGACAATGGACAGCCGCCCGGCTTGCGCGCCCATGGCCGCCTGCACGTCGTCTGCGACGGTGAACCTGAGCCGGGCGGCGAACCGGGCAGCACGCAGGATCCGCAGCGGGTCATCGGAAAACGAGTCCTCGGGCCGTCCTGGCGTGCGGATCACGCGTTCCCGCAGCGCCGCCAGGCCGCCGAACGGGTCGACAAGCTCGTAGCCAGGCAGCCGCGCAGCCATCGCGTTGATGGTGAAGTCGCGGCGGGCGAGGTCCTCATCAAGCGACGTGCCATACCGCACGTCGGGCTTGCGCGATCGCGGCGCGTACTGCTCGCTGCGGTAGGTGGTGATCTCGAAGATCTTGTCGCCCTTGCGCAGCCCCACCGTGCCGAACTCGATCCCCACGGTCCAAGTCTTGTCGGCCCACTTTTTCGTGATCTCGAGCACGCGCTGGGGGACCGCGTCCGTGGTCATATCCAGGTCGCCGGCCGGCGGGCTGCCAAGGAACACGTCACGTACCGATCCGCCGACGAGCGCCAGCTCGTGCCCGGCGCGCGTGAACAGCTCGCCAAGTGCCGCCGCGGCCGGCGTCTGAGTACGCAGCAGCGCCGCGGCCGCCTTACGCTGGTCAGGCCGCATAGGCGCGACGGAGGTGGAGTCTGACACGGCCATCGAGGCTAACTAGCCCAATCCTTTCCGGCGGACGGCAATAGCATGCGAAGCGTGCGCACTGTCGTTCGTACCCTGATTGCTGGCTTCCTTGCCCTCGCCGGCCCGCTTCTGGCCGCACCGGCGGTGCTGGCTCATGCCCAGGAAGTGCACCAGCAGTCATCCCGAACGGACGGGGCTTCCTCGCACCAGCTCACCATCTCCATCGACGCGCTGAACCCCAGCTTCGCCACTCCCGGCTCGACTATTACCGTGAGCGGGACGATAACCAACCATACAGGTTCGCCCGTTACCGGCGCGCAGGTGCAGGTGCTGAGCGGGGCGCAGTATTTCTATACGCGCACGGACATGGACAGCTACGCCGCCGGCCATGACCTCGGATACATCTTCCCGCAGCCGCTAGGTACCCCTGCCGTCGTGCCGGGCACCTTGCACAACGGCGCCACCGCGCGCTGGTCCGCGACCGTCAGCGCGTCCGCGGCCGGCTACAGCGCGTTCGGCGTGTACCCGCTCGTAGCGCAGGCCGAATACGCCGATGGCACGCTGAGCGGCGCCGAGCGGACGTTCCTGCCGTTCTGGCCGGGCACGGGCTCAGCGGTGCCGTTGAACACGTCCTGGGTGTGGCCCCTCATCGACCGCCCGCAGCAGGGCCCTTGCACGCGGACGGTGGCGACGAACACGCTTGCCACGAGCATGGGTACCGGGGGCCGGCTGAGCACACTGCTATCCGTCGGCCAGCTGTGGGCCATCGAGGACCACCTGACCTGGGCGGTCGATCCTGCGCTGCTGTCCGACGCGAGCGTGATGGCACACTCGTACAAGGTTGACGAAGAGTCCACCTGCACCGGCAAGAAGTCCCTGCCAGCCAGTAAGGCGACCGCGGCCTGGCTGTCGTCGCTGCGCGCCGACACGGCGGGCGAGCCGATGTTCCTCACCCCGTACGCCGACACGGACGTCTCGGCGCTATCACATGCCGGTCTTGACTCGGATCTGCGGGCCGCTTACCAGCTCGGAGAGTCACAGGCCAGCCAGATACTGTCCGGTTCGTTCGGACTGAGTGGGCACGGTTCCGCCTATGGCGGGTCACCGGCGGTCGGCTGGCCAGCCGACGGCATGGCGGATGCGAATGTCCTGTCGAGCCTGGCCAGCGACGGCGGGATCTCTACCGTCCTGCTGAACAGCGGCGCGCTGCCCTCCACAGCTGCGCCATACGACAACGCTCTCGGCGCGACCACCACGGCGACCGCCGGATCGATGCGGGTGCTGCTCGCCGATTCTGAACTGACGAGCATTCTCGGCTCGGCGTCGGCCGCCTCCCCGGCGGGCACGCAGTTCGCCGCCGAGCAGGACTTTCTGGCGCAGACCGCGATGATCTCGGCCGAAGTGCCGAATTACCAGCCGGCGCGTTCCCTCGTCATCGCGCCGCCCCGGCGCTGGAACCCGTCCGCGACGCAGGCAGCACGGCTGCTTTCGATGACACACTCCGCGCCGTGGCTGAAAACGGTGGACCTAGCCAGCCTCAGCGCCGCGGCGGGACACCTCAAGGCGCACAAGTCGCTGCCTGTCGTCAAGCCCCCGCCCGCCGAGCTTGGCAGCACCTACCTGGACGAGATCCGGTCCGTCGATTCCAGTCTCACCGTCTACAAGGACCTGCTGCTGCGACCAGGGCCCTCGGTGCTGCGCAGGCTCGACGCCGCGGCGCTCGCTACCGAATCCTCCGCCTGGCGCGGCGCCGGCGCCGCCGCCGGCTGGGTGGCGCTGACCAAGCTGGCGGACTACCTGAAGTACTGGGAGGGCAAGGTGCAGATCCTCACCGGTACGAAACTGCTGCTCGGGGGCACCTCAGGCCCCGCACCCGTATCGGTGCAGAACGCGGGAGATCTGCCGGTACAGGTCAAGGTGCAGGCGAGCGTGCCGCAGAATAGCCCGCTCACCGCCGACAAGATCGACAAGCTGATCACGGTGCTGCCTGGGAAAACGCAAACAGTGACAATGACGCTGCATTCCTCCGCAATCGGAACTTCCCAGATGCAGCTACAGTTGGTGACGAAGAGTGGGTACCCGCTCGACTGGACATCGGAGCAGCTGAGTGTCCAGGCGACACGGTACGGGCGGGCGCTGCTCGTGCTCATCGGTGCCGCGCTAGGAGTTCTCGTGCTGACGTCCATGGCGCGGTGGATCCGCCGACAGAAAGACGGACGAACTAACGCCAGATCTGGAGGCACCGGATGACCAGGCCGACGCGGCCCGGCGGAGCTTCCTGGCCGGATGATTATCCGCCCGAGTCTGATCCGCCTGAGCCGTCGCCACCGCCAGCGCAGCCCACCTTCACGCCGCACCCGGCCGGGGCGCCGGGGCCACCGGGGCCGCCGGGTCCGGCCGGTCCTGCACCGGCCGATCCCGCGTCTGGCCAGGTTCGCCCACCGCAAGCACGGCCGTCTCGTCCCTATGGTCAGCACCCGCAGCCTCAGCAGGCACAGGTGCCGCCACATCCGTACGGTGAGCCGCAGCAGCATCCACAGGCGCAGCAGTTTCCTGACGTACCGCAGTCTCAGCACGGTTCCCAGCCTCCGCAGGTGTCTCAGTTCTCGCCGGTACCCCAGCGTCCGCAAGCGCCGCAGCCGACATTCACTCCCTACCAGGGCGAACCCCAGGGTGGCCCGCCCCCGCAGGGTGGCCCGCCCCCGCAGGGCGGCCCGCCCCCGCAGGGCGGCCCTCAGGCTGGCGGACGACATGGCGGCGGGCAGCAAGGGCGGCGGCATGGCGCGCGGCGCCGGGGCGACGACAGGCCGCGCCCCACATTCACCCCGCGTGAGGGGTATCTGCCGCCGCCGGAGGCGCGGCGGCGCGCGGCCTATCCGCCGCCGACTGCCATCCTGCCGCCACCGCCCGGGTACCCGCAGCAGACGTTCCCGATGCCCTTCGAGTACCCGCAGCCGCCACCGCCGCCCGCTGCGCCCGCGCGCGGCGGGCCCGAGGGCAGGCAGCCGCCGGGCGGTGAACACCACACCAGGATCCTCGAGGTACCCGAGCGCGCCCCGCGGCCGGGCCCCGACACCCAGCCGAACTTGGCGCGATCCAGTCAGGTAATGGCGCTTGGCACGCTCGCGGCGCGGCTTACCGGATTCCTGCGCACGTTCGTGTTCGTCGCCGCGCTTGGCGCGGGCACACTCGCCAACGCGTACAACAACTCCAACAACCTGCCGAACACCGTGTACTACCTGATGCTCGGCGGCATCTTCACGAGCGTGGTGGTCCCGCTGCTCGTCAGGGCGGCTAAGGAGGACCCCGACCGCGGCGAGGGGTACGCCGAGCGGATCTTCACGCTCGGCGTTGTCGCGTTGCTCTCCGTCACGGTCATCGCCACGGCGCTGGCAGCTCCCCTGGTCGACCTGTACGCGGGCAACATCAACGGGCCGCCAGGCAGCCCGGGCGCCGCCGAGCACCACCTGATGGTGGTCTTCGCGTACTTCTTCATCCCGCAGATCTTCTTCTACGGGATGGACTCGCTGCTCGGCGCGATCCTGAACACCAGGGGCAGGTTCGGCGCCAACATGTGGACGCCGGTGATCAACAACCTCGTGGTCATCGCAGTCGGCGGGCTCTTCATCGTCACCGAGGGGCTGCACCGGACCCCGCAGAACATCTCGCCGGCCGGCGTCAGACTGCTTGGCATCGGCACCACGCTCGGCATCCTGATCCAGTCGATCGCGCTGTTCCCTGTGCTGCGCAGGGCCGGCTTCAGCATGCGGCTGCGCTGGGACTTGCGCCGCGCCGAGATCTCCGCGATCGGCATGATGGCCGGCTGGATGTTCTTCTACGTGGCCTCCCAGGCGGCGGGCAACCTAGTCGTCCAGCGGGTAGCGAACGCCGCCTCGACGCACACTCCCGAGAACGGCTATTCCGCCTACTCCTATGCCTGGCAGCTTTTCCAGCTGCCCTACGCGGTCGTCGGGATCTCGGTGATCAGCGCGCTGCTGCCACGCATGAGCAGCCACGCTACCGATCGCCGCTACTCTCTGGTGCGCGAGGACTTCTCCACTGGGGTCCGGCTGGCATCGGTCATCGTGGTGCCGGCCGCGGTCTTCCTCGCCGCGCTTGGCGCTCCGTTGTGCCAGTTCCTCTTCTCTTACGGCAGCAGCTCGACGACCAACGGCAGGTACATCGGCGAGGTGTTCGCCGTGTTCGCGCTGGGCCTGGTGCCGTTCATGCTCACCCAGCTGCAATTGCGCGTGTTCTACTCGTTCCACGAGAACCGCACCCCGGCCATCATCGGCATGGTGATGCTCGTAGTCGGTGTGATCGGCGACCTAGTCGCGCTCAGTGTGCTGCCGTCACGGCAGGTGGTGATCGGCCTGGCGGCCGCTTACGACCTGATGACGCTGACCGGGGCGCTTCTGGCCTGGCCGCTGCTGCTGCGCCGGGTCGGCAGCCTGGACGGCTGGCGGGTCACCCGTAGCCTGGTCCGGATGTTCCTGGCCACGCTGCCCGGCCTGGTGTTCGCTTTCGCGACGATGGCCGTGGTGGGGTCGGTGCTGCACGGCCCGCTCTACGGCCTGGTAACCACGATTATCGGTGGCAGCGGTGCGCTGCTACTCTACGCTTTTTGCGCGAAGATGCTCGGTATCGAGGAGTTTCGCATTCTTGTACGTTCAGTCGTTGGCCGCTTCGGGCGGTGATGTAACAAGCTAACATCAATGTGGTCACGGTGCAGTCGGCGTGTGATGACGGCCCGGTGACCGTCGTTGGAACAACTGCGACACGTGCGAGTACTCGCGTGCACACTGCGCATGTGGGTGTGAGACATTGAAGGTATTCGCGTATAACGGAGGGGCTGCCAATCTACTGCCAGCGGCCGGTTGCCGAATCCCGGCTGACGCCGGACATTAGCATTGAGAGATACCCGCGGCGGGACCCGCACGGTCATCGTGGACACCGGGGCTGGAAGGAGGCCGAGAGCGGCCCCACTCTTGGCGCTGACGAATGAGCACGTACACCTCTGAACCCGGAACCCGGCTCGCCGGGAGATACCGGCTCGTGGACCAGGTTGCCGCGGGCAGTGGCTGGACCATGTGGAAGGCCATCGACGAGACGCTCGCGCGCCCGGTTTCAGTGCTTACATTCGCGCCAGGGTTTCCCCGGATCACGCAGGTGGTGACCGCCGCGCGGGCCGCGAGCAGGCTCACTGACCCTCGGCTAGCGCAGGTGTTCGACGTCGAAGACGGTGGCGACCCCGGTGTACCCGGGGGGCGCGCAGGGCTCGGCCCTCCCGGAGGCAATGCCGCGTATGTGGTGCTTGAGTGGGTGGGCGGCGAGACGCTGACTGACCTTGTCGCGGACGGCCCGCTTGAGCCGGCGCGGGCCTGCGCTTTGGTGGCCGAGGCCGCGCAGGCGCTGGCCGGCGCGCACGCCGCCGGCCAGGCGCACCTGTGCATGACGCCAGAGACGCTGCGCTGGACGCGCAGCAGCGGTGTGAAGATCACCGGGCTCGGCATCGATGCGGCCTTGGCGGGGGCGGGCCTTACCGCGTCCGCCGCCAGCGACCCTGCCGTGACCGACACTCGTGACCTGGCGGCGCTGCTGTATGCGGCGCTGACCGGCTACTGGCCGGGCGAGTTGCAGAGCATGCTGCCTTCCGCGCCGGTTACCGATGGAGAGGTATGCACGCCGCGGCAGGTCAGCGCGAACGTGCCGCCCCCTGTCGACGCCGTGGTGTGCCGCGCGCTGCTGCAGCGGGCCGGACGCCAAGGACCGGCCATCGTGTCTCCCGGCGCGTTCGCCGACGCGCTGTCCAGCGTGGCACCTCCGGTGCCGCTTCCCGAGCCCGCGCCCGCGCTGCCGCGGACCACCGTCGACCACCGCCACGCGGACCAGCACCGGGGCAGTTACGCCGGCTATCCGCCTAACCCCAACGATCCCGGTACCTGGACACTGCCCGAACGCGGCCGCGGCGGCAGTACGTCCGGCTACCAGCGCCGCCCGCCCGCCGAACGCAGCGCGGCCAGCAGGGCCGTCGTCAGCGTCGTGATAGTGCTGGTGCTCGCAGCTGTCGCCGCGACCGCGTGGGTGGTCAGCAACAGCCTGCACAAGTCCGGCGGCAGCAAGGCCGGCCAGTCGCCGCAGCCGAGCTCGAGCAGCCCCTCGGCCACCGGGTCGACGGTACTCAAGCCGGCCTCCGACACCACCTTCAACATCCTGGGCAACGACGACGAAGACCTTGCGAGCGCCCCGAACGCCATCGACACCGGCGCAGGCAGTCTCAGCACCTTCTGGACCACGAACTATTACAAGGGAAATCCGAAGTTCGGCGGCCTGAAGGCCGGTACCGGGCTCCTTATCGACATGGGCCGGCCGGTCCGGCTCAGCCAGGTAGAAGTCCTCTTCGGTTCCTTGTGCTGCACGACCGCGGAGATCTATATCGGCAACTCGGCGGTGAAGTCGCCGACCGCGCTGAGCAACTTCACGCTGGTCTCCGCGTCGGCCACCGTGCAGGGTGACCATGTCTTCGCCGCGAGCGGCGACGCGACCGGCCAGTACGTGCTGATCTGGATGACCAGCCTGCCGCCTCAGCAGGGTCAGTCGGGCCAGTACCAGGCGCAGATCTTCAACGTCGTGGTCCGCGGGACCGCTGTCTCCGGCGCAGCTTGACGGCCGGGGCACGCCATGGTGGGGCGGCGACGGCTGGCTGGCCGCGGGGCCGGGGACTCGGGTCCCGGCCCAGACGTTGGCTTCGGCGGCAGACCTTCTGACGCCGAACTCCTGCGGCGCCACGTGGCAGGAGACACTGAGGCATTCGGCGCCCTGTTCCTCAGGCACAAGGACCGGCTGTGGGCGGTCGCGCTGCGTACGGTGTGCGATCCGGACGACGCGGCCGACGCACTGCAGGAGGCGATGATCTCGGCCTTCAGGCGGGCCGCTGACTTCCGTGGCGAATCCGCGGTCACGACGTGGCTGCACCGGATCGTGGTCAACGCCGCCGTGGACCGGCTGCGACGCAGGAATACGCGCAGCGTTAGCTGGTCAGGTGACGAAGACACACTCGAGACGCTCGCCGCGCAGGGCACCCGCGGCTCGGCGCTCGCCGGCTCGCCGCCTACCGGCGCGGGCGGCCCCGCGGCTGGCATGGCCGTCGACGCCGCGGACAGCATCGAGACCAGGCTTGACGTCAACGCCGCGCTCCAGCTGCTGCCACCGGAACAACGCGCGGCTCTCGTCCTCGTTGACATGATGGGCTACCCGGTCGCCGATGTCGCAGACATCCTCGGCGTCTCACCGGGCACCGTGAAGAGCCGGTGCGCCAGGGGCAGGGCGCGGCTGCTGCCGCATCTTTCGCATCTGCGCGCTAGTTCCGCAGTGGGAGGGAACCAGCCAGGTGGCCTCAGCGTCTCATCTGAGCAGGAAGGAGGCGTATGAGCGGGCAGAAGCACCCTGACACGGAGGCGCTGGCGAGCCTTAGGGCCGGGCTGATCGGCGGCTTGCGTGGCAGGCGGCTTGCGTCACACGTAGCCGGTTGCGCCCGCTGCGCTTCGGTCAGCGATCAGCTCGGCGCGGTCAGCTCGGTGCTGGCGTCGGTGCCCGCCCCGGCCCTGCCAGATGACTTCGCCCGGCAGATAAGCGCGGCTCTAGCCGCCGAGGCAGCCGCTCGCGAAAGCGCCCACGGCGCGGCGACGGCCAGTCCGGCCGCCCGCTCTGCCGACAGGGATTCCGCGCAGCGGGTCGCGCCGGCTCCCCGCCCGCGGCAGCCCGCAGGCTCGCACCGCCGCCAGCACGGCTTCAGGTTCCGCCCCGCGATGGCGGTTGTCCCGGTGATCGCGGTCGTCTTGGCCGGTTTCGGCTACCTGCTGAGTCATTCAAGCCCGTCGTCCTCGTCGAGCTCGGCACTTAGCGAGGCGGCCCCCTCCGCGGCGGCCTCGGCCTCGGGCCCGGAGCCGGCGGGCCGCGCGGCGGCGGGCGCGGCGGCACGGCCGAACCACCGACCCGCGTTCTTCGTCACCGAGAGTGGTACCCGTTATCAGGCAGCCACGCTGCGCGCTCAGGTGCTTGGCGAGCTAGCCAGCAACTCCGCCGACACAACCGCTCCGGTGCCAAGCGCTGCGGCGCCTGCCCCCGCATCCTCGCCCAGCTCGCAATTCGCCGCAGGAAACGGGGCGGCCACGAGCGGCGGCAGCGCCCCATCCGCGAACCTCATCGGCTGTGCGCTGGCCCTGACAGGGAAAGTCACGCCTAGCCTGGTGGACCAAGCCTTCTACCAGGGCAAACCCGTGTATGTCATCGCCGTGCCCAACCATGCCTGGGTGGTCGGACGCGGCTGCACCGCCAGCCATCCCGCCGTGATCGCCTCGGTGTCGCTCACCGCCGCGCCATAGCCGGCCGCGCCGGGAATCTCCGCGCCCTAGGATCGGTTGAGCGGGTTGCAGGTCTTGAGAGAGGCGCTTGAAGTGACCGACGTACGTGACGTCATCATCATCGGTTCCGGCCCTGCCGGCTATACGGCTGCCATCTACGCGGCCAGGGCGAAGCTGAATCCGCTTGTCTTCGAGGGATCGGTGACCGCTGGCGGCGCGCTGATGCAGACCACCGACGTTGAGAACTACCCGGGCTTCCCCGACGGCATCCTCGGGCCGGACCTCATGGACGGGCTGCGCAAGCAGGCGGAGCGGTTCGGCGCCGAGCTCGTGTCCGATGACGTGGTGACAGTCGATCTTGCCGCGGAGCCGAAGGTCGTCAAGACCGAAACCGACTACTACCTGGCCAAGGCCGTGATCATCGCCACCGGCTCCAAGTACAAGGAGCTGGACGTCCCGGGCGAGAAGAAGCTGGCCGGCCACGGAGTGTCGTGGTGCGCGACCTGCGACGGCTTCTTCTTCAGGGAGCAGGACATCGCGGTCATCGGCGGCGGCGACTCGGCGATCGAGGAGGCCACGTTCCTCACCAGGTTCGCCAAGTCGGTGACCTTGGTGCACCGCCGCGACACGCTGCGGGCCTCCAAGATCATGCAGGACAGGGCATTCGCGAACCCGAAGATCAAGTTCCTCTGGGACAGCGAGGTCGCCGAGATGGTGGGCGAGGAAAAGCTGACCGGGCTGCGCGTCAAGAACGCGCGGACCGGGGAGGAGCAGCTGGTGCCGGTGACCGGCGTGTTCGTCGCGATCGGGCACTCGCCCCGCAGCGAGCTGTTCGACGGGCAGCTCGCCACCGACCCCGACGGGTACCTGCTGGTGGAGCAGCCGTCCACCCGCACCGCCATCGACGGCGTGTTCGCCTGTGGCGACGTCGTGGACCGCACGTACCGGCAGGCGATTACCGCCGCGGGCACCGGCTGTGCGGCCGCGATCGACGCCGAGCGGTGGCTGGCGGCCAGCGAGTTAAGAATTCCCGTGGCCCAGCAGGGCATAACGGAAAATCGACACGGAAGGTGTGATCAGAATGGGTGCGACCAAGGTCGTGACCGACGAGACGTTCGACACGGACGTGCTGCAGAACAGCAAGCCCGTTGTCGTGGACTACTGGGCCGAATGGTGCGGGCCCTGCCGAATGGTCGCGCCCGTTCTTGAGGAGATCGCCAGCGAGCACGCCGACAAGATCGACGTGGTCAAGCTGAACATCGACGACAACCCCAAGGTCGCGCAGCGCTACCAGATCATGGCCATCCCGACCATGAGCGTCTTCCACAATGGCGAGGTCGTCAAGCAGATCGTCGGTGCCAAGCCGAAGGCGGCACTTCTCAAGGAACTCGCCGAGTTCATCTAAGCTTTTCCCGACTGATTTTCGATAGCGCGAGGGATCCGCAGCTGGCACCGGCCGGATCCTTCGCGCTATTTCATTTCGCTATGCGCCGCTCACCACGGCGGGGCGAAGCACACGTTCTGGTGTCATCGAGCCCAGGAGCCGCTCCAGCGCGACTTCGACATCCTCGCGCCAGGTAAGCGCGGTCCGCAGTTCCATCCGGAGCCTCGGGTGCCGGTGATGCGGCCGGACCGTCTTGAAACCAACCGCGAGCAGATAGTCGACGGGCAGCACACAGGCGGGTGCCGTCCACTGCTTATCGCCGAAGGCTTCGATCGCCCTGACCCCGCGCCGTGTCAGATCCTTCGCCATGCCCTGGATGAGCATGCGCCCGAGGCCGCCTCCGGAGAATTCGCTGAGCACCCGTGCCGTCATCAGCAGCACGGCATCCGCGCTGACCGGGCTCGTCGGGAATGCCACCGAGCGCGGCACATAGAGGGGCGGAGCGAAGAGCACGTACGCCGCCGGCGCCCCGTCGACATAAAGGATCTTCCCGCAGCTTCCCCACTCCAGCAATACGGACGAGATCCAGGACTCCTTTTCCAGTCCCGGATCTGATGCCTCGGCCCGCGCTTTACTCACCGGATCGAGTTCCCAAAAGACGCAAGAACGGCAACTCGGTGGCAGGTCGCCCAGATTGTCGAGCGTAATGTTGGCAAGACGACGTGACATCGGCGTTCGTTCCCCGATCAAATCTGAGCTGTGGCCCCCGATGTACCCCCTATATTCTGGCATGGTACCCCGCCGACGGGAGGGAATGCTGTGACCCCTGAAGAGTCCAAGTCAGCGCGGCCTGCCGCGGGGACGCGAATTGACCCTTATGTGAATCAGCATGCGCAGCGGGCTCGCGGCATGGTCGCCTCCGAAATTCGCGCGCTCTTCGCGGTGGCATCCCGGCCCGAAATCGTATCGCTGGCCGACGGCTCCTCGTCAGCTTCTCCACGACCATAGCGGCTGGCTTGCGCGTCGGCTGGGTGGTCGCGCCACCCGCCGTCCGCGACAAACTGGTTCTCATCGCGGCGGCGGTGCTTTGCCCGGCGAGCTTCGGGTAGTGAACGGTGCGGGAGCATCTGTCCACCCAGCCGAGGCGGGAGCAGAGGTGCCGGCGTGGTCGAGGCCGAGCCGACGCTCCAGGAGGAGTTCGGGCCGGTCCTGCACGGCGATGGGTGAGCTCGACTACGTCGTCCTGGCGGGCGGCTTATCCTCCGAGCGCGAGATCTCACTCTCCGGTGAGCAGGTCCGCGAGCGTGCGGCGGACCGGCATCGCTGAGCCTTGCGGCTGAAATAAGCTCGCAGCCATGACGAAGAGCTTTGGCAGCGACAACCATGCCGGGACTCACCCGGCTGTCATGCACGCGATCATCGAAGCCAATTCCGGCGACGCAATCGCTTACGGAGCGGACGAGTGGACCGAGCGTGCTACCGCGGAACTTCGGCGGCTGTCCGGCGCCGAGGGCGAGGTGTTTCTCGTCTTCAACGGCAGCGGCGCGAACCTGCTGGGACTCGGTCTCCTCCTCAGCCGCCACGAGGGTGTCATCTGCGCGGAGTCCGCGCACATCAACACCGACGAGTGCGGGGCTGCCGAGCGGATACTCGGAACCAAGCTGCTGACCGTGGCGGCACCTGACGGGAAGCTGACGCCTGAGCTCATCGCCAGCCGCCTGACCGGGCGGGGCGACGAGCATTTCTCGCAACCGGGAGTCGTCGCCATCACCCAGGCCACCGAGCTAGGCACTTGCTACACGCTGGCGGAGCTGGGGAAGATCCGTGACTTCTGCGCGGCCAACCAGCTGCGCGTTTTCATCGACGGTGCCCGCCTCGCCAACGCGGCGGCGCACCTGGGCTGCACGCTCGCCGAAATCGCGGAGCACGCCGACGTGCTCAGCTTCGGCGGCACGAAGAACGGCGCGATGGGCGTCGAGGCGGTCATCGTGATGCGCGCCGCGGATGCCGTCAACGCGCCATACCTGCGCAAGCAGCAGCTGCAGCTCTCCTCGAAGATGCGGTTCCTCGCGGCACAGTTCATCGCGCTGCTCGACGACAACCTGTGGCTGACGAACGCGCGGCACTCCAACGCGATGGCCGCCAGGCTGGCGGCCGGTCTCGCCGGGGTGCCTGGCGTAGAGGTGATTCACCCGGTTGAGTCGGACGCGGTTTTCGCCAGGCTGGATCCGCGCCACATCGCGGAACTGCAGCGCGACTGGATGTTCCATGTCTGGGACGAGGCGACGTCGTGCGTCCGGTGGATGACCGCGTTCGACACCCAGGAGAGCGATGTCGATGCCTTCCTCGGCGGCATCACGGCGGTAACCGGTTCGATCCCGGTGTAGAAGCCGCCGCCGGCGCGGTCGTTTCACGTGAAACCAGGCAGCGGAGGCGCGTGCAAAGTCTGTGCGGTTTCACGTGAAACATAGCGCGGCGGTGTCGTTAAATTAGACAGGCGGCCCGTTTGTGATGGGGGCACCGTTCCGTATCGGGCCGCAGGCGGCATTTCACAGGCAGCACGCATTCGATCAGGGAGACGTAGTGGCGCAGCAACGGCGAGGCCTCGGCAAGGGTCTCGGAGCACTCATCCCGGAAGCTCCCCGCTCCAGCTCCCTGGCCGGTGCGCCGCAGTCGTATGGTTCCTCGGGCATGACATCCGTCCCCACCGGCATGGTGAACACCGATGCCGCCCTTCGCCAGGTGACCGGAGCCTATTTCGACGAGATAGCGGTGGACGCGATCGCGCCGAACCCGCGGCAGCCGAGGCGCACCTTCGATGAGGAGTCGCTCGACGAGCTCGCGGCCTCTATTACCGAGGTCGGCCTGCTTCAACCGGTCGTGGTCCGCGCCCTCGGCCGCGGCCGCTACGAGCTCGTGATGGGCGAGCGCCGCTGGCGTGCCTGCCAGCGTGCCGGACTCGACTACATCCCCGCGATAGTCCGCGAGACGCACGACAACGACATGCTGCGCGACGCCCTCCTGGAGAACTTGCACAGGCAACAGCTCGATCCGCTTGAAGAGGCGGCGGCCTACCAGCAGTTGCTCGACGACTTCGGCGCCACACATGAGCAACTCGCGCAGAAAGTCGGCCGGTCCCGGCCGCACATCAGCAACACCCTGCGCCTGCTGAACCTGCCTCCGGCGGTGCAAAAACGAGTCGCCGCCGGCGTGATCAGCGCCGGACACGCCCGCGCGTTGCTTTCCCTCGAAGACCCGCAGGCGCAGGAACGGCTGGCACAGCGCATCGTGGCCGAGGGGCTCTCGGTCCGCGCGGTCGAGGAGATCGTGGCGGTCGGCGACGACACCCCGGCCAGGGCCGCGCGCAAGCCCGCGGCGAACAAGCCCGTGGCCCCGGCGCTCCGCCATCTGGCGGAGCGACTGTCCGACCTCTTCGAAACCCGCGTCAAGGTTGAACTCGGCCGGAACAAGGGCAAGATCGTTGTAGAGTTCGCCAGCATCGACGACCTCGAGCGGATCGTCAAGGCTATGTCCCCCGAGGGCAACACGACAGCCACCCCAGCGCAGGAGTAGCCGACTCGGGATTGTCCTGTCCGTCGGTGCCGCACTGCAACCATGGTGTCTGCAGCCCACTCGCGCTATCGAAAATAAAGTCGGAATCATTCACCTACCACGTCTCTGTGACGGGTGAGGCGTTCAAGCGCAGCTGCCACCGTCAGCCGGCAGCCTGGCGCGGAACGAGAGCCGAACCGGCCGCCTTACGCGCTCACCGAGCGGTAGGCCAGCTCGCGGGCGGCCTCCGAGTAGGCGATCGCGCCGGTTGATGATGGGTCGTAGGTGATGACCGACTGCCCGTAGCTCGGTGCCTCGGAGACCCGGACGCTGCGCGGGATGATGGTCTGCAAGACCACCTCACCGAAGTGCGACCGGACGTCCTCGGCGACCTGGGTAGCGAGCCGCGTCCGGCCGTCGTACATGGTCAGCAGGATGGTGGAGATCCGCAGCCGCCCGTTCAGGTGCCCCCGGACCAGTTCGACGGTCCGCAGGAGCTGCTCCAGGCCCTCGAGCGCGTAGTACTCGCACTGGATGGGAATCAGCACTTCCTCGGCCGCCACCAGAGCGTTGACCGTCAACAGCCCGAGCGACGGCGGGCAGTCGATCAGCACGTAGTCCAGGTTGGACAGGTCGAGCTGCTCAAGCGCCCGCGACAGCCTGGATTCCCTGGCCACCATCGGCACCAGCTCAATCTCGGCGCCGGCGAGGTCGATCGTGGCCGGCGCGCAGAACAACCCCGGCATTCCGGCGACCTCGGTGATGACCTCGGGCAGCGGGCGCTCCTCAACCAGCGCGTTGTACACAGACTCCCGTCCCACGTGATGCTCTACGTCCAGCGCCGTCGACGCGTTGCCCTGCGGGTCGAGGTCAATGACAAGCACCCGGGAGCCGTGCTGCGACAGGCTGGCGGCCAGGTTGACCGCGGTCGTGGTCTTGCCCACACCGCCCTTTTGGTTCGCGATTGTGATGATCCGGCATCGCTGCGGGCGCGGCCACGCCTCCCGTTCGACGGACCCGCGGACGCCTACGGCAGCTTCGGCCGCCCTCCCGATGGGGGTGTCCTCGGTGTTCGCCGGCACGGCTGGCACGACCACCCGTGAGTCGGGCACGGTGGCCCTGGGGGGAACCTGCTCGTCGTTTGCGAAAGCATCCTGGGTTCCACGTGAAACTGCCGCCGACAGCGCCTGCCGTACCCGGTCCGAACCCGGAGGGGGCGACTCCTCATGACCGTTCAACAGCGCACCTCTCGAGACCTGCTGTGGTTGCGAAGACACTCGTTCCGGCCGCTCACCCGGCCACCCCAAGCCGGTCGCGCCCAGGAAGCGGACCGCCGTCCCGCCCTCAGGCCACCCCACGCCGGCTGCGGTGAGCACCAGCCCGCTCCTCTCGGCCGTGTCCTCCGATGACGACACGGACTACCGTGGTCGCAGATATGACCCTACCGTGGCCGGCTCTCAGAACCTCCGCCTTACGCGCGCCGAGTCGCGACAATACCGGCCTCGCGGCGGCTAGCTCTTCCTCGGCGGCCTGGCCCTTGATCGCCAGGATCTGCCCGCCGGGCCTGAGCACCCCGGCCGCCCAGCCGACCAGCCGGTCGAGCGGCGCCACCGCCCGCGCGGTGGCCACGTCAGCCTTGATCACGCCGGCCATGTCCTCGGCGCGGGCACGGACAACCGTGGCGTTCGCCAGGCCAAGCCGAGTCACGCATTCCTCGAGAAAAACAGACCGGCGCAGCAGCGGCTCGAGCAACGTGACGCGCAGTCCTGGCTTCAGCATGGCTAGCACGACTCCGGGCAGGCCCGCGCCCGAGCCGATGTCGACGAGCTGACCGTTGTCAGGCAAGAACTCCGCCACTAGAGCGCAGTTGACCAGATGCCGGTCCCAGAGCCGGGGCGTTTCCCTGGGCCCGAGCAGGCCCCTGGTCACGCCATCGGTGGCCAGGATGTCCGCGAACCGCCGTGCGGTATCCAGTGCGGCTCCGAATACCTCCGCCGCCTCGGCGGGAGGCGGCGGAGACGCGGGCAGGGGGGCGGCAGGTACCGGATGATCCGGGGCCACTAACGCGCCTCAGCCACCCGGGAAGACCACGACGCGCCGGTTCGGCTCCTCGCCTTCCGACTCGCTGCGCAGCCCCGCGAGGGCAACCGCATCGTGGATGATCTTCCGCTCGAACGGGGACATGGCGCGTAGCTTCTTCGGCTCGCCGGTGCGCTCCACTTCTGCGGCTACCGATCGGCCAAGCTCCGCGAGTTCGGAACGGCGGCGCGCGCGGAACCCTCCGACGTCGAGCATGAGCCTGGCGCGGATCCCGGTCTTCCGGTGCACGGCTAGCCTGGTGAGCTCCTGCAGCGCCTCGAGAACCTCGCCGTCGTCGCCGACCAGCTCATCGAGGGTGGCGCCCACCACGGACACAACGGCGCGGTCGCCTTCCACGTCCATGTCGATGTCGCCGTCAAGGTCGGCTATGTCAAGCAGCCCCTCGATGTAGTCGGCCGCGATCTCGCCCTCCTCTTCGAGCGAGCTAAAGTCGGCCTCCTCGTCGGCCTCGTCCTCGTCGTCCTCGTCTTCAACCAGGTCTTCGTCGTCAACCAGGTCTTCGTCGTCAATAACGTCGTCTTCGTCGACCACGCTGTCCAGCTCCTGCTCGTCTAGACCCGCAGCCTGGGCCGCTACGTCGTCGGGTACCACCGTGCCGAAAGCCTTGCCGGGATCATCCCCCGCTGTCGCTCACCTCTTGCCCGTGTTGCCGCGCTTACTGCGTGTCTGCCGGACCGGCTGCTGCCGGACGACCTTGGTCTGCGGAGCGACCTCGACCTCCTCCGGCTCCTGCTTGCCGCGGCCGAACCG
>Ga0126381_100002460_pt1 | contig 20000 bp, 37 predicted proteins | sample PanSoiMetPlot_28_FD_96465 | JGI IMG/M metagenome (GOLD analysis project Ga0126381, IMG submission 96465) | Tropical forest soil microbial communities from Panama - MetaG Plot_28 | ecosystem: Environmental > Terrestrial > Soil > Tropical forest > Bulk soil | place: Panama | collected 2016-02-17
CAACAGCATAACCCGTAAAATTATGGCAGGTACAATTACAGGGCCAATCTCCGTAAGGATTGAGTTTTGGTACTATCTGATCTTTAGATCGTTTCAAACCTGTACAATCGCCATGCTCCCAATATTTACAAGCTCCTGAGGGATTATCTCCTGTCTTGTAATGACTCGGCATTTTTCTCTCTCAAATATCTCATCCATCTACTGAAACCCCAGGCGATAAATCCTGAGGCTCCAATCCAGCCGACAATCAATCCGATCCAAAAGTGACCCACGTATAATCTCCGTAGTTCTGTTGGACCTCTACTCGGCCTGTGTAGTCGTCTGGCACCCAGACATCTACCCACGCCGCCCAATATTTCCCGCCAAGACCCCTGTCAAGACAACGGCCGCTAAACCCATCATCAAAAACCAGCTCGGTATCGAGGCTAATCCAGTCACTACAAGCAAGCACGCCCCGCCGAGTGTAATCACCGCTAGTAGTAATGCCAGTAAGAGTGTAGTAGGTGACTCTGACATATTCCTGCCGAAAACCCTGGGCCAAAAGGCCCAGGGCAACTAGCCAGATCAAATCTTTTCCACCCGAACGATCTCGCCCATCGTGCTCAACTGAGCGGCGGCATCTAGAAAGTCCTTAGCGTAGACGATATGTTCTGTCGGCTGAATAACGGTCACCTTCCACTGAGGCAGAATTTCGGGCGGTAGTATGTTGAGCGGCTCTGGCGCTACAGGAGCTGGCTCAATTTTCCGCAGAACTATAGCTGGTTTCTGAATGGCTGCTTTTTTCTGGCGTCGATTCTCCTCGTACTTCTCCCGTTTGGCCTTGCACTCCAAACACCACCAGTTATTTTGCTTGGTCAAGTAAGCTTGGCTAGTAGGTACGGTAGTATTTCCGCTGTGATACACGCTGTGACATTCGACCGTCTCTGGAACCCCTCCCTCTTTTGCGATGTAATCCACGATGGGGGTCTCACTTTCTATTATGGGCTTAGCCATACTCTCTTTCTCTTCGGCAACTTCTAGCTGCCAGGTAAGGAATAGAAGTTCATCGCCCTTTCTAAGAGGCTTCCAATTGTTGCCCAACTCCCACCAATCTAGTCTCTGATACATTGGCTGCGAGCCGCCACGGCTATTGCCGTGGCGGTACTGACCAGGGGTTTCGATGAGCTTCATTCTTGGGCCTCTAGGACCGATCTTATCTATCCTCGCTTTCTGTCCGTGGTGCTTCGCCGCTACTTTGATCCACTCCGTTCCGAGTAGCGTCTTGTCTATGTCTGACACTACAAATGTCCTGCTCTATTCCTGGGGCAACTGGTATGTATGAAAACTGTCGGCCGCAGACGCGGCATTGTCCAGACTTTCTAAAGGACTCCATCTCACGACGCTCAATAGCTCGTTGGGCCGACCAGTTCTTTCTACTCCGATATATAGTTGGACCCCTCCTTTCCGTATCAACTGAGCGACGTGTTGGGCAAGCATCAAAGAATGTCCAGCTAGAATGATGCAGCGGGAGCCGAGCTTATGACCGACGATTTCTATTCGGGCGCTTTCCACGCCGCACCACTCGCACAGGTTCTTTTCCGAAGTAGTGATTGGCAAGGAAGTGGCTCTCTAACTGCTGGTAGCTTGAATAGAAGGCAAAACAGTAGAGACAGAAATGAGGGGACCGATTGGTCCCCTCGTATACTGTATCCTTTTTAGTTGGCCTTGCCATTCGGCTCTTCAACCTCGGCATCAGGCTCGACGGCTTTTGCCGCCAACCAACCTTCGGGCTCTCTCCATACGAGTTTGAATCCTAGCTCTTTTGCCGCCATATTGAAGCGGCGCTTTGCGGCTCGGATAGTAACGCCCGCTGGATCATCCTCGTCAATTGATCCATCTAGAATGACGTAGGGCTCGCCATCTTCTGGCTTGACGATCGCGGTCTTCAAAGCGAAACCTTTACCGATCGCCATCTTCTGCTGTTCGAGGACTCCGATGTAATCCTCGACATCTTCTGCTCCGCGAGGACGACGACCAAAAATGCTGGTCAACTGATCGTCGGCAATAGCCTGGACTGTAATAGGCACTACTTAGTCTCCTTGACAAGATCTACGTGCAAAGTATCTTCGCACTGTTTGGCGTGATTATTGATGACCAGTCCGACGTGCTCATTACACACGAAGATATTTTTGCACTCGTCACAGTCAACAATAAAATTGATGGGATTGAGGCAGCCATCGGCTGCCTCGCACTGATCCATCTTACTTTCTCGTCTTTCTCTCTGGCATCGGTAGCGACGCGTCGGCGTTGCTAATGATGCTGCCGTCTTTTGTGCGGAAACCTCCAATCTGACCCTCTGGAGTAAAGACGACCTTTACTGGTTCGAGAGTCCAGTATGGGAATTTGTTGCCCTGCTTCTTGACCACTCTAGCATAAAACGGCTTTTGTCCGTTCTTTTCGAGCTGGCCAAGAGCGAGGCGGATAGCGGGGCTCGTTTCTGAGAGAAGCAAACCCCACGGACCAAATGCCTGATCATCTTCAGGCATGTAATGGAGAAGGCTTCGAGCGGGCGTATCAAACTCGCCCTCGAATTTGCCCTCTGAAACACCGACCACTACAAGAACCTTCCCATTATAGGCGTTCTTATCGATCTCGGGAATGTTTCCGAGATCGCCGTAGTCAAACTCTCCGATCTCTTGATCGGGGTCATAAGGTTGAATATCACTCATAGAACAATATGCTCCGTGAAAATTGCCCACAACATTCGAGGGCTGACACCTTCAGCTAATGCTTCCTGTATCTCTTCTCGAATCATATCAATGCCAGACTGATGGACCTCTAAAATTTCGTCATTGGTAAGGCCGTCAAAAACGGCCTCCCAAATCTCATCGTCCGAAGCACCCTCTTGCTTGAGCGCACTAAAGAGAATGCACTTATCTCGGGCTTCTCCAGGGGTCACTTCTTATGCTTCCCATGTACTAGCTGGCACAAAGTAGAAGCGTCCAACTGTTCGAGGGCTTCATCGAGCGCTTCTCGAGCCGCTCTAGTAGCGTCGGCATCGGTCCCGTCTTCTCGGGCCGATTTCCACTCTTCGGCTGCCTCTTCTACTAGCTCGATGTTCTCCTTGACGTCACTCATGGCGACAAGTAGCTCATCGACATTCGCCTCAGTTACTCGCATAACTGATCCTTTCTATCGACTGTCTGTCTATTGCGGATCTAATCCCGCGTCAAGAACTATGACCGCTATTCCTTTCTAAAGGTGCTGGCTAGTGGTAGGAGCGAACTCAACTACCACTGTCTACTATCTTACCTCTAACTCGCCAACCTGTCAATAGATTAGGCATTAGATACAAGATTGTGACACTACTCACTTTAAGGCTCATCATCTAGAGCTGGGAAATAGATGGCTCTCAAGGCGTCCACTTCGGTCCACGACTGTTTCGGGGTAAATGGAGCCGACATAGAAGTCTCGCCTATTGCATCCCAACGAGTAGGCAGCCGACGCCACTGGAGTAGTTTGCCAAAGTAAGTAGGGCCAGATTCGCCTGCTAGATTTATGTCTAACTGATCCCGACGTTCAGGAGACAGATTTATAAACCTGGTGGCTTCGGGCTCATCTCTACCTGGCACCCAATGACAGGCTATTTCTGGCTTACCTCTAGCGTAGGCTTCTCTGAGGGTAATAAATTGACGCTTCTCAGGATACTCAAATTTGCCCCACGGTCCATTCGCTTCTATGTAGGCTCTAACTTTGTCGTAGTCTAGTTGTTTGGTATTGAAGCCGCGAGATTTTTCTGTCTCTTTGATCTGCCCATCAATTAGCTTCTTCGATTTAGCGATACCATTTCCTAGCTGAATATGCTCCTGGTTTAGAACGATCTCCCAATCGCCCAGGGCAGGAGACTCGGTTACTTGCAGTCTCTCTAAAGCGTAGATTCCATCCGTGGCTATAGAGATGACAGATGAACCGTCGCCAATAGCTCGCAATAGTTTAGCTCGGGTACCTGCCGTGGTCGCGCCCGCGAGAAAGAAGTTCTGAAAAGGAGGGCGCTTATCTTTGGAGCCAACACTCTGAGCAGTCTTTCCGTACAAACTGTTAATGGCAAGTTTGACGACTTTAGCCTGCTCGTGATTACCCTCGGCTTCTAGTCGCTGTCTCCACTCGTATAACTCTTCGACGAACTTGTAGGGTTGTCCTTTGCAATCAAGGTCACACTCGCGCTCAATAAGGGCAACTCCTTCAAGGACTCTAATAGAACGTTTTCCAAAGATCTCTCTAGCTGCTCTAACTTCATCTGCATGGTACCATCCTTCTCCATTACTGGGGTAATAGATCTTCCCGCTATTCGTCCGCCACGGAAAAGGAGGGTAAGGCGTATCATCGGCTACGTTCCATTTGACGTGATAGAGTCCGTAGCGACTAAAAGCTGGATCATTACATGCCTTCCATTCTGCGTTACGAGTACAGGGTAGATTTCTGATCTGATCTGGATACGCTGAGTGTATGTCGTGCTCGAAGACGTTTTCAAACCATCCAAACAAAGCTGAATCAAATCGTCCACCGTAATAGGCTCTAAGAGAAAGCTCGTAATCATACGGGCCATAGTGATCCCTAATCTTATGCTTTCGGAGAATAGCCTCGGCAAAAGCGCCAGGGCCGTGTAGGCTTTTAGGGCGATAATCTGTCTGTAGAATTTTGTCTCGGAGTTTTTGGACCAGAAGAAGCAACAATTCTAGCTCGAGCCAACAGTACGATCTAATTAGTTCGGGGTCTACCTCGGAAAAGTTACCTCGCTTCTCCTTCATAGAAGTGACCAGGCTTAGTTGCTCGGGAGTTCCCACGTTCCAATTAGTGCAAGCTTTGACGAAAGACTGTTGATACCAGGAAAATACGTCGTAGATAGTTATGGAGCAAGGCCCGCTCTTGATTATGAGGATTTTATTAGGTATCCACTTTATGTAGAAGTTATTCCACTGACATTCTCCGTCGCCCAATAGTTGGAGCATGGATTCGCCCCGAATATCTCGAAGCCACATATTGAAGTCATAGTTTCCTGCAAAGATAACGTAGACGTGGTTCTGAGGCAGTCGAAGCAGATAGTTGAGAACTTGATGAGTTCGGATGTTTGGCTTCTCGATACTAGCTCGGCCTGTTTTCCACAGAGCCTGCACGTTAGTAAGATAGTGATAGTTCTCTGGCCCATCCTGGCCCTCTGAATCCAGCGCCACTAAAGGCAGATTCATCAGGTTACGTTTTTCGTCGTAGAATTGTCGCTTGTTGAAGAAGCGCTCGCCCATCATCGGAGTATACGGTACGGGTTTTATCACGACGTTTTCCACTTCTCGTTCCACTCTTCTCCATAGAGTTCACGAGAAAGTCGGCCTATTTGTCGTCGAGATAATGTCCCACCTCTAGCTCGCTGTTTATAGGAGTTATATGCTTCCTCCTCATCAATACCGCGACCCTGCGAACGTCTTATCCAGGCATCTAGTAGCTTGTCTTCGCCGTACTCATAGTCGTCGTAGCTATAAGCATAGCGACTATAGATCTCTTGTAGATCTTCGGGTTCGACCGTACCGATATAACGGACAGGAGTACCCGTGTACTCAGTGTACCGTCGTTGTTGACCATAGGATTTGAAGCCTCTTTCTTTGGCCAGAGTATTACGCCGTCTATACTCGGCCGAGTAGTCGCGGGGTTTACGGGCCATAGAAACCCTCAAAATTTGGGCACGACTTGAAGCCGCTCTTGACACAGAGCGGCTGGGGGTGTAGTATAGAGGGTAGGGAAAGACGTATAGTGTCCATACGTTACTTCCTGTTTATTAGTAGGCTCCGTCTTATGGGAGTGAGGCGGAGCCTACTTTCATGTTACTAGATCGAGCTATTGCCTGTCAATAGCTTAGCGTAGATTAGAAGTTTTGTGACACTAAGGACAGAAAGAAATGGAAAAATGCCCCTTTTGCTTACAGGAGAAACAACGATTACTCGGCGCGATTTTCTTAGCGACGGCAAAAGAATGGCAGAAAGGAGAAGTGACTGCCGCCGAGAAAGCCTGTAATAGTTGCCTGGCACTAGTGGCCCAACTCTTGGATACATGGCGCGAGGGCGGTATCAACAGCTTTGTAGCTCGAGCTAGAAGTGCTGGAATACTACGAGAGGAAATTGAGTATGTTGAGACTGGCACCCGACGCTTCAACTAAAGAGCGGCTCTTAGAAGAGCTGTATCCTGGCCGCGATATAGAAGTTGTGGCCTGGGAGAAGTGCCTCAATTGTGACAAGGATATTGACGCCTATGTCTACGTAGCAGGTATTCGCCAGGGATACTGCTTCGAGCACTATACGAGTCGCAATCGTGCTGAATAATCCGCCAGAACTACAACCAGCAGGTTTGTTGCCCTCGGCGGCTCCTGGACAGACACCCGACACTTCTAAGTACCCATTTCTTGGTGACTTTGACTACCTGGGCGCTGCTGGACACAAATGGTTAGTTCCATTTGATATCGGCGTTATTAGCTACAGCGGAAGCAACGCCTATTCTATTAGCCAAGGATTAGCTGCGGGCCAGTCCATGACAGTAAATACCGATCAGATGCCAGATCGGTGGGTAATAGTAGTCTGGGCAGAAGGAGCCGCAGGAGCAGCGGCAAACTTTGGCACAAGAGTTGCTCGTGTAGTATTAGGGCCAGCTGCTGGTGGCTCAGGTTACCAGATGGGTGCTGGTGGCAAATTGAAGTTGCCTGCCCAGGGAATCAATTACCTGACCATTACTAACATCTCGACTGCGCCTGTGACTTTGCACGGAACTATTGTTGCAGTCGGCGGCTGGGATTTGAATGACATTGACGTGGGGTAGTAGATGCCGACAAAACGCCTCAAAGACGATGAGGGAAATATCTACGAGATTGATCTCGAAGATGAAGATGACGATAGTGGAGACGAGGATGAAGACGAAGAAGAAAGCCGAAAGGATTACGAATGGCTGAGGGCGCGCCGAAAAGAATGGGAAAATTCACAGTCATCACAGAAGCCGAAAGTACGTCGAGTCAGATCTTCGGGCCAGAAGTCGCCACCGAAGCCTCAGGCAAAGGGGCGGAGAGTCCTGCGGATAGCTTAGGCGAAGCATTTAGCATCAGAACTAGCCAGCCACGGCGTCGAGGCAGTAGAGCGCCCAAAGAGCCGAAACCAGTAGTTCAACAAGTTTCTGAGGCTCCAGCAGACTACAGACTCTGGTCGCAGCTTCTAATTGGCTCAGCTAATACCGTAGTAGTCACCTGGCTTGGTACCGAGTGTACTATGGAGAAGCGAGAAGCGGAGATGTTAGAGCCGCCTATTTCTCGCATTCTCGCTCGTATGCCTGTTGCCCAGTCTCAAAAGATGGCTACTTTTATTGACCCTATGGTGATCTTTATTGCCCTGGGAATGTGGGGCAATAGAATTATCCGTATCCAGAGAGCGAAGCGTGGAGTCAATGGTATTACTGACGCTGAGTTTGCTCGGGCTAGTGGTATGGTTGATAGTCCTGAAAATTCGCCAGCACAAGTTGATCAGCAGTACGAACCGACTGTTGAATCAGACCTTCCCCCAAGAACTAGAGTCGCAGTAAATCCGAACGGGATTCCCACGGCAATTACCGACCAGATAAGCGAGGCATAATTCATGGCCGAACATCCGACTCATCCGACTACCCTCTCTGAAGATAAGCCAACAGAAGAGTCCAAAGCAGAAGAGCCCGAGACTACTGGGCCTGCCGCCGACGCTTTCAAAGCCTCGGGGCTTCCCGCCAGCGATAAGAAGGCTTTTGAAGCTGGCTTTGCTGCCGCAACAGAACATCGGCCTGATCTGAACCGATAGAAGATGCTAAGCAACAGTGAGAGAACAGAGCGAGAGGAAAAGCTCAAGATAGTTATTATCCAACTTTGCCCTCTCCCCTTCCGAGAACAGATGTTGCCAATGTTGACGATGGCTCTTAGCCTGCTCGATGAGCCGCAGCTAGAAGACCTCGAAAAAGACATGATGGGAATACCTGAGGAAGTAGAGCGCGGCGATCTTGCCAGGCTTATTGCCGTGGGAAAGAAGTTCGGAGTGGGCGCAGATATTGACGCGGCAGAATTAGCCAAGGCAATGCTCCCAAAATAGTATGGCCGAAGCTAAGATTGCCGAAATTCGGTCGAACCAGAGAGTAGACTTTGCAGGTAAGACTGGAAGCGGCAAGACTTTCCTGGCGCAATATTTACTTCGGCCAATGCGTCGGTTAGTTGTAATCGACCCCAAGCGAACACTTGGAACGCCTAAATGGCGGCTCGAGTTGCCGACGAAAGATAGTCTCAAAAAGTTGAGGGACGGAGAGCCTGCGAGAATTAGATTCTTTGACCCTCCAACAATAGACAAAGACGGTTACCCGAATTGGGACTCAGTATTCAACCTGATTTGGGAAGTCGAGGATTGCGTCCTTTATATAGACGAGATGTATAGCGCCACAAAGAACGGCGTTATGACCTGGCCTCTTAGACGCCTGTATACTCAGGGTCGGGAGTTAGGCATTGGAGTTTGGGCTTCTACTCAACGGCCGAGTCGTGTGCCTCTTGAAATGTTCACAGAAGCAGAGTGGTCTTTTATCTTCATGCTCAACATGCAGGAAGATAGAAAGCGAATTGTTAAAGCCACTGGTGCGGCAGAAATTGAGAACCCTATTAGAGACGAGCATGGCTTCTGGGTATATAATGTCCTATGGAGCAATGCCTATTACATGCATAAACTTGAGCCGCCTGGTAGAACGTATCGCTCAGACTTCGACGTTCAGCTAGAAGAAATTGCTCAGGGCGAATACGCGGGCTCAGAAACGTTCACTGGAAGATGACCTCAGATTGGCTCGTAGCATTTACACTCTTCTTGGTGGTCTGTCTGATAGCCTTCTTTATCTGGAACATCTTCTTTGGGAGTCCTAGAAAATGAACCTTGATTTCTCGCACGTTTACCCCACAGTATTGAACTGGGGCGTCGTCGGACTTATGGCGGTAACATTTATCGCCTTTTTCAAGTGGATCTTTGCGAAGTACTCAGTTCCTGGGCTTACTGACCTCTTTGCAATGGTCTAGGTAGAAAAAGCCTGGAATAAAGACAGATGGTGATTGCACCCCAACAAGTAGTCTATCGAGAAACCTTCGAAGTTCCCTGCACTCATAAAGAGTGCAAAACTCCAGTCGTAGTAGTTGTCGAGAGAGTCAAGGGCGGAGGAACCTCCGCTATTGAAGTCACACATAAAACCCCGAAAACCTGAGAGGCTAAATTATGGCTGGCGGCTTTGCTGTCAATACTCGGCGTAAGGTACTACCTCTTACTGGTGCTATCACTCGACCAGCAGGAGGCGGTACTTTCGGTCCTTTGACCCTGCCAAAGACGGGACTTCTTGCCCGTGTTTATTTGGCGCTCCGTGGTAACGTGGCAGGAGCGCTGTCGGCTCCTAATGCCCTTGGATTCAGCTCACTTATTAGCCGAATGCGAATTCAGGCTAACTCAGGTATTGATATCTTCAACGTTAGTGGCGCTGGATATCACTACCTCCTTAGAAACTCACTCGAAAGCGAGTACATTGATCCCGTTGGGCAAAGCAACGGAACAGTAGCTGTCACTGCTACCACGTTCAATATGGACGCGATTATTCCCATCGCTTTGAACATGCGCGATCCGACGGGTCTCATTATGCTCCAGAATGAGCAGACGATTGTAAACCTGTTTATTGACTGGTTGGCAGATGCCTCAGTCGCTACAGGTGCTACAGTTACTCTCACTACTGGCGATGCTTTCCTTGAGGTATTTACGGTGCCGCCAGACCCCAAGGATTGGCCGCCACTAAATGTGATCCATCAGTGCCTGGAGGATCAGCAGCAGATTGCAGCGGCGGGTGATTTCCCCTATTATTGGCCGCGTGGTAATACATACGTTGGAGTATACCACGGAGCAGGCATCGGCGCTGCTGGCTCAGATTTGTTCAACCGATTTGCCGTCCGCGTCAACCAGTCAGATTACCTCCAGTCTACTCCCGTCGATTTCTTGGACGTGGAATATAGACTCCAAAAAGGCCGCGCCCGACCAGCGGGCGGAGTTTTCGTCGATTTACTAGCGACCAGTGGTTTGGGCTGCTATGGCCTCGCCAGAGATATGTTCAATAGTGCCCTGGTGACTGACCTGGCCTCAGTTATCACGGCTACTGGCGCGGCTACTTTGTTTACGGTCCGCCGTCAGCTAGTAGTTCTCACTTAATAGGAGGCTCATAATGAACATGGTACTTGGGCTTCTTGTTCTGGCTCTAGCCGTGTTCGGCGGCTGGTGCCTTCTAAAAGGTAAGGGATAGTCGATGAGCCTCAATAGAGCCGATATCTACGGCATGATGAGCGATCGTCAGGTAATGGTCGCTCCTACTACAGTGGGCGGTCCCGACCAGGGAGCAGTTGCCTCTACTAGTGGCTCTGGTCCGACGGGAATGGTTGGCTCAGCTACTAGCGCCTCATTCACCTGGATTGGCTTTGTCCTGGCTTTGATCATCCTGAGACTACTCATCGACTTTGGCGGGAAAGAAGCATGATCTCTCCAGGCCGCGATGATAACTACCCGAGTAGTTCAGGAAACTTTGGAGCAGGTATGGGCGGAATGTTTGGCAAGTCTTTCTCGGTGGACGGTATTACCGTCAGCGTTGGCCTCCTGATTCTTATCGTCGTCGGTTTGATCATGTGGGGAGTGCTAAAGAAGTAATATGGTTGGAAAGATCATCGAAGTTACTGCCGTTCTGATCGGCATGTATCTTGTCCTGACTAATGCAGGATCTTTTGGTACGGTTGCTAGTGCGACTGGAAACGTCTATACAGGAGCCGTCAAGACTCTTCAGGGTAGATAGATGGGCGCAATTATCACGGTTACTGCCGTGCTCATCGGCCTGTTTCTTGTGCTGAAATATAGTGACGCTTTCAAGCCCGTAGCTGATAGCATCACGACTGTCTACACTCAGGCAGTCTCAGCACTACAGGGGCGATAGTATGGCGAGCTACTGCGGCGTTCCTCAAGCGGTCGGAGAGTTGTTCAACTACTCTCCGACCTTTCAGGGTATTCCACTAGGCGACTTTGGTAATCGCGATCCTCGGGTGCCAAATGTACCTACAAATAGAAGCTGGGTTCAGCAGGGCGTAGAAGACGAGGATGATAGTCAGAGAAGGTCAGCCTCGCGTTACGACTACAATAGCTGGGGAGTAATTGCCCCAGAATCTAGAAGCCTCAGACCTGTCAAGGCTGAAAAAGGCGTCATAGCAGTAGGCGATCATCCAGAGCAAACATTTATCCGAGATATTGAGGGGGAGACGCTTCGAATACATAACTCCCTCGGTAGAGAGATGTTGAACGACTGGAATGATGCCAGGTTCAATACTGGCGGCATCGGCTACGCATATGACACGACCAGCCCGACAGGAGTACATTGGGCTAGTAGTCCAGGATATAAGGGCGATGCCTACGACCCGAAATATAATCCCCAGGTTTACATGCGCCCAGGCATCAAACTAGCAGCGGGCTTCTCTGTCCTCAATGCAGTACCGCCAGGACAGATGCCTCGTTCAACAATGGGCCATTAGATTATGGGTGCCGCTGAGATCTTCATAGTAGGCGCGCTCTTTATCTGGCTAGTGGTGAGCGGAAAGATGAAGGCAGTATTGACGGCGGCTTTTGGATGATCAACTCTAGCTACCTCACGATGGGACCAATAGTTCCAACTACTCCCGCGCCTAATGCGCCTGGAGGTAATACTGTCAATCCGCCAGCCCAACCTAGTAACTGGCCAAAGATGATCATCGCTATTGCCATCGGTAGTACGATGCTATGGTTTGCCTCTACTATGTGGGATGAGCAGGGCGCAAAGTGGTTAGCTGTTATTACCCTCGGCGCAATAGTGACGTGGTATGAAACCCACGGCAACCAGACTTTTAGCTCGGGACTTTCCGACCTGGCAAAGATGGTGCAATAGTGGTCGCCAATGCTGGCATGCTTCAAAAGCCCGACGTAGTAGCCTACGTCGGGGCCAACGCCCAGAGATACGGATTAGATCCTGCCGCTGTTTTGGCCGTGGCTGATCACGAGGGGCTAAATACCACTCCTGGTAGTTACTGGCAATTGCCCAAAGAATGGGGTCAAAGTTTTGGCCCTCCTAGTTGGTATCAAGGTGGAGCGGGCGGAGCTATCGTCAATGCTCAGGGTTCAGTACAAGCTGCCGCTAATTGGTCGTGGACTCCAGCAGGATTAGATTACTGGCTTCAAGCTATACAAGCGGCGGGCGCTAGTGGGCTCACTGGTTACGCAGCTATCAAGCAAATAGTAGGAGGCTACGGTTGGGGCTTTGAAAGACCCGCTGATCCGTCGGCAGATATAAACAATGCCGTAGCCGTCTACGACAAATACGCACAACAAGTACAGACAGTAGTAGGTAACCCAGGCTTACCAGGAATAATAACCGTCCCCAATCCCATCCCAATACCTGGGCAACCTGCACCCAACCCAATACCTGGGCAGACTGGTCCAGGACAATTGCCGACACCTACTAACCCCACGGCACCAGCCCAACCAGTAGTTGCCGCTCCTTTTAGTCTGGGATTATTTGACACACCTTTTGGCCCCTTCAATTTGACCCTGCCCTGGGATTTCTCGGGTATTCTGCTTTTTCTAGCGGCAGTCTTTGCGATCATCATTGGAGCCATTCTCTGGAAGCCAACTAGAGAGGCGGGGAAGACAGCGGTCATGGTAGGAGCGATGGCATAATGGCTGCTGCTAGACCAGGGTGGAGTACCTCAACGTCTACTGCCTATCCAAAAGGCAGCCCTGCTCGCACGACAGTAAAGCGTAGCTCTCAGTCCCCAACATTTGCGGGTTTTAGTCGTTCGAGTAGTTCGACCACAGTAAATGGCGTAATTACTGGTCAGAGTAGTTCGACTAAATTTGAGAGCCCTGGTGGTGGCGGAATACTCGGACCGCTCCTTATAGTCGGCGGTCTTTTCATGCTATGGGTAGTCTTCAAAGGTAAGAGCGGAGCTATGTGGAACGCTTTGACTGGAGATACTACCTGGGCTCAAACCCTGGATAAAAAGGCCAACGCTATTTCACCACCAAAGTACTCGAGTGGTAGTAGCTCGAGTAGTGGTGGAAGTAAAAGCTCGGCTCCAGTAAGTGGAAATACTAGCGACTCAGGGACGCACATGGGCATCGACTCTAGTGGGAATATTATTACCATCAATAGTTCCTACGGAGATATGACGCCTTCTCAGAAAGACGCCGCTAATGCCTACGCTCATCAGATAGGCAATGTCTGATCTCCCCTGGTACCAGTCCCCATTTGAAAGGAGCGAATCAGTGCCAGATTCTAGCACCCTAGAAATGCCAGGCAGTAGTGGCGGCGGAGGAAAGATCCCGCAAGGCGTGATGATAATAGGCGCCATTGCTGGTATCGTTGGATTAGTTCTCCTCTTGAAGGGCTCGGGTGGAGGCGGCGGTACAACAGCGGCAGGTACTAGCATCAACGCGGCTCTGGGTAGTATCGAGGAAGAGAACATGAATCTTTTAGGTACCACTCAAGCAGGCTTCATGCAAACCAGTCAACAGATGTCGGCTCTTTCTAACCAGCAGACTACCTACTACGGCAATCTCTGGAATGAAATCGGGTCTGGTTTCTCGGCTCAACAGGGTCAGATTAGTAGCGGCTTTGCAGCCATGAACACTAATGATCTGGAACAGATGCAGAAAGACTTTGTTGACTACGCCACCCGAACATTTGGTTACCAGGCTACTCTGGGTGGTGGAGCCCCAGCATTGAGGCTACCTCAGAACGCCAACGATTACTACGACTTTCTTATCAACCCATCTTTGGCCAACCCTGATTACCAGGCTCAATTGATGAACATGAGAGGATTCGTCTTTGAAGGTACGGGTTCATCGGAGCCAGTAATTGGCGGGGCTTCTAACGGGACTTACTGAGTGTGCCGATTCAGGGACTCAAGTTCAACATCCCTGCCAGTACCGAACAGCATCAGTCGTTTCAAGCGACGGGTAGTTTCACGGCCTATAACCCAAACGATGGCTACGCTCTAGTTGCCCTGGATAGAACGGCTACAGCACTTGACTTCGACCATAAGTTGCCCTCTCAATCAGGAGGACATTTCCCTGGACCGATCAACTCTTACTTGTCGATTCTATATGTCGATCAGAGTGGTGGAGGTCTTACAGGTCAAGTTATTGTCTATCCAGTACCTGAGCTTATTCAGGTACCTCGCTTCTGGTCGATTGGTAGAGCCGTTCAATCCCAGTCTACTCAGTTGGACATAGTAGAAGGCACTGCTCCCCCGTTCCCACCAGCGGGGATTTGTAGAATCTGGGCAGATGTCAACGGCAATCTGTTCCATACTCACTCAGACGGTAGTGACCCTGAGTTGTGGGATACGCGCCTGACATTTGGCGGCGTACTTACTGGTAGCTGTCCGAACCCAGGATTAGCGGCGGGTGCTGCCCTGGCAAATTTGCAGGCAGTCAATCCCATCAACTTTGCTCCCAACAATATTAGTGCTCCAAATGTTATTGTCCAAACTGGCGGATTTTTACAGTTCGCGGGAAGTCCAGGCACAGTCAACCTTACCTGGGACGGAACAAATCTTCATTTCACTCAGGGCGCTCTAGTTTTCCCCAATGTTTGGCCGAGTATAATTCTACCAGCCCCTGGTGGAGGATTACAGGAATCTATTACCTGGTCAGATAATGGGGCAGGTAGAACTGGCATCTGGTTGAACAACCAGGGTGGCCTGGCTGCTAACTGCGTCTTTGTTATCGACGTAGCCAACGGCTCTAGTGGCGGTCGAGTCGAAGCTATTAGATTCAACGGTTTGGCTCAAACGCTACTTGGCGGAGTTTTGATCCATCCTGCTATGTCGGGTGGTTTGACGATCACAGAACAGTGGCAAGATGCTGGAGCAGGAGTTACCAGGATTAGAGGTAATACGGTAGGCGGAGCACCCGACGCCAATACCCTCCAGTTTGATATCGCCAATGGTACATCTGGATCTCAAGCTGTCGCTGTTTTATCGCTCAATGGTAGTGGTCGAGTACTCGCTGCGCCTCAGGGTGACTTATTCGGCGGGATTGGTAACCACGCTTCGAACGCGGTAGTAGGTTTCATCTATGTACCCTCGGGTGGAGGCGCGGCTACTGGTGTGCCAACATATGCGGGGCAAGGTTGGATACCTATGCGCTTCTATCCTCCCGCCAATCAGTTACAGGCATATCTCAATGGAGCATGGAAGGCAGTAACCTTTACATGATGGATAGTGGTTTCCAGATTACCGCAGATCAATTGATGCAGCTTATTGGTCAACAAGCTGCTGAACTATTTGTCCTCAGACAGAGAGTAGCTTTACTCCAAGGAGAGTTGAACAATGTCAGTAGATCAAATCACTCAGCTCCAACAACAGCAGGCTCTATTTACCCAGGCATTGAAAGCGATGCTGGAGGGCAAATGGGAAGCGGGGCCTGATACCGTCGAGGCATTTCTGTACGCTCTCGATCCTCAGATGACTGGCACGCTAACTCTAGATACTCCTGTCATTCAGTCGGAGTTCGTACAACCCCCAAAAGGTTAGGTTGGGATGCTGAGTACCCAATGGAACCCCAGCAATTTAGCTGGACGTGTTCCGTAGCATCCTTTACCTGGGTTATCAATTCCACAGGAGTAGATCCAAATCTTACTCGAGAAAATGCATTGGCTCTAATTGGCTACCCTAATTGTGTGAATGAAACCTACGGACTAATGAGCGCAGATTGTTTGATCCGTGCTTATCAACACTATGGACTAGATGCGGTACAGGCGTGGGTTACATTCGACCAGGCATACTCGATCATGTCTAACCACACTGGGCAGATCAATCCTCTTGGTATGTACCATTATATGTCTATGCGCGGCGTTGATGGAGTTGAGCCTGGTGACTTATGGGTCGCTAATTCCGCCCCAGGTTACATGGGTGTTTGGGATTCACTAACTAGGAGCCAGTTCAATAACCTCGGACCAGTCCAGGTCATTTACCTCAAGAACTAGAGGATAGTCAATGGATGAGTGGTATAAAGACCCCAAGATACTTATCATCGGCGGCGTCGCCATTTTCGGGGCGATCATTTTACTGAAGCCTAAAAACTCGGGTACTGCTCCGACTGCTTCGCCTGGAATAACAGCCCCGAATATTACTACGGGAGTAGATCTCTCGCAAACTGGACAGAACCCATTAGGCGCAGGTTATAGCTTCATGGACGGATCGGGAATGCAGCATATAATGGCGACCGATCCTTACGGCAACCTTATTACCTACGCCAGTGAACCGCCACAGGCTTATAGCAGTGATCCTATGGGGCCTCAGATGAGCTGGCCTAGTTATGCGGCTGGAGGAATGAGCGGTCAGTACGTGGTCAATCCTTATGGTGGAACTAGCCCCTATTATTCGCTCTTCCCAGATGTGGCTCGCGGTAGTAGCTCTACTTTGCAGGGTCCAATTCAAGCATATGCAGAACAATGAGAAACTAGAGTGAGTTTAGTTCGACAGCTAGACGCCAAGCTAGAAGGCGCCCCAAACTACCTGCTCACGACTGGTCTAATAGTAGCTGGGATCATCGCCTGGATTATTGGTATCTTCGGTAACCCGACTACTAAAGCCGCTGTTCTAGCCTGGATGGTTTTTCCCTAGAGGCTTGCCGATGAAAGTAGATCCACCGCCTACTCGTCAAGAGTTGGACGATCTGCGGAAGGCTATTCGTCACAACATAGAAGAGACAGATTTTTTGAACAACCAGGGTTGGTATGAAAACTGGTTTCATTATCTCATCGGACTTCGAAGAAGTTATCAGCGCCGCTTCCTTACCGAAGCATACAATGAGCAGTCGTCTAGTTCATAACAAAAGTGGGCAAGCTCGTCGAGTATATACCTGCCTCAGTTGTGGAGTTCTCTGGCCATGCTATCAGGCACAAATAGATGCCATTGAAAGGGGTAAGATACGTAACCGTCAAAAGAGGCGGCCGTACAATTAGATTGGCCTATAGAGGCAACAAGGTAGTCGAAAAGAAAGTTCTTCCTAAAAGGAGAAAACACTGATGGTTATGGCTCCTGGCGGAAATTTAGGTCCAAATAGTGGAGCGGTCAAACCGCCTAATCTTTCATCAGATGGTTTATCAGCAACAGTCCTCAGTGCTGGGCCGCAGGGTTATCAGTTTACAATACCACCCGCAACCAGTCAGACGCCAATACCTGGCATTTTTATGTACGATCCTTTTACGCTCTTGATTAGAGGTAATTCAGGATCGGTAGGTATTACCTTCGGACAGGCGCAGCTCAGATTAGCTGCCTCCGTATTGGCCTGGGGACCAGACTTCAATAATAGTACGGCAACTCTTACTGGAGGCTCTGGCGCTCCTTCTGGCTCGCCTCCTGATGGCGCTTATTACTTGAGATCAGATACGCCAGGAGTTGCCAACCAGCGCATCTACGTTAGAAGCGGCGGAGCTTGGGTCGGAATAGTGTGAACGTCTTAGTAGCCTGCGAATTCTCGGGCAGAGTTACTGGTGCGTTCCGCGAGCTGGGACATAATGCCTGGTCAATAGATCTTCTACCTACGCGCGGGCTATATAGCGCCTACCATATACAGGATGATGTTCGAAACTGGTTAGATAGAGAATGGGATTTGATGATCGCTCATCCGCCCTGTACTTATCTGGCAGTATCCAACGTCAGTAATTGGAAGGTCAAAGCTAAGGAGCAGAAAGAAGCTCTCGAGTTTGTCCAGCTTTTACTTGACGCAGATATTCCCAGGATAGCAGTAGAGAACCCTGTTGGTCACCTATCTACTAGCCTCAGGATGCCAGACCAGATTATCAACCCGTGGCAGTTCGGCCACGAAGTGAGGAAGCGTACTTGTCTCTGGCTAAAGAACCTGCCTCTTTTAGTGCCAACAGATATACGAGAAAATAGAGAGGACTTTGCCCACAATCTACCGCCGACGCCTTATCGCTGGATGATTAGAAGCCGCACCTTTACTGGCATAGCTAAAGCGATGGCAGAACAATGGGGAGTAGTCGAGGGCGAATACTTCCTGCCAACTACTCGAGCGAGGGAGTACCGAAATATAATGCCGCAGGTAAAGCGCCAAAATAGAAAGGTCTTTTCTTTTAGTGACAAGCGCTATATAGCGTTTGGCTGAGGCATTACGCGTGGACCTAGTAGCTGCAAGTAGAAGAGCCAAAGGAAGACACGGCCAGAACATCGCGCCCGTGAGCCTTAGAGCGGCCATACTTAGAGGCGCTTTGAAAGGCCACAAAGTAAACGGGCAATGGGAAGTCTCGGCCTCCGACCTGGATAAATACCTCAGTAGTAGGCCGCGCTGGTGGAAGCCAGGCAGTAGCGAGAAACGTTTGGTCGAAAGAAAAAAGTCGCGGCAGTAGTTGGCTTCAGAAGTTCCTGGCAGTTCCGACGGTTCAGAAGATTCGGAACATTCGGAAGGTTCGGAAGTTTCAGACATTTCTGAAAGATAGAAAGAGCTGGATAGTTCCGAAGGTTCAGAAGTTTCAGACATTTTCGAAAGATAGAAAGAGCTGGATAGTTTCGAAGGTTAGAAGTTTCAAAAATTTCCGAAGGTTAGAAAAGCCGCGGCATTTCTGGCGTGTCGAAAGCCAGCTATAGTAGATCCAGGCAGTAGACTATTGCTCTAGCTTGACAGTAATAGAGCCGCTCAGAAGAGCCCGTTTGATCTCGGCTGAATCGGGTGGGTTAGATGCCACCCGAAGAGGGCTCTTGTACGCCATACATTCGTTTGAGATCAAAAGAGCCTTTGTACCAGTCCTGAGCGGCTCTTCTCAACCATATGTACCACCCGAAAAACGGGCTCTGACGCGCCAGACAAAAACCCGCCGAGTTTGAGCCCAGTTTTTCGGGTGGCCTGAGCGGCTCAGGATTGAAGACGAGCCGCCGCGTCGGGCTCAGGCCGAAATACTTGACGGGCTCAGTAGAAGGTGTATAGTGAGCCCATGCATTACTTCACAGTGCTGGCGCGGGTACTTCCCATCGCCCTGATTGACCAGACGATTCCATGCGATCGTTTCTACACGGGTACTTGCATGGAAAACGCGACGTGGTCTGTTGAGCCGCCGACTGAGGGCGACGTTGAACGCCAGTGTGTTTGTGACGTTCACTTGACGGCTCTTCTACGTCGGGCGAACGCCAACGGGTACTCGATTCGGATTGGTGAGTACGGCACACTCGGCTCAAAATAATTGTTGACAGCAGTAACCCATCGTGTATAATGCCCTCATGCAAGCGATCATAGGAGCCGCCGCAATCGTCGGGTTTGCTACCCTCGGGCTCTTGAGCCTGATTATTGGTTCGATTCTTTCGACTGGCTTTGTGCCAGCATTCGTGACAGTCAATAGGAGACAGTCAAACAGCGCCATGCTAAAACCACAAAAAATGGCTCAGGCTGAAGCCGATGCCACATTCGCCCGACAGAAACGGTCGGCGGAAGACGTCACAGAGTACGTCGCAGTACTTCAGGATATGGGAATGGCAATCGGGCTCACGATTCAATTCCCAACGGTTCAGGCCCCGATTTATGGGCCTGAGGGCTCCGACAAAGAAGACGTGATTGTTGATCACGAAACACTTCTCGCCATTGGCGAGGGTGAGACGGAAGATGATCAGGTTAGCGTCCGAGCCACAAAACGCCGTTACAATCTCGCTGCTAAGGAACTCGGCTTTGACGAGTTCGCCTGGCGAGAAAAGAAGGGCTGGCTTATTGGTCGGGTGACTCGCACCCTCGCCCAGAAAGCCGCCGAGAAAGCCGCCGCCGATGCCGCCGCCGAGAAGACGGCCGCTGAGGCTCAGGCAGCTAGTGATGCCGCTGAAGACGAGTCAGAAGACGAGTCGGAAGACGAGCCGACTAACGGCGGTTCACCCGCTGGCACTAGTG
>Ga0126381_100002461_pt1 | contig 19994 bp, 8 predicted proteins | sample PanSoiMetPlot_28_FD_96465 | JGI IMG/M metagenome (GOLD analysis project Ga0126381, IMG submission 96465) | Tropical forest soil microbial communities from Panama - MetaG Plot_28 | ecosystem: Environmental > Terrestrial > Soil > Tropical forest > Bulk soil | place: Panama | collected 2016-02-17
TCACCAGCCCGGATGGCGGCCGGTCTGAGGGGGCCGAAGCCCACTCCTTGTTCGGTTTGCTACCCATGCGGAAACGCAATTCCCCGTCAGCGACGATCTCCGCATGGCTCAACCATGAACGGGTCAACTCCTTGCCGTTCAGCTCTGCGTTTTGAATAAACATGTTTTCAGGCGAGTTATTCTCGGCAACGATCGTAAATATGGTGCCTGTAGCCGGGTTATGTATCTTCGCTTGATTCTGCAGAGGACTGCCAATGACATACACTCCGGTCGCAGCGTTGACCGGATAGAAGCCGAGCGCCGCAAACACAAACCAGCTGGACAGCTGACCGCAATCATCGTTCCCCGGGATACCTGCCGGCGTGCCGTTATAGAGCGCCGCCACTTTGCGAACCCAATATTGCGTCTTCCATGCTGCACCCGCAAAAGGGAATAAGTAGGGATGGTGATTGCTTGGCTCGTTACCTTGGGCATCCTGCCCAACCATTCCAGTGATATCGGGCCGGGACTCTAACACATTCGATGGAGCCCTAAACAGATCGTCAAGCTTCGCGATAAACTGCGCGTCTCCGCCATAAAGATCGATCAGGCCCGACACATCGTGGGGTACGCTGAAGCTGGCCTGCCAGGCATCTGTTTCAACGTAGTCCTCATATTCGTCGTCCGGGCGGAAAGGCTCCCGCCATTTGCCATCCTTCGATTTGCCACGCATGAAGCCAGTTGATGGATCGAAGACGTTCTTGTAGTTTTGGCCCAATTTGTAGAACATTGCGGAGTCATCATTCTTGCCTAGTAACTCCGCCATCGCGCCCGCGCACCAATAGTCGTAAGCGAGGTCGAGCGTGCACGACACGCCGCCTCCATGTAAATCAGTGGGGACATAGCCATACTCGCGAAACATCCGTTGCAATTCATTGTTCTTTCTGACTTCAGCGCCCGTAAGAGCGGTATCGCGAATAGCCGAATATGCAGCCTGTACATCGAAATCGCGAAACCCGCGCACATAAGCCCCGAGAATCATACCCGCAGCATGAAATCCCACCATGCTCCAGGTCTCATTACCCCACAGTGGCCACATCGGCAACGCGTGCAGACCAAGCTGTTCGTAGTCTGCCACGAGTGTGCGGATGATATCGTTAGTCCGGTGCGGCTGCATGAGCATAATGAACGGGAATTCGCCGCGATAGATGTCCCAGATTGAGAGCGTGGTGTACTTCGTAAAACCGGGATTCGGATGGTTCTTGCGGTCCTGCCCCCGATAGGTTCCGTCCACGTCATTGAATGTGGCGGGAGCGATCAGACTGTGATACACGCCGGTGTAAAGGGTTTTGCTTAACGCGCGATCCGTGACATCGGCGTCCACTACAGCAAGTGCATTAGTCCATGCTTGCTCTGTCTGGCGCATCACAGCATCAAAATCCCAGTGCGGAATTTCACTGCTCAGATTCTTTCTGGCGCCCTCGATACTTGTGGCAGATATTCCAACCCGGATGATCAGTGGTTCAGATGCTGACGCATGGGTGAAAAGGGCCTTGACTTCTTTGCCCGAGTATTGGCTTCCGACAGAGGCAGAGGTTACGTTGCCATCTGCGCTGACCTGAATAGAAGTGGCCGGTCGCGAAAACTCCATCACAAAGTAAATCTCCCTGTCGTGCGCCCAACCATTGGTCGATCGCTGGCCGCTAACGCGAGAGTTGCTTTCAATATTCAGTTCCGCCTGGTATACCTTGCAACCTAAACCGTGGACTAAGTCCAATATCACTCCCTGCCGCGTCTTGGCGGGCAATGTGGAGTAGCTATAGCGGTGCATACCGCACCGGGTCGTCGCGGTGAGTTCCGCATGAACATCTGGCGTTTGTAGATGCACGCTGTAGTATCCCGCCCGCGCCTCTTCACGCTCGTGCGAAAAGAAAGAGCGGTAGCCTAACTCGGATGAGTCAAAGACCCAGCCGGAATTCTGTCCTAGGGCTTCGATCTGCATCTCCGCAAGGCTGCTGGGAATTCCCGGATCCCAATACCAATTCCTTCCCTCGACTACTGGCATGATCAGGACATCGCCAAGGTCCACGCCTCCTGTTCCCTGCACGTGAGTATGACTAAAACCTGCTACTACATTGTCTGGATAGTGATACCCCGAACAATGCTCCCACCCGTAGTAATCTCCCCTCGCATTCCATCGTGGCTCCGGAGGTCCACTCGTGTCCGGACTCAGCTGCACTAGTCCGAAAGGCGCAACTGCTCCGGGAAACATATGGCCACGCCAGCCCGTGCCGATGATTGGCTGCACATTGTGAATCGCCTTTTGGGCCAGACTGCTTCGAACAGGTGCCTGGGATTGCGCTTCTGCGTCGCCTGTCTCGATAAGGGTGCCAATCGGCACCGCTAACCCAGCGGTCGCTGCCGCCCACATTCTCAGAAACTCGCGTCTGTGCAGTTTGAACAACTCTTCGCTCATCCGATTGCTCTCTCAAGTCATCCTGACTATGGTTCTCGACCCGTCGCGTGGCGCATGGCTACCGTTGATCTGACTGAGCTGTTATTGTGCTCATCGGATACCCATTGATTGACCTCCGTTCCTGCAAGAAGAAAGGCACCTACACCAAAGACATAACTGGCACCGGGGTTATACATCCCAGGCGCCGCTCCCACTGGCTGAATGCATCCGAGCCGTCCATCCGCATAAATATGACTCACCAGACCTGCCCAACCGTGGCGCACGATGGGCCCATATTGTCTTGTGTCAAGCAGATGATGATTGAGTCCCCATGCCAGGGCATAGACAAAGAATGCCGAACCCGAGACCTCCGGATACGGATAGTCTGCCGCGTCCAACAGGCCGGGGCGCCATAGGCCGTCGTCACCTTGCAATCGAGTGACGGATTCAGCCATCACTTTCAGCCTTTCCACATAGAAGGATCGCCGCGGATCATTGGACCGCATGCTTTCTAGGACCTGAACGAGACCGCCCATAACCCAGCCATTACCTCGAGACCAGAAGATCTTTCTACCGTTCTTCTCCCGCTTATTGAAGTAACCTTTGTCGCGAAAGAACAAATGTTCCTGCGGGTCCCACAGGAGATTCGAAGTTACTCTCCACTCATGGTCCATGTAGTCGAGATACTTGGAATCATGGGTTGCAGCGGCCAGACCGCTCCATACAGGGGGTGCCATAAAGAGTGCGTCGCACCACCACCACACCGGCTTGGCCTCGTCGTCCGAGACGTGCATAACTTCATCGAACTGTGTACGCAATGGTTGAATGCGGTTGATGTTCGATGCCTCCCGATATAGCCACAGGTACGATTGCCCGATGGCCTGATCGTCGGCATGTGTCTTACGCGGTCCCAGTGTCCATCCATAGTGCGTGGCGGCCTTCATCACGACGTCGTGGTAGTGTGGTTCTTTGAGCGTCTTAGACGCAGATAGCAAACCTAGATAGAGTGTTGCGAATGTCCAATCCTGACTTGGCTCATCAGCAATCCGTAAGCTTTCCCAGTCCGCGACCTTGCGAATCGCTGCTTTGATCGCTGCCGGTTTCAGCTCCAGCGAAATATCCCTCGCAAACGGCCCTGGATCATTGGGATCATCGCCAACCTCTGCCCTACGATCACTGGCTGGCTCTCGATTCGACTGTGCCGCAAGCTGTCCCGTCCCAAACACCAGCACGAGGCTAACCAGCGTCGCTACGAATCCTCGCGCAACCAACGAGCCGGTCGGAGTTAATCCTGCCAGCTTATTGAATGTTTCTCTGTCCACATTCCCTCACTATCAAGCTGCAACCTGCTTCCCCTGTTTTTGCCCAAAGCGAAAACTTCAGCGAAATTAGTTTCTTTTGTTTGTCATACTGAGCGAAACCGGAGTGGTGGCCGTTCCAGCGAACGCTTAGAGGAAGGTTTTCGGTGGCGATCTGAATGGAGTCGGAACTCTCATTTGATTGAAGCATCCGTCGCATTCGATTTAGCGAGGCTTCGTTATAGAAAAGACGAGGATGATGAGGTGACCCATTCGTTGCCGAGTTACCATCTGAAGGTTCACCATAGGATGCAACCGCCAAAAACGGATCAGCCCCGCAGATTGCCGGACTGGCCATTGCCATGAGCTTGATCAGGCTGTGTCTGCTGATGTTTTCAAAAGACTTCAAGAATTCAATGCTCCTGATTTGTGGTAGCCACGGAGTGAACAATCGATGACCTTAGAAAAAACGAACTATCCCATCCGATCTGCACGCAAGGTTACTAAGTCCCATCCTGCAACGGTAATCTCGTCTACCAAAGTTCTGATCGGTCTCTCGCTAAGATCACTGAGCCAAAGCCGAGGGGGTGTCGGCGCCGACCAGTGTAACCTCGCCTTTCGATCTTCCCCGGATGCGCCGAAGAGCCTGATGATCCACGCATCGCCATCGTCGCTAGGCTTGAGAGTCAATGCAAGCACATCAGACGGCTCAATATGTAACAGTGGGGATAATGGTGCTTTGGAGTTGGCAACGGACGCCACGAGAGGCTGGGATAGACCGATTGCGAACCGGCTGGCGGCCGCCGGGTTGTATCCCTTATTGGCGCGTAACGCGTAACGGAACTCGACGACGCCTTCCTGGTAAGCGCGATAGTTCGTCTCCCAGTGATTATTGATTACCCATGAGTAAAACTTTTGGGTCGGAGCAATGTGTTGCCGCCAGAGCGCATTATTATGCTGCGATCCAGGTATGGTCGCACTGATCTCTCCCACTTCAACCAGGGGCGCGTCTAGAGTTACCCAGGTCACTCCCTGTGACTCGTTCGAAACGTCGATCCATCTCCCTACGGGAAGCCAGTTTTTGTTGGATCCGGGAATCTGGTCAATCTCCGGCTGCATTTCGGCAAGAGGGATATCAATGTGCATCTTGCCCCCAGGCACAGAGAACGGAAACGCAAATTGAACGCTCTCCTTGCCGCCATACTGTGCCCAAGCGCGGCCTGTATTATTGTTGCCCGGCTGAGGATTGAGAGGCGCCCGTTTCTTGTCGAGCACGTTCGAAATCTCAATCCAGTCCGCTCCGGCAGCAAGTCGCACACGGCGCACAAGACTGTTGCAGCCGGGGGCTGACGAGTCGATTTTGAGCGAAGCAATAAGCGGGCCAGCTTCTTCGACCTGAATACGTGCTGAGTCACTTTTCTGGATGCTTCCTATGTCGCTCCCTTGGAAATCAACGACGTAGTTCCGTTCCTTCTGCAACTTCGTAAAGTCGCTTCCTTCGACGAAGAGATATTCGTTCGCCGCCTCACCACTGCCCGTGTTAATGAGGTTTGCGGCGTTCCCATGCATAGCAAATTCCACCAGATTTCCAGTCTCCGAATCGATGCGGGCGCGGATGATTCCGTTCTCCAGGACGCCGTTCTTTATCGAAACTGGATTTGCCGGACTGTGCGGCTTTGCAGCGGACAAGTGAAATCGCGTACTTCCAAATGCCGGCACATCCTGCGCTAGAAACGCGAGTTCCCCCGTAGATAACCGCTGGGATGGCCGCGACCTCCCCTCGGAATCTTTCACATGATCGCCAACAGACGACAGCTCCTTCGAGAGCAGAACCACTTCCGTTCGTGCCCATGATGTATTGTTGAGAACATCGATTTCTGCGACGTTGGTTCCTGTTCCATAACAGCGAAGCGCTTCTCCCAACAGATCTTTGGACTGCTTCTCCGCATCCAGTGCAAATTGGCGCTTCCCTGCCCATTGCTTCGAAACCATAGGGTTCTCAGGATCCGTCACACTGTTCGAAGCACCCCACGTGTGTTCAGAATAAAGAAGGACATTTCGCCATGCCTCGTCAAAGGCAGCTTTTCGATATTTGCTCGTTGGCAGCATCGCTGCCATTGCCATCGCCTGTGTCAGTCGGTCAGCGGAATTGCGATTAATGCCAGTTTCCAATGCAGACGATGCCGCTCCATCCTCCCAGTAAGGAGTCAGATCGCCCCTAAACTGCGGAATCGCGCTTCCATAGCGCTTTTCAAATGCCGCAAACGCTTCATTTACGGAGGAAATACTAAACTTCGGCCATTCAAAATCCTGGTTCCATCCTTTAATGAAGTCGCAAAGATCCGGATCAGGTACTGCGTTGTCCCCATGGCCTGACCAGCGCATGTAGGCGATTTCATAGGGAAATTGATCAGTATCGATGCGTTCCTGGTAGTCCGCCACCATACCAAAGTTCGCCCCTGCATTGGTATAGCCACGACCGGGCATCCAAACCAGAACTCTTTCGTTGCCTGACGGAGACATCCACCAAAATGGCTTCTCATACCAGACTTTCCGGACTGTTCCAATCCGATCAGAGTTGTTGGGAGCAGCAGAAAAGTATCGAATGCCTGCCTGCGACATCGCTGTCACGGTACCCCAGGTAAAGCCCGGAACATCGCTTAGCATGGCAGAGTTTATTGACACCCCGCATAGCTTGCTCAATTCCGTGCTGTAGCGGAAGAGCTGTAGAAGTTCTTCGGGACGGCATAGTCCAGTCAATTCGTTGGCGTACATGCCATTCAAACTGAGCCAGCCTTTCTTCACGGCATCTATAAACTCATCCCTTTCTGTTTGCGTCTTGCGACGCATAAACATATCCGCGCTCCACAACACCTCAAGGTTCCAGACAAATCGCGATCCATCCGGATAGTTCGCTGTCTTTCGCGCCAGGTCTATCGCAAGAGAGATATTGTGCATCTGCTTTTCTTCAATATTTGCCTGAACGTCGGTATATCCAAGATCATGGTGGGAGTGAGGCAGAATGTAGATCAAAACCTTGTGGACTGGATCGAGCTTCACGACCGCTGAGATCGTCTTATCGCCGGTCGTGACGGTTATAGTCGCGTTCTGCGAGGTGCTTACCGGCGCGGTAAAGACCTGGAACACATGCTGCCCGTCGGACAGGGACCTGCTGTCTACCTCCATACCATTCAACTTAGTCACCGCAGTAGCAGCCGGCCCGGAGTGCTGGAGAGTGATCTGAACTGGTTGCAGAAGTCTCCCATCCTTCTTAACGAGTCCGCGAATTGGAACAGCCAGCAGTGATGGTGTCTCCCCATTCTGTCCCGGAACGAACATCGACCAGAGCGTGTGCGGCCACAGTATGCCGCCTGCCGCAATCGATGCGCCTTTTAACACTTCACGTCTCTTCAAAGTAGGAATGCCCTGCCTTCCGAATTTTGTTGGATAGCACAACAACACAAGTCAAAACATCGTTACAAGGTCAATCAAGGAACGTTCGAGATGACACGGTACGGCACATCCGAATCACCGGGGCGTTAATGAGGGTGCTGTCCGAAAGTAATTGTTCCCAGCCCAATGCCAGCCCACATCGTTCCACAGGCCGAAAAGCGGTTCGCCATAATTGGATAGGGTAGCCCCCGTGAGATCCATCGCCGCTACGATTCGCAATGCGTCTGCGTTGTAGCGCTTGTACCAATCCCAGCGGACAGCGGGACTGTCCGGCCAACAAACCGGGCCAAACGCCTCGGTGACGATTGCTTGCAATCTCTTTCCCGATCGCAACGTAGTATGATCGATCGCCGTCTTGAAGTAATTCGACACCCGCTCCAACATAGCTGGATAGTGCTTCCGGCAGGCATTGTCCCAGGCAATCGAGTAGGCCGTTAGGTCCATCTTTTCAAAATCCTTAAAGACACCGTACGGTGCGTTGTGGCCCGCTTGCTGGAATACTCGCTTGTCATCATCGTCCAGAATCACTTCCGGCATGAAGTGAATATCAACCATGTCATAGATATCAGTCAGACGTGCGGCGTAGTTCTCCGCTCCAAGCGATGAATAAGAAAGGGGAATGCGCTCCTTAGCGACCTCTGATTTTATCGGTGCGCCCATGTAGTCATTGAGCCGGCGGTAGATCGCATCGACCTTCGCCGTAGTTTCCAATTTGGTCTCGCCTTCATTTCTCGCTTTGTGCTCGAGCGCATCGATCGCTGCAACGCCACGGCCTCCGAAGTGCGGAACTTCATTCATCGGAGCAATCCAAACTGCTCGCTCAAGCACTCCATCCTCACGCATAAGCTTTAGGGCCCTGCCCCAGACCTCGCCGTATGCGGTAAATGCGCGCTCCTCTTCCCCCACAGGAATTGTGGTCACGCTCCCAGAACTGAACAGGTTACTGGGCGAGCCGGAAGTCTGAATGGACGCCAGTTTCGTACTTCGGAACATATGTGCCTTGTCCCACGAATCCAAGCCCAGCCAAATGTCGTGCTTGCGGCAAAGATTGGCTAAACGCGCAACTTCTTTGCGAACGTTGCACGTGTAGCCCTTTCCCATCTCACCCCACTGCGGCAAGTTCTTTCCGGGAACCCAATTCTTATCGGGAAATGTTGACGCCGGCTCCAGAATTCGCGAAGGAAAGCAGTCGACCCGCAACGCATTGTAGCCGCGTTCTGCGGCCTCGGCGACACGCCGCTCAAGATCCTCGTAAACGCCTCCGGGATACTGCCCCATTAGCCAGGAGAAATCCCACATGGCGATACATAAACGCATATCTTTGCCGATATAGTTCTTCGACGCAGATAAGCTCGCGCTCGCAGCGTCTGCAGAACGCGCCGTGACTGCCTGTGACTGAGCTCCTGCGGACATGCCGCTTACTATGGCTGGTGCGGCTAAAGCGGCGGACTTTAGAAAGTCACGCCGCGAGTGAAATGAGAAACTCATCTTTTCTTTCCTCATATTGCTGATTCGCATGATCGCTAAATCTCAGACAGGCACATCGCTAGCATTTGTTACATAATTGGGTTCATCCTAGAAGTCCGAGTCCTGCGTGAGTCGGACGCGCGAGTGAGCCTCCTCTTTAGGTTAGGTTCGCGTGCAAAGTCACGACTACGTCGATAGCAATCGAACTTCGGAGCTCCTGCCATCAGGGTGTTTGAAATGCAATACCTGACCGCCAGACTTCTTCTCAATTCTGCAGGATCGCGCCAGCGCCATAGTCTGTTCAGAAGTAACTTCCACAAAAAAGACTGTGACCCGGCGCGCCACTTCTTCGCCCGCTTTAAATTGACGGACCCGGTCCGAACAAGAGCCATAGAGAATATCTGAATATACAGATATCCCCGGTGAATAAGCGGAGGCCTGGGTATACGCCATGCCTTCTCCGGCCACCATGACTGCGCCCAATCTCCCATCCACATTGGCCCACGCGCCCGGAAGCTTCATTGACGGCTTGGTCTTTTTCCAGTCGAATATCATGTGCCCGTCGCGATGGGAAACGGTCCTCGTGCCTCCAGTGATCTCATCATTTTCTATGCCAAACGGCACACCCCGCTCGCTTTCGACCGTAACATCGGAAAGCGCAGTGACACGGTCTTCATAGATCACCGTCTGGCTCCCGATCGAACTCATTCTCAACGTCTGTTTCAATCGCCCGCCGTTGAGCAACAAGGTGCCACTGGCCTCAAAACCATCCGGCGTCTCCTTCCGGGAATGCTCAACAACGGAAGCCTTAATATCGCCACGTGGTGCGAGTTCGAACGAACCGACAAATCCGTCCGGGATTGGAACAGTGAAGTCAGGATTGCCCTCATGACCCTCTCCGGTTGGCATCAGCAGGCCCATGATTTTGTTCTTCCACGAAAACGACGCGAATTTCTTCTCCGTGCGATGAGCGATAAAGTCCACGTAGGGATAATCCCGCACGCCCGCTTCCTGGGCCGCTGCTTCGCACGCCGTGATCTCTGTGGCGGCTGGTCCAAATATCTTGTGAGCTAGAAATCCATAGGCCGCCTGCTCCGCGTTGATCGCATGCCGTGCAATTCCGAAGGTGGAACCGGGAATAGACAAATCGCCCTTGCCCATCACCTGCCACGCATGCAGATATTGCAGACTGTTCTGTTCCATATGCGCGGCAAACCGGTCCTTCGAATGCGTGGCCAGGCTGGCAAAGAGGTTGGTGTAGGGCAGGCCATGCAATTCCCAATCCATTCCCTGAGGATAGGCAACCTCGCCCCATGGCAGGATGATCGTCTGAAACATCTTCCACGTATCCATCAGATGATGGGTAGCAGCTTGCGGAATCGGCTGACCAGCGTGGGTGTAATACATCGCTGCCTGAGTTAGAAAATAGCAACTGCATCCGACATAAGCAGGATGAAAACGGTTGTGATTCTCGAGCGTGAAGTCCGGTTGCAGATTTGCGCCTTTCACCCACTCGTTCACAGCCCGTCCATCCACCACCGTAGTGTCATGCGTGTCAGCCTCCGTGCAAAGGGTATTCATCATGTACTTCAGTGCTGTTTCACGCCACGAGGCAGCGTTGGGATGGGTCGGAAACATCAATTCGCCCAGGACCAGGCAAGGCACTTCCCAGCCATTTTCCTCGGCCTTTGTGTCCCCCCAAAGTCCATTGGGCGGCTGCCTTCGGGACAAAACGTCGCACTCGTGCGCGACGACTCGCTGGAGGTCTTGTTGCAACGCGGGATCCAATTTGTCCCAAATCAGCCATGCGCCAAAGGCGAACGTGCCGGTCCACATACCTGACTGCCAACTTCCGCCGTCGAACTTAAAAGTTCCACCCCACGCCCTTCCATCGGTGCATTTCTGCGTGCCGGTGAGGTGTGTTGCAACGATATATCGCAGAGCTGCCGTGGTCTTGTCAAAGAAGTCGTGACGCTCGCTCGCAGGAAGACCGTCGTCGTCCTTGAGAAGCGCTCCACAAGCCAAAATCATGCTGGCAGCAGTTCGGATTCCACCGTTCCCATTGCTGACGCCGTCGCCCCAGAAGCCTGCAACGCGATCAAACGATGACTTCTTCCACTGCGTGTCGGCATAGTGACAGGCATCTTGCAGAAGATCGGTATACGTCTGCATGATGGCCCGCTCAGATAGCTGGTCAATTGTGTAGAGCCTGTCTCGTCCGTGCTTTTCTGGAAGCAGCAATTCTGCTGCCGCGCTGGGATTTGATCGGAGCGCCAGAAGCCCTGCGCCGATTGCCATGGTTGAAAAAAATTCTCTTCGGTTCAGTTCAGCCTTCTTTTGGTCCCTATCCTGCTGTTCCCCTCGCACTACTCAACCATCCTTATTTCCAGGTGCTCGCTCCCATTTGTGACTGGATCATGCGAAGTCGAGGTTTTACAACTAGTGAAGGACACCTCTATCTATTTAGAAGTGCAATTTAAGACCTACCTGGATCGATCTTGCACTGTCGCTCGTGCTTGAAATCTTGCCGAAAGACGACGTTCCAAAGCCCACTCCCGGGGCGCTGAAATGGTGACTATTGGGCAAATTGTAGGCCTCACCACGGAGTTCCACATACTTCTGCTCCTTGAAAGCCCATTGCTTGTAAAGCGACGCGTTCCAGCTGGTGACGGATTGCGCATACAGTGCATGTCGGTTACCGTTACCTCGAGTACCAAAAGCAGGCAAAGCATATGCTGCCGTATTGAACCATTCATTTGTGGACTGCGTAAAACCGCTAGTAGGATCGCCAATAAAATTAGGGAACTCTGTGTTGCGCCCCGCGGACCCAATATTCTCATTGTCACTCTGTAGAACGACATAATAAGGAGTGCCCGTATGAGCGCTAAAAATCCCAGACGTTGACCATCCCCCTATGATTGCATTGAAGAACCTATTTTGAGTCATGCGGGGTAGATTGTAGACATAACTAAAATTGAAGATATTGGGGATATTGAAACCAGCAGGCGCCCTGTTTAATGCCATCGTGTAACGGGTTGGGCTGATACTGCCGGTACTCAAAAAAGAATCAACCACATCCATGGTTTTGGCATGTGTGTAATTGGCAAGCAGATTCAGATTGTGGGCTACTCGTACTGTTACTTTTGCAGCCAATCCTTCGTACCAAGAGTTGAATTCGTTGTATCCGTTCAGGACGTATGGTGCAAGCGTTGGATATGGCTGCCGATTCTTGTAGGAATCCGTACCCGGAGTCGTGGCAACGTTGTCCACAATTTGACCAGACAACTTAACACCGAGTGATCCGAAATAATCTATCTCAGCCGAGACGTGAGAGCCGAATGCATGCTGTAAAGACAAGCTCCATTGACTTACCTACGGAACCCTTGACGACTTGGGATCAACATTCAGGTTCTGGCTAAAGGCTGTGGGCGTCGGTTGGACTGCTGGCCCAGGAAACGGATTCTGCATAAAGGCCGTTGGTTGGACAATATTCAATCCCGTCAGCGATTGTGGATAGGCGAACGGCCAATTTCCGCGACTGCCTTGTTGCGTCTGGGCATAGCCGTTTCCGAAGGTGTCGAAAAAGATTCCATAAGAGGCCCGAACCACAGTGTTCTCGGGCAACTGGTAGGCGATTCCAAATCGCGGCGCTAGGCAGTGGTACTCAGGATCGATTGCGCCCCTTCGAATGTTCGCCGCCACACCTGTTGCCGGATTCGTCTTGTCCCAATAATACTGACCGGTCTCGAAAAGGAATGCCCCTGTGCCAGCATCGTTGACAAAGGGAGTGGCGAATTCCCAGCGAAGTCCATAATTGATGTCCAATGCATTGGTAGGGCGGAAATTATCCTGCAAGTACAATCCGAATGCGTGGCCATGATCGCTGGCCTCGGATGTACCAACCAACCTGTTCGCCGATGATGGTAGCCCTAGCAGATAACTTGCCAGAGCAAGACCTCCTTTGCCCGTGCTCGATGCGGTGGGCACGGAGGAAAAGGACTCGCCGGTATTCGACAAGTTGTCGACGAGAAAATTCATGAGCCAGAAGTCTCCGCCGAAGCCCAAGGTATGTTTGCCAATAATTTTTTGGACGTCGGCAGTGACGGTGACGAGGTTTTCGGGTCCATAGAGAGTGGACGCTTCGGCGATCGTGGGGTATCCAGGTATGCCGATAGGCACGATCAAATCCTGGCCGTGCCAGGTGGGAAAAGTATCGAGGAGACCAGCCTCTTTCGCAACGTCGGGTCCGCTATTGAGAACCGTGTAATTAACACGTTGCCATCCGCCCCTGACTGTAACGAACGTTGTGGGGTTGAATGTGTGAGTATCGCTCAATTCGAGATTCTCTGTATTGATCTTACTGGTGGTAGGGAACTGCGGAGCTGGTGCTAGATTTACCGATGTCTGAGGCTGAAGAGACTGACTAAACCGTCCAAAGAAATTGTCAGTGGAGCCAAACTGGTGGTCTATCCGAACACTATATTGATTGGGGCTGTTAGTCGTTACGGCTGTACCAGCAAAGTTCTTGCCGGGCACCACTCCGGGGGCAAGGTTCGGAAGAGGATAAAATCCTTTAGCTACCGTCAGTGCAGTAGCGTTGAGGTACTTAGACGGAATGATGTTGCCGGAAAACGCTTGCCGGCCCAGCAAGGTCCCGTTTGGACTAACTGTGGAAGTGTAAGGATCGTAGATTGGCGTGGTGTCAGCGGAGAAATCACCACTCAACTCGGCTGCTGTTGGGTAGAGGCCAAAGAATGTACTGTGACTTGGCGTCCGGATGCCTTCGTAATATCCGAAGACATACCAGTTTCGGCTTCTGGAAAACAGATAAGGAATCTGCAATGGGCCGCCAAAATCTCCACCAAACTGGTTATAGTGCAGCTTGCCCACAGTTGGAGAAAAATAGTTTTTCGCATTCATCGCGTCGTTCTGAAGGAACTCCCAAACAGCCCCGTGATAGGCATTAGTCCCGCTGTTGCTCACCAAATTTATGCTCGCTCCAGAGGCGAATCCCATCGCTCCTATATCTGAGCCAGATTGCACTTTCATTTCCGATATCGCCTCGGGAGGAGGAAACATGGGAACTGCGTTAAATATGAGTTCCGCATCGGGAAGTCCGTCGAGGGTATAGACATTGCTCCTCTGCCGCTGACCGAAAACGGACGGATTTACATAGTTTCCGGTTGGTGCATAGTTGTGTGAATCCGGTGGATTGACCGCGGCTACGCCCGGGAGGATTGTAATCAACGACGTGAAGTTCCTTCCAAGCAATGGTAAGCTAGTGGCCATCTCAGAGGGAATCGTGGTTCCCACTGACGCTGTGGTCGTCTCAAGGAGTGGAACAGCCCCAGTAACATTTACTTGAGTAACTTGAACTCCAAGCTGGAGGGTCACATTGAGTGTACTCCCCTGCCCAGATGATAAGCTGATGTTTTCAACCCTTTGGGCCTTAAACCCGCGGGCATCCACGACAAGGCTATAGGTTCCTGGAAGAATTGCAGGGATCTGATAGCGCCCGACAGCATCGGTAGTCGTTTGCCGGCTTGCATTTTCCGTCACACTCTTCAAGACGACTTGTGCATCTGGAATAACCGCTCCGGTTGAATCTATAACTGTCCCACTTAGGTTTGCTGTTCCAATTTGCGCGCTCAGAGGCTGACAGTGACCTGCCAGAATAATCAAGGCCAGTAGGCCTGCAACCCTCCGCGCAACAAGCGATCGCTGTTTATCTGGGGCCGTGCCCTGATAACTGCTTGTTTCAATGCGCCGCAACTGCTTGCGCTGCCGTGAGAAATCTGGCTGCATTCCAGAGTTAGAAAACTGGCGGACCGGCATAATCAGAAGACCTGTCCAGGACTGCATGGAGAATGCTCTCCGCTTCAAAAGACTTCGATCACACGACGGCGTTTTCATTTCTTGCCCGAATCCCCTTCCCACTGCGCGGATCACAATATTCACCACGTTTGTGAGCTGTCAAGAAAAAAACGCAAGCGCTTGCAACACATTTATCAAGACAAGCAAATCAAAGAGTAATCCTGTAAGCACAACAAACTAAGGTGGGTTATATGTGATACCACCAAAACCTGCTTGAGAGGATCGCCGTCTCTTCATTGCCATCCGTTAGAGGCAAAAGCCTTTGGATCACAATTGATTACTCAAGCGGTTGCGACGGGACAAGCCGAACGCAGTGCGGAATACAGAAGCTAAATTTGTCCCATCTTCAAAAACTACGAACTACGACCGAAGTTTTGAAGGTGGGGCAGTTGAAGATCGCTCAACGAGACGAATCCCAAATTCACGATGTTCTGGCACACCTAGACGCCCATTTTTGGCGAGGCCAAGTAGTATCTCGACCGCTGCTTGGCCCATTTCGTATTTTGGATGATGGATTGTAGTTAGAGGCGGACGAACGACCTTCGTCAATTCAGTATTGCCGAATCCAACGAGTGAAATGTCCTCCGGTATACTCAACCCTGCTTCAAACACAGCCTGTGAGATACCGAATGCGGTCATATCATTGGGAGCGAAAGCGGCCGTGACGCCCGAGTGCTTCTTCAGCATTTCGGTTGCCATCTTGTATCCACCCTCGAAATCCGGCTGACCGTACATGATGATTGCCGATATGTCGTTGCCGCTTGACTTTATCGCTTTTGTGAACCCCTTGATTCGCTGAGTAAAGTTCCCATGACCGCGGGGTCCACTCAAAAATGCAATCCTTCGATGGCCCAAATCAACGAGATGCTTGCCCGCCAGAAAACCCCCTTCAAATTGATTCATGCACACGCTCGAGAAGTTGGATGTGCCAGGAATCTGGTGGAACAAAACAACGGGAATTTCGGACTCGACGAGCTCCGTGATCTCCGCCTTATTGAGAGCCTCAACCGAGTGAATGAGAATTCCTTCCACACGCTTTTCCAGAAGCGAATGCAGCTGTAGGGCTTCCCGTTTCACATCCAGATAGCTATTGCAGAGCACTATCTGATAGCCCGCAGCATAAGCTGCGTCTTCAACACCTCGAATTTGTTCCAAAATCGACGGATCGCTGATGGCCGCCACCAAGACACCGATCGTTCGAGACCTACCTTCGGCCAGGCCTTTTGCCATTAAATTGACGCGGTAGTTCAGACGCTTAGCGATCTTCAGGACTCGCGCTCGTGTGTTCTTATGGACACCATAGCTGCCATTCAAAGCGCGCGAAACCGTTGCAATATCGACGCCCGCTTCTATAGAGATGTCCTTAAGAGTGACGGCCATTTTTCGCAATCGCTTGTTGCTATCGGGGCCTCATTTTAGCTGGTCACTGAATCCTGTAAACAAGATCGCGATTCAGCAACTCACCCGAAGAGTCCTTGACAAGGGACGATATCACATCATATGGTATCTTGCAATCGCTTGCGAAGTAAATGAAGATTCGGCACGCTCAATTGCTGTGAATTCATCCTAGATAAAAGTTTAGGTCCCCAAACAATTCCAAGGAACCGGCGTCGGCTGCCGTACTATTAGTGTTTTCTGAACGTTACTATGCTCACTCGAAGAACCTTTATTGGTGCTTTATCTGGGATCTATGGCTTAGCTCATCTTTCGGTACCGCACGCCCGCGAATACCATGTCTCCGTCCACGGAGACAATGCGCATGATGGAACACGGCGTTTCCCGCTCAGAACCATCTCTGCGGCCGCCGACCGGGCCCTGCCCGGCGACACCATAACCGTCCACCAGGGTGTATACCGCGAACGAGTAGCTCCGCCGCACGGCGGAACCTCCGACGATTGCCGCATCGTCTACCGGGCAGCGCCTGGTGAACGGGTCGAAATAACCGGCTCGGAAATTATCAAGGGATGGAAGCCATATCGCAGGGACGTGTGGACTCTAACCATCCACAACAGCTTCTTTGGTGCGTTCAATCCCTACAGTGACGTTATTCACGGCGACTGGTTCAACCCCCTAGGGCGAGTCCACCACACCGGAGCGGTATATCTCAACGGCGACTGGCTGGCCGAGGCGAAATCCCTGGATGACGTGCTGGAAACGAAAGGAGAGTTGCCACTATGGTTCGGCGAGGTAGATAGCAAAACGACAACGCTATGGGCCCAATTCGGCGGAGCAGACCCCAACCGGGAAGTAACCGAAATCAACGTACGGCAGACGGTGTTCTATCCAGAAAAGATCGGCATGAACTTCATCACCGTGCGCGGCTTCATTCTCCGTTGCGCGGCAACGCCATGGGCACCGCCCACCGCCGAGCAGATCGGGCTTATCGGAACGCACTGGAGCAAGGGCTGGATTATCGAAAACAACGCAGTCAGCCATTCCATGTGCTCCGGCGTCTCGCTTGGGAAATATGGCGACCAGTGGGACAACACCTCCGCGAATTCCGCGCAAGGCTATGTAAAGACCATTGAGCGCGCCGAGAACTTCGGCTGGTCCAAAGAAAACATCGGACACCATCTCGTGCGGAACAACACCATTTCGCACTGCGAACAGACGGGGATTGTGGGAAGCCTGGGTCCAGCCTTCAGCACCGTGACCGGCAACATCATCCACGATATTCACGTACGCCGGCATTTCAGTGGCGCCGAAATTGCCGGGATCAAATTTCACGCCGCTATCGACGTGGATCTCACAAATAATCATATTTTTCGGTCGTATCGCGGACTTTGGCTGGACTGGATGGCTCAGGGCACGCGCGTCACGAGGAACCTGTTCCACGACAATGTAATGGACGCGTTTTTCGAAGTCGATCACGGGCCGTTTCTTGTTGACAACAACATTTTCCTCTCAAAGATGTCGTTGGCCCTGAACTCCCAGGGTGGTGCATTCGCGCATAACCTCATTTGCGGCGGTGCGAGTATGAGCGAATACGATGGCCGGATGACGCCCTACCTGAAGCCTCACTCCACGGAGATTGCGGGCCTTCACGACAATCCCAGCGGCGATTTGCGGTTTATCAACAATCTTCTTGCGCAGAACGGTGATTTGAGCGTGTTCAGCGAGACGCGGCTGCCGGCGCGATTTGAAGGCAACGTGTTTTTGAAGGGCGCGAAACCCTGCAGCCTGGAAACCTTCGCACTGCTTTGCGCCGCCTTCGATCCACAAATCAAACTCACGGAGCAGGTTGACGGCTACAAACTCGAGATTTCAATCGAGAGATCATGGTCCAGTCGCGAAGACCGCAAGCTCGTTACCAGCGATCTTCTCGGGAACGCCGTCATTCCGAATCTTCCTTTTCAGCAATCCGATGGGAGTCCCGTCCGGATCAGCAAAGACTATACCGAGCGCATGCGGAATGCGTCCAACCCATTTCCCGGGCCATTTGAGTTTATCGAAGGCGGCAGGAAGTCACTCGAGGTCTTTCGATCAGGAGATGGCATCAGAGGGTCGAGCCAAGGTGCATAATTTGTTGAGCTTCTTCCTAACGATCTCTTTGGCGGATTCGTCCAGCGTCCCGAGCCTATCTGTGATTAACCCAATAATCTGATCTCCGAAACCTCCGTCAGTGAGTTCGTTGAATGCTGGACTAAGCAACGACGGTGCCTTAACTCCTTCAGAATCCAACTTCGCAAGCGCTCCACAGCAGCAAAAGCGAGGAGGAATTTCGGCTGAATCGCAGCAGACATTTCTGAATCGACCAACCACCCGATCGTCTCGGGCAAGCCGATTTGTTGTTTGAGCTCGTCGTACCCGAGTAGTGTTGAAGCGAGGAAAGCATGCAGTTGGTGTTCACCACAAATGGAAATATCAGGCAAGAGCGACCAGCGGGGATCGAAGTGTCCGCTGCGGCGCAGGACACAGATCGCCCAAACTAAATCATCGAATCGCCAAAGATGACGCGGTATTCTGCGGCGCGACCGGAGACAGGCGCACCATGGTGACACCGTGACTTGGAACCTGGGACGAAAAGTTCTGAGCAGATGAACCGAGGTTCCGCTGGCGCCAAACATCGCGGATAGATTGTACCCCTTTCAGTCCCAGCTCTTTCCAATCTACGGATAATGAACGAGGTTCTGTGGTCAGGTTGAACAGACCTATCGCCAGTGATCCGTCGTCGAGCGCTTTCGCCATGATGAACTCCTCATCTGTCTTGCGAACGATGACACCTTGTTTGCCCAATGAGTCCTGATCGATATCGATGACCTCAGAGTTGCAAAGGACATTCAGGGTGAATTCATCAAGCTTGGTCATGTCGCCGGAGAACATGAGCGGCGCCGCCATCAAAGACCACATTGACATGTAGGCGTATTGTTCATCGTGGGTCAGCGACCGTTCTAGTCTGGTGTTATAGGGTGGACCTATAGTTCCAATCAGAATGTAATCGGGATCATTCCATCCTCCGGGGGCCGCATACTGGCTCCTGAGGGCGTTGGCAAAGCCCACTTTGAGGAATCCAGGGAGAGAAGTATTGCGCACTCCACCAAGATCGCCAGTCGTGCGCCATGAGTTCCCGCCCGCATCGCGGCCCCACTTCCACACGTCTCCGTACCCATACTGACACATGTTAAAAATGACATCTCGGTTGAGGCCATTCAGGATTCCGCCCATCTTGACGTAGGGCTTCTCTATATCTTCAAGAGTTTTCGGGCCTTTGACCACCCCACCATAGGAACACCAATCGTATTTGAGTAAATCGAAGCCCCATTGTGCGTACTGATGCGCATCGGCGTCTTCGTGCTGATACGACGCTTCATGCCGGGCACAGGTCAACGGCCCAGGAGAACTGTAGATGCCGGCCTTTAGTCCTAGAGAGTGGATGTAAGTCGTAAGTGCGCGCATATCCGGGAAGTGGTCATTGGGAAGAATGTTCCCTTGCGCGTCGCGTACCGGTCCCTTCAAGGCAGGGTCATCCGATTGCGGTTTTCTCGACCAGCCGTCATCAATACTCACATACTGGTAGCCGAAATCGGCCATCCCTGAGGCAATCATTTTTGACGCTGCCGTTCGGACGTCCTGATCCGTAATGTGGGTGGTGAAGATGTACCAATCGTTCCAACCCATTTGCGGCGTCAAGCCGATCTTATCGCCGACAACGATCCTGATAAGACGGCTGTCTTTGCCGCGCGCATTGGAGGCGCCGAGAGTCATGACATACTCGCCGGGCTCTTTGGGAGCTGTACCGGAGATAATGCCGGATCGCCGATCGAGCTTGAGCCCGTGGGGAATATTCCGGGCCGAATATCGCATCGGCCGGTCTCCGGTGCAGGGAATGCGGTATAGAAACGGGTGGCCTGGATGTACGCCGTACAGTTTAGGGCCATTTATATGGGGGATCGCTGGCGGTTGTGGCGTTCGTAAATCCGGATACTCTTCGGCGCATGCTCCACGCTGTCCCAACGCGATTAGCATCA
>Ga0126381_100002462_pt1 | contig 19988 bp, 19 predicted proteins | sample PanSoiMetPlot_28_FD_96465 | JGI IMG/M metagenome (GOLD analysis project Ga0126381, IMG submission 96465) | Tropical forest soil microbial communities from Panama - MetaG Plot_28 | ecosystem: Environmental > Terrestrial > Soil > Tropical forest > Bulk soil | place: Panama | collected 2016-02-17
GGTGCACTCGGGTTAATGTATTCTGCACATCAGAAGGTCGATTGAACTTATAGTGACCTAGCAAGACTCGGTGACGCGGTTGTCCCTGGCGAATAGTCCATTCGAGCTGCGCGGCACCTTTGTTGTTACCGGCGGCACCCGCGGGATCGGGCGAGCCATCTCCGAGCAGTTCGCGCGCAGCGGGGCACACGTCATCGCGAACTACGTCCGTAATGAGAAAGCGGCGCAGGAGTTGCAGACGAGCGCCGCGCAGCAAGGGTGGCCGCTAACGATCTGCCGCGCCGATCTCACAACTGCCGACGGGCTGGCACGCATCGTGACCCAGGTCGGGCAAAGCGGCACGCCGCTCGGTGGGATCGTGCATTGTGCGGCGACTGGCACGCATCGCACGGTCGAATCGCTTACCGGCCGGCACCTCGACTGGACATTCGCGCTGAACGTGCGCGCGCTCCTTGAGCTCGTCACGCACCTGTTAAGCCAGTTCGATCGTCCTGGCTCCATTCTGGCGGTCAGCTCGCTCGGTGCCACGCATGCGCTGCCGCAATACACCGCCATCGGTGCCTCCAAAGGCGGCCTCGAGGCCTTGATCAGACATCTCGCCGTGGAGCTCGCGCCGCGTGGTATCAGAGCGAATACGCTCACACCGGGCGCGGTGGCGACGGAGGCGTGGCAGGCCATTCCGCAAGGCGAGGCGCGCCTCGCCGCCGCGGCGCAGCGCGCGCCGAGCGGCCGCCTGGTGACCGTCGCAGAGCTGGCGCTATGCGCGCAATTTCTGTGCTCGCCCGCCGCTGCCGGTGTCAACGGGCAAGCGCTGATCGTCGATGGCGGCACGACGATCGTCGCCTGATGCGCAGCCGGCGCGCCGGATCGTAGCGTTCGGACCACACGGAGGTTTCTCCAATCATGCAAGACGTGTTAGCCAGAGTGCAGAAGGCCTTCGGTTCCGCATTCGAGGTGGCGCCGGGCTCGGTCACCATCAACACCGTCCCAGGCGATATCCGGGCGTGGGACTCGATGGGTCACGTGACGCTCGCGAGCAGCCTCGAGCAGGAGTTCGGTGTGACTTTCGACGTCGATGAGCTGATGGAAATGGAGAACGTGCGCGAAATCGTGCGTATCGTGCAAGCGAAGCTTGCCAGGCTCGACAAGGCCGTCATCTGAAGATGGCGGGCTCGACGCAGTGGAACTTTGCGGCGCACCTGGTCGAGCGCCTCGGGCAAGGTGCCGAACTCATCGATGCGCCGAGCGGCGAGCGCCTTGCGGCAGCGGAGCTACCCGCTACGATCGCTGATTTTGCCGCGACCTTTGCGGCCACGGGCCTCGAGCACGGTGATCGGGTGTTGATCGGCTGCAACCTGCGACCACTCTGCAGTCTTGCGTATCTCGGCGCGCTGTTTGCCGGGCTGGTGGCGGTGCCAGTGAACGAGAGCACGCTCGCAGACTCGGGCGAGGCGCTGGCGCGCAAGACAGGTGCCCGTGCCGTGTGGACCGAACGCGGCGTAGGAGATGCCTGGGCAGCGCGTTGCGCACTTTCGGAGCTCGTGGGCAGAGCACACTCAGCGGGTTCCGGCACACCAGCGCCGGCCGCCTGCCGCGAAGACGACCTGGCGGCGCTCATGGCGACCTCCGGGTCAACGGGGGAGCCGCGGCTCGTGAAAGTGAGCCACGGCAACCTCATGGCCAACACCGAGGCAATCATCCGCAGCCAACGGCTCGGGGGCGATGAGCGGGCGCTGCTGATTCTGCCGGTGAGCTACTGCTTCGGTGCCAGCGTGTTGCACACGCACCTCTATCAGGGAGGTGCGGTGGTGTTCGACGGGCGCTTCATGTTCCCCGACAAGGTACTGCGCGCCATCACCCAGTATGGCTGCACGAGCTTCGCCGGCGTGCCAACGGCATACCAGATTCTGCTGCGGCGCTCGAACATCCGCACCATACCCCTGCCGAGCCTGCGCCGCTTCCTGCAGGCAGGCGGAGCGCTCTCTGCCGCCTCCGTACAGCAGATGCGTGAGATCGTGCCGCACGCCGAGTTCTTCGTGATGTACGGTCAGACCGAAGCGACAGCCCGCATTTCGTGTCTGCCACCGCAGCGCCTGGCAGACAAGGCAGGCAGTGTCGGTGTGCCGCTCGATAACCTCACGGTCCGGATCGTGGGCGCGGACGGCGAGGATCTGCCGCCGGGTGAGAGCGGTGAGCTGTGGGTCGCCGGCAATTCGATCAGCGCCGGCTACCTGGATGAGCCTGAGGAGACCCGTCGCAAGTTCCGCGAGGGCTGGCTGGCCACCGGCGACATCGCTGCGCGCGATACGGAGGGCTTTCTCTGGATTACCGGGCGCGCCGGTGAGTTCATCAAGATGCGCGGCATCCGCGTGGGCTTGGCCGAAATCGAGGCAACCGTGGCAGCGGTACGCGGCGTGCTGGAATGCGCAGCGCTCGCGGTGCCCCATGCGGAGGCGGGCGAGGCGCTGGCACTGTATGTGGTCGCCGCCGACGAGCCTGACGCCGTGGCGGCGGCCGTGCGACGCCGCCTGCCCGCCGCATGGATCTGCGAGTCCATTACCCTCCTTGCCGAGCTGCCGCGCAACGCGCACGGCAAGCTCATGCGCTCACGGTTACCGCCGCCGGCACGTCCCGCGCTCACCGGCGGTGATACTCGCGCGCGAGCGCCCGGGGCAGCCCGCCCGACCGATGAGATCTCGCGCGCATGAGCGCCCTTGCCGCCGAGGTCGAGAAGCAGATCGACGCTCTGCTCGCGGCACCGACATTTTCGCTCGAGCCCGCCGTGCAACAGGCACGGCTGCTCCGGGTGTTGCAGACCGAACTCACCTACGCAGCCGAGCGCAATGAGCGGCTGCGCCAATACCTCGACGCGTGGCCTACTGATTACCGTACCGCCGCGAGCCTCGCCGATCTGCCCTATCTTCCCGTGGGTGCATTCAAAGCGAGCCCGCCGCTGCTGCTGACCGCGACCGAAAATATCATTCGCACACTTGCATCGAGCGCCACCACTGGCCAGACACCGAGCCGCGTGGCTCTGGATTCACCAACCTCCCGGCGCATGGTCAAGGGCGTAGTGGTGATCGCCAGTGACTTCATCGGATCGAGGCGCCGCCCCTATCTGGTCATCGACACGGCCGAGACGCTCGCCGGAGGCGGGGAGCTCGGCGCGCGCGCCGCAGCGATCCAGGGGCTGCGACCCTTCGCCACCGAGATGGCGTGCTGCCTGAGCGGTGACGGTGCGCGCGAGCCGCGCATCGATGAGGCGCGGCTCGCCGCTTTCGCCGCCAGATGGGGCGCGGTGGAAGTACTTGCTTATGGTTTCACTTACGTCATCTGGCAGCACTTCGTGCAGCCACTGCGCGAGCGCGGGCTGCGTCTGCAGCTGCCCAACATTCGCGTGCTGCACAGCGGTGGCTGGAAGCGGCTGCAGGAGCAGGCCGTGACGCGCGAGGCGTTTGCGGCCGGGGTTGCCGAAGTATTCGGCTGTAGCGCCGACCGTGTGCTCGATTTCTACGGCATGGTCGAGAATGTCGGCGTCATCTACCCGGACTGCGCGTTTGGACACAAACACGTGCCGGCGTTCGCGGCGGTGATCGTGCGCGACCCGCTCACACTGCGCCCGGTCGCGGAGGGGCAGCGGGGCCTGGTGCAGGTGTGCAGCGTCTTGCCCACCAGCTTCCCCGGATTCCTGGTGTTGACTGACGACATAGCCGAGGTCATCCGCTACGACGGTTGCGCCTGCGGTCGACGCGGTATCAGCTTCCGCTTCGTGAAGCGCGTACCGCATGCGGAGGTCAGGGGCTGTGGCAACATCGAGACGCTGCGGCAACGTCCGGTCGCAGCCTGAGCGGTTTATGCCGGAGCTCGTGCAGCAATTTGATTCCGCCCGGGACGTCACTGCGGCCGCGCAGCGCGTGCGGGAGCGGGCGCTCGAGCGCGAGCTCACGCCCGCGCAGGTGATCGCGATGCTCGAGCGGTGGGGCGAATCGTTGCGCGGACCCACGGTCGATGCGATTCCAGGTGTCACCTTCCTCAGGCTCTGGCTGCGGCGCGGCACGCTCGAGCCGATGGTCGTCCGCGAGCTCGGTGTCGCGGGGCTGAACGGTGAATGGCACGAGGAGCACAGCACACGATTGCGCGCGTACCCGCTCGGTGTGGTCGGTCACTGGCCGGCGGGCAACATCGAGATCCAGCCATGGCTGTCGCTCTCCTGTGCGCTGCTTGGTGGTAACGCCTGCCTGGTGCGCGTACCAGCGGGACTCACCGTGCAGACTCGAGCGCTCATCGAGAAATTCAGCGAAGTCGCCGGCAGCGGCGCACTCCTCGAGCGCATCTGCCTCGCGAGCTTCGCGCACGAGCGTGCAGATCTGCAGCGCGCCATGGCAGCCGCGGTCGATGGTGCCATGGTCTGGGGCGGGGCCGAGGCCGTCACCGAGATTCGCGCGCTGCCATTTCCTCCCTGGGCGCGCCTCGCAGTATTCGGCCCGCGGCTCTCGGTGGCGGCGATGGACGGTGCGAGCTGGTCGGAAGGCGCGCAGCGGCAGACGTGGTGTCGGCGCCTGGCACGCGATGTCTGGCAATTCGATCAACAGGCGTGCTCCTCGCCGCAGGCTCTGTTTCTCGAGCGCTGCACGACGGGCGACCTCCCAGCCTTCGCCACGATGCTCGCCGAAGCCTTCGAGGCGGAGAACCGACTTCATCCGCGAGCGAGCATCCATCCGGCCTTGACTTCGGCGATCTGCCTGGCGCGGGCCTCGTGGCTCATCACTGACAGTGCCCACCGGGCCTTGTTTCCGGCGACACCCGACTGGACGCTGCTGCTCGGCGCAGGCGCCGCGGTTCCCTCACCGACCCAGGGGCGAACCCTCAGCGTGCTACTGGTCGATGACTTGCGGGAGCCGATTGCGCGCTTCGACGGCATGGTGCAGACGCTCGGGCTCGCCGTCAGCGACCCTGCCAAGGAAGCCGCCCTGACCCACGCCGCGGGCCGCACAGGCGTCGACCGGATCGTGAAGCTCGGTCGCATGCATTTATTCGGCTCGCCCTGGGACGGAGCGGACCTGGTGAGGCCAATGGTCAGGCTCGTACGCCATTCGCCCGCTAACACCGATTGATCCTGCCACTCTCAACGAGACGCCTGAACCCATGAAAACCGCGGAAGACTTCCTGAACGCCATCGAGCGCCGCGCCAAGATGTTTGCCCCGGGCGCGCGGGCCGCGTTCCGGGCCAACGAGCAGTTGTGCTCCTGGGTTCTGGATCCGCTCGCACGTTGGGCCGATGCCGCCTATGGCGAGAGGGCGTTCGATGACGCAGCGCTCGGCTACGCGAGGTACTGCCTGGGCGTGGCGCAGGCACAGCAGATCTACGAGCGCGCGGGCAAGTACACCCCTGAAGCCATGCCGGAGATCGTCTCGGGTGTGTACGAGGATGAAGGCTACATGGTGCCCTACATGTGGGCGGCGATACTCATCTACACCTTCTGGCCGTCGATGATCGGGCACCTCGTGATGTTTCGCGACGAGTTCCTGCGGCGCCTGCCGCCGAACGCGACAGTGCTCGAGCTCGCCTCCGGACACGGCGTGCTGAGCCTCCTTGCGGCCGAGGAGCGCCCCGACATCCGCGTGACCGGCCTCGATATCAGCCCGCCGGCAGTGGCTGTGGCCAATCGGCTGCTGCAAGCTTCCGGGCACGCGGGACGCGTGAGTTTCGCGGTGCAGGACGCGCTGGGGCGCGGGGGCGCCGAGCAGACGCTGAGGTACCAGGGCATCATCTCCGCCATGCTGGCAGAGCACCTGACAACACCCAAACCGCTGTTCGACTCGCTCGCCGCACAGATCGCGCCGCAGGGTCTGGTGTTCTTCAGCACGGCGCTCGAATCGGCGCAGCGCGATCACGTGTTCGAATTCCATCGGGAGAGCGAGCCGCTCAGGATGGCGGAGGACGCAGGGCTGCGGGCCGTGCGGCTGATTTCCGACGCCAGTGCCACCGCGTCACAGGCGCGGTTCCTGCCGCGGGCTACCGCCATGCTGTTGCAGGCGCGCTGAAGACGCGCATCAGGTGGGTCATGCATTCCAATAGTCGTACGCCGCTCATGAACTTCGCCGAGGTGCGCACGCTCCTCAAGCAGCGCTTTCCTATGATCATGGTCGACGCGGTACTCGAGCTCGTACCCGAGCAGCGCATTCTCACGCTGAAGAACGTCACCGGGAACGAGATTCAGTTCCTCGGGCACTTCCCGGAGCTCGCCATCATGCCTGGCACGCTGATCGTCGAGGCCCTCGGACAATCCGCCTCGATATTGTTCTCGCGGACGACCTCACTCGGTCTGCGGCCCGGGGAGTTCCTCATGCTGGGCTCGATCAACGACATGCGATTCCTGGCGCCCGTCATGCCCGGTGACCGGATGGAGATGGCCGTGCAAATCCTCAAAATGGCGGGCGACATCACGCTGGTCGAAGGCAGCGTCACGGTCGGGGACACCGTGGTGGCACGCGGCAAAATCGGCTTCGCGCGACGCACCGTGGCGCCAGGCGCGGTCGGCGCGTCCTGATCAACCGCTGGCCGCGGGCAGGACCTTCGAAGGCACCGTGTCGCGGCGCCGATCCGCCAGGCTCGGCGCTGCAGACGGGTGTGCCAATCGCTCAGCGAGTACGGCTCGCGCCCGGTCGATCCAGTACTGATTGCTGAGGCGTGCTTGCGTCTCGCGCCCGGTAAAGCTGCCGGCGTGTTGTGCGTGCCAGCGCCGCAGATTGCTCGCGGTGATCTCTTCCCATCGATCCACGATGACTACCGGCAGACCCTGGTAGAGCGAGTCGAGGGGCGAGCGCTTGACGATGACGATGTTATCGAGCGCCAGAGACTCCCAGGTGCGGTGACAGTCGAGACCGCTGCCGCCCGGGCTGACGACGAAGGCATAGCGGGTTTTCTCGCGCCACAGCTGCAAGCGCGGCAGCTTTTGCGGCAGGAAATCAACGCGGTCATTCCTGCGCAGAACGGCTTCCACGGTTGCACGCCTCTCGCCGCTTGCCCCGCCTTCATGCTTGTTGAAATGAAAATCCGCGTGCACGCGCAACAGGCGCTCGGGATTGGACGGCATCGTTCGACGCAGATTGTGTAGCTCCTGCTCCTGTTCCCGGGGTGTAGCGCGCGGATGCCCCCACTTGCGCCGCTGGCTGATGGTGTGGAAATCGATGCCGATGGGAAGAGGCAACATCTTGCCGCTCGTATCACTGCCATCGAGATTCTGGCTGAACCAACACACCACGCGGTCGTCGTCGAGAAGTTCGCGGGCGCGGGGGAAGTGCGATGGCATCGACCAATCCTCATCGCCCGTGAGCAACGCGAAACGCGCCCGAACGTGTGGCAGGACTTCCTCGAGAAACTGCGGCAGGGCGGTCAACCGCACCCACACCAGATCCCCATCGCGTACCCCGCCGTAGCCTTGCGGGTCAAATCGCAATGGCGGCTTGCCGGTGCCGCCCCGCTGCTCGCGCACGAAGGCACGCCCACCATGGTGCTCGCACATGAGCGCCAACCCCCGGCTCCAAACGAAGCCGGTAGGCTCGAACGCCCCGCGCACACCCAGGAGTCTTGCGGTCCTCGTCAGGTGACCCATGGCTTGCTCATCATTTGCCAGCGAATGCCACTCCCAAAACGCGGACAGCGGCGTGTCAGTTTACAATGGGGACTGCCTCGACGCGGCGAGGCAGGACCAGATTCCGCAGTGCGCCTTTACCGGGGCGAAGCTTGCCGGTGGAGACCAGATCCCAGAACGGTTGGATGCACGGGCCACCCGCCCACCGGGGAGATAGTCGTGCGGGTAACGCCGCACCGCACTGCGCTCCCGCGGGAAACTAGAGGAGGGGGCCTGAAGTCGGCTGCCGCCGGGAGCGTTCCTTGCGAGCGAGGGCTGCGCGCGTCGCGTCGGCGGGCCCGGTCTCCGGCGTCTCGGGTGGTGCGCCACCCAGGGCGATCGCCAGTGCCTCACTCACGCGCTCCACCCAGATGAACTGCAGGGCATCGCGCGTGCTCGGCGGAATGTCCTCGAGATCGCGCCGATTGCGGGCCGGAAGAATGACCCGCTTGATGCCGGCGCGTGCTGCGGCGATGGTTTTTTCCTTGATGCCGCCCACCGGCAGTACCAGACCGCGCAGGCTGATCTCCCCGGTCATGGCTACATCCGGGCGGACGGATTCGCGCTTCAACAGCGAGGCGATCGACACGTACATCGCCACTCCGGCGCTCGGGCCGTCCTTGGGGATGGCGCCGGCCGGCACGTGCACGTGAATGTCGCTCCTATCGAAGACCTTGGGGTCGATGCCGAGCTCTTCCGCCTGTGCCTTGACGAGACTCAGGGCCGCCTGGGCACTCTCCTTCATGACATCGCCAAGTTGCCCGGTGAGGATGAGCTTGCCGTGTCCCGGCAGCCGCGCCGATTCGATGAAGAGAATATCGCCCCCGACGGGAGTCCAGGCGAGCCCGGTCGCCACCCCGGGCACGCTCGTGCGGCTCGCGATCTCGCTCTCGAAGCGTGAGGCGCCGAGCACTGCGTCGATATCCGCTGCATCGAAGCTCACGCGGTCGGTCTTGCCCTCGGCAATCTGCACCGCGGCGTTGCGTAGCAGCCCACCGATCTGCCGTTCGAGACTGCGGACCCCGGCTTCGCGGGTGTACTCCCTGATGACGCGCGCCAGCGCGGCATCGGTGATGGACACCTGCGAACCCTCGAGGCCGTTCGTCTTCAATTGACGCTGCACGAGGTAGCGCTTGGCGATCTGAAGCTTCTCTTCCTCGGTGTAGCCGGTGAGCTCAATGATCTCCATGCGGTCGCGCAAGGGTCCCGCGATCGTATCGAGCACGTTGGCCGTGGCGACGAACAGTACGCGGCTGAGGTCAAAGGGCTGTGCGATGTAATTATCACGGAAGGTCGAGTTCTGCTCCGGATCGAGTACCTCGAGCAAGGCGGAGCTCGGGTCACCATGAAAGCTCGCGGAAAGCTTGTCGATCTCATCGAGCATGAACACGGGATTGCGGGTACCTGCCTTGCGCAGTCCCTGGACGATGTTGCCGGGCAGTGCGCCGATGTAGGTACGGCGATGGCCACGGATCTCGGCCTCATCGTGCACGCCGCCGAGACTGACGCGCACGAACTTCAAACCCAGCGCGCGCGCGATGCTCTGCCCAAGAGATGTCTTGCCGACACCCGGCGGGCCAACGAAACAGAGGATGGCGCTGCGTCCCTGCGGATTCAGCTTGCGCACCGCGAGGTACTCGAGGATGCGGCGTTTCACCTTCTCGAGACCGTAGTGATCCTCATCGAGCACCTGCCGGGCCCGCTCGATGTCGATGTCCTCGGGGTCGACCTTGTTCCAGGGAAGCACAACGAGCCAGTCCAGATAGTTGCGCACCATGCCGTACTCGGGGCTCGCTTCCTGCATGCGCCTCAGGCGCTGCACCTCCTTGCGTGCATGTTCCTCGACCGGCGCTGGCATGCCGGCCTCGGCGATCTGGCGCTCGAGCTCCGCCAGCTCATCCGCGCCCGCCTCGTCTTCACCGAGCTCTTTCTGCAGCTGGCGCAGCTGCTCGCGCAGCACCGCCTCGCGCTGGCGCTCGCCGAGGGCCGCCTGGGTCTGGTCGCTGATGTCCTTGGTGATCTTGAGCACCTCGACGCGGTGGGCGAGCAGTCTGATGACCTTGTCGAGGCGCTCTTTCAGGTCGAGCGTTTCGAGGATCTCCTGCTTCTCGGAGGATTTGGTATCCATGAAGCTGACGATGAGATCGGCGAGGTGCGCCGGAGAGTCGATGCCGGAGATCATGCGCCCGAGCTCGGGCGGAGCCTGTGGCAACAATGCCAGCGCTTCGGTGGCGCGCTGCTTCAGGTACGCCGCACGTGCCTCGATCTCGGGACTCGTGTCCGTCGGCTCGGGGATTTGTTCGATGCGCGCGGCGAGGAAGGGTGTCTCGCGCACCATCTCGACCACGCGGAAGCGATTCTCTCCCTGGCACACCAGGTGATGCGCACCTTCGGGCGTGGTGACGTACCGGATAACCGTCGCGAGCACGCCGATCTGATATAGATCCGCGGCAGCAGGCTTCTCTACGCTCGGATCACGCTGCGCGAGCAACGCAATCTTGTGCCCGGCCCGCACCGCCTCCTGTGCGGCAGCGATGCTCAGCTCGCGACCGATGCTGATGGGCATGACCACGCCAGGGAAGAGCGATACGTTGCGGATGGGCACAATGGGGACGGCATCCGCCGGCAACGGCGGCAGCTCGATCCGCGGCTTCGATCCCGATTCCTTCTCTTCAGCCATGGTTACTCGTGTTCCTCCGCCCGCACGAGGCGCACTTCCAGGCAGCCATTCGCGTAGTGCGAGTCGGCAATTCTCAGCGCGGGTCCCGACAGGGCGATCTCGCGCACGAAGCGACCGTGAGGGATTTCAAGTCGCCGAATGACGGCGCCGCGCTCGGCCAGCCGCACGCGGCGCAGCGCGCTCACCGCGAGAGCGGTGCGCTCGAGGCGCACCTCGATGTCCTCGGCGGCAACACCCGGCAACGCAAACAGCAGAATCAGCCCGTCTGAGGTTTCGTGGATGTCGACTGGCGGCTCCCAGCGCACCGCATCCGTTCCTGGCCCGATGTAACGCAGGAACCGCCGATGCAGGCGCTCGGCTTCATCGGCGAGCTCGAGCGCTCGCAGCCACATCCACCCGTAGCGTCGCTCAGTGTTCATTGCGCACCGTCGGCCTCGTTACCCCGGACGCCCGCGCGGACCACCGCCGCACAGCGGGACGTATGCTAATAGCCCCGCCGACGCGGTGCATCAGAGGAGAGGTCTCGGACTTGGCGGTTGCAGGCACTTAGGCGAGATATGAGCGCCACCGGCGTTGTTTCAAGTCCTTGGGCACGTGTCGGACAGAGTTACCGGAGGCGGCCGACTGTGAAGCTCCAGGGAACACCGTGGCGCCGGCACCCAAATCCTGCTGCCCTGGCTCAGCTTCAGCCGGCCGGCTGGCCCGGGCCTGTATTCGACGAAGCGAACAGCGGTGTCGATGGTTTCAAACGCCAGTACGTGAGAATGCCTACACAACACTGCACGGAGGGATCACGCATGGCCAGTTACGAAGGCGGATGCTTGTGCGGAAAGGTCAGGTTCCGGGTCGTCGACGCCGCAGCCATCGACACCGGGTACTGCCACTGCCGTATGTGTCAGCGCAATACGGGTGCGCCGGTCGTCGCTTGGACGACCTTCCCGGCTACAGGTTTTTCCTGGACGGCGGGATCGCCCGCCACCTACGTGTCATCTCCGAGGGTGCGGCGGCAGTTCTGTGCCGGCTGTGGAAGCTATCTGGTCTTCCGGCAGGAAGGCTCCGCGGAGGTGAGCGTCAATACGGCCTCACTTGACGATCCCGCCCCTTTCCCACCGCGCATGCATATTTTCGTCGAGAGCCGTATTCCCTGGTTCCGGACGGACGACAAGCTGCCACAACACGTCGGTTACGGACCTCTCCGGCCGGTCGGCAACGACTGACATTGCACCGCAGCGGCCTCTATATATATAAGAGCTGCGCTGAGTCGAGCTTCAACTCGACCTCAAAACCGCAATTCAGGTCTAACTAGCTAACGATCGGCGGCCAAAAGCGAGGGGTGCCATGAATATCCGAACGCTGCAGCGCGGGCTCAATTACCGTGGCCGCGTCAAGGCGGTCCGTCAGACCTACCACGTCTTCGAGGCGCAGGGCTATTTCTTCGTGCTTTCTTTTGCGCTCTCCAGAGCGCGGCGCGGCTCCGGCTACTTCAACGTGATCGACACGGACGCTGTGGACTACGTGCAGCAGCGTGTCGGCGGAACGCGTGGCGTGACGGCGAAGGATGTCGTGGCCGCAGCGCGCCGCACGCGTTACGTTCCTACCACGCTCGCGGCTCTCAATGTCCTCTACATCCTGGTGGCGCTGCGATCGGCGAGCATCGTACGCGCCGGCAAAAACCGCCAACTGTTCTTTGCCGTGAGAAAAGGCAGAGCCACGACGTCCTGAGCGGTCCGCGCCGGGGAGGACTGGGCCATGCGAATCGCAAGCGTGGGTCACGCGGTGTTTGCGGCGACCATGATCGCCCTCGGGATCGTGGGCCTGATCAAAGGCGATTTCGCCCCGGTGTGGGAGCCGGTACCGAAGGATGTCCCCGCACGCGAGATGTTGATCTATCTCAGCTCCTGCATCTCACTGGCAGCGGGCGCGGGACTCCTTTGGCCGCGCACCGCAGCCCCGGCCGCCCGTGTGTTGCTCGCTTCGCTCCTCCTCTGGTTGCTGCTGTTCAGGGTGCCCGTCATCCTCCGCGCGCCCAGTGTGGCAGTTTCCTGGGAAGGCTGCGGTGAGACGACAGTGATGGTGGCGGGCGCCTGGGTGTTGTATGCCTGGTTCGCCACCGACTGGGACAGACGGCGCTTCGGCTTCGCCACCGGCGAAAGCGGCGTGCGCATCGCGAGGGTGCTCTACGGACTCGCCTTGATCCCCCTGGGTGTCGCGCACCTCGCCTATGTGAAGGAGACCGCGGCGCTGGTGCCTGGCTGGTTGCCCGCGCACGGGGCCTGGGTGTACTTCACGGGCGGTGCCTACATCGCGGCGGGCGTGGCGGTGCTCACAAGGGTCTATGCCCGGCTCGGCGCCGCGCTCTCGGCGTTGCAGATGGGCATGTTCACACTGTTGGTCTGGGTACCCATTGTCGCGGCAGGCTCCGCAGACGCCTCTCAATGGAGCGAGACTCTCGTCTCCTGGGCACTGACGGCCGGAGCGTGGGTAGTCGCGGACTCCTACCGTGGCGTGCCCTGGCTCGCCGTGGGCGCAGCTCAGGGCGCGGGTGCGTAGTGTGCGAATACGAAGTCGTGACTCTTGGCCGGCTCGTGGCAGGGGAAGCAGGTTTCGTGCAACGCACGGTCGCCAGGTTTTCCGTCCTTGAAGTCAGCGAATCCCCAGCCGCCCGTCGCGGCGTACTTCTTTGAGTCCTTGATCATTATCTGAACGTTCACGGCCGAGCCCGGAACGAACGATTGGGCGCCAGGGAATGCAGTGACCAGAACCTTGTCGTTCTCCTCCGACGGAACGTAAGTCCAGTGCAGCGCGGCGATGATGGTGCCATCCGGAAAGGGAATTTTCCCTTCCTTGAAGGCCTTGATCGCTATGTCGTTGCCGAGTTGGGCGCGCACCTGGTTGATCTTGTCCGTTTTCAGGCGACCCACGGAGATCAACTTCCAGTCGCGGTAGCCATCGGGAATCGTGACTCCGTAGATCGGCGAGGCGTTACTCGAGCTGCCAACCGTGCCAGCCGCGGGTTGCGCTTCCTTGGCGCTCTGCGCCGCCGACTTGGTGATGTATACGGCACAAACGGCGATGGCAACACAAGCGACGATTGCACCAGAGAGTCTGAGCGCGCGAGCAGTGAAATGAAGCATAGGTTTCTTACCCCAACAGGTTGGAAGTCCAGGGCGGACGATCCGTATTCATTTTGAGTGATCCTATACTATAGGCGTCCCAAGCTGGGGCGGCGAAGAAGCAACGTTCATGGTCACGCTCGCGGTAAATGGTGAAAGCCGGCAGATGGATGTCCCCGATGACATGCCGCTGCTGTGGGTGCTGCGCGATGTGTTGGGTCTCACCGGCACGAAGTTCGGCTGCGGTATCGCCCAGTGCGGGGCGTGCACCGTGCACCTCGACGGCAAGCCAGTACGTTCTTGCCTTCTGCCGGTGGGCGGGATCGGCAATCGCGCGATCACGACCATCGAAGCTATCGGCAATACGCGCAACGGTGCGAAGGTGCAGAAGGCCTGGTTGGACCTGGAAGTCATCCAGTGCGGCTACTGTCAGTCGGGCCAGATCATGTCGGCGACCGCGTTGCTCGACGCTATCCCACATCCCGACGACGCCGATATCGACGCCGCGATGGCTGGCAACATCTGTCGGTGCGGCACCTACGTGCGCATTCGACAAGCAATCAAGAACGCCGCCGCTGAGGCTTGACTCTTATGACCGAGGAGCGCTCACACGCCGGTCGGATCAGCCCCTTCTTGCTCCCCGACCAAACCTCCAACCTGTCGCGTCGAGGATTCATCGGGTTGGCCGCCGGGACGGCGTTCATCTTCGGCTTCTATGTGCCGTCGCGCCGGCCCGCCCAGGCCGCGCAAGGCGCGAGCTTTGCTCCGAATGCCTTCATCCGGATCGACCGGCAGGGCGACATCACCCTCATCATGCCCCAGGTCGAGATGGGCCAGGGAACCTATACCTCCATCTCGATGATCATGGCCGAGGAGTTGGATGCCGATTGGAGCCGCGTGGCGGTCGAGCACGCGCCTCCGGATGAGAAAAACTACGCGAACCCGAAACTGGGGATCCAGGCCACCGGCAGCTCGAACTCAGTTCGCGCCTGGTGGAAACCGCTACGCCAGGCAGGCGCCAGCACGCGCGCCTGCTTTGTTGAAGCTGCGGCGCAGAGCTGGGGTGTGCCTCCTCTGGAGTGCCGGACTGAAAACAGTACCGTCATTCACGAGCGCACCGGCCGTAAGGTCGCCTACGGCGCCCTGGTCGACCGCGCTGCCGCCGTCAAGCCGCCGAAAGACGCGCCGCTCAAGAGCGTCGAAGCCTTCCGCCTGATCGGGCGATCGCTGAAACGGCTCGACACTCCCGAAAAGACCAACGGCAAGGCTACGTACGGCATCGACGTGCTGCCACCTGGAGTGAAATTCGCGACGCTGGCAGCGAGCCCGGTGCTCGGCGGGAAGGTAGCTCACGTCGATGACCGACGTGCCAAAGCCATTCCGGGAGTGCGGCAGATCGTAGTGCTCGATGATCTCGTTGCAGTGGTCGGCGATCACATGTGGGCCGCCAAGTGCGGACTCGAGGCGCTGGAGATCAAATGGGATGACGGGCCGAACGGCGAGGTGTCCTCGGACCTGATCTGGTCGCGCCTGCGCAAGGCGAGCCTGCGCGAGGGCGCAGTCGCAAAAGAGGTGGGCGATGCCGGCACGGCGCTGCGATCCAGTGGCACCGCCGGTGAGGTGATTAGCGCCACCTTTGAAATGCCGCTGCTCGCGCACGCCTGCATGGAGCCCATGAACTGCACGGTCCACGTGACGCCAAGCTCCGCCGAGGCATGGATCGGAACCCAGGTGCTCGAGCGCGTGCATGCCGCCGTGGCCAAGGGCGCCGAGCTGCCTGCAGCTCAGGTCACCGTGCACAATCACTTGATTGGCGGGGGCTTCGGCCGGCGGCTGGAGCCTGACATGGCATACAGTGCCGCGCGCATCGCAAAGCACGTCGAGGGTCCTGTAAAGATCGTCTGGACTCGCGAGGAGGACATCCGCCACGACATCTACCGGCCCGCCTACCACGACTATCTCTGGGCTCGGCTCGAGGGCGATCGCATCACCGCCTGGAAGCACCGGGTATCCGGATCCTCCATATTGGCCCGCTTCCTGCCCGCTGCCTTCCAGAAGGGAGTGGACGGTGATGGCGTCGATTCCGCGCAGAACATGCCGTACGACATCCCCAATCTTCGCGTCGAGTTCAACCGGGAAGAGCCACCGGGGGTGGTGACCGGGTTCTGGCGCGGCGTCGGCCCCAATAACACCGTGTTCGCCATCGAGAGCTTCATCGATGAGCTGGCGCGCAAAGCGGGGAAAGATCCCATCGCCTTCCGCCGCGCGCATCTTGCTAAGACTCCGCGCCTGCTGGCGGCGCTCGATCTGGTGCGTGACAAATCGGGCTGGGGTACGCCACTGCCTCCGCGCTGCGGACGCGGGGTCGCGGTCCAGCCCTCTTTTGAGAGCTTCGTGGCATGCGTCGTGGAGTGCGAAGTAGATGAGGCTGGCGAAGTGAAGCTGCGTCGCGTGACCACGGCCGTCGACACCGGGGTGGCCGTCAACCCCGACACCATCGTGGCGCAGTTACAGGGCGCTCATATCTATGGGCTGACAGCCGCGCTCTGGGGGGAGATCACGCTGGAGAAAGGCCGCGTGCGCCAGTCGAATTTCAACGACTATCGCGTGCTGCGCATCAATGAGACGCCCCCGATCGACGTGTACGTGATCAAAAGTCAAGAAGCCCCCGGCGGAATCGGCGAGGCCGGGACGAACGGCGCCATTCCGGCGTTGAGGAATGCGATCTACGCTGCCACCGGAGTGCCGCTGCGGCGCATGCCGATCGAGCGCAAGCTGATCGCGAGGAGCAACCGCACGTGAAGCAGCTGTCGCCTCGCTCACGAGCCTGGCTCATCGGGGCACTCGCGGTCGTGGTGGTTGGTGCGATCGCTGCCTGGATCCTGGTATCGCCCCGCGCGCTGAGTTTTGCCGGCGGGCGCACTGTCAGCCTGGAGGACTACAAAGGCCCAAGTCCTGCAGGGGTACCTGAGGAGCTGCGCTCGGCCGATCTCATCACGCGCGGGAGGTACCTCGCACAGGCTGCGGACTGCGAGGTGTGCCACACCCGCGAAGGCGGTGAGCGTTTCGCCGGTGGGCGGGCGTTCGTGACTCCCTTCGGTGTGCTCTATTCACCCAACATCACCGCCGACCCAGAGACCGGCATTGGCAGGTGGACGGATGCGGATTTCCTGCGCGCGGTACACAAGGGAATTGCCAAGGACGGCGAGCGCCTCTATCCGGCATTCCCATATGACTCCTACACACTCATCGCAGATGATGACGTGCGCGCGATCAAGGCCTATCTCTTCAGTCTGGCGCCGGTGCATGCGACTGCCCCAGCCAACAGCCTGCGCTTTCCCTTCAACCAGCGTTGGCTGATGGGAATCTGGGCAGCGTTCTACAGTCCTGATCAGCGATTTCGACCGCACGCGGACCGCAGTGCCGAGTGGAACCGCGGGGCCTACCTGGCCGAAGCGCTGGCACACTGCGGCGACTGCCATACGCCGCGAAATCTCGCTCAGGCTCTCGACAACCGCCGCAAATTCGCCGGGGCCCTTACCGCAGGCTGGCGTGCATACAACATCACAGCCGACCCGGTTTCGGGTATCGCAGCGTGGAGCGATGCCGAGCTCGCCGATTACCTCCGATCCGGCCACGCGGTCGGACGCGGGCCGGCGAGCGGGCCGATGGCGGAGGAGATTGACGTGTCCACGAGCACGCTGACAGCTGCGGACCTGCGCGCGCTCATCACCTACCTGCGCACCATCCCGCCGCATCACACGTCCGATCTGCCCGCTCCGAAGACGGCTGCGGCGTCGGAGTCTCCCGGGCCGGTGCAGGCGGGTGTCGATCCCCGCGGACGAGAGATTTTCGAAGGAGCCTGTGTCAGCTGCCACGGTTGGAGCGGTGTCAGCCTTCTCACGAACTACGCAACCCTGACCGGAGATCGCGCAGTGAACGACCCGAGCGCGATTAACGTCGCCCAGATCGTTCTGTTGGGTGAGAGCAGGCACACGGCGGCGGGTGCCGTCCTGATGCCGAGCTTCGGGGATGCCTATTCCGACACCGAGATCGCCGCGGTCGCGAATTACGTGACCGCGCGCTTCGGTGCCCAGCCCTCTCATCTCACGGCCGAGGATGTGGCCGGGTTTCGAAAAGTGTCTTCCCATTAGCGGGCGATGCGATCGCAGCAAGATGCCGTCTCGGTAGTCACCGCCGTCGCCTAGTCCAGGATGGCGCTCAGCGCTCGCACAGCCTCGCTCGCGGCCAGGCTCTAACAGGCGGGCATTGGAGTGCCGTGCAGGCCGATGACCTACGCGAGCGCGAGCGACACGGTAGTCACTCTCAAATCCAGGGTCCGTCAGCATCGACCCTGTCATCCACGACAACGCAGGCTTCGCGCTCGCGCTTGCATGTTGACGGCGCGGGGGATTGAATGCGCCCCGGGTAGGGGTAGTGGGAGAGCGACATGTCAATCATTGCGTGGCTTATTCTCGGACTCATCGCCGGCTTCATCGCCAGCAAGATCATCAACAAGACGGGCGAGGGACTTTGGCTGGACATCGTCCTGGGTGTAGTTGGCGCCGAGCTGGGAGGATGGCTGTTCAGCTTGTTTGGTATGTCGCGGGTGACCGGGCTCAATCTGTACAGCCTGTTGGTGGCCGTAGTCGGGGCCGTCATACTCCTTTTCATTTACCACCAGCTGATCCGGCGCCGCGCCTGAGCGGGGATTCATGGTGTGCGGCACCAAGGCCCACCGGCCTCGGTGCAGAGCGACTCGTGCAACTCCAGTGCCCGAATCCGTGCGCCGCTCGCGGATCACGGGTGCGTTCGGATGAAATATCGATAGCGGGCGGGCCGCAAGCAGGTGGAGTCGAAGTACTCACCCCGAAGTTTTAGTCGGTTGCGCGTCATTGAACCTAAAGGGATGCGGGAGACGCATATGGCTAACTCGATGTTGGAATCAATTCTAGGGATGGTCACACCGGATATGAAGCAGGCCTTGGCGTCGCGGCTCGGTGAGTCGACTGCCGGGGTGCAGAGCGGCTTAGGCGCCGCGACGGCGGCAACCCTGGGCAGCCTTGCCGACAAGGCAGGCGATAGCGGGTACCTCGGCCAGATCACTGGTCTACTCGGCAACGGCATGGGTCAGAACATCCTGTCGAGCCTGCCTTCGATCGCCTCGAGCGGTCCCACCGGCACCGTGGGAGAACTGATCAATCGGTTCCTGCCGATGGTCTTCGGTACGCAGCAGGGCCAGGTGGCGAGTGCGCTCACGCAGTACGCGGGCCTGAGTTCCGGATCGGGCCTCGGCCTGTTGAAAATGGCCGCACCACTCGTACTCGGCTACTTTGCAAAGCTGCACAGCGCCGGCTCCCTCACGACGAGTTCGCTCGCCAACGCGCTGCGGGCCGAGGCGCCGCATCTGCAGAGCTACCTTCCCGCCAACCTGCTCCCGGCTGCCACGGGCGGGGTGGGCCCCGCACCCGCCCGCGCGGCGTTTGCCGCGCCTGTGATGGCGGCGCGTACCACCACGCCGCGGTGGCTCGTACCGCTCGCCATCGCGGGCGCGCTGCTGCTCGGCTTGATCGCAATCCGCGCGTTGATGACTCCGCGAGAGCCGGTGCGCAGCGCGGCGGTGGTGACGAACGAGGCGGTCAACACGACCGCCAATGCGGCGAGCAGCGCCGCGACGACCGCGGGCGATACCGCTCAAGCGGCCTGGGCGGCGTTGGGTGACATGATGAAAGTGAAGCTCCCTGACGGCAGCGAGCTCGACGTGCCCTCGCGCGGTGTGGAAGCGCGGCTCGTGTCATACCTGAACGATAGCAGCGCGCCCGTCAGCGACAACACCTGGTTCGACTTCGATCGACTGCTGTTCGATACGGGCAAAGCGACACTGCGGCCGGCCTCGCAGGAGCAGCTCACCAACATTGCCGACATCCTCAAGGCGTACCCGCAGGTCAAGATCCGCATCGGCGGCTACACGGACAATACCGGTGATCAGGCGGCGAACCTGCAGCTCTCCCAGCAGCGCGCCGACAACGTCATGGCGGAGCTCACCCGCCTCGGCGTCGACCCCTCGCGCATGAATGCCAAGGGCTACGGTGATGAGAACCCGGTGGCGGACAACTCCACCCAGGAAGGACGGCTGAAGAATCGCCGCATCTCGCTGCGGGTGATCGAGAAGCCAGGCTCGGCAGCCTGAGCTGCACCTCGCGCCCCGTGCGGCAAGCCGCGCCGCACGGGGCCGCAGGCTCGTCATCTCCCGGCTGGGCCTATCGGGCCACGCATCCGGCCGCGACTTTGGGAGCGGCAAAATTTGTTCTACTGGATCTACGATCATCCGACTGCAGAGATCGCGGCGCTGTTCGCTGTCGTATTTGTTGCGGTCACCTGGGCGGCCACCTTCGTCCTGCGGCGCTTCATGCACCCCTGGTTCCACCGCGACCGGCGCGCCAACGAGATGGTGGGATTCGTGCTTTCGAGCTATTCCGTGTTCTACGGCATCCTCATCGGCCTCATCGCGGTGGCCGCCTACCAGAACTTCGGCTCGGTGGGCGACCTCATCACCAAGGA
>Ga0126381_100002463_pt1 | contig 19982 bp, 19 predicted proteins | sample PanSoiMetPlot_28_FD_96465 | JGI IMG/M metagenome (GOLD analysis project Ga0126381, IMG submission 96465) | Tropical forest soil microbial communities from Panama - MetaG Plot_28 | ecosystem: Environmental > Terrestrial > Soil > Tropical forest > Bulk soil | place: Panama | collected 2016-02-17
TGAGAAATTACCTAATTACGGAATCGCCATTTGTGCCGGTGATGACCTCACAGACGAAGGCATGTTCGAGCTCACGTTGCCGCGTCTCCTAACGATCAAAGTAGGCCCCGGTCTAACTCAAGCCCGTTTCAGAATTGCCGATCCGGCAGCATTCCGGCAGTTTTTGAGCGATCTGTTCAAATAACCGCGAAGTGAAACTCAACCGCAGATGGACGCAGATTTACGCAGATGAAGAGTTAACCGCGAATGGACGCGAATGAAGAAAGTGATCAGTAAGAGTCTGTAATCAGTATCAGTATTCATATTCTGGGCGACTGCTACCGCTTTACTGATTACCGATTACTTTTATTCGCATCGATTCGCGGTTTAGCTCTTCATCCGCGTATATCTGCGTCCATCCGCGGTTGAGGTGTTTGTTTTGCTTTAAAGGTAGGGCGCGGATTGTTTGAAGACCGTGCGCAGTGCTGCAACCGGATCTGCTTTGGGAATGAACTCGTGAGCGACGTAGCCGGTGTAACCGGTCTCTTTGATCGCTTTCAAGATGGCCGCATAATTCAGCTCTTGAGTTTCATCCAAATCGTTTCGGCCCGGGTTACCGGCGGTGTGATAAAAGCCGATGAGCGGATGAAAAGTTCGGATGGTGCGGATCACGTCGCCTTCCATGATCTGCATGTGGTAGATATCGTAAAGCAGCTTGACCCTGGGCGAGCCGACGGCCTGACAAACTTGAGCACCCCAGGCCGTACGATCCGCTTGATAATCGGGGTGGTCTACTTTGCTGTTTAACAATTCGAGCACCAGAGTCACTTCGGCGTCTTCCGCAAACGGTGCCAGTTTGCGCAGCGCCGCGACGGTCACTTCCATCCCCTTGGCATCATCCAGCCCTTCCCGGTTCCCACTGAAGCAAAGGACATTGGGAATTTTGAGCCGTTGGGCGTTGGTAATCGCGGCTCGGACCTCTTGTTCGATCCTTTCATGCTGATCCACTCTATTAAGACCGATCTCCAACGGTAGATGGCCTTGAATCGAGGAGATGGCCAATCCGTGATCAGTAACCAGAGACCAATACTCCGGCGGCACCAGATCGAGCGCGGTAAAACCCGCTTCAGCAGTCGAACTCACAAATTGTTCGGGTGTGAGCTTTTTGGGAACAAAACACCACCAACCAATGGACTGAAAGATCATATCCGCGAATGGACACGAATTGACGCGAATAGAAAGCTTTCAACCGCAGATTGGGCAACTCTTTTTTTAGTCATTGAGCCGACGCTCTGGTTGCCGGCACAGGAGGAAGCGAAGAAGTTCTTGGGGCCAGAAATAGGAGCCAAGCTCCAACGAACGCTGCCGCGATACTGGCAAACCAAAGCCAGACAGCGATTTCCGGCGGTCGCAAGACCGCTCGCCCAACACCGCCTTCGTCGGCCGGAATATTGGCCGATAAAATAGGGAAAAAGTCCAGGCCTAGGAGAACGGTCACCGCACTGGAAACAAGGGTTGCCCAACGAAGACCGCACACGAGAAAAACTAGAGTCAATCCAAGGACGAAGTTCGCCAGCCAAGCGACTGATCCCACGAAGATGCCAAGCCATCCGAGGAATAGCGCTGTCCAGCCAAACCAAGTGTCGGTGGATTGAGGGGCAGTATTGCCGGAATAGTAATTGTCGAACGTGAGTGCGGGGCAACAACATGCTACCACGTAGATAAGGACGATCACGGCGGCCACGGCCGACCGCTGATAGATTGTCAGGATGGTTTTCTTCTGGAGAGAATTGGCGGTGCCCATCGTCACGATCAAGTTCGCAGTTAGCCGTTGGCCGTGGAGCAGTCGCTATTAGCCAGCGGTTGTCTCACTCACTAGGCGCTCGCTCGAGAGTCTCTTATCGGCGTAAATCTGCGTCCATCTGCGGGTTGATTTCTTATTCGTGTGCATTCGCGGTTGGATTTCCTTTCGCGGCCCAAATCTTTCGCTCTATTTGATGCATGCTCAAGTTTGATTCCTCCAGGCCTGCGCCTTTCGGGTTTGTCACCGAAGGATTTTGCGAAACCATTGGTCGCACTCCCCTTCTTCGATTGCGCAAACTATCCGAAGCGACCGGTTGCGAAATCTGGGGGAAAGCAGAGTTCTTGAACCCGGGCGGCTCGGTGAAGGATCGCGCAGCTTTGGGAATCGTGCTCGATGCTGAAGCTTCTGGGGCGCTCGAGCCTGGTGGAACTATTGTAGAAGGGACCGCGGGGAACACCGGTATAGGGTTGGCGCTAGTCGGAAACGCGCGCGGGTATCGCACGTTGATTATCATTCCCGAGACCCAATCCCAAGAAAAAATCGAAGGCTTGCGCGCCATGGGCGCTGAAGTCAGAACCGTACCGGAAAAGCCTTATAAAGATCCCGACAATTACATTCGCATCTCCGGACGCGTCGCCGCACAGACACCAAAAGGTTTTTGGGCCAATCAATTCGATAATGTGGCCAATCGTCTGGCCCATTATCAGTCGACCGGTCCGGAGATCTGGGAACAGACCAAACATCAGCTCACAGGTTTTGTGGCCTCGGTCGGTACCGGTGGCACACTCGCTGGAATCGCTCTTTTTCTTAAGGAACAAAATCCGAACGTGCAGATTGTAGCGGCAGACCCGTACGGAGCCGCCGTCTGGTCCTGGGTGAAGTACGGGCATACCGAAATCAACGACGGTGATTCCGTAGCCGAAGGGATTGGACAAGGCCGCGTCACCAAGAATCTGGAGGGCGTAAAGATCGATCAAGCGTATCGAATCAAAGACGATGTGGCCGTGGAGATGCTTTATCATTTGCTGCATGCGGAAGGTCTTTTCCTAAGCCTCTCCTCAGCCATCAACGTATGCGGTGCGGTCAAGCTCGCGAAAGAAGGCGGCAGCGGCCAAGTAATTGCGACGATCTTGTGCGATGCCGGTTCGCGTTACGTTTCCCGATTGTATAATCCGGAGTGGCTGGCCCAGAAAAAACTCACACCCAAAGCAAAGGGTCTCGAGTTTTTGGAGCGGTTGTAAGGAGGAGTGCGCCATCGACTGGAGGGGAGCCGCTTTGGCCCGTGACTTTTAACCAGCCCATATTTGTCCAAAACGCGCTTTATAACCTCAACATGTGTTAAACAGGCGGCTCCCGCGAATTACCCAGCGTAACATTTTTTCATATAGCGATTCGGGCGGCAACTACCTGAAGAGCGATACGATGCGAAACACCAGGTACGTTAGCGGGAGCCGCCTGTTTAACACACACATTGGGCCAGACACGCCCCAGGATTAAACGCACGAGGTCCAATCTTCACGTTCCGAAGCGGCTCCCCTCCAGGCCATGGGGCGCTCCTACGTTTGTTGCTAATTTATTAGCGTCCATTCGCGGTCATCTTTCTCAATCTATTAAAGAATTAGTTGACGCTCGGAACTCTTCCTGTAAAGAGTCTATTAATTCTTTAATAGAGATGGCTCGGAGACCGTCACCTACTTTGACCGACGCTGAGTTGCGGCCCATGGAAGTGCTTTGGGAGCGTGGCCCATCAACCGTATCCGATGTTGTTAACGCTCTCCCCCAGGAACTGGGACTGAGCTACAGCACGGTGTTGACCACGCTCAGAATCCTTGAACAGAAAGGGTACGTCAGGCACACCAAAGAAGGCCAAGCCTACGTTTATCACGCCGTCATCGACCAGAACCAGGCTCAGAATAAAGTTCTCAAACATATTCTCAGCCGCTTTTTCGATAATTCACCCGAGCTCCTGGTCTTGCGGGTATTGGAAACAGAGAAGCTGGATGCAGAAGATCTTCAACGAATTCGCGAACTCATCAAAAGAGGAGACAATTCATGAGTATCCCTCCGCTCACGGAATTTGCCGATCTACTGGCAGAACACCTTTTAAACGGGCTGGTTCTATCGGCCGGGATCTTCGTGGGAGCCGTCATTCTGTTACCCTTGTGTTTTCGCGCTGACCGATGGAGCGCAGCGACCAGGCATTGGGTCTCGCTATTAACTTTCGTGCTTCTAGCCAGCACTCCTTTGCTAGTTGCACTCAAACCTGCTCAACCGAGTCCTGTCGTCCACAACGCTGCTGTAGTGAAAAACGATGCCGCGGCGACCAAGACTTCGCCCTCGCCGCTCATGGGTCGTCTAATTCGTGAACCGATCAGCTTGGAGCGAAAGGCGCCTCCGATCGTGAGCCAAGGCTGGCTGCAGAATGTAGACTGGTTGCTCCTTCTTTTTGCCGGCTGGGCGTTAGTCAGTTTCGTGTGCGGGCTGCGTTTGCTGGCTGCCCTCTATCGACTGCGTGTCCTCCACCGCAGCGCGCAGCCGGTCGTGTTAGGCGAACAGATACCTAGCTCCCGACGGATCACGATCACCGAGTCAGCGCTGGTGTCTTCTCCCGTCGCGGTTGGTCTTTGGTCACCGAAGGTGCTGTTGCCCGTGCGGTTTCAATCTCAGTTTTCTGCGCTGGAACGCCGGAACGTACTGCTGCATGAAATCGCCCATCTCGAACGGCTTGACGATTGGTCCACGTTTTTTCAGCAAGTACTGCTCGCGGTTTTCCCGATTAACCCATTTCTCTGGGCTACTAACCGGATACTGCACCTGCACCAAGAGGCAGCTTGTGACGACCGGGTGTTAATCGATACTCACCAAGCAAAAAGCTACGCCCACCTCCTCGCTCGCCTCGCAGACGGGAACGTAGAACGGTCTCTGTTGGCATCGGGTGTAAGCCGGCAAGGGAAGCAATTGTATCAGCGATTGACGAGAATTCTCGACGGGACGCGTAACCGAAACATTCAACCGTCGGCGCGCAACGTTCTGGCGGCCGCGATCGCTCTGATAGGTGCAAGCGCAGCCGGACTGGTTTGGTTGCCAGCAATCGTGTTAACCCCAAGCGCCTTGGCGAGCGAACCCGAAAATGTAGTGCTAGGTCCCAACGGTCCGGAAGTAACTCGACCGCTGGACCCAGAGATCGTTTCACTCTTAACCAGCTCCGCATTGAATGACCCTGATCCTAGTGTGCGCCAAGAGGCGACGCTTGCCCTGAGCGAACACGGGGGTAGCGATGTCACTGCCGCATTGCTGGCGCTGTTCAATCAAAGTAAAGACGAACAAATCAGGCTAACTATTTTACGGGAGATGACGCCAGGGCGGGCAGCCGATCCTCGAGTTAAGGAGAAACTGAACGATCTGGCCCTGCACGAGACCTCGATCCCAATCCGGACTGCCGCTATTGAGTTATTATCAAGAAATCTGGATGAGGCAGCTATCAATCAGTTAATCACGATTTATCGCACCGCGGACAGCTTAGTAATTAAGACAACCTGTTTGCACGGGTTAGGTGTAACCGATTCAAAGACAGCCAAAGAATTTTTGATCTCGATCGCCAAAGCGGATCCGAATCCTCAATTACGGCGCGTGGCGCTACGGGCGATCGCAGGCGATATGGGAGAGGTACAGGAATTCGTTATGAACGGGAGGCATATGGGTGTTCCTCCGGACGCGCTCCAACAGCAGGCCGAGATTTTTAGGAGAAAAATCGATGGTATTGACAGGCTACGGGACGAGGCTGGCGTCGTCGTCTCACGCCGATTGCCTGAGCCTGGAGACTTGCCTCCCGAAAATCGATTCTTCTTTGTTGCCCCGCATTTCCAAGACAGCTTTGGTCCTCGGCAACAGTGGCCGGCTTCGCCCAAACAATTTCCTGACGGATCTAAAGAACAATTCCCTGGAGAACCCAAAGTAGACCCATCGCCTAAACCTTCGCCGAGCGTGAATGAGTGAGCGCGCCCGGCGGTTGTGACGATGCAGCTGAGAGCAGCCGGCACCAACCTCGAGGAGGGGGGTTGGTGCTGTGCTGTTTTCGGGGTGGTGGACGGCCAAAGTAAATCGTCCTCGTCCTCGAAACGGCGGCGAGTTGAGGCGATGTGTAAACGCCTGCCGCCTGGAGGGGAGCCGCTTTGGCACGAATCGAACGACCTCGCGGGATTTATTCACGCACTTCATCCGTCCAAAGAATGTTGTAACGGGCGGCTCCCGGGAATTGCCCAGCGCGATGCATTCGCCCATGGTTTTCGATTCCTTCATACCCGGACCATAAAGCTGCGAAACGATGAGACGTTACCGGGAGCCGCCTGTTTTCATACGTTTGGGCCGGATTAGTGATGGGGCGAAAGTTGCGAGAGTGGCGGCAGACGCGCCAAAGCGGCTCCCCTCCAGGCGATGGGCATTTACACATCGCGTCAACTCGCCACCGTTTCGAGTAAGAGCACGATTGGCAATTCGCCTTGACGGTCGTCCGCAAGGCTCGACCGTTTCAACATGCCGACCGCGCAGGTCTCCAGCAGCATGTTCGCAATGTTGTTAACCAAGCCCGGAACCCCATTAATTCCGGTTCAAGTTCCAGTACCCAAGCCCGGGCCCGGTGAGATATTGGTTAAAGTAGAGGCATGCGCGGTGTGCCGAACTGATCTGCATGTGGTGGACGGAGAATTACCTGAACCAAAACTGCCGTTAGTCCCCGGGCACGAGATTGTCGGAATAGTCCGCCAGTGTGAGTCCGGCGGGTTCGAGGCTGGGGAGCGAGTAGGGATTGCCTGGCTGGGTTGGACCTGCGGCCATTGCCGGTTTTGTCTGGCGGATAAAGAAAACCTTTGTGAGAACGCTCTTTTCACAGGGTACACCCGAGATGGCGGTTATGCTGAATACGCAGTCGCCGACGAACGGTTCTGTTTCAAAATCCCAGATTATTACAGCGACCCCGCGATTGCCGCCCCATTACTGTGCGCCGGGTTAATCGGGTATCGCTCGCTCGTTCTTGCCGGACCGGCCGACCGAGTGGGAAAACTTGGCATTTACGGGTTCGGCGCGGCAGCTCATTTAGTAACGCAGGCGGCAGTTTACCAACGTCGGAAAATATTCGCTTTTACCCGCCCTGGAGACATCCGTGGTCAGCTCTTCGCAAAAGAGTTAGGCGCAACCTGGGTGGGCGGTTCAGACGAAGTGCCGGCGGAACAGCTCGACGCTGCGATTATCTTCGCTCCAGCCGGGCCATTGGTTCCGCAAGCACTGCAAGCAGTCGATAAAGGAGGCCGGGTTGTATGCGGCGGAATTCATATGAGCGATATCCCTTCATTCCCCTACTCCTGGCTTTGGGGAGAACGCACGATCTGTTCTGTTGCTAATTTGACTCGGCAAGACGGCAAAGAATTTCTGCAGCTGGCACCCGCAGCCGGGATTCAACCCAGAGTCACCCGGTTCCCCCTTGCTCAGGCAAACGAGGCTTTGGAAGCAATCCGCAAAGGCAAGTTAGAAGGGGCTGCTGTTCTAACCGAGACTTAGCGGCGGCGGCGTCAAGTCGGTAGGGATGAGCTCCCGCTCATCCGAAAACGGAGTTTGTTGCCGGCGTTCAATAGGCATGGTTCTATCAGAATGGGCCATGCCTTTAAAACAACGCATAGCTTGGATTGAACGCACCGCCAAAGACCTTAAAGGCTATCCAAAAGAACGCGTTTATCTGGTTGGAGTTTCTGGCGGCGTAGACTCCCGAGTACTCTTACAGACCTTAATCGATACCGGGTTCACTAATCTGGTGATCTGCCATCTCGATCATCGATTGCGAGGCAGGGACAGTGACCGAGAGAACCGATTAATTCGCCGGCTGGCAACCCGCCTGAAGTTGCCGCTGGTCCAAGAACAAGTACAAGGATGGCCCCAAAAACTTTCTATCGAGACCGCTGCGCGCCATGCTCGCCAACAATTCTTTGTCCGAGCCGCTAAACAGTTCGGAGCTAGTCATGTCTTTCTCGGTCATCACGCAGATGACCAAGTAGAAACCTTTCTCTTCAATATCTTGCGCGGCGCCGGATCTATCGGCCAAGCCGCTATGCGCACAGAGACACGAATCTCGGCGCACGGAGTAGACCTAATTGTGGTGCGGCCGCTGCTCCACGTTTGGAAACAGGAAATTCGTGATTACGCCAGACAAAGGCGGCTTACGTTTTCCGAGGATGTTACCAACGCGGAGAACAAGTTTACTCGCAATCGGATCCGAAACCTCTTGGTACCCGAGATCGAGAGAATCCTGGGCCGGCCATTCAAATCAAATCTCTTGCGGCTATGTGAGATTGCCGGCGATGAAGCGGAGCTGCTCCGTCAGTTAACACCTACCTGGTGGGAACTAAATGAATTACCGGTGCGCGACCTAAGAACGTTGCCGGTTGCGTTCCAACGCCGAGTTATTCACCAATGGTTAACCCGGAAACAGATCGATGATGTGAGTTTTGAAGATGTAGAACAAATCCGTTCTATGCTCAGCCATCAAGAGATCGCGAAGGTCAATCTTTCAGCCGGCAATTCCTGCCGGCGCCGGGCAGGTAAACTCTTCATCGCTCCGCAAAGGGACCGCGAGTAGAGGCGAAGAAAACCTCAACCGCGGATGGACGCAGATTTACGCGGATAGGATATGAGACTCGATCGCGAATGGACACGAATTGACGCGAATGAAGCAATAGTCCGCAGATTACAGAGAACTTGTGGCATCACTCCTATTCGTGTTCATACGCATCCGTCGCGGTTAAATATTTCGTCATTTCCGGCATGCTCTGTTAATGTGCGTCATCTGCGTTCATCCGCGGTTGGGCCTTTTCTTCGCGTGCATTCGCGGTACGTTTCGCGACCCTCGCTCCAAAGGACCTCTATGTTACAACGTCGAAAGGCCGGTCTTCCTTTTATTCTAGCGACAGTATTTCTCGACATGCTGGGGTTCGGTATCGTCATTCCGGTATTGCCGGCGCTCGTTGCCAGCATGACGGCCGACAAAACCGCTCAAGCGTATTGGTACGGCGCATTGTTGGCTTCCTACGGTGTAGCCCAATTCTTCTCGGCTCCATTGTTAGGTGCAATCAGCGACCGGTTCGGCCGGCGTTCAGTTCTCCTCATCTCGATTTTTGGCCTTGCCGTCAATTTTTTCATTACGGCGATATCTCCGTGGGTTTGGCTTTTGTTGGTGTCCCGTCTGATCGGCGGCGCGTCCGGCGCGAGTTATACGGTGGCCGGCGCTTATATAGCGGATGTCACTACTCCAGAAAATCGCAGCCGGAGCTTTGGGTTGATGGGAGCGGTGTTCGGGCTGGGCTTTATCTGCGGCCCGATCATCGGAGGTCTGTTAGCGGCCAATAACCTGCGGTTGCCTTATTTCGCAGCCGCCGGTCTTGCCCTGTTAAATTGGCTGAACGGTTATTTCATATTGCCGGAGTCCTTGCCGAAGGATCGCCGGACACCGATCGACTTTAAGAAGGTAAATCCGTTCTCGGCGATCGCGGCACTGACGCAGGTACGCGGAATCGGCAGTTTGGTTGTGGTCTATATTTTCAGTGTATTTGGGCAATTCATGCTCCAGGTCAACTGGGTACTTTACACCTCCTTTCGGTTCGGCTGGGGACCAAAAGAGAACGGGACATCGCTCTTTGTGGTTGGCATCGTCAGTACCGTTGTCCAAGCGGGTTTACTCCGTTTCCTTTTGAAGAAACTCGGTGACACTCGGACGGCATTGGCGGGAATGGCGTCTTCAACGCTGTCTTACATCCTCTATGGACTCGCTTTCCAAGGCTGGATGATGTACGCGATCATTCTGGTAAATCTGTTGGGTTTTGTCATAAACCCAGCCTTGCAGGGGATCGTGTCTAAGGCGGTAGATCCGCGCCATCAAGGGATTACGCTAGGTTCGCTGAACTCGATCAGCAGCATTATGGGCGTCATCGCGCCTTTGGTCGGAACCCCGCTGTTGGCGCAAGTCTCTGGTCTCCCCGCAACGGATTGGCGTGTGGGGATTGTATTTTTTGTGGCCGCTCTTGCCCAGGGTGTTGCATTCGTACAGGCCTATTTTCATTTCCGGAGATCCCGCCCAGCGGTTAACGGCTCGCAGTTAGCCGTTGGCCGTTCGGAGTAGCTGGGCAACGTCACCAGCGCTTCTTAGGCCAGCCGGTCCAAAAAATTTGCTGTGGATGTGATAAGCCATCACAGGAGCGAAGATATTACTAAAAAAGACATCGTTATAATGCAAAAAGACCGATTTTTTCAGCGGCATCTCGACCCGGTCGGGGATAGAATGCGCCGCAATGAAGAAAATTCGCTTGACTCTGATATTATTGTTAACCGTCATGGCGGCTACAGCCGTTCGGTCCTTCGCATTGGTTCCACCTCCGGAATCGCTGAAAACATCGAAGCACAAGGAACTGGCAAAGCCAGCTGACCCAAATACGACGGTAATCGTATCAAAGGGGCTTGCCTTCTACCTGCCAACCCACCCCACCTCAGCGGGGCTTGCCTTCTACCTGCCAACCCACCCCACTTCAGCGGGGCTTGCCTTCTATCTGCCAACACACCCCATTTCAGCGGGGCTTGCCTTCTACTTGCCAACCCATCCCACTTCAGCGGGGCTTGCCTTCTACCTGCCAACCCATCCCACTTCAGAAGGGTTTGCCTTCTACTTGCCAACGCACCCCACCATGGGATAGAGGCTGACGGCAATACGCACTGCACTGGCCTGTAGACTCTAGCAGGCCGGTGCGAGTCAGCTGTCCGGCCTTTGGCTAATCTCCGATGGCTAGGAAGAGCCCGCCTACGGCTCGAGAGTAGTAGAGTGATCGGAAACTACCTTCCAACCGTCGGTAAATTTCCGGACGACCATCGTCGATGTACCCAAGACTTTGCCACCCTTTAAAACGAGGGTCCAACGCATAACCACTAAAGCCACTTCCTGCGTAATCAACTGAGTCTCTAGCCGGTCGCAGACCACAGTCCCCATCGAGGTGGGATCCGAATATCCGCGCTTGTACGCGGCCAATGCCTCCGCCCAGCCTCGAATCTCTTGGGCGTCAATCACCATGACGAAATCACTGGATTTCCAAGCTCCCTCCATAAAACCGTCGATGTCATGAGCGTTCCATCGCTCATTGGCTCCGAGAATTAGTGCCTGAATCTCGTTATGTGCCTGTATGGCTTGCGGGTCGTCGGCCCGGATTGGCTGATCCGTACGCGCCGTTATTAATGGCGAGGTCGCTTCCTGGGCAAAACTGATTGCGCTGGTGAGAAGGATTAGAAAACCGATGGCCCGGCAGCGCATTGGAACAGACTTTTAACATGTCGCGAGCAAAGAGCTAGATTTTTTAAGTTACAAGACTGAGATGGGGGATCCTGATCCCGTCAGCCCTTACCCGATCCTTTTAGTTGGCCTTATTTGCCTTGCGATTTGTAAGGATGGCTTTGCCAGGGAGTATGGCGACGATAGAGGGAACAGTCGGAGACGACTTGCCAGGCGTCTTCGAAGTTGACGGCGTGACGCTATGCGGCTGGTCGGAGGAACTTGCCCCGTGCAGTTTCTGATAAATGGCCGTCCGCATAAACGTTTCCGCCGCGCACCCAAACCTGCTTAACAACGCTACCAAGGCTCCGACCGAGATAAGGGGTAACCGGATGCCGATAGAGCAGATCTCCGACAAGCTCTTTCGCCCCCAAGTTAACCAGCACGAGATCTGCATCATAGCCGATTGCGATCTTCCCTTTTCTCTCGGCGATACCGAACCTTCGAGCGACATCCAAAGAAGTCGCACGCACAAACTGCGAAAGGCCTGAACCCTTTGCCCGCTTCTCGGCCTCGGCGATCAGCAAAGGGAAAGCATGTTGGCAACCCGCAATTCCGCCCCAGATCTCAAAGAAATCAGGCGAGGTCTTCATGTCGGGAGGCGCCGGTGAATGATCCGAACCGAGCGTATCGATTTGACCGGCAATCCAACGTTGCCAAAGCGCTTCTTGGATACTGGCGCTCCGGAGCGGTGGAGCACACTTCGCTGGCGCACCGATGGTCTCCAGGTCTTCGTCCTTCAGTAGAAGATAATGAGGACAGGTTTCGGCCGTCACATCCACTCCTTGACGTTTGCCCTGGGCAATCAGGTCGATGCCTTCCGGACAGCTCACATGGACGACGTGGAGCGCGCAGCCGGTCTCGCCTGCCAATTCGAGAGCGACACGAATTGCGGCAAGTTCAGCCTCGATCGGACGAGAGTCGAGATAGTCCCGCCAATGCTTCTCGCCTTTAGCTCGCTTCTCCCGGACCAAGGACTCGATCATGGCGTTGTCTTCGGCGTGAACACCAACCGGCAATTTCCATTTTGCCGCTGTTTTCATCCCTTGCTTTAAGGTCGCGGCATCGGCACGCCTGAAATCGCTGGTCCCGGACTCGCTCATGAACGCTTTAAACCCGATGACACCTGACTCGGCCAGCTCATCCATATGATCGAGATTCACTGGCGTTAGTCCGCCCCAAAGCCCGAAGTCCAGAACAGATTTTCGCTCCGCGAGCAAACGCTTCTGAATAAAGCTTTCGCGGTCCAGCGTAGGCGGCGAAGCGTTCAACGGCATATCGAAAAAGATGGTTCCTCCGCCGGCAGCCAGCGCGCGCGAACCGGTCGAGATCCCCTCCCAATGCTCACGTCCGGGTTCATTGAAGTGAATATGAGCGTCGATTATCCCCGGAAAAAGAAAGGCGTCAGCTGCATCCACCACCTGTTCCGCTGATCCAGCCAAGTCGACCCCAACGGCCGCGATCTGTTCACCAATGACCCCAACATCCACCGTTCCAACATCATTCGCAGAAACCAGGTTCGCGCCCCGAAACAAGATATCCCAATCGCTCATAACCAGACAATTTCACCACAGAGACACAGAGAACACAGAGAAAATAACCGCGAATGGACACGAATGAACACGAGTAAAAAGTAATCAGTGATCAGTGTCTCAGTAATCAGAACAAAACTGGCTCCAGGCAATCGGAAGGATGAAATACTCATTACTTCGTATTTTTCGCATCTATTCGCGGTAATTCGTGTCCGTTCGCGGTTATTTTCTCTGTGTTCTCCGTAGTGAATGCCGTTTTTCTTCAGCGACTTGCTATTTTATCGGGCCTGCGATTGAGTCCCGTCCATGATTGTGGTTACCGGAGGCAGCGGAAAGGCTGGTCGATTCTGTATCAGCGAACTCGCCGATCACGGCTATGAGCTATGCAACGTCGATCAAGTTAGCGGCAGCGACCCAAATATTCCCTTTAGCCAAGTTGATTTGATGGATTTCGGTCAGACCATGGCCGCTTTATCTGGAATCGATGAACGAGTTCAGAAAGTCACTGGAATAGTCCATCTAGCAGCTATCCCCGCTCCTGGGCGTGCGCCTAATCACATCACTTTCGAGACAAACACGATCAGCACTTACAACGTCTTCGAAGCCGCCAGACAGCTGCAAATCAAAAACATTGTTTGGGCCTCAAGCGAGACCGTCCTTGGCTTACCGTTCGACATTCCACCTCCCTATGTGCCGGTCGATGAAGAATACCCGGGTCGCCCCGAAACAGCATATTCGCTCTCAAAACTGGTCGGAGAAGAAATGGCCAAACAATTTTGCCGCTGGGATCCCGAGTTAAAAATTGTTGGGCTGCGACTCTCGAATGTGATGAGTCCGGAAGATTATGCCCGCTTTCCTGGTTTCCAGGATGACGCGCGCAAGCGGAAATGGAATGTGTGGAGTTATATCGACGCGCGGGATGCCGCCCAAGCATTCCGTCTCGCGCTGGAAGTGGATCTGAAAGGCGCCGAGGTTTTCATTATCGCGAACGCAGACACCGTGATGCTCCGAGATAACAAAGCATTGCTGGCCGAGGTGTTTCCCGACGTTCCGCAAAAGGGTTCTTTCGGACCGAACGACTCACTGTTCTCGATCGAGAAAGCCAGGCGAGTCCTGAAATACGAGCCGAAATACAGTTGGCGTACGCAGCAATAATAATAATTCACCACAGAGGCACAAAGAGCACACAGGAAAAGATCCGCTGATCACGCAGATTCGGTTTTAAGGTACAATGACTTCGTTGGGTTAAACGAACTCTGGCTGAATGACTGGCGTGGTTTGTCTGCCGGCGATCAATCACCATGAAACAAAATCTGCGTAATCTGTGTAATCTGCGGATTATTTTTCTCTGTGTCTCTGTGGTGAAATTTGATTCATTATCCTATGTCAGCGTCTGACGTCGATCTCCTTACAGTCGGTGAATCTATGCTTCGCTTCTCGGTTCCAGCAGGGCGGTTGCTAGCGGATGCGCCGGTGTTCGACGTTCATGTCGCGGGAACCGAAAGCAACGTGGCGGTAGCGGTCGCACGCATGGGGTTTAAGTCGCGCTGGCTTTCGCGGCTTCCCGATAACGTGCTCGGCCACCGGATCGCCGACACCGTAGCGGGCCACGGGGTCGATTGTTCCTATGTCAACTGGTCCGATACTGAGCGGGCCGGGGTTTACTTTATAGAGTTTGGTGCGTCACCGCGTCCGACCAAAGTCTTGTATGACCGGGCTCCTAGCGCCGCGCGGAACATGGATGAGACCACCTTCGATTTATCGCTGGTTGGCAATGCCAAGATTATTCACCTCACCGGGATCACCGTCGCGCTTTCTGAAGGTTGCAGCCGGTTGGTCGAGACTATCGTGGCTCGGGCAAACGATCTAAAAATCCCGATCGTTTTTGACGTCAATTATCGAGCCCTGTTATGGAGCCACAAAGAATGCCGCAGAAAGCTGGCGCCGCTATTATCCAAGGTTGATACCTTGATTGTGAGTAAACGCGACCTGGAAGCAATTTTCGAGATCGCCGGCGACACCGCGACGGCCGCAAAAGAATTACATCAGTTATTTGGGATGCCTCGGATCGCCATAACGACCGGGGACGCAGGTGCTGCCGGATTTGAAAACGGCAATATCGTTGTCGTTCCCGGCTACCCAGTGGAAATGGTCGACCGAATCGGGGCTGGAGACAGCTTCGCGGCCGGCGTAATCGCCGGCCTATTGGAAGGAAATTTCGTTCGCGGATTGCAATACGGGGTAGCGATGAGCGCGCTTCAATTGACGACAGAAGGCGATCTTTTTCGCCTCGCGCGAAAGGACGTTCTTCAGCTGATGGCATCCGAGAGTATTGGCCAGCTGATCCGCTAATCGCTTTTAACCAGCGAACTCTGTATTACCGAACGAATGAACCCGGTTTTCGCTTCGGTATAGGCGTCACGATCATGGCGATACTGGTCAGCAAGCGCCCGCTTTAGGGCCGCATATTCTGATGCCAGCTCGGGATTTTGTCGCAAAGCGTTCCTGAAACGCAGATGTTCGTTCAATGGGCGGGCATCCATTTCCGACACATAAAGATGATGGAACGGCAGATCGATCACGCACCGAAAAACCTCGCGATCCGGAACACCGCACAGCCCTCGATGAATGTAGCCGAATCTCTCCAGACGTTCTTTGACCGTGGGAAATTGGTATGCAGAAGCGATCACAACTTCGATATCGATGATCGGCTTGGCCGCAAGTCCGGGTATCGCTGTACTCCCTACGTGTTCAATAGCGAGCACTAACACTCAAAGTTGCTCTCGCAGCTCATGCTCGACACACGAAAACAGGCAAGGCCATTGGGTATTGTAGTTGGAGATTCGCACCTCCAATGCGGTCTTCAATTTCACAGCCACAATCGCATCCGAGAGGCGAATCCGAGTGGAGTCATCGAGCTTTTGCCAAAGGCTGCGGTCGATTGGTCTACCACTTAGGTATTCCATCAGGGTACTGGTGAACGGCGGACCGAGCGTGTCCATTGGTTCTTTGTACTTCGGTGACTTTACTTCCTACAACTAATCCGGCAGCAAATCGATTGCACCATCGATGTCACCTCTGATTTCCATTCTCATTATTCTTGGTTCGCTGGCTTGGCCATGCATTTTGCTCCTCCCATGGAAACCAGGAGGCACGCGAGAGCGGCTCGATAGCGACGATACTTCTCCAGAACCTGACCTGTCCGACGTGACCGTCTTGATCCCAGCTCGTGACGAGGCTGAGTTGATCAGGGGGACACTCGCGGCGCTCGAAGGGCAAGGTAAGAATCTAGCCGTCATCGTGATTGACGATCAGTCCTCGGATGGCACCGCCGATCTCGCTAAGAAAAACTTTCGCGGCAACCTCCGGGTTCTGCTTGGTAAAAAATTGCCGGAAAGTTGGGTGGGGAAACTCTGGGCTCTGGAACAAGGCCGACAGGCAGCGATCAGCAAATTGATCCTGTTGCTCGACGCGGATATTGAGCTGGCTCCCGGAATCATTGGCGTTCTGAAGTCGAAGTTGAAAGCCGAAAACCTCGACCTGGTCTCCTTGATGGCGGAGCTACGCATGCAAACGCTTTGGGAGAAGGTTCTGTCCCCGGCATTTATTTTCTTCTTCAAGCTGCTTTATCCGTTTGCTGTCGGAAACGATCCGCGTTCCCGATTGGGCGTAGCCGCCGGCGGATGTGTTCTGATACGAGCAGACAAACTTGAAGCGATCGGAGGATTCAACGCGTTAAAAACGAGCATTATCGACGATTGCGAACTGGCAAAGCGAGTGAAGCAGTCAGGCGGCAAAACTTGGATCGGGTTGACCCACTCTGCCAAAAGCCAACGCACGTATCCTAGCTTGAGCAGCTTCTGGAATATGGTTGCTCGAACGGCCTTTACCCAGCTGCGTTACTCGGTGCTGCTGCTATTGCTAACGACTTTGCTTATGGTTCTCGTTTTCTGGTGCCCATTCTTAGGCCTTGCCAATCGATCATCGATCCTACGAACGGCGTCCTGGGTCGGTCTCGTTTCAATGTGGGCTGCTTACTTGCCTGTGGTCCGATTTTATCGACAGACTACCTTCCTGATGATCACGCTCCCCGTTGTCGCTTCGCTTTACCTTTTGATGACTTGGTCCTCGGCGGTTCGTTATTGGCGCGGCCACCGATCAATGTGGAAAGGACGGAGTTACGGAAGAACGTAGGATCCCATAATCGTACTCGTCGTCCTCGAAAGCGCTGGCACGTTAACAAGACGTGTTGGTTTCTAACTACTCCTGACATGTTCGTGCGAAAAGTCATTCCACGACTCAACGTCGTGTAGGAGGCGGCTCCCGGAAACGTCTCTGCGCGTGAACTACATGAGCGATTCGGATCAAAGGGAGACTCTAAAGGTTGTGGCGACATCAGGATACGTTTGCGGGAGTCGCCTGCCAGCACATGGTTACTACTGCCAGACACACTATCCCAAAAACGTGCGTTCAAATTCGGACGCGCCAAAGCGACTCCCCTCCAAGCGCTGGATCAAATCGCGTATCATATAAACGTGCCCGCGCTTTCGAGGACGAGGACGACGACGATTACGAGTACGAGGGGCTTTATAGCTCCGAGCTCGGAGGAGTTAGAAGAAAGGCGGAGCCGACGGCGATCGCGACCAAGGCGACGACACTGAGCATTCGGATCATAAGCGCCTTTACCCGGGACGAAATTTTCGGGTGGTCCAAGCGTTGGCCGATCACGAGGCCCCAAGGAGCAATCCACAGTAAGACGGCAGTGAGCCAAGGCAATTGAGCGAAGAGGCAACCACTCAGAAGCAAGGAGCCGAAGATGAAAAGATAGACCAGCGGTAGAACTCTCCCCACGGCTGCGTTAAAGAAAAACGCAAGAATCGCGACCACCCCGAGTATTGCTCCTATTGCACCGCTGACTTGGCCTAGCACAGCCGATCCTCCCAAGAAAATGACGATTCCCCCGGCGCCCGCAGAAAGGGCGAGCCCGAGTGAGAGTTCGGCTCCAGAACAACGGTCTTCGATCAATTGTTGCAACAAGATGGCGCTGACAAACAACACAGTCGTCACCGCGATGACCCAGACCAAGGCCCGTGGGTTCCCGGAAATTTGCGACCAAAAGAAAATGAGAGCCGTGCCCAGCGAAAGGACCAGATTGGAAACTTGGCGCACTGGTCGGTTGCCTTGAAGACAACCGACTAAGGCAACCGCGCCGGCTAGATAGGGAATCCACTGACCGGATTCACGAGGCGGAAAGGCAAAACCGCCAAAGGCAAGCAGATAGGCCCAGATAATTCCCCCGGAGAAGATTAACCCAATGCCAATTGCAAGAAGCCTGGGATGTTTCCGGAAGACGGCAAACCACACCGTACTCGCAATCAGCACTGCCAAGGAGGGTAAACCGACCCCTTGGAGGGACTGGACAACCATCTGATTCATATCGCCGGCTCTCTCTGGCCGCTTTTCTTACTGCTTAACCCCTTCAACCGCGATCCGAAGCGAAACTTCGTCCGAGACGGCAGGCAATAAGGCTTTCACTTCGAAATCGCTCCGTTTCAGCGTCGTCGTTGCTTCCCAACCCGAACGAAATTCGCCTTTTGGGCCAGGACCACTGCCAATGGCTTGGACGTTCAAAGTCAAAGGCTTGGTAACACCACGGAGGGTAAAGTCTCCGGTGACTTCGTAGGTCTTATCGTCGGTCTTCTTTACCGACGTACTCTTGAACGTCGCGGTGGAGAATTGAGCGGCGTTTAAAAAATCGGGGCCTTTAATGTCTGTGTCGCGCTTAGGAGCGTTGGTATCGACACTATCCGTCTTTATCTCGACGTTGACCGCGTCCTTCGATGGATCGTTCTGATCGAGTGCGAATGTGCCGCTAAACGTATCGAACCGCCCGTAGACGTTGCCGACCCCGAAATGTCCGACTTTAAATATGATTGTGGAATGGAACGGGTCGATCTTGAAGGAGTCCGCGTGGGCAACCGTTGTCCCAGCGAAGGCAAGAACACTCAATAAGAGTGGGAGATAGTGCTTTTTCATTCGATTTATTGAACTCAGCTCAATGGGTTTTGGGTTTGTCCTGGGGGAAAGAGAACGAATCTCAGGTGAAGGTAGTCAGACTAGAGACCGGAGAGAACGGATAGACAACCAAAAGGCAGCGAACTGATGCATTGTTTTTTTGCGGACGATAGTTGCTTAAACAACGTATGTTGTCAAATCCATCTTTTGTACTCGATTCTGCCGCTCGTTTGGGTGCGATCAAGGCGCTAATAAGTTCAGGTACAAACGAGAGGAAAGCCTAGGGCCGCCGAGAACTTGCCGTGCGAACGCCCCTTGAAGGAGGGCTTCAGGCGGTGGGTTTTTGGATACTTGACTTCTGGATTAGCGTTTGACGCAGGGCGTTTTCTATGTTCTAATGCTGGTTCGCTTTTTCGAATGAAATTTCTGGGGTAACGAAAAACTTTGAATCGTTTTCGGGTGCTAATGCGTATTACATTTGAAGGCGATGCGGCAGGGGTGCACTGCGATAGGTGATTACACTAGTGAGGGGATCGATGGCGGTCCGTTCGAAACATCGAGGCTTCCGATAAGTGCGAAAAAGAAGAAAGAAAACGTTGAACACCCGGTGGGGGTACATTGTCAAAGGACAGGTTATTCTTTAAGGAGGTTAAGCAATATCGTCAGCTAGGGGGGCGATATTTCTTTATTTTTAAGGGTTGGCTACGAAATCATTGAACAAGTAAATAAAGTATGGCTGGCGAAGATTCAGATACTGGCATTAAGATTTACCTTCGGGAAATCGGGCAAATCCCGTTGCTCACTCCCCAAGAAGAAATCGAGCTCGCTGCCCGTATCAAAAAAGGAGACAGAGAAGCGCGGGCGCTGATGATCAAGGCGAATTTGCGACTGGTTGTTAAGATCGCCCACGATTACGCGAATTTGGGACTTCCGTTGTTGGACCTCATTTCCGAAGGAAATATCGGCCTGATGAAGGCCGTGGAACGTTTTGATCCCGCAAAGGGAGGTAAGCTCAGCACATATGCTGCCTGGTGGATCAAACAATCTATCAAGCGCGCGTTGGCAAACCAGAGCAAGACCATCCGGCTACCCGTCCATCTAGTTGATAAGATTTCCAAGATGCGACGAGTCTCGCTGCAAATGAGCGAGGAACTGGGCCGTGAACCGACCGACGAAGAATTGGCCGATGAAATCGGTATTTCGAGCGGCAAGGTGTCCCAGTTAAAGACCGTTTCAATTCGCCCGGCTTCATTTGATTCGCCTATCAGTGACGACGACTCCACCGAGTTCGGGGAAA
>Ga0126381_100002464_pt1 | contig 19980 bp, 17 predicted proteins | sample PanSoiMetPlot_28_FD_96465 | JGI IMG/M metagenome (GOLD analysis project Ga0126381, IMG submission 96465) | Tropical forest soil microbial communities from Panama - MetaG Plot_28 | ecosystem: Environmental > Terrestrial > Soil > Tropical forest > Bulk soil | place: Panama | collected 2016-02-17
ATTGGATTTGGGCTCGCGCACGCCTACCAGGGAATGACTGGCATAGTCGATGAGGGATTCATTGGATTGTTGCTCGGACTCATCTACCTCCGCACCGGCCGGAACCTCGCCGTGCCCATCGTCGCTCACGGAGTCTCGGATTCAGTTGACTTGATTCTGATCTTCCTCGGCAAATATCCCGGCATGTAAACCGCCGGTCCATTATTGATTTTGACTCGCACTCCACATCGGCAAGGAAAACGAATGCGGCTGCGATGGTTTCAACCAACAGGGACGTTAAGCGATTCGATATCGCGCGCTCCGCGGTCCTGGGCCCTCCTCACCAGTTGCATTCTGGTTGCGCCAATCCTCCTGGCAATCTGGTGGCATCCATTTTTTGTTACGCAGGATGGCTCGATATACCTTTACAACAGCCACATAATCCTGCAGTCGTTGAAACCGAATAATCCATTTCGAGATCATTATTCAGTGCGGTGGCTGCCGCTTCCCTACTGGGGCGTTTACATCATCCTGGCTGCCCTCATGTCGGTCTTTCCCGAGCGCATCGCTGATCATCTCATCGTATCAATTACTTCAGTGGGCCTCTTCGTCTGCATCTTATGGCTGCGTCGCAGAGTACTTGGTTGGGATGGAACGACGCTGGTGGTTCCGCTGGCGGTGATCCTTTCAATCAACACACTTTGGCTCATCGGCCTTTACAATTTCCTCTTTGGCGCTGGTTGCTACCTCGTCACACTTGGCGTCTGGTGGTCTCGCAAAGACGTTTTGGGACTGAAGCCCGCCATCCTGCTGGCCGGGTTGTTAATCTGCGGGTATCTCTGCCATCCCGTGAGCGTGAGTGTGACTGCGTTTGCGCTCGTAATCCTCAGCATCGCAACTCCCGGAAGATGGCGGCGACGTGCTCTATGGACATTAGGGAGTATTCTCCCATTGGTGCCACTGCTTTGCTTCTATAGGAATCTGATGCAGGCTGCCGCCCGGTCACACCCGCGGTGGACGGACCTTGATAACGTGCTGTCTCCTCGACAATGGTTTAGTTATGCTCGAGGAGCAAACATCTTGTTAATCACCGACGATGAGCCCGACATCTTGTTCAGCCATTCGATATCGGGACTCTCTCATCTGCCTGCGATTACAACCTGGGTCATCCTCGGCGTGGCTCTCTTCTTGATTTCATCCTTTATTAGAGTGAGATCGCAGAGCCAACAGGCAGGAAATTCGCGGCGCGGCTGGACACTCTTATGCGTGCTCCTTTTGCTCTTCGGCCTTTTCGGACCCGACGATCTCGGAGAGGCCCACGGAGGCTTTTTGCGGGAGCGAATGCTGTTGCTCGGAGTTGCCACCATGATCCCCATTCTGCCAGTCCGGCTCACGGGCAGTCTTGCCCAACGACTTTTCGCAGTGGGCGGTCTTGCGGCTTTGCTCATAGGCTGCGGTCTGCAGTTGGCTGCCGTGTGGAACTATGCGCAGGTGTCCGATCGCCTGGCTGTCGAGTTGATGATGGCGAAACCTTATATTGGCGCTCGTCAGCGCGTTGCGGCCTTGATAGACCAGCCCGAAGACGACTATAGGGCAAAGCCTTTGCTACACCTGGCCGATCTGTTCGGGATCGATACCGGCAATGTCATATGGAACAACTACGGACCCGGCCTGTACTACTTTCCGATTAAGTTTCGAGATGCCAGGAACACAGAGCTCTTTCACGGCCCTGTCTTCCCCGAATTTACCGATCCCGAGAATGAAAAGGACATCGATGATTGGTCCAAGCTGATTTCGGATATCCAATCCAGGACGGACGTGCTGGTCGTTTGGGGGGGCGGCCCTGATCTAGACGATACTTCTGCCGAATGGTTCGAGGATGAGCCGGTTTTCGAAAATGACAATGTGCGAGTCTTCAAGCACCGCTAGCGTTGATCCCAGTTAGCCTGCGCCCGACTGGTGCTGTCGCACGAGTGCTCATTAACATTCTCCACTAGCGGGTCGTGCCACCGGACTGCATTCGTAACATCTCCGCTGCGCGGGCGCATGAAATCGATATCACCGTATTAATCCGCTCATCGTTTGTTGTCACAACGATGTTGCTCAACAACTCCGATACGATTGGGTTCTTCGTCTTCTGATTTTGGCCGATCACTTTGAGCAAGAAGTTAAGTTGAATCGCCTTTGCTTTGGCTTCTTCGGCCGTCGCTGCCTGGCTGCTGAGTGAAAGCTGTGTCACTCCATCGTGAATCCGGAATGACATCGTATGGGCCGATAGCCGTGAAAGCGGGCCAAGGACATGGGCCTGGCCTGCTCGCCATAATATCTCTATAGTTCTCGTGTCGACCGTCTTTGAACCCGAGGAGCGCACTATTTTAATGCTGTCCATCGGTATTTGTCCGTCTTGAGCCACGCCGAACGAAACAACCACCCCGGAATCGGCCGAAGCCAGATCAGACCCGCTTGAACCGCAGGTCTGGACCAGTTCGCTGGCGAGATCCTTGACCGGCGCTACATTCATCTCTCGAGTTGCCGGCTTCGACGCCGTAGTGTCCTGGGACTGCGCGAGACAATGCGACGCCAGAGCCGTACACATGATCGCGCTCAGGATCAGATGAATTCGCATGCCTTCTGTCCTCCCGAGTAAGACCGACATTCTTTCTCGGACCTCAGGTGCGCCTCTTTGAGGTTGTTCGAAGACGAGCCGGTCAGGCTACGAGGGCCCCTAATCCGGCCCCCGTTTCAGCCCCTCAGCCTTTGGAACGCTAATTCTACGGATATCGATAGCACCGGGGCCATGACACCAGCCTGATCGCTGAAATACAACTTTCGTTCAGAGGAATCCCATTTAGGGCGTTAAATCGTTAGCTTCGACAACCCGGGTGAATGGAATCTTCGCCGCTTCGTTGACCTCTTTGACCACATCGGGGTTCGGTGCTTCAAAGAGGCACATGCAGCGCGCCTCGCCCGGGACAAATATGCTTCGGATGTAGCGAACGTCCTTCCCCTCAGCAGTGAACTGGCGGCTCTTTTCGATTGCTTCTTTTTGAGCAGCGCCCAACTGCTCCATTGTCACTCCGGGGAGATCGCGTTCAACCATGTAGACTGCCATTCTTGCCTCCTTTGAATGAAGTTTATGACCCAGATTTCTTCTACTCCTATTACAGCTATGCAGTTAATATCGCTCTCAGTCTGGCTTGCTGTCAATTTTGTCCGGCAATACTGCCAATCTTACCAGTTCTCCGGGCCGTTTCTCGCTCCATATAATTTCAACTGTGCGAACAAAGTGGCTGCCACAGAAAATCCCGGGCGGCCGCTGCCAGCCTCATTAGCGAGGCCCTGCCGGGCGCCGAAACAAGTCGACTCGAAAGTGCCTACCCGCTTCGGCAGAACAATTCCACGGGCCCGTCGTTTGACGAATAGAGGTAGACTTCTGATGTGCAAGGAAGCGTTTTCGCGCCGGCAAAATCCGCGTATTCTGCCGTCGCTGTGCTCGACAGGTTTGCTGATCGGAACACTCCTTCTGACCACCGTACCCGCACAATCGCCGTCGGGGAATAAAGCCGAGAGGAAATCCCGCCAGCTACAGGAGGCGTACATTCCACAGATAATGGCCCTGCTCCAGAAGCACTATGACGCTCTCAACCGCCACGATCTGGATGCGGTCTTGGAATCATTCGTTCAAGGAGATAGAACCGTCCTCATGGGCACTGGCCCGGGCCAGCGTTGGCAAGGTCCGGAGCAGATAAAAGCTGCATACTCCAGGTTTTTCAAGGAATTCGACGAAGGCACTCTGAGCAGACAATGCGACTGGAAGACCGGAGGAATTAGCGGAGAAATCGGATGGCTCGCGGCGTCGTGCAGATTCTCTGATTCCAAGCAGGGCAAGGCGCGGGAATACGACGTTAACATTACAGGCGTGCTCGAGAGGCTACAGGGTAGATGGTATTTCACCTCCCTCCACATTTCCAACAATGGCGAGGGAAGGGGCAGATAGCATTGCTTGTTTGAGTGCCGGGTGTGCGCTGTGGCCTCTGTAGTTGACTGAAAGCCAGTGAAATGAAACGTGCGCTCCAACTTCAAGGCAGAGGCACAGCAGACACTCTCCATCCCCACCGATCGGCGCGTTGCATTCGGCTGAAATCAGTGGATACCCTTAGTCTCGCAGGAGTAGGACGAGTCGAACCCGGCCTCAGCTTTGCCCGCCGCAATCCGCATTAAACCCAAGACCCTAATGAGCAAAGATCGTCTGTCAGCTATCATTGTCCTTCTCATCACCATTTCGGCCACGGTTGCGGCGCCCGGTAGGAACTCTCAGAAGGTTACTATCGATTTCGACACCAGTGTCGACTTTTCGGGCTTCCTCACCTACGCCTGGGCGCGGGGGCGGCAGGCAAAGGACCCCCTGGTCGATCGCCTCATCATCGATGCAGTCGATCGCCGGCTCGGTGCCGCCGGCCTGCAGAGGGTGGATGAGACAGGGGAGCCAGACCTGGTTGCCGTATATTATGTTGCGCCGGACAACGGGATCGAGGTCGACACCAGTAATTTGGCGGGGTGGGGAGGCGGTTGGGGTTGGAAGAAAGGACCTGGTGCCAACACAACATCACCGGTGCGAAACCTCGCGGCAGGTGATTTGGTCATCGACATCGCCCAGGTTAAAGGCAAACGACTAATCTGGCGCGGAGGTGCAACAGGAACGATCAGAGACAGGCCTGACAAAATCCAGAAGATGTTGAATCAGGCTCTTGATAAAATGTTTGAGAAATCTCCGCTGTCCCCTGGGAGGTAGGCTTGCGGCGGCCCTGGCTGATGAATAGTGTCTTTCCCGGCGCCTCGAGCCGCCGGGCAGCGTTTATTGCTCAGTAGCGATGCTGGGCCGCATCGGCAGCGGCCGCCGGAATCTTCACCGTGAACACCGCCCCGTTGGTGCTTTCCCGATTGGCTGCGCTTACGCAACCACCATGCAACTCTACGAGCTGCCGCACGATGGCCAGGCCCAATCCTAAGCCAGGTGGTTTGTTAACGCTGCTCTCACCCTGCCGGTACAGTTCAAATACATGCGGCAAGAAGTCTTTGTCTATCCCAGGGCCGTTATCGATTACAGTAATCTCTTCAAAGGGTCCTTTCTTGCCTACCCGAACCGTAACCTCGCCGTTGTCAAAGCCGAACTTTATCGCGTTTGAAAGCAGATTCCACACTATCTCGCGAAGGCGGTCCGAGTCTCCATCAACGTATTCAGAATGCGACATTCCCTCGATCACGAACTTGATGCCTTTGGCGTCGGCCGCCGGACGCAGCGTCTCGATGGCAGAGTTTATGATCGCATGTAAATCAACCGGCCGTTTCTTAAGTTGGATCTTTCCGCGCAATATCCTGGACCATTCGAGTATATCGTCCAGTAATCGAGCTTGTAACCTCGCATTGCGGTCAATTGAATCGACGGCACGTGCATAAGTGTCAGGATCGAGGCCGCCCTTGATCAACATCCTGGTCCACGCCAGTATCGCGCTAAGGGGAGTCCTTAGCTCGTGGGCGAGCACCGCCAGAAGTTCATCTTTGGACCGCTCCCCTGGTTCCCTGCCCGATCCCGGAACTTCCGCAGCGTGGGGTGAGGATTGCGAGCGTCCCGATCCCACGGCTCGTTCAGGCGCCCGCTGGTGGTCGATAGCCTTGGGCGGCAGAACGCCCCGAGTCTGCAAGTCGTCTGTGTGATCCTTCATCATCCGGCTCCGACGCGTTAAGAAAGGCCATCGTGAGACGACGAGGCAGCGTCCGCATCTTACCGTGACCGGGAAGCACTTTATGACGGTGACACGGGCGATCTTCGATGAAAGAATGTCCGTTTAGATTCCCGCTGATTTTCGCCCGGTCTTCTCGGGAGCGGACCAAACTCTGTATGTTCCAGAGCACGAATGACCCTCGCCTGTATACAAGCAGAGGATCTCAGCCCGGCGCGCGAATCCCCTTATTCCGCGTCAAAGCTGCGAGCCGTGCGAGACAGCGAACCAGACTCGATGTCCCCCGCCTTCTCAACTGGCCGAAACACATCCGTTCAAAACTCCGCATCGGCGACTATCGGTCCATCAATTATATTGCCACCGGCAGTCAAGAAAAACTGAGAGCTTTATCGGGTCCGGTCGGAAAAATTTACAGACCGCGTCTCGCTCGACCATACCAGCCTTGGTAAGAACCCGCCCGGGCTGGTTGAAACTGTACTCTCCTTCCATTGAAGCTCACTAAGGCCGGCAGCCCTGGGACGGGACTGCTGAGCAGATCAAGCGGGCTCCAACACTCGTTGATAATTGATCGTTCCACGCATTGGAGACGCCGGCCCGTTGCCTCGCCATCGGAAGGACACTGGGCTAGGCAGTCGATGCGGCTTGGGTGGGCGCACCGGAATTTTCCCGCTCGTCTCACTGGCGTATGATCATTTGACACCATACTTGTCCTCAGCCAATTGTTCTTGCAACACCTCCAGCTCGGCTCTGAATTGGGGAACGTGGTTGCTCCAGAAGTTCAACGTCGAGCGAGATACTCTGAGCACCGAAGACACGTCACTCGATGTGTAGCCAATGGCCAGCAAGTTGACCGCGGCCTCCTGGATGCACGTCAGGCGAAACCCAAGTCCGGCAGCGTCGAATCTGCCACTGCATTGCGGGATCCGCGGGAACAGATCTGTCATGCCCGACTTCTGTGCGCTCATTCGTGTTACCTCCAACGCTGGTTTATTCGGTCACTGGCGAGTCAACTTCTGTGTAGCCGCCCGGTCCACCGTCCCAGAGCCATCTCATTAGAGTGAACCTTAGCTCCGGATCTAGTCCCATCAGAGCCCGAACAGTCAAAACGTCGCTGAGATGAGCGCCGTCGCCGGTGTTCCCTCCCGCCAATGTCAGCCACATCCGCTCCTCGGGGGACCTGGCCGTTGGCCGCATGGCGACAAAATTCCGCAACGCAATCTCAGCAATGAAGTCGCAGGTCAGGTCCTCTTCCTGCCCTTTCGTAGCGTTCACGCAGGCGATCGATCTGGCGTCTCTCGCAATGTGCCCTGCAAGCTGTCGCAGGTCGCCCCCCGCATTGCCAATATGGATCAGTTCATGAGCCAGTGTGAAAACGGCGTCATCGTCGCAAATCAGCTCACGGGCGCAGGCAGGTCCGAAACGGATTTCGTTCGGGAACCGGTCGTCGACCATCGCTGACTCATCCAGGCGCTTGTCCAGCAACGGGCGATTTGCCAGGGCGATCCGGCGACCGGCCGCCTCAATCGATACGGCCGGCACCTCGTACCGCACGGCCGTCTTTCGAAGCGCTTCGATGGCAAGGCTCTTTGCCACCCCAAGAAGCCTGTTCACGTTTCGCATTCCGCGCAGAGCCGCCTGGCGAGAAGTCAGCCGGTCCTGGCTCCGCTTTTCGCTTTCGAGAAATTGACGATCGCTTTCGACGCTACTGCAATAGTGCGCCGCAATAGAGGCCTGGCCCGCCGGCCTCCCATCGCTCGCAGCGTTAGGCTTCACAGGCCCTTTACGGGGCGCGCTGATGCATGTCAGCAAGAATCCCATCAATAGGCCCATCATGACTGCGGGAAGCACACCGAATCGACATCGGCGACGATTTAAGCCATTGGACAAGATTCTACTTTCCTCCGGCAGTCGGCTCGAATGCCCCTGCCCTTCGCTGCTAGAGTGTCAAAGCTTCGCCTGAGATATTACAGGCGAAGCTCCTGGCGAGAGTACTGGTAAATGTTCCAGTTCGATCAGGAAAAAAGGGCAGCGGCCGTATTTGCTCTATCGCGTTCCCAAACGACTGCCAGGGCCCGGTTGCCGAGGTGCTACAAACGTCAGCTGGTGGACTGCAGACGGTTGCGTGCAGAGCGCCTCTGCGGAGATCGAATTCCTAGCTTGATCATGCGGCTGCGCAGCGTACTCGGGTTTATTCCGAGGCTTTCTGCAGCACCACCCGCGCCATCTATTTTCCAACCGGTCTCTTCGAGACGGCTAAGGATGGACTCCCTTTCAATTTCCTCGAGCGTTCTCCGCCGTTCTGAAGTAATGTGATGCTCGGGTATAGCAGTCAAATTATCAGCCAGGGTCAGCACGGGACCAGGCGATACGATCACCGCCCGCTCTATCACGCTCGCCAGCTCCCTGACATTGCCGGGCCAGTGATACTCCTCTATCGCTTTCACCGCAGCCGGAGAGATAGCAGCGAACCGTTTGCCCGCCTTCTGGCTGAATTTTGCAACGAAGTGCTTCACAAGAAGCCGCAAATCGTCGCGTCTGCTCCGAAGCGGTGGCATCGTAATAGGAAAGATGTTGAGTCTGTACCACAGGTCTGCGCGGAAACGTCCGTCATATACGTCTTGTTTCAAATCCCGGTTGGTCGCCACAATGACACGGACATTCAGCTTTATCGTGGTCGAGCTGCCCAATCGCTCAAACTCGCCCTCTTGAAGCACCCTCAGCAATTTGGCTTGCAGGTCAAGCGGAAGCTCGCCGATTTCATCGAGCAACAGGGTAGCCCCGTTCGCGAGTTCGAACCTGCCGATCTTTCTGGCCTGGGCACCCGTAAACGCTCCTTTCTCATGGCCGAACAACTCGCTTTCGATCAGCGCCGGGGGCAATGTCGCGCAGTCCACCTTCACCAGGGGCCGGTCTTTCCTGCGGCTAGCGCTGTGGATTGCCCTCGCGATCAATTCCTTGCCGGTTCCAGTTTCACCGAGGATGAGCACTGTCGCGTCGGTCGGCGAGACTTGCTCCACCTTGCGCAGCACGTCTCTAAGCCCAGCGCTATCCCCGATGATGTTCCCCGGAAAGTGCTCCAGTTTTATCTCTTGTTGCAAGTAAACGTTCTCTTGCTGGAGCTGGTTTTTCAGTTGCTCTAATTCGGCCATCGCGCTACGCAACGAGGTTTCCGCCTCTTTCAGCTTACTGATGTCAGTATGGCTGATGACCACCCCGCCGTGATCGGGGGGCATCCGATCCACCTGCATCACGCACCAACCTTGTTGGACCGATTGATCGTACATGTACTCGAGTCCAAATCTCGGAATGCTGCCGCAGAGTACCGATTGAATACCCTCCAGGGCCCGCGCGGCGAATTCATCGCCCGCTGCTGCCGCCTTCTTGCATGTCGTGAGATAGTTTGTGCCACCTGAAATGGAATCAGCTAACCTTGAGCCTGAGTGAGGACCATAGCTACAATCTGTTTGCGCCGCCTTCTTGCTTTCGTACGAGATCTGTCCATTTCGGTCAAGCACAACGATCCGGATTGGCAGCGATCGGATCATTGCCTCTAGTAACTGTTCATTCGGCCATTGCGCCGGCACAGGGGCTCGCTCCTCCTCCGCCGGCGCTCCGTTGACTGGCGACCAATCGGAGTTAAAATTCCCATCAACAAGACCCGAGTGCTCGATGATGTAACCATCCGCCCCGGCACTGCACGCGGCCAGGACTCTCGCATCGTCTCCATCTCTTGTATTGACGATTACTCGGAGCGTCAAATCGTGTTCACGAACGTAGCGGATCACCTCGACACATTCGTCGTTTGGGACTGACACGCCTGTAACCGCAAGGTCGAACGGATCCTGACGGCATCCTTCAATGCGCGCTATCGCATCCCTTGCACCAGTAGCTACTTCCAGTTCACATTCGCTCCGTTCCGTTCGGGTTTCGCAATGGGAAAGGCTGTCACCATCTTCAACGTAGAGGATCTTCATGTTCACCTCGGCGCTGGACCAGTGATCCCCCCGTAATCGCGGCAGCCGTCATTGAACCAGGCCGCCGCCCAAAACCTACTGGGTGGGTTTGTTTTCCACTGATGAATCAGTTCTCGAACACTCAGACTTTGTTCAGCCGGTCGCACTGCCGTACAATCCTTGCTTTCCCATCGGTCCGGTGAGGGGAATCTTGCTCCGATGATGGCTGCTCCCGCTCGGGATCTCCGTTTCCCGGCTGATCTCAGCGGCGGTTGAGGGTTGGTCCGAAGCTGGCTGGCCTCCGTGTCGCTTGGCCATGCCGCCAGGGCCTGAACGACGCCGATGATTCCTCCTTAGGAGCCTCTTGATCGTAGCCAACAGGTAATCCAGATTGCCGGGCTTTGTTATGTAAGCTTGCGCTCCTGCATTCAGGCCTTGTTCGATGTCTCTCGAAAACGCCAGAGCCGAGTACAGGATCAGCGGCGCCTTTGGATTTACGGCGTTGATTTGGGCGGCTAAGGGCAGGCTGGAACCAAAAGGAAGACAGTCGCCCACAATGTAAATGTCAAACTGCCGGTCCTCTAGCATTATAGCCGCCTGCGATATGGAGTCGCACGATGTGACGGCGTATCCGGCCATCCCGAGGAACACGGCAAGGAATTCCCGATTATCCCGGTAGCCTTCGACCCAAAGGATCCTTCGGTCGCGGGCCGGGTCTGTTAGCTCCGATTTAGGTTCCATGTCGAAACTCCGCAACTTGGGTTGTTCTTAGTAGAAACTCCTCCGGCTGAGCCATCCGCGGAACGCTATCGATCCGCTGATGGTAGCTGGCGCTTACTTTCTCTTTCTTACCGGCCACCCATCGTTCCAACTCGACGATGGAATTCCTTGTTTGTTCGCGACCTTGCAGGGACGCTGCTGCTTTTTATAACGCTCCCGCTGGGCCGTTTCTTGTCCTAATCCGAATCCGGGTGCAGCGGACTTCAGTTAACCGTTCTAGCTATCGCCGGGCTATTACTTTTCTAGTTTTTAGGGCCCGTAACTGTCGGGGCATAAGCCAACGATAGAATCTATGGTCGACGATGTTTTCCGACCGCCCCTCGCAAATACAAGTCCAATGTACGACCTGTCAAGGCATCATTTTCTGTTTGCCGCAAAATGGACTACTACCAACTTCAGGCGAAATATTAACAGGGAGGTATGCTTTGGTAACCTGTCAATTCTGGCAGGTGAGACCGAAAAAAATCACAGTAGTTACAACCTGATCACTGAAATTCAGACCCTGTCTAATTGGGTTCAGTGCATATGCCAGAAAAAAAGCATCCATTGGTGCCCGCAGCTAAATACCTGAGCCGTAGAGTGTTAAATTGACCAGCAGCGAGGCTGGATTGTAGTCGACCTGTAAATCCTTCTCATCGTCCCCTGAGGTAAGTGACAGTACGACGGGCATCCTACCCTCTCTATAATTGGGCGGTAACATGCACGATAGGCCTTGAGTGGCTGGGAAGCAGCCCGGCCATGGGCGGTCTGGGCCTCACTCCGAGAACGCAATGGGAAGGTAACTTGAGTATGCATAAGATTCTAATGACCGGGCCGAATCTTCAATTTGGTTGCGAACTGACGGGCTCTGCCTTCAGTGATTGCGTCATTGAGGTAGCTTCTGGAGTGCTGGACACGCTGAGGCGGCTTCGGCAGCACTGGTTTGACCTGGTGATAACTGATCATCAAACCTCATTCGCCGACGATTTGGAGCTGTTTCGAGAGATGCAGTACATCCGGCCCGGCATCAAGACAATAATACTCGCTCCCAAAACCACTCCAGACGACGTCATTGCCGCGTTGCGTTCTCAGGTCTTCTCAGTATTCAGCACGCCCTGCAATGCCGACGACTTTACCGCGATGGTAGCTCTCGCACTTGAGAGTCACAATTGGCGCGATGGAATCCAGGTTATCTCAGCCCACCCCGAGTGGGTCGAACTCCGCGTCGAGTGTCATTTACTGACGGCGGAGCGCCTCGTCAATTTCATGAGTGAGCTTGCTGCCGACGTATCCAATCTCCAGCGTGCTGAGCTGGTAATGGCCTTCCGAGAGATTCTTCTAAACGCAATGGAACATGGAGCGGGGTTCCAGTCCGAAAAGGTGGTCGACGTCAGCGCTGTCCGCACTGCCCGTGCCATCGTCTATTACTACCGCGATCCCGGCGACGGATTTGAAATCGATACCTTGCCCCATGCAGCCGTTTCAAGCCCTGCGGAGGATCCTCTCCGTCACACAGAGTACCGCGCGGCTTGTGGAATGAGGCCCGGAGGGTTCGGAATTCTCCTCACCAAGCGACTGGTTGATCAGATCATTTATAGCGAGCATGGCAACGAGGTCATCTTGATAAAACACACTGACCGGGCATGCGACACTACTATTCCAGGATCAGCCGAATCTCCGCCGGCATCGGATTGAGCAGTAGATTTCGATACCCCTATCAATATGGTCGGCTGCCTCCCTCAAGAAGAACCGCAGCAAAGAAAGCTCCAACCGCGAAAGGCGCCCAGTAGCAAACATGCTACTCGCGCCGGAGAATAGCAGACAGGAAAATCATTCGCGCTGCGTCTTGCTCGCTATAGGAGGGGGATTTGAACTTGGAAGGTCAGGCCCGGATGGTGTTTTAGCGTAGATGCACTCCGTGGATGAACGTCAAGTTCTCTCGTGGGTCACCTGAACCTTCCAAGTTACTCGATTGGGATTATAGGCTGGATGAGAGGTTGACAATAACTGTCATTGTTCCCAGTCCCGCCAAGAAAACATTCCAGCCAAAAGGGTGATCAGTGTGCCAATCGGTTAGTAAGCATCTCTGGAAAGCGTCTCGGGTGCCGGGTAAATCAGCGCCAGGCAAGGAGAAATGTACAGCCGCCCGGCCATCACGTTATCGATTGCCGTCGGCAGGTCCCCCGCCAGCCGTGATTTGATAACGTACCCGAGGCCACCGGCAGCCAGGCAAGCACGAATGCATTCAGGGTCTTCGTGAATCGTCAGAAACACAATCCGCGCGGTCGATCCTAAATCCCTGAGCCGCTTTGCAGCGTCGATCCCGCCCAGGATAGGCATCGAGACATCAATCACTAGCAGGTCGGGCTCCAGGCTTCTCGCAGCGTCCACCAGGGTTTTACCGTCAGCCACGGCGCCGACCACTTCGCAGTGGTTCGTCAGCGTTGACACAACCTTTTCCCGCATGGCGTCGTAATCTTCTGCTACGAGAACACGGGGGCGTGACCTGCCCATGGGTATGCTAATACCTTTGTAGGACACCTCTCTCTTCCTTGCTCTACAACCCGATTCGCCTGTCAAGGTGAGGGGCTTCGCTACGGTTTCTATCCAATTTAACGCTGACCAGTTGCGACCAACGTGGATTCTACATCAGCCGCTCCGACACTCCAGACCCGATTATTCTACCGAAAGGGCTCGGCGTTCAACAACCTTTTCAAAAAACATTCTAACCAGCATGCGCTGGAAAATATACTGTCAGAACTAACAGTACTTCGCAAAAAATTCACATCCTCAAAGTTGCCGGACCTCCACCATTTCAACGCGGCTGGCCATACATGACTCTAAGTGAGCTGCCCTCTAAGAGAACTGCCTCTAAGTGATCTGCTCCTGAGGTTCGACCAGATGCTCTCTTACCGCAAACCTTATAAGCTCGGCGCTGGTCCCGATCTGGAGTTGATGCATCATCTCGTACTTGTGAAATGCCACCGTCCTTGCCGTGATACCAAGAATACTGGCGACTTCCTTCATCGACCGCCCCTCCGCCAGCAGTTGAAGGACTTCTCGCTGGCGAGGCGTCAGGTCGTGAGCCCGTCTCGGGCGTTTGTGCTCCTGCAGGAACGAACCCACCATCCCCTTCGTAATCAGTGGCGTTACATACGATCTTCCGCAAATGGCGTCGTTGATGGCTGTAACCAGCTCCGACGCGGCGCAATTCTTGAGCACATATCCCGACGCACCAATCCGAAACGCTTCTGCCGCCAGGTCAGGATCCTGATTAACAGTGAGGTAGATCAGTTTGATGCGTGGTAACAACTGTTTGAGCTGCCTGCCCGCATCCAATCCGTTCAGAAGCGGCATCCAAATGTCAAGAACCAGTACATCAGGTTTCAGATCGATTGCAGCAGAAATCACTTCTCTTCCATCAGAGCAGGAACCAACAACCTCAAACTCCGGCTCGAGCAAGTTCTTGAACGCTTCGAGCAGCAGTTTGTGATCATCGGCGAGCATTATACGCGGGCGTGGCACTTAGTCCTCCTCTTCGTAGTTTATCGGGAATTGCGACATTTAGTTGTCGATGAGTATGGCCATTGGAGCCTTTTTTAGAGCCGGAGCGCGGAGCGGCATTTTCACGTTGATTCTCGTGCCATGAGACCGCCGTGATCTTATCCACATTTCGCCGCCTGCAAAGCGAACTCTTTCTCGCATGCTGACAAGGCCCAACCCGGCTTTGCCTTTGTCAGAGTCCGCATCGAAGCCGGCGCCCGGGTCGGAAACCTCGAGATGGATTTCCCCTCCTTGTCCGACCAGACCGACATACGCCTGCTTGGCGCCGGAGTGCTTTACCACGTTTTGCAGCGATTCTTGAATTATCCGAAAGATGCACAGCGATATCTCGCCAGGTACCCGGTCCGGTATATCCCGATGGAAAAAGTCGACGTGAACTCCATGGTGCTGTGAGATCTCGATGCAGAAGTCTCGTGCAGCGTCGATCAGACCCAGATGGTCCAGCTTGGATGGGTGCAGTTTGTGGGACAGTCGATGTACATCGGACGAAATACTTTGGGCAAGAGCGCATAAGTCCTGGGCCCGGCGCTGCGCTTCCACGTCAGATTCGCTCTTTTCCCGGGCGAACTGCTCGAGCTCGATCGCCAGCAGTGCCAGCCTTTGATTCACGTCATCGTGCAGCTCTCGCGCAATTCGTTTTCTCTCCTCTTCCTGCCCGTGTATCAGCCGTCCGCTCAGGTCCCTTACTCTCTCTTCCGCTAGTTTTGACGTCGTAATGTCCAGGTGCGAGACAACAGCACCGCCGGTTGCCGGTGACGGCGTGACCACCATCTTATACCAGTTGGACCCGCCCTTTGGCTCACCGGACAGGTACTCCATTTCGAAATAATCACGATTTCCGTCTATCACCGAACGGATTCCGTCATACTTATCGCGCGAGCTTGCGACGCCGAGCTCCGCCGCCTTCTTGCAAAACTCCAGGTAGTTTTCTCCCGCTACAACGCCTTCGGGCGACACCCCCGACGCCTTCTTCCAATCTCGGTTCCAGGCCTGGTTTGCCGCCATGACTTCACCGTGTTCGTCGAGTATTGCAACCGGGTTCGGTAGCGAGGACAGCACCGCCTGATTCAGGGTCAAGCTATTCAACAGCTCGGTCCTCGACTGCTCGTCTGCTGTCACGTCCTGGATCGCCGCGAGTATCTGTATGCGATTTTCAGTCTCATTGGTTATTGGAGTAGCCACAATCTCACAAGTACGCTCGCCCGACGGGAACGGCACGCGTTCCTCCCACACGACCGTCCTGTTTCTTCCAACGGCGTCGTCGAGCCGTCCAAGTACCGACGTCGCCGCAAGGTCGCCTATAACTTCGACGACCGGCTTGCCTATAATCTGCTGCCTTGTCATTCCAGTTATTCGCAGAAACGACGGATTCACCGACGCAAATATGTAACCGCCCCCTTGCTGTACGTTGAGCAGAAACAACCCGTCCTTTACACTTCGCTCCGCGATATTCAGCCGCAGCTCTTTTTCTTTCAAAGCCGCGCCAGCTCGCTTGCTGTCGCTGATGTCAATGAAGTAACCACGCAGTCTGCTTCCATCGGTCTCGACTGCGATTCCAATATGCCGAACCCAAACGATGGTGCCATCGACCGCCAATACTCGGTACTCCAGGTCGACAGGCATGTCTAGTGCGTTCTGCTGGCAGGCTGAAGCTACCAGTTGTAGGTCGTCTGGATGGACACGGGATGTCCAAAATCCCTCTTCATACCACATTTCCAGCGGGTACCCCAGCATATCCGCTGCTTGCCCCCCTACATAGTCAAATGCGAGTGTTCCGTTGCGTCCCCGCCACGGCACCACATGCGTGGACCGGAGCAACAGAGCGAGAGATTCGTCTTCTTCATTGAAGAACCGCCCCGGTTCAAGTCGGATCGCTGTGATTTCCTCGTTTGTTAGCACGACCAGCAACGAGTCCTCTTGCTCGATCCGAGTCCCTTTCATTACGAACCAGCGCGACCCGCCGGGTTGTCCGCAGGAGTATTCCAAATGAATTCCGGCTCGTTCGCCGGAGTACACCATTCCTAGTCCATCGGCGATCGATCCAGCATGTGCATAGAACTGCGAGGCCCCCCTGCAAACAGTTTTGTAACTCAACCCGACATGCCAGTCGCGAATCAGTGTGTTCTCACTTGCTGTTTGCTGCCACGCCCCATTTGCCTCGACCATTTTGCCCCGGTCGTCGAGCAGGGCAACGGCTATCGTCGTTGAACCCCACAACGACCTCCATTCAGCCCCGTCCAGACTGCCCCATCCGGGACGCTCCGCCCCACCCTGGTGCGGCTCCTCGGCCGCCTTCTGGCCGTTCTGGCCGTCGAGCGGTACCCGATCAAACTGCCCCACCTCGAACAGTTCTGAGGTACCTCTCGGATTTTTTGACTTCGGCCGACTGGCATCCAACAGAACCGGTCTTTTCGCTGATGCCATGAAAGAACCTCCGTTTCGTCAGTCCGGGAAATCTACGCGCTTCCCGCAAGGTCATAGGCCCCGCGATTCCCCATAGCTTTGGCGCGCTTTGTGTCCCTTCAAGGACACCCGACGCAACGTCCGAGTCGGCCAAAAACTGCTGCCCAACCTTGGAACGACTGAACCGCTCTAGAACGAAGGACGCAGTACTCAGCTACTCATATTATTATCAAATCGATTAGTCAATTTCCCAGTAATTTCGTCGGGTCGTTTCGATCCATCGGAAAAATGAATCCGGGCCCCCGAAACTGATAAGCAGACATAACGACCGATCAATGTGGCATCCGTCATTGTAAGGATACCCCCCGGAGCCAAATTTCACACCTACACTGAATAGAAATTTGCCGAGTGAGAATCAACGCAACAGCCATGCCATACTCTGTCAATATTATCAGAGGCACTATCTGTAAGATCTGACTGTACTTACTCCTGCGAAATACCTGGCTCTTTACAACTGAACCCTTGGTATTCAGCGGAACCGTCAGATTTCGAGGCAAAAGTGTCATGAGCCAAGTGCCTTATTTGCATTACTATGCGGATGACCACGCCCCAGTCTGCCGGCTTTGAGAAGCGGCCTCGGCCATAAACATCCCAGCCCTTTCGACTAGCAGAAGCCACCGCCAGTGCTTCGCCGTATGCCCAACTTCTTCATTCGAGTCCGCAGGGTGCTTGGATTCAAGCCGAGCGACATGGCAGCACCATTCTTGCCTTCAATTTTATCTCCAGCCCGTCGAAGGGTCTCAATTATGAACCCGCGCTCAAATTCCTCTAGGCTCCTGCTGACCGCGTACTTATCAGGTCCAGGTGGGCTGTCAAAGCCTTCGCCAAAGTCCAATGTTTCTCCCCGGGCGTCAATAATCGCCCTTTCGACCACGTTAGCAAGTTCCCTTACATTCCCGGGCCAGCTATAAGCTTGCAGTTTTGTCACGATTTCAGCGAAAGAGGGAGGCTTGATTGATTTGCCGAGCTTCTTGGCCAGCTTGCTGGCGAAGCTTTTCACAAGAAGCGGAATGTCCTCCCTCCGCTCCCGAAGCGGCGGCACGGTTATTGGGAAGACGCTCAGCCGGTACCATAAATCTCCGCGGAATCGGCCGTCTCGCATTTCAGCCTTCAAATCCCGGTTCGTGGCTGCCAGAATCCGTGTGTCGACGTTCAACGTCACTGAACTGCCAAGCCTCTCAAACGCCCCATCTTGCAAGACTCTCAGCAGCTTCGCTTGCAGGTCCAAGGGCAACTCGCCTACCTCGTCCAGAAATATGGTGCCGCCGTTTGCCAGTTCAAACCGCCCGATCTTTCTCGAATGGGCGTCGGTGAACGCGCCTCTCTCGTGCCCAAATAGCTCACTTTCGATCAGACCTGCCGGCAGCGCTGCGCAATTCACTTTTACCAGCGGTCGATTCTTGCGGGCGCTCAGGCTGTGAATCGCCCGCGCCACAAGTTCTTTGCCGCTACCGGTTTCGCCCAGGATCAGCACCGTCGTATCCAGCGGTGCTACTTGCTCAACCTTGTACAACACCCGTTTGATCGCTTCGGTCTCGCCTACGATCTCATCGAAGTTGTGTTCAAGCTTGATTTCTTCCTGAAGATATACATTCTCGCGGTGCAGCCGGTCTTTGAGCCGCCCTACTTCCTCCAGCGCGATCCGCAATTCCTCTTCTGCTTTCTTGGAAGGCGTAACATCCCGCGAGACGACGAGCAGCCTTTCGGTCTTTCCCGTTGAGTCCGTGATAGGAGTTATTACCACATCCCACCAGCTGACTTGTCCTGACTTGCTCGAGAACCGGCCCTGCATAGTTCCGCGGCCTCCGGCTCTGGCCCGGCTTACTGCCGCGCGCGCGGCAATCTTGTCCTCTCCGCTGTAGAATGCGGTCCAATCCTTTCCAATAAGCTCTGCCACGTCATCGATCTCCAATGCCCGGACCCCACCCGGGTTTATATAAAGGAGATTCCCCTCAAGGTCGAGTATCTTGACGCAGTCCTGGCAGCTTTCCAAAATCCGGTTTGTGATCTCCTGGCTTATGGCAAGCGACTGCTCGACGCGCTTTCTTTCAATTCCAAGGGCGAGGATATCCGCCACTGATGAAAGGTCGTCCATTAATTGAATGGCGTCCGGATCGTGACTTAAGGCACACAGCAGTCCGATCAGGCGGCCATCGACAATGAGAGGGTAGGTGGCGATACTGGCAAACCGCCCCGAGGCCAATGTGTACAGCCCGTCACTCGCGTTCTCAGTGATGGGGATGACGCACGGTGATCGTTCGCTCGCTATCGAGTCTACATTGATTTGCTGCAGAAACCGGCCCGCCTGGTTTATGTCCTCGAAGACCGAGCCGGCGACGGCTTCCAGCTTCAGCGCGTCCGTCTCCTTATCTCGAACCCATATGCATGCTTGCGAGACTTCAAGGCGGTCCCTCAGGATCTCGGTCGCTCCCTCCAGAGTGGCTTGCAAGCCGCTGCCATGCTCCGCCATCAACGTCCCCAGTTGCGCGCGCATCCCGGACCTGCGGGACTCGGCGACCGCTTCCTCACGAGACCGCTTCAGATCGGTAATATCGATCCCACATCCTATGTAGCCTGCGAAGCTTTGGTCAGGCGTCCACCAGGGGACTCCCTGGTCCAGTATCCAGCGATACTCACCATCAAACCGCCTCAATCTGTAGTCCAGGCTGAAAGAACTCCTTGAATCGAACGCCGACTGGCACGTGTTCAGAAGGCGATGGAGGTCATCGCGGTGGGCTCCTTCGGCCCAGCCTAAACCAAGTTCTTGCTCCATCGTTCGCCCGGTAAACTCCAGCCACGGCTTATTGACAAATGTGCACATCATGTCGGGCCCCGAAACCCAGATCAAGATCGGCGCCGTATCTGCCATAGCCCGTAAGTAAGCCTGGCTCCCCTTGGCGCTCGCTTCAACATCGTCGCGCGCAGTTATATCGCCCATGGTACAAACCACCATTGAAACGCCGCCGTCAGGAGCCATCAGGGGCTCAGCGCTCACCTCGAGCCACACCCGGTCTCCTTGAAGAGGTCTCTGCAAGCCTAGCACTATATTGCCCGACGAATTGCCAGTCCTGATTACCCGCCGCACCGGATGATCGGCGGCGGGAATGGCCCTTCCGTCCTTATCAACGACGTCAGAAAGATCAACGGCGTCAGAAAGCGTCGCAAGCGAAGCATCGGCTAGAATCTCATCGCGGCCGCGTCCCAAAAGATCGACAGCAGCCTGATTGCAATGGAGTACCTTCCCCCCAAGACTATAAATCAGTATTCCCTGATCAATGTCCCCAATCGCTCCATGAAGAGCATCGCTTCCAGGATAAGATGAACTTCGATTACTCATTTCGTCTTTGCTATTTGGGACTCTGTTATCCGCTCCTGCGAAAAAGGGCGGGCGTGTGATCTCGGATCCTTGGACAGCCTGCTGCACAGCGGTGAGAAAACTGCGGATAGTAACTGCCTGACGAATACTGTCGGTACCCCGGCAAAGTACTTCCCCCGCTCTCCAAGGAGAACATTACTCACCG
>Ga0126381_100002465_pt1 | contig 19972 bp, 23 predicted proteins | sample PanSoiMetPlot_28_FD_96465 | JGI IMG/M metagenome (GOLD analysis project Ga0126381, IMG submission 96465) | Tropical forest soil microbial communities from Panama - MetaG Plot_28 | ecosystem: Environmental > Terrestrial > Soil > Tropical forest > Bulk soil | place: Panama | collected 2016-02-17
TCGGCGGCGGCTATCAGTGGACCGTCAGCAGCTTCAAGACCTTCCACGATACCTGGATACTGACCGCGCGCCTGGCTTTCTGAGTTCGTTCGGGGCGCGTCCGCCTGGATGACGCTGGCATCCATCGCACTTTCAGACGACACCGGCGCGCCTGTGCAGCGTCGTGTGCACAGGCGCGCCCCGCTGGTTAGCCTTCAGGGCTCGACCCGTGTCGCTGTGAGGGTGCCGTTGACTTGCGCGATGACATTGCTCTCATCGAATGGATCTGCCGGGTTTGCGGCAGAAATGACCGCGGAAATGTGGCCACTATAGCTGTTGCCCGAGTGACTCAGCGTGATGACCTCGTGCAGATGGACAGTGTTGGTGAATGTCGGGCTCGGCGGGCCTCCCGGAGGGCCATCATGACCATGGTGAAACTGTTCGGGCCGTTGTGGGTGGTGTTGATGGCTCACCGCCGCATTGACGAACAGGCCAACTGCGCCATCACTTGATTTGAACGTGCAGGGTCACCGCCCCCTGCCACTCTTCGCCCATGCGCCCTTCGGTGAGGCTGATCCGATAGTCGCCGTCAACCGGCAGGTAATAGTCTTCCGAGAGACCCTCCTTGTGCCTATCGGGATAGGTGACCTCGTCGTGAACGCTGCCGGCTCCTTCCCCTCCCTCAACATGGACATCGATCTTGAGCACCATGCGCTGCCCGGCTTTCGCTCGAACGACGAACCGCAGTTCGTCCTTCATTGACCTGAGCTCTCCATGGACCACGCCCTCAGTCGCGCCGCGTTTGAAGACGATACGGGTCGCAGGTGCAGCCGCCACATTCGCCCTCGAAGATCCAAAAATTGCCACCAGCGCAACGAGCGCGAGGAACGTGTTCGTGGCGCGATTTTTGGGCAGCATCATGCAGGTGTCGACTCCCCATTTCTCTGACGGCCTCGGCATGATAGCTGCCTCCGCCCATTACGGCCGCGCCGGCGAGCTGCCCGATACCGGATGTGATCGTGTTAGGTCAGAATACTCCCCTGAAAAGGAGCGTTCCCTTGAAAATCATCATCGAGATCATCGGATGGACGGCGGCAGTGATGATGCTGTCAGCCTACGTGCTGCTGACGACCGGGCGATTGCGCTCGCTCTCTCCCGCGTACCAATGGCTCAACGTTCTCTCCGGCGCCGGCTTCATCGTGAACAGCGGGTGGAACGGCGCCTATCCATCCGCATTCCTCAACCTGATTTGGATGGCAATCGGTCTCTACGGCCTTTTCAGGGGGGCGCGCATGCAGCCGAGGGCGGCGGCTTGACGTTAGCGGTCAGCTCGCGACTCCAGGGTCCGGGGGAGTCGCCACCGACCGGTCTCTCGCCGTTTGCTCGATGGATTCGGCAGGATCAGTGCGAAAAAGCCACTTTGCGAAGAGCAGCGCCACGAGTGCACCGGCAAGCTGCGCGATGATGAATCCCGGAACGTCGGTCGGCCGGATTCCCGAGAATGTGTCCGACAGCGAGCGGGCGATGGTGATGGCCGGATTGGCGAACGAGGTCGATGCTGTGAACCAGTAGGCTGCGCCGATCCACGCCGCGACCATCCAGGCCGCATCCTGAGGTCGCTGGTGTCCAAGCACTACCAGGATCAACCCAAAGGTAGCAACGGCCTCCGCAAGCCATTGGCTCGGGCCTGTCCGCACGTGCACGGATGACTGTAACCAGGGCAGACCAAACATCGCATGAGCGAGAATTGCCCCGAGGCAACAGCCGAGGATTTGGACGACGGCGTAGGCGCTGACCTCACCCCAAGGGAGCAAGCCACGCACGCCTTGAACGACCGAAACTGCCGGGTTGAAGTGTGCACCGCTCACCGGCGCCAATAAGGCAATCAGTACGCCCAGAACCGCAACGGTCGCCCCCGTGTTGGCCAGCAGCGCAATTGCCAAATTCCCACTGGCCAGGCGCTCGGCCATCACGCACGAACCCACGACCGTCGCTGCCAGTAAGAGCGACCCGATCCCCTCGCTAACCACGCGTCGCGGCAGGTTCATGTAGTGCCGGAAGCCCGCGGTGTCTTGCCGATCGCGTCCAGCTGTTCCTGTAGCTTGATCCGATCGAGCGAAGCGAGCGGCAGGCTCGTGAAGATCTTGATGCGATTGTCCAGTGCCTTGAATGTGTCGCGGAACGCAACCCACTTGTCCGTCTCGGGCCCTTCGACTGCTGCCGGGTCCGGGAGGCCCCAGTGAGCACTCATCGGTTGTCCCGGCCCGTAAGGACAGACCTCGCCGGCCGCGCTGTCACAGACAGTGAACACGAAATCCAGCGGCGGTCCGTCGGGCGCCGCGAACTCGTTCCAGCTCTTGCTACGAAGGCCTTCAGTTGGAAGCTTCATGCCCTTCAGGAGCTCAATCGCGATCGGTGCACAGCTCCCTTAGGGTGACTGCCGGCACTGAAGCCTTTGAACTTGCCCCTTCCCCACTGACTAATCAGGGCCTCAGCGATGATGCTGCGCGCGGAGTTGCCGGTGCACAGAAACAAGACGTTGTAAGGGCGTTCGGCCACGGTGTACTTCTCGTTCAATCATCCGGGCTCTTGGACATGCAAACCGCAGAGCTCGGGCACAGCGAGCGAAACTCTTCGCTAGCCTGGATGTCGCGGGGTGCGCTGCTGCGCTCGATGACGTGGTATCCCTGGTGCGCAAAGAAATCTGCCGCAGTCTGGGTCAGCAGGATCACTTGACTGATGCGGGCTACCCGCGCCAGGCGCTCGAGCTCCCTCACTATGGCTTGACCGAGCCCGGTTCCGCGGCGCTCCGAAACCACGACCACGGAACGAAGGAGCGCCGATGAGCCGAAGCGCTGCAGTGCACCGGCCGCAACCACCTGACCGTTTTCGCGGATGACGGCGAACTCCGGTCGCGAGGATTCGAGATCGTTCGTCGGCAGTCCGGAGCTCTCGAGCAGCGCTCGGATCGCGACCAGGTCCTGCACGGAGGCGGAGGCTGCTTCGGACACGTACCGGTTCTCGATTACGCTGCGCTTGACGAGCAGCAATCCGGTGCGCAGCAGGCGGCCGACCTCTCTTTCTGCGCTTTCGGCCGAATTTCATTGGTTCCGTAAACCGTGCTCTCTCCGGTGGTCAGAAACGTCTCCCACTGAACGCCCTGCGGATCGGCAATCCAGCTCTTCTCGCTGTGGGCATAGCAGCAGGTCGTCTCGCCCTCCTCGATAACCACCCGCCCGGTCTGTCGAAGGCGCTCGTACACCGCCGCGAGCTCCGCGCGATTCTCGACCTGGAGACCTAAGTGCTGCACACCTGGCTTGCCGTCGCGCGCGCTGATTGCGAAATTGACACGAGGGTCCTCGAGCATCCATTTCGCATAGTCGGTCTTGCGGACGGTCGGACCCGTCGCAAAAAGCTGCGAATAAAAGCGAACCGACGCGTCGAGGTCCTCAACGGACAGGTGGACGTGTAGACGCTTCATGCTCTTTTCCTTGCTTGAGCCGTGACGGCCGGCGGCTCACAACCAGCGCCGCAGGCCTTGTCTGCCAGGATGCAACAGTTCTCGGTGAGAAAGCCGACCAGGGCATTCATGCGATCGAAATTCGGGCTGTAGAAGAGATTGCGCGACTCGCGGCGGCTACTGACGAGGCCCGCCTGCACCAAGCCCTTGAGATGAAAGGACAGTGTCGGCGCTGGCAGGTCCAGGCGCGCGGCCAGTTCGGAGGGGGTGTACCCCTCCGGCCCTCGCTTCACCAGCATGCGGTACACCGCCAGGCGCGACTCTGAGGCCAGTGCGCTCAGTGCCAGGATGGCCTCCTTGGATTTCATAGTTTCAAGTATATGGAAGTAATTGCAGATTGCAATCCTGTCAACTCTGTTGAAGAGCTAGACCATCAGTGAAGAACTGCGCCGCGACGAGGAGGTCATCTGAGTCGAGAACCAGAACTACCTGCCCTGTCTGGCTTGAACGTGTTATCGCTGAACGTCCCGAAATAGCCGGCACCAGACATTACAACTATGCCTTGGCCGCTAAGCTTTCCGTCCTCGAATTGGCCGACATATACGCCGGGCCCAGGGAGCCTGACCTGCGTCGCGTCAGGACTGCCTACAGCGTTGACCTCAAGCATGCCGATGCCTTCAGGGAGACCGTGTGCGAATTCACCACGATAAACATTGCCGTTGGGAAAACTGTACGTACCGATGCAACTCGTCCAATCTGCGGTTACCTCACCTGGACACGCCTTCTGTGTTAGGTCGGATTGCGCAATGTTGTCCTTGAATGTTCCAACATATGCGACTCCGGTTTTGGCAATCAACAGGCCGTAGCCATTGAGGCGCCCATCCCTGAAGCTCCCGACATAAAAGGACGGCTCATCCCAGCCGATAACGTCGTGGCTCGATTGCCCAATGAACTTTATCTCCAATACTCCAAGACCATTCCGGTCGCCATGACGAAATCCGCCGCGGTAAACGTTACCGTCCTCATAGGTGTATGTGCCCACGCACTCATCCCATTGGCTCGAAGGGGATAGCTCCTGTTCCCGAGCGAAGGGTGTACAGGTCATGTTTGGAATGGAGTTCACCGCGCTTGCAGGACCGGGCACTTCGTCAGCCGAACAAGGGTTCGATCCTGCTGCGAGCAAAAGACACAACCCAATGGTTTGTACGCAAAACGTGCGTGCATTCGTTCGCATTGCGAAGCTCCAGATCAGCACGTCCGCGGTGCGCGTGGAGAACGGCTCATTTCGAGATGCTGACCTCGGAGTCTCCCTCAGGCAAGGGCCTCCATGGAACGGCCGAACTGAGTTTCGCGCTAGGTTCCCGTGGCAGGTGCGTTCTCAGGAGTGGCAAGGAGCGCCTTGATCTTCGCCTCCGTGTCCTCCTTCGAGCTTCCATTCGCCGGACATCAGGCTATCGACAAACCGATGTCGTCGGGCTTCACGTTTCCAATCGCGTCGGCCCACGCCTGGAGGTTGATTCGAGTGAGACTCGCAATCGGCAGGTTCGCGAACAGCTTGACCCGCGTCTCCATTAGCTTGAAGGCTTGACTGAAGGCCAACCACATCTCGACCTCCGTGAAGTTGACCTCTGCAGGGTCGTCAACGCCCCAATGCGCTCTGACCGGTTCGCCCGGCCAGTTCGGATGGACTTCGCGTGCTGCGTTGTCGCAAACAGTAAAGACGAAGTCGAGGGGCCGTGCTCCCGGGGAAGCGAACTCGCTCCAGCTTTTGCTGCGCAGACCGTCAGTCGGGAGCCGCATGTCTGTCAGGAGTTCGAGGGTGAGCGGATGAACCCTGCCCGTCGGACTGCTGCCAGCGCTATATCCGCGGAACTGGTGTGCACCCCAGTAGTTGATGAGCGACTCCCCCATGATGCTTCGGCAGATGTTACCGGTGCAGACAAATAGGACGTTGTAGCGGCGATCCGCCAAGGCCGACTCCCGCCGCGAGCGCCCACAAACCGCCTCGATGATTTCGACTCTCTTTTGAATACCGACAGTCCAGAACTCATCGCAAATACGGCAATACGCTTCGATCGGATAGCCGCCACTTATCAATCGCTCGAGATCTGGCCGGGTAAAGCCATTCTGAAGTTGAGTGTGCCCGCAAGTCGGACATGTCGCGACGAAAGCGAAAGCTTGGCCCATCGCTGTACCTCCCCAGGCGATGTATTTAACCCCATACCACGCTGATTCTGCTTTTCTCCACCTCAGAGCGGACCGGTCAAGGATAACCGTGATGTCTGCAATGGGGTCGGTGTGTTCAATCAGACCAGGCGATGTGTCGAGGCTTCCGATTGCTGAGATGAACAATGCGGGCGACCGCGCGGGCGCGCCGCTTCACCACCATCCTGACCGGCGCGAAGTGCTTCACGGCATGTGCGTGGATGTGTGAGTCGAAAGCCCGATAGAGGCGGATCAATTGTTTCCCGAAGGGTGTGAGCGTCGTCCCGCCGCCGCCTCCGTATCCGCCCGTCTTGGTAACTGCAACCGGTTCTGCAAAACCGGAATTCAGACTATCCAGCAGTAGCCACGCACGGCGGTAGCTCATGCCGTTTTCGCGGGCTGCTTTCGATAGCGAGCCTGCTCGCTCAATCTGCTCGAGCAGCGAGATCTTTCCCGGTCCGACGGCACTCTCAGGACCAAAATCGATTCGGAAGCGGATGATCGGATGCTTCATGCTTCACCGTAGCGAGCGCCGAAAACTGTGCGGTTACTGGCTGAGCGCGGTCCATCAGACAATGGTCGTACTTGACGAAGGTCTCGCAGCGCACCGCGACGGAGTTCGATATGCGAAACGGAGCGCCCGGCAGTCGCAAGCTCTACAGCGCGAAAATGTGTCAGGGTGTGAACCCCGACGCATCGCCGAGTTGACTCCCAAAGCGGGATAGGGGTATTTATCCGCGAACTGTTGACCGAAAGACGATTGGCAGGAGCCTCGGTGGTTCGTCGCCTCACCGTTTCGTTGATTGTTCTGGCGTGCCTCTTGGGCATGGTCCAGCCCGCCCTCGCCTGCGTCTCGCAGTCTGACTGCTGCCCTGCCGGTTGTGGCCAGCCGACGCACCGCAGCGCAGCGTGGGTCGAGATCTCCGATTGCTGTGCAACCGCGGCCGTCACTCCCTCGGTATCGATCACGGCGCATCAGCGCCATGCCCTGGACCGAACCTCTGGCTCGCCCGTGCTCACGGCCGGACCGCCCGTTTTTCAGGGCTCGGCGCACGCAATTTTCCTGCCCCGACTGACGGCGAACGCTTCCGCCCTCGATCAATCTCGCATCTACCTTCGTACGGCGCGTCTGCGCCTTTAGACCTCACCTCCGCTGAGACCGGCTGACTGCCGGTCACCCCGCCGCTGGCGGATTCGCGCTGCTATGTAATCGCCGCGCGCTCGCTGGCCGTGGGTTTCGTAACTCAACGCCACGTCGAGTTTGGTTGGGTGAGACTCATGAATAGCTCTGTTCCTTTGCGTCTATGCCACCCGCTTCAGTGCCGCTGCACCCCGGCGACCGTGCGGCCGGGCTGCCCGCCCTGGGCCTGGTCGCTCGGTGTTGTCGCGCTGCTCGCCTCCGTGTCTGTTCCCGTCCGGGCAGACGAAGGCCCCCTGACCCTAGCTGAGACCCAGCGGCTTGCGGTGCTGCGCTCCAAGCAATTGGAGGCGAGTGAGCTGGGCATCTCTGCATCCAAAGACCTGGCGGTCACCTCCAGAGAGCGGCCCGACCCCATCGCGAAGATTGGCCTCGAGAATCTGCCCGTTAACGGCCCGGAGGCCTTCAGTGTGCAGGACGACTTTATGACCATGCGCAGTGTCGGAATCATGCAGGAGATTACGCGGCCCTCGAAGCTCCGGGCCCGAGCGGCAGAATCCGAAAAGGCGGTGCAGCTCGCGGAAGCAAAAAAGGCGCAGACCCTGGTCGAGGTGCGGCGCGATAGCGCGATCGCCTGGCTGGATCGCTACTATGCCGAAGCGACGCAGCGCACCCTGCTGCAACAGCTCGCAACAGCCCGCCTGGAGGTTGAAGGCGCCGAGGCCGCCTACCGTGGAGGGCGCGGGGTGGCGGCGGACGTTCTGGCCGCCCGCGAGACGGCGGCCGAGTTCGAAGATCTGGCGGCAGACGCATCTCGCGCGGTGAGCACCTCCAAGACCGCCCTGGCCCGATGGGTGGGCGATGACGCGGAGCGGGGAATCGCGGGCGCTCCGTCCATCGACGCTATTCCACTGCACAAGCACACCCTCGACGCGCAGCTCGCCGAGCACCCGGAGATTCTGGCGCTCGAACGGCGCGAAGAACTCGCACGCGCAGGCGCGGAGGTGGCCCGCGCCGACCGGCGTCCGGACTGGTCGGTGGAGTTCATGTACAGCGTGCGGGGGACTGGCTACTCGAACATGGTGACACTTGAACTGACCGTGCCGCTTCAGATCCGTCGCGCCAATCGGCAAGACCCGAAGCTCGCCGCCAAACTCGCCGAAGCCTCGCAAGCCAAAGCCGAGCGTGAGGACATGCTGCGTGAGCATGCCGCGGACGTTGCGGCAACGATCGATGCGTGGGAAAGCGCTCGCGAACGGCGCGACCGCTACCGCGCCTCCATCATTCCGCTCGCCGCCGATCGCACCCTGGCGGCGCGCGCCGCCTACCGCGGCGGCAAGATGACCTTGAATGATCTGCTCTTGGCCGATCGCGCCGAGCTCGATGCACGCCTCAAAGCACTGCAGCTGGAAGCGATGGCTGGGCGCCTATGGGCGCAGTTGGCCTTTCTCACAACCCCGCCCGAAGCGATCCCGGGGTCTGCTTCCCGGGCAAACGCCGCCGATCAGGAGGCATTGCCATGAACCGCAAGCACCTGGCTACCGGACTCATCTCGGCCGTGGTGCTCGTCCTTGGTGGTTACGGACTCTACCGGGCTGGCCTCAATGCGGGACGGAGCCAGACTCTGCTCGGCGCTCGATCGCCGACAAATGCCACGCAGGCTCCCCAGAAGCCGGGTGACATCGATCCACAGACCGGAAAGAAGATCCTCTACTGGCACGACCCGATGGTGCCTGAGCAACGATTCAACCATCCGGGCAAGTCGCCCTTCATGGACATGCCGCTGGTGCCTGTCGTTGAAGGTGGCGCCGACAACGGCGCGGTACAGATCAGCCCGCGGGTCGAGCAAAACCTCGGGGTGCGAACGGCCGAGGTAGCACGAGGTCAATTCAAGTCCCCAATCACTGCAAGCGCGACCGTGGGGTACGACGAACGCGACGTCGCACTCGTGCAGGCGCGGGCCAACGGGTTCATCGAGCGCTTGCGTGTTCGTGCAACGCTCGATGCCGTACGCCAGGGTGAACCTCTGGCAGATCTCTATGTACCCGATTGGGTGGCCGCTCAGGTGGAATACCTCGCGGTCAGGGGGCTCACGAGTCCAGGCGCGGCGGACTTGATCGGCGCGGCCCGTCAGCGCATGCGCCTCGCAGGGATGCCCGAGGAGCTCGTCCGGACGCTGGAAAAAACCGGCGCACCACAAACGCGCTTCACTCTGACCGCGCCGATCAGCGGTGTCATCACCGAGCTCACGGCACGCGACGGCATGACGGTTGCAAGCGGGGCACCACTCTTTCGCATCAACGGACTGAGAACGGTCTGGGTAAACGCGGAGGTACCGGAAACACTCGGCGAGCGAGTCCAGCCTGGGGCCGTGGTCCAGGCGCGAACCCGAGCGCTGCCGGGGACCGTCTTTGATGGAAAGGTCGGATCAGTCCTCCCCAGTGTGAACACAACAACTCGCACAGTCACGGCGCGCGTGGAGCTCGAGAACCCGAGGACCCAACTGCTGCCCGGAATGTTCGTCACGGTGCAGTTTGCCCCCGTGGTCGGCCAGGACGTCGTCATGGTTCCGAGCGAGGCCGTTATTGAAACCGGCACCCGGCGTGTCGTCATGCTGTCCGAAGGGGATGGGAGGTTCAGGCCCGTCAACGTCGAGACCGGCGCACAGGGAGGCGGACAGACTGAGATTCGTTCGGGGCTGAGCCCCGGCCAGAGGGTCGTCGTCTCGGGACAGTTCCTGATCGACTCCGAGGCGAGCCTCAGGGCAACTGAGGCACGCCTGCAATGATCGCACGGTTGATCCGCACCTGTATCGACTACCGGACCGCGGTGCTGCTTGCGGTCGCTGCGCTCGCGACCTGGGGCTTTTGGGCGCTGATGAGGACTCCGGTTGACGCACTCCCTGATCTTTCTGACGTTCAGGTGATCATCCGCACGACCTATCCGGGACAGGCCCCGGAGATTGTCGAGAATCAGGTTACCTACCCGCTCGCCACAACGATGTTGTCGGTGCCGGGCGCGAAAACGGTCCGCGGGTACTCGATGTTCGGCGATTCGTTCGTGTACGTGCTGTTCGAGGACGGTACCGATCTCTATTGGGCACGCTCACGGGTGCTCGAATATCTGAACCAGGTGCAATCGCGACTGCCAAAGGGCGCCACAACCGCGCTCGGCCCGGACGCGACAGGAGTCGGCTGGATCTACGAGTACGCGCTCATCGATCGCACGCACACGCATGACGTCTCGGAGCTGCGCGCGTTGCAAGACTGGTTCCTCAAATACGAGCTCAAGACCGTCCCTGATGTGGCAGAGGTTGCCTCTCTCGGCGGCATGGTCCGCGAATACCAGGTGGTGCTCGATCCGCAACGTCTGCGCGCGTTCAACATCACTCATGACAGAGTGATCAACGCGATCCGCAACGCGAACCAGGAGAGCGGCGGTTCGGTGCTCGAGCTGGCCGAGGCTGAGTACATGGTACGAGCTTCGGGGTATCTGAAGACCCTGGACGACTTCCGGCATATCCCGCTGGCCACGACCGACGCCGGTGTGCCGGTGCGCGTGGGAGATGTGGCGACAGTGCAAATTGGACCTGAGATGCGGCGCGGGATCACGGATCTGGACGGTGAGGGGGAAGTCGCAGGCGGCGTCATCATCATGCGCTCCGGAAAGAATGCGTTGGATACGATTAATGCGGTCGAAGCGAAGCTCGCACAGTTGAAAGCGAGTCTCCCGTCGGGGGTCGAGATCGTGCCGACCTACGACCGCTCAGGACTCATCAACCGGGCGATCGAGAACCTGAAGGGCAAGCTGCTCGAGGAATTTGTGATCGTCACCCTGGTTTGTGTCCTGTTCCTGTTTCACCTGCGTTCCGCCTTCGTCGCGATCGTTTCTCTCCCCTTGGGGGTTTTGACAGCGTTCCTCGTCATGCACTACCAGGGAATCAACGCCAACATCATGTCACTCGGCGGGATTGCGATCGCGATTGGGACAATGGTGGACGCCGCGATCGTCATGATAGAAAACGCACACAAGCACATCGAAGTCTGGGAAGAGGCGAACCCCGGAGCGGCGCTGGCAGCTTCAGAGCGGTGGCGGCTGATCGGCGATGCGGCGGCGCAAGTGGGGCCCGCCCTCTTCACCTCACTCGTCATCATCACGCTCTCGTTTGTTCCCGTCTTCACGTTGCAGGCCCAGGAAGGACGCCTGTTCTCGCCCCTCGCATTCACCAAGACCTACTCCATGGCGGCAGCCGCTGGGCTCGCCGTCACCCTGATACCCGTGCTCATGGGCTATCTGATCCGCGGCCGCGTGCCCGCCGAGCGGCGCAACCCCCTCAATCGCGCACTGTTAGACGCGTATCGGCCGCTCCTGGATCGAGCGCTCGGCCGCCCGTGGCTGGTGGTGTCACTGGCGGTGCTGGTGCTACTAGCAACGGTGTACCCCATCACCCATGTCGACGTGGAGTTCATGCCGCCACTTGATGAGGGTGACCTCCTGTATATGCCCTCGGCGCTCCCGGGCATTTCGGCCGGCAAGGTCACTCAGCTCCTCCAGCAGACAGACCGTCTGATAAGGAGCGTGCCCGAAGTGGCGCGGGTATTCGGTAAAGCGGGCCGTGCCGAGACAGCAACTGACCCTGCACCGCTCGAGATGTTCGAAACCACCCTTCAGTTCAAGCCACGAAGTGAGTGGCGCCCAGGCATGACCCCGGACAAGTTGGTGCAGGAGCTGGACCAGGTGGTTCAGGTACCAGGACTGACGAATATCTGGGTCCCGCCGATACGCAACCGCATCGATATGTTGGCCACCGGGATCAAGAGCCCAGTCGGCATCAAGATCTCCGGCGCGGATCTGAAAGTCATCGACCAATTGGCGCGCCAGGTCGAGTACGCGGTCCGGCAAGTGCCCGGGGTCACGTCCGCTTTCGCAGACCGCCTTGCGGGGGGCCGGTACGTCGATGTGAACATCGATCGCGAACGGGCGGCTCGCTACGGGCTCAACATCTCCGATGTGCAGAGCATCGTGTCCGCGGCGATCGGCGGCGACACCGTCAGTGAAACGGTCGAGGGACTGCAGCGATTCCCTGTCAACGTCCGGTACCCCCGCGAAGTTCGCGATTCGCTACAGAGCCTGCGCGATCTTCCTGTGCTCACGGACCGCGGTGCCCAGATTCGTCTCGGCGATGTGGCACAAGTCCGGATCGCCGACGGTCCACCGATGCTCAAGAGTGAGAATGCTCGCCCGTCGGGTTGGGTCTACGTCGACGTGCACGGTCGCGCTCTGAGTAGTGCAGTACGGGACATGCAACGCGCAGTGGCCAGCGGAATCAGGTTGCCGTCGGGTTACTCGATCTCCTGGTCCGGCCAGTTCGAATATCTCGAGCGTGCTACGCAGCGGCTGAAAATCGTCGTGCCCGCAACGCTCGCCATCATCTTTGGCATCCTGTGCTTCACGTTCCGCCGGGTCACCGACGCTGCGCTCATCATGGTGACCCTGCCCTTTGCACTTGTTGGGGGTTTCTGGCTGATGTATCTGCTCGGCTACAACATGTCGGTCGCCTCCGCGGTTGGCTTCATCGCTCTGGGAGGTTTGGCAACCGAGATTGGGGTCGTGATGGTTGTTTATATAAACCATGCCGTCGCTACTCGCAGCGCCAAGGGTTACCTGCAGACATACGACGACCTGACGCAGGCAATTCTCGAGGGCGCGGCCCTGCGAATCCGTCCCGTGGCGATGACGGTGGCAGTCATTATCGCCGGCCTCCTGCCAATCATGTGGGGAAGCGGCACGGGATCAGAGGTCATGCGCCGAATCGCAGCTCCGATGATCGGCGGAATGATCACCGCGACGTTACTGTCGCTGCTCGTGATTCCGGCCGCGTACGGGCTCGTCCATGGACGTTCGTTGCAGTCCAGCGGTGCGTAAGTTGGTAGCACCTTCACGAAGGCGACACCTCCGGCGTCCTCCTGCGCCCGATAGGTGCGACAGGCCGTGGGCGAGTCATGGATGACCTCATGACGCTCGAGTACTTTCCAGCGCCCACTGAGCATCCGACCGATGAAATACGCTTCAAATACATCCACGAACTACTCTCCCCCGGAAACACTCATTGCAACGCACGCCCCTCAAGCGGCGGGGCATCCACCGGATAAAGCGACGGGAGCCAGCGCTCAAGCACTTGCTCCGGGAAGGCGAGTGACAGCGGCGCACGGGGTCCCGCCGAGCGCAACAGTCCCCGTTCGAGCAACACGGAAACCGTCTCTCGCGCTCGCCGCTCTTCGTAGCCTGTAATCTCGGGAGCTCTGCCGCGAGGCACGGCGCCCCGATAAAAGGCCTCGCGCAGCATTTCAAATGACCCACGGGGCAGGCGTCGCGCGGCCACTTCATCCGTTACGTAGAGCTCCATCCGCCGGAGGATCTCGGCCGGCTGCAACAGCGAGCGCATGAATTCCACCTGGTCGATGCACACCTCGAAGAAGAAACGGCAGAAGGCCTTAAAGGCCTCAAGCGAAAGAGCTCCCCGCCCGTCGAGGGCGTTTCGGCGCGGCGCGTCCGCTGCCCCGAGCAGGTCCTTGTAGCGACCCACGTTGCGCGCGAGTCCCCGCGAGACCGACCAAAGCGAGCTGCCGACGCCAAGCCGCAGCAGGATCGCGTGCGACATCAGCCTCACCACGCGACCGTTGCCATCCAGAAAAGGGTGGATCCACAGGAGCCGGTGATGGGCCTCCGCTGCGGACAGGAGCAGCTGTGTTTTCGACAGGTGCTCGTGTGCGTAGGCTTCGCCGAACCGACCCATGAACGCTGGCACCTGATCGGGATCGGGCGCAACATGGTGACCGACATCGACGCGCTCCTTGCGATAATCACCGGGAATCACCTCAAGTTCACGCCCGGTGACGCGTGACTTCACGACTCGCAGCTCGCGAGGAAGCCGCTCGCAGAATTCCCTGTGCAACCAGCGGACATAACGCTCAGAGGCCGGCCACGATTGCTCGTCGCTACCGGAGTCGATCTTTTCCTGCAGCGTGATGTGCGCAAGCGCTTCCTTCTGGAGATTCCGCTGTCCGAAGTCAGTGGAGAACTCGTGACGATGCAGCGCCCGCTCGATATCGCGGGGGTGCGTGTAGTGACCCTCGATGAAATTCGAGTAATAGCAGTTCATTGAACGCACCAGACGGCCGAGCTCTGCCTGGATTTCAGGACGCAGATTCCCGGAGAGATGTGCAGCCTTCTGAACCAGGTCGAAGGAAATGTCGTCGAGGTCCGTATCCCCAACTGGGATGTGGAGCGGCTCCATAGCGGCAATCACTGCACGTTCCATGCCGGATATTATGCCGTTCTACATTCATGTTTTCAAAAGAAAAAGGTAAATTACAAGCTTTTGATTGTGCCGGATATATTGCCGGATGGGATAGCGCTAAGGAACAGGCCGACGCTTTGAATCCTGACTATTGCCGAGAACGAAATCATCAAGGGCGCCGAAAAGGCACGACGTCGCCGCTGGAGCGAAGGCCGTCGAGGTTATCCGCCAAGGCGGCAGCATCTTCCGACGTTCATCGAGACGTTGCGCCCCTCGGCGCGACGTGCGGCGGCTGAATTGTCACCAGCTTCGAGCGCGGCGCGCATCTCCGCACGCTTCGCCCGCGCAGCTTTGAGAGAGGTTGCCGGGTAGGTGCCCAGGCTGAGCATCGACTCGCGGCCGCCAATCACATAACGAAGTATTCCCCAGAGCGGTCACGGGCGGTGCAAGCCCAAGGTGTCGGCGCAGGAGCGCTGGAGTTGTCGGTGGTGTGATAAGACCCAGCGCCGAGCTGTGAAGGGCAACCTGCGCGAGTCCTACCTGCCGAGCACCTCAAGAAGCTTGCCCTGCCCGTCGAGTCTGCCCATTGCGTACATGCAGTGGACGCCCAACTCGCGCTCGGCGTCAGCGAAGTCTGCCTTGAAGGTTGCTGCTGGCGGCGTCCCGTGCACGCGACCGGACCACAGGTGGTATCGCTCTGTAGCCACCCCGTAGGACTCCAGCAGGAGCGTCTTCAGTTGGGGAGATGGCGTCGCATGCCACTCATCAGCGAACTTCCGCAGATAGATGTCCTTATAGGCAGATGACACCAGAAGAGCGTGGCGTCCGTGGCTGGCTGGTGCCGTAGCAAGGAACGCGATGGCAGCGGCGATGCAAACATGCTCGGCAAGATCTTCCTCCGACGACTGCACAAGTTGCTGCTGCGGTCCCGCGAACACTGCCCGGCTCGTCAGGGTGAGCACCATGAAGGTCGCGACGCGTGTCCTGCCACCAGCGGACGTCCTCACGGCCGGGTTCCCGCGTTACAAGGTTCACGACACCAATGATTGGGTTAAACGCCGCGACACCGATGAGGCGAAGCGGGGAAGTTCTGCAGCAACGCGCGCTCGTTCATAGTTGCTGATCTGCCAGAAATCGTCGCAGATCACGCAGTACCCCTCGATGGGATGGCCACGCCTGAGGAGTCTCTGGAGCGATCCGACGGTAAACCCATCCTGAGCGTGGTGGTATTGGCAGCCAGGACATTTGGCCACGAACACGAAAGCAATTGCTTCACTCACTTGTGCGAACCCTGTCGGCCAATTGAAGAAGAACGGGGCGAACCGCAAAACTGCATCCATTAGAGCCTCACGAATAGAGAATTTTTATGGCATCGCAGCATTTGCGCTGCAGCGCTGCATGACAAATCCGTCTGCGTACAGGTACGCGCACGTTTCACAACCCGCGGCCACGCGACCGAGACCTGTCCTGCGATAAATACAGTTGCCACTGGAAAAAGTTGGTGTGCCGCTGAGGAACTGATCCGCCTAATCGAGAGCGCCCCCAGATACGAAAGTACCAGCGGCCTATGTTTCATCGTTCCGACATCAAATCGCAATACGCACGATGCAAGACAGCCTAAAGGCGAGGGGCAATACGATGAAAAGAACAGGACTGGCCTTTCCCATTGCGACTACCTCGCTGACATGCGCAGGTATCGTACTGACGCTGGCCTCACGCATAGCAACAGCCTCCTCCCTCGTTAGCGTCTCGTACGCGGATAACTTTCCTTTCGGGCCGTTCACGCCGAACGAAACGGTATCGATCCTTGCAACAATAACGAATGACTCGAGCACTCAACCTCTCTTTCTTTGTGAAGGTGTTTGTCTCGGCGACTCCTCCACCTACTCACTGGGTGCCCTCGAGAACACGCCCCCTGGTTACAACAGTTACTCCTTCGCATTTGGCGACGGTGGAAGCACTGCGCTTGGATTTCTCAACGGACAGATAGCCGGAGAGTTGCTGCCTGGTCAGAGTAAGAATTTTGTCTTTGGGGAGTTCACGCCAATTTCGCCTGTGGCGCCCGGCACATATCCGTTCTTGATCCAAATGCAGATATTTGCAGCGACCACGGATCGACCGATAATCGATTCATCGACCTTCAGTGGAAGCTGGCAGGTCGTCCCATCGACCGTACCACTTCCCGCTGCTGTTTGGCTTTTGCTCAGCGGAGTCGGCGGACTGGCTGCGGTGACACGCCGGGAGCCGGGGTCCTCGGCGCGCTGTTCATCGGGCTCGCCCGACGATTGCGCTACACTGAAGCGGACCGATTGACGGAGACGATAAGATGAAACGCCAAATACTTATCGGTGCAGGGCTCTTGGCAGCCGCAGGAGTGGCGTTCGCCGCAACAGGATACTGCCCACTCTGTCTGCTGTTCTGGCGGTAGAAACCCATCATTATTGCTGTTCGGGCTCGCTGTCCTGGGATGAAACGGGCAGCCCGGCGGGGCGTTTCACAGTCTGCGCCGGGAAAGTCCGAGAGCAACAAGGCCGAGGCCCAACAGCGCGAGCGTCGCCGGTTCCGACACGCTGCTGGAAGTCACCTTAGTCCAGTGCGCCGCCTCTATGCACTTGGGTCCCCCAAAATCAGGGTTCTGCGGACACCCGAGTGAGTTAACAATCATCACGTCAGGAGTCCACGGATAGGCGCGCCGCACAAGGGCGCCCCATGGCTGGGACGGCCGTCCACCACCGCGCGGCCTCGGCCTTGCGACCGCCACCACCTCGGCGACCTTCTTCCCGCAGCGTGAACACCGCATCCGCGGCGCGAGATCCTTAAGCAGCACTTTCCACCTGACGATGCCTGCTAGGGCTTGCCGGACGCACGCTCGGCCTGTATGCGCGCGAGAAACGCAGCGTACGCAAAACACTGGTTGTCAGCGCCCTCTGATTGATTTGTGCGGCGCGCCCCGCTAATCCTCGCGTCCAAGGACTTAAGGCTGCACAGATTCGCGCCTACGACAATGGGTACGCTTACGGCCCAGATAGCGTTATGGCAGCGCGACGACCGACAGCAGGGGGTCCGCTATGCTGATTCTCAGCAGACGTGTACGTGAGTCGCTAAAGATTGGCGATGACGTGACTGTCACCGTCCTTAGTACGAGGGGCGACCAGGTGCGCCTGGGCTTTGCGGCGCCGTCGAACGTCGACGTCAACCGCGAAGAAGTCTACGAGCGGATCCAAGCCTCGCGAGGAGTGGCCACTCTCAGGAGCGTTAGGCGCCGTGGCCGAGTGACTCGTAGATCGCCCGGCGCAGCGTGATTAGCGCGCTTTGGCGCATAGCCTTCGCGTCCAAGCCGCGTGGGACAGCACGGCCCGGCGTTACTATTGGGAATCGAGTGCGAATCGCACAGAAATGCCGCAACGCAACGCCGCCCGAAGGCGATGTATTTGTGTGAACCTATCGCTGGTAGTAGCGACGGCACTCGTGTAAAAGCGCGTGTAGATAGGAGCATGACGCAGAACAGGATGCGTGATTGCGAGGGAGTCGCATGGCACGGAAGCTAGAGCTGAAATTCTTTGAATGCCTTGATTGCGAGAGCGTTACCCTTCTAGACCACACCACGTCCGAGAGCACTTGTCGGGGGTGCGGGTCGACAAACGGCCGCGTCATTTCAAGTTCTGAACTACAGAGGCGCGTAGACGAAGGCGCCGTCTACTCCATCGATCTGAGCCCCGGCAGGCGCGCTGAGCACAGACGTCAATGAAAGTTCGGTACTAAGCAGATCGAGCGCGCCGGTTCGTCATGCAGCAAACCGGTAGGCGAGCTCGCCCTGTATGCGCTCGGGCCAAGCGAGCCACGCCTGCCGCTGTCTCCTTGGCGGAAATCGCTCGCAGGTGCCGCGCCGCAGTCTGACAGCGCCCTTGGGGCTAGCTCTTCGGCCCTACTTCTTGTTTCGTCGGCGCGCGGCGAGTCCCGCTGCGCAGGCCCCTACGGCCAGCACGGCGAGCGTCGCCGGCTCAGGCAGTTTCGTGTCACCATCCCCGCCACCACCTGCCGGCGGCGGACACCACGAGGGCACGAGCTTGCAGGTTACTCCGGCCTCCACTGGAGGCATCCCCAAAGTGAGCAGGCCGACCATCATTACCAACACAAACCCTATGTTGCGCACGAGCTCTCCTGACTGTTATCCAACGCCCTATCGCACCTGAACTTCCACACGAAGCAGCGTGGGGGCAATGCCCCCATGATCGCGCTCTCGTCTCCGGCAGCTGCCGGACAGAACCGGAAGCGCTGCCTCGCTTCTAATACAGTGCCCCGAGGGAGCACTTCACCGTTAGGATTGACTTGCTACGGGACGGGATGATCTTGGAACAATATGTTGAATTCTCTGGGGTGGCTGCTTGCATGCCGCCGCGTCAGGCAAGGAGCCATTGAGCCGTTCGCTCACCCACCTGAGCCACGAGAAATGCGATGGCTCGATGTTAGAAAAAAGGAGGGGCAATTTCTGCCCCTCCTTGCAAGCGCGCCGCAGTCCACGGGCGGCGCTGTTACGCAACGATCAGGGGCTGTGGAACGTCGGTGTCGTGTTGCCCCCCGACGCCCAGCCTGCACCGTTGCCCTCGACAATCGCCAGGCCGCCGCTGACGCTGCTGCCGAAACCGCTGGCGGTGTTGGCCTCGCCCCCGCTGATGCTGCTGTCGGCGAAACTGGCGGTGTTGCTGCCGCCCCCGCTGACGCTGCTTGTGCCACCGCTGGCGGTGTTGGACTCGCCCCCGCTGACGCTGCTGTCGCTACCGCTCGCGGTGTTGTCTTGGCCGCCGCTGACGCCGCTGTGGGGACCGCTCGCGGTGTTGTTCTCGCCGCTGCTGACGACTGCGAATGTCCCCGTGACTAGGTTATCTTGGCCAACCACCATCCCGCCAAAACTCGAATAGCCATGGCCGACACCGATCACGAGATTGTGCGATCCGCCGAGCGATCGGGTGAACGTGCCTCCATCGTTGATGCAAACAGGCTCAAATGTATCGGATACTCCATGGATCGAGACCGTACACGTGCCCCGGGCGTTGCCGGCGTCTTCGTTGTAGCCAATGATCAGATTGCCGACACCATTGGTCGTCGACGTAGTGCCCTGTCCGTTAACGATCTGAACGTTGACGCCCCTGAATTGGACCAGGTTGTGCGCCGGGTCGAAGCTGACTACGGTCAGCAAGGGGATGACGGATTTTTGCAGACTTGTGATCTGCGTGCCCTGATTGGCAACCGTGCTCTGCAGGCCCGCGATCTGTCCGGCCTGTGTGCTAACGGTCTGTTGCAGCGCCGCGACTTGCGCCTCTAACGTCGTGATGGGATTCGGCGCGGCCCACGCCGGCAGGGTCATCGCTCCCAGCACTCCGAGTGTGGCCGCGGCTACAGGGCGTCGAAGTGACAAACGAGTGTGTACCAATATCTTGTTCATGGGGTCCCTTGAATCATGGTTAAACGGGTGAACGGGTTTGTGCGCGGCGACGCACACCGCTCACCGCACGGGGCGCAACCGTGCCAGTTGACCGATGCCTGCGTCTTGAGGGCGCTCTGAAGGACCCTTAAGGATCGTTCAAAACGGGCTAAAGGCGTGCCGTCCCCCGTTCCGGCAAGCGGATAGTCGCGATTGGTGCTTGCATTTTCCAGGGGGCCCTCGGCTACTCGCCGCCGCTCCTCTCCACACGATTCGCGAAACGGAATGTGCGCGTCTTCACCCAGCGCTATGGTGCTGGAGACATCTGGCCGTCATCAAAGCGTCACTCAGTTGCCAACTTCTGCGGCGGCCGGGTCTGATTCGCGCCCGAGGCGCGCGTAGGCTTCGTCAACAGCCTCGTCGTTTGGAGCCGTACGCTCGACGATTCTCGCCGCTCTTCCTCTCAGA